>Ga0193750_1000395_pt1 | contig 11951 bp, 14 predicted proteins | sample L1c1metaG_FD_160569 | JGI IMG/M metagenome (GOLD analysis project Ga0193750, IMG submission 160569) | Soil microbial communities from a riparian zone of the East river system, Colorado, United States - L1c1 | ecosystem: Environmental > Terrestrial > Soil > Riparian zone | place: USA: East River...
CCCCTTCCGAATCCGGTTAGCGGTGGGAAGGAGAGCCAACGGCGTAGCCGCTCGTATGGCATCCAGCTCAATGACGCAAAGGGAAACGAGTTTGGCGGATTCACGATCGCCGACGATGGGGCGCTGGTTGCGTGCTTCGATTGGGTGCATGGAGAAGCCACGTGTATGTTCGCCATGCCGTCAGGCGACGCGGGATTTGAGGTCAAATCCCTGGGAGGAAAAACGCGAGGACAGTTCCTGCTTTCGCCGAATGGCGACGTCGGATTGACACTGCATGATGCTGCCGAACGTCCCCGTATCAGATTCAGCGTGTCAGCGGACGGCAAGACAGCCATCGAGCCACCTCTCGCGGCTAAATGATCAGGTCTCTAATTATTTAATACAAAGCCGCCTCACCCGCTGGCCGTGTCTTCCACCGCCTGTGAACCCACAACCACTGATCTGGGTATTTGCGCACGTACTCCTCGATCACCTTCGTAAACAGCGCAGTATTAGCCAAAACATCGGCATCATCGTTGCCCGTACGGATGAGCTTTAGTGCCGGATCGAACCGTAGCCGGTATTTCCGCAGCGCCGGATCCCAGACAGTGAATCCTGGCACCACAGCAGCGTCGCTGCGCAAGGCAATCCTCGCCAATCCACTGGCGGTACACGCCGGGATACCAAAGAAATCCACAAATACCCCTTGCGGTGGCGTCATGTTGGTATCCATGAGTATGCCGACAGTTTCGCCCGCCTTCATCGCGGAGAGAAGACCGCGAACGAAGTCATCCTTGTCCACGGTTGAATTGCCGTGCATGGTGCGGTAACGACGCATGAGGCGATCAAGATACACGTTGTCCAAGGGACGCATCACGATATGCAGCGGATGGCCATAGAGCGAGTGAGTGAAAGCCGAAAGCTCCCACGCCCCGAGGTGCGCCGTCAGGAACAGAACGCCCTTGCCACGCGACAAGGCGCGCTCGAAATTCTCGAACCCATCGTAGACCACAACTTTGCCAACGTTCTCCAGCGTGTACCTGGGGAAAAGGCACACCTCCGCTAATTGTCGGCCCAAAGAAGTAAATACGCCGCGCAGAATCCGGGCGCGCTCTCGCCGCGTCTTTTCCGGAAATGCCAGCCTGAGATTCCGCATTCCGACGTGTCGAAGACGCACATGTACCAAGTAAATCGTCCAGGAAAGAGAAATGGCTGCCCCGCGCGATAGCGACCGGGGGAGCCCGCCCAATATCTTGATGTTCAGCCACGCAAGCGCGTACTCAAGTCGCTGACGCATGTTTATAGAACGGAAACAAAAAGAAGTCAGAGGTCAGAAGTCAGAGGTCGGAACTAAAACCAACCGCTTAGGTTCTTACTTCTGCATTCTGACTTCTGAACTCTGACTTCGCTTTCTATTTCTCCGACGCTGTCTTCGCCCACTTCGCCAGCGTGCTGAGTAACGGATACGCATTCGCCGGCGCATCGATAGTACCGGTCAATGCGGTTTTGAAAGGAACCATCCTGCCATAGAACTCGCGTGTGCTGTCCTTATCCTGTTTGATGGCGGCGCCGCTGAGCTCCAATCCGGCGAAGGCGCCCCGGGCGCGGGAATAGCTAAGGACCTGGGCGCGCAGCTTCCAGTCGGTGTCTGCGGCTGCGTGGCGGCCCACCGGTCCCGCAGCTACACTGGCATCGGCGCCCAGCTTGAATTTGCTGGAGAGCAGGTTTCTCATGCCATCCTGATTCATGATCAGCATAACCAGGTCGACGGCTTGCCCGCCGATTTGCAGTCCAACACTTCCGCCCTGCACGGCGAAGAACGCTGGAGCGCTCCATCCTTTGGGCGTCCGGCAACTGGCCACACCGCGGCCATAGCGGGCACCTACAATGAACCCGCCCTTAAGCATGGACGGAACTATCGCCACGCACTCGGCGGATCCAAGCACCTCTTCCGGGACGCCCTGGTCAGGCGCGGATTGGATTTCGTCTAGAACTTTGGCCGCCGCTTTTATGCGGTCTTCAGCCTTGTTCTCCTCGTCCGACTCAGCCGCCATGGCGGCGGTCGCGACACATAAGAGCACACAGACAGCTAGAAATCTCTTCATTTCGCCTCAGCTTTTTTCCTGAAATTAGGGAATTGATGCCCTTGATTCTAAAGGATGCATGGCACAACGAAAGGGTGGTAATCGCGGGAACGGCCAATCTATTAACTAGTCGGGAACTTGTGGATGCGCTGGAAGGGGCGGGCAAAAAAATGCGGGGTTGGCAATGGTGACCCTAAATCTCCACTCCCAACCCCGTCTCCCAGGTTCTGTGGTAGGTGAATGGAGTATGCGTTAGGGCTGGAAAGTCGACAAGATTACCCAGGTCATTGTCCTTAGGTAACTATCGGAAGGTCCCTTTTACTTCGCGGTGACCAGGGAGTGGGTGATGGCGTGCACGGAGAGCGCGATCCGGTTCTGCACCCCGACCTTGCGCATCAGCTTGGCCACGTGCGCCTTCACGGTGCGCTCCTCAATCCCCAGAGCGGAGCCGATTTCCTTGTTGGAACGGCCCGCAACCAGCATTTCCAGTACTTCCTTCTCGCGATCGGTAAAGGTCACGCGGCCGGCTGGAAAAATTCGTCCGGGGGCTGAACTGACGCGCTCGATGAACATGGAAAGCACTCGCCGAGGCGCCCAGACTGAGCCTTGATTCACTACCCGAATGGCCTGCACAAACTCGGTCGGAGAAGCAGCTTCGTCCACGTAGCCCTTGGCGCCAGAAGCAATCGCCTTCAGGATGGTTTCTTCGTCCATTCCGGACCCGGTCACAATGATGCGCAGATCAGGCCGTGTGGCCTTTAAACTCGCCATCACATCGAACAGGTTTTGCCCATTGCGATTTCCCAGTAAGATGAGCTCGATATCTTGCAGCGTGCCGATATCGGGAAGCGAAGCGGAGATCAGCTGGAAATCCGCTTCAGAATCGAACAGGGCGCGGAATCCCACAAACCGCAGTGGATCGCTTTCCACCACAGCTATACGAATAGGCGTTTTCTTGGCCGGTGCAGCTGCAGATTTCATAGCTTTCCTAATGAGGTGAACTGCCGCTAGCATAACCACAAATACCCAACATGGAAAGAGTACGGTAACGGATTAGGCATTACGGGGGTAACATGTGAAGCATCTAACTAATCATTCAGAAGGCAGGCAATCATGAATAGAAATATCCTGTTAATTGCAATCTTGATGATCGTGGCCGCGCAGACATTGGCACAGGCTCCGGCGACCTCGCCCAGCTCCGTCCCGCCACAGACCACCACACCGCCCGAGACCGCCGCCCCGGTGCAAACGGAACCTACGCCTCCGGCTGCGCCTAAGCCAGCGGCTCCTGCCGTGGCAGAACCTCCCTATCAACCTAAGTTTCCCGGGGACCCAGCGCGTTCCGGCTCTGAAGCAGCTGCCCTCGGCTACATGCGCACCGTGATACGAGCCCAGCGCGAGTATAAGAAGAAAAACGCAAAATTCGCGCCTTCGCTCAACGCCCTGGTGCATACCGGCTCCTTCACTCGCCGGATGACCAAGACCGACCGCGGCGATTACACAGTTTCATTTCAGTCGAAGAAAGATGGCTTCGAGCTGGCCTTGACCCCGAAGCAAATGGATTCCGCGCACCGCTCCTTCTACGCCGACGAAGATGGTGTGATCCACGCTGAAGAAGACAAAGCAGCCAGCGACACTTCTCCCACGGTGAAATAAAACTCCGGAGCGACGGCGAGTTTGCTCACGCGCCTGGCTTGATCTCGACCGCTTTTCCGTCTCGATAAGTAATCTTCAACGGCTTGCCGCCATTGGGATAATTCACTGTCTTAAACGACGTATTGTCAGACCGCTCAGGCACTCCCATGCCAATCGCGAAATCCACTTGAATCTCATTCATACCCGGCTTGACCTCGTGCCGATCGATGGCCGCCCAGATATCCGCCGGCCAATGCTTGTAGAGCTGATGGGGATCTTCGATGTAGAGCATCTCATCGGAATAAATCTGGTACTCGTTTTTTCTCACTGATCCAATGGGGAAAGCGTAGGTCTTATCATCCTTTTCGAAGACCGCCATCAATTGCCGCTGATCTGCTGATCCGGGCGAAATATCGGTGACCACGTTTTTAATTTGCAATTTTTCAATAGGCAGAAGTGTCCCTGCCTCATGAGAAAAATCACTGCGATGGCGGCTCGCGTCATAGGGATAGTAAGTGGAGCGGTACCCTTCCTTAACCCACACCGGCTGTTTGGTGAGTTGCTGCGCTGACTTCAGATCGTAGGGATAAAGCTTTTTGGGAATGACGTAATAATCAGGATTGAGTGGCGGCCCCTGCTTTTTCGCATCCTCGATTTTGGTAACATGGCGCTGATAGAGGATGTATCCTGCCCGCGCAGCCGCCAGCGCAATTGCCGCCACCATCGCAATCTGTATTTTTCGTTTGAGACCTGGGCTAATCTGCATTCACGTAACTTTAGCAGAGACTGTCATCAGCACAGGAAGGGCGGCGCCAGCGCTCCCCGACGCTATGAGGTAAACTTAGATATACACGAGCGCCCAGTGCCGTCCGCGCTGTGTAGAGGAGATATTGTGGCCACTGTCACACAAGACGAGGTCCTCAGCGCCCTGAAGCAGTGCTACGACCCTGAGATTCCCGTCAACATCGTGGATTTGGGTCTGATTTACGACGTGCATTTCGAAGCTGCTCCCGAAGAGAAGCAGGACGTCAAAATAGATATGACGCTCACCTCGCAAGGCTGCCCCGCGCACGTCATGATCGGAGAACAGGTCAAAGCGCGCCTCGAACAATTACCCGGCATTCGCAATGCCAGCGTAAACGTGGTGTGGACTCCACCGTGGAGCCCGGAGCGATTGAGTCCCGAAGCCAGAAAACAATTGGGAATCGAATAATCGATCCCCGTTAACCGCGCAGCAGCGCCTCGTACCACCCTGAACCCCGTCGTTCCGCTGCTTCCGCAAGGCGTTCCCCGGCGCGAGACACCACAGTTAAGAAACTGGTCCCACGATCGACATAGTCCGGCAGATTTTCACGGAACTCGGCAAACTTCTCGGGATACTCCGATGCCAACGTAGCCAGGCCTACGCCCGCCAGAATCAGCCCAGCCGATGGCTTCCCCTTCAAAAACAAAAGGGCACTGGCCCCGGCTGAACCTGCCAGTAATGCCTTCTTCCAGTTCTCCATTTTCCTGCCTCCAAATTCAACTAATTGTAAATGAGTGTTCAGGCTCACTGCCTTATACTGCGCAGGCCTGTTAGGAGACTTTGGATGCCAAAACGCCGCACCGCAGCACTAGTTTCCGCTGTGCTTTTTTCTTTATGCGCAACTCTGCTCGCAGCCGAACCCAAGCCGCGAGCTCGCGACCTCGGAGTTCCTTTTGACGGCAAGCCTGGGCCATTGAACGCCATCACCGATGTGAAAGGCGTCGAAGTGGGTCACACCACATTGATCTCTGGTGAGGGAGCTCTCAAGGTCGGGACAGGCCCCGTCCGCACCGGCGTGACTGCCGTCCTCCCCCGCGGCAGGGATTCGAAGGATCAAGTCTTTGCCGGATGGTTCACCTTGAATGGCAATGGCGAGATGACTGGAACAACCTGGGTGGAAGAGTCCGGCTTTCTCGATGGCCCGGTTATGATCACCAACACTCATAGTGTATGAGTGGTCCGCGACGCGGTCATCGCCTGGCGGGTGAAGCATGGTCCGCCCGACGAAGACAGTTATTGGTGGTCGTTGCCGGTAGTCGCGGAAACCTGGGACGGATACTTGAACGACATCAATGGTTTTCATGTGAAGCCCGAGCACGTCTTTCATGCGCTCGATTCCGCGCATTCCGGCGCTGTTGAAGAAGGAAATGTAGGCGGCGGTACCGGGATGGTCTGCAACGAATTCAAGGGTGGCATTGGCACGGCATCCCGAGTGCTCGATTCCAAACACGGTGGGTACACTGTCGGCGTGTTGGTGCAATGCAACTACGGAAGACGCGACCAGTTGCGAATCGCCGGCGTGCCCGTCGGGCGCGAAATTCCGGAACAGCGGATCTGGAAAGAAGACGTGGGATCCCATCATCGTAGTCGTGGCCACGGATGCGCCCCTCATTCCGACACAATTGAAACGCCTCGCCAAGCGTGTCTCGCTAGGCCTTGGACGTAACGGCAGTTATTCAGGTGACGGCTCCGGTGATATTTTTATCGCCTTCTCAACCGCAAATCCCGGAGCAGCAGCGAGCAAGGGCCTCCAGCATCTCATCATGCTTCCCAATGACCAGATCAATCCCATCTTTCTCGCGACCGTGCAAGCGACGGAAGAAGCGTGGAAAAGTAGCCAATGTTGGTGTGGCGTGGGCGCCCTCGCCCGCGAACCTATATATGGGCAGAAGCCACGACTAGCAAGCGATTCGGTCACTGCTCAGGCACGATGTTGGCGTGCCGCGCGACCTCCTGCCAGCGCCCGCTTTGTTTCATCCAGACGGCCGTAAATCGGAGATGCTCGGTCTTCCCCGCATTCGGCATCTTTCCGCCCCACACCACGGTCTCGCTGCCGGCCACGATCGCTGTGTCGCCATACAACCGTAGATACTCGATCTGCCGGTCATAATCTGTGATCACTAAGAAACCGGATTCCACCATCCCCAGAACCTGCTGCTTGTTCACAAATTTGTTTAACGGATTGGTAACGACGAAATCATCGGACCACAATCGCGCCAACGTCTTCGGGTCCTTATGGAGGAAAGCCTCAGGCTCCTCGACGTTGAGTCGCCGGATCTCTTCTTCCGCAGGGTTGGCCTTGCTGTTTGGCTGGCTGGTCATTTGAACTTGAGCAAAAGCCACCCCGACAGATAGCGAGGCGAGAAGCATGGCATAGGCGATGAATGCTTTCATTGGACACAATCCCTTTCCCGTTCATCCAAGAGTTTAGCGTAGGAAGTTGAACTTGGTGCCAGTGCCAGCTCAGGTCAAGCCCGCTAATAAATTGTGTACCCTGGCGCCGGCGTCCGTAGATCGGGCTTGGATGCCATAAGCAGCAGCGCTCCAATCCGCTTGAACGCCCGCAGATCTTCCACAGTGTGAAATGAAGTTGTCTTGTAATCATCCGGCGTAGGCGTGTCATCGGGAATGCGTCGCGCCTCAACATTTTCAAAGGCGTGCTTCTTCAGCAACTCGACATACTCCGCTTCCGAACGCACGTGTACGGGAACTTTGAGCTTGTCCACCCACTGCAGCGAATAAGGATTGTCTTTGTAGAGATTGATGAGAATAAACATCCGCCCATGCGGCGCCATGACCCGAAAAAGCTCAGCCAGCGCCCGGTCCTGATCCGCATAGTAATAGAAGGATTCGACCGACAGAACCTTGTCGAAGAAATTCTCCTCCCATGGAATTTGTTGTGCCGATCCCCAGACGTAAAGAATATTGTCAAAATCCTTTGAGGCCTGGCGCGCTCGCCGAATCATTTCATCCGAGACATCCAGTCCCACCACTTGGCCGAAACCCTCCGGACCTTCCCCGACCATCCGCGCCAGCAGCCTGGTGGCCCAGCCCGCACCGCATCCCAGATCCAGCACACGTTCGCCCGGGCGCAAATCCATCAGCCGGATAGTTTTCTCGGCAATGTCCAGGTGATGGCGTTCCATCTTCTCGCCTTCACCTTCATTGGCCCAACGATTGAATTCCAGTTGCAACTTCTCATCGGGGTTCGGGGACTTGTCAGCCAAAACGTTCTCCTTCGTGTACCTTAGTGTCCTTCGTGGTTGCAGCCTTTGACCTAGAAAGGACGCCAGCCTACGAAGGATATGCTACATTTGCCTTCCTCATGGCTCCAAGTCCGCAGCCTTCGCCACCACCCGATCCGCTTTACTGTCCGCAGTGTGGCGAAGAAGTCGCCGATCCTCTGACGTGCGGCGATTGTTCTGCAGTCATCTGCCGCCGTTGCGGCACTCCGCTGGAATCTCCCGACGAACTCGGGATGGGATAGACCATGGGTCCTCCGACTGCTTCAACCCGCGTGGAGACTCAGCCCGAAACCCAGGCCTCATTGATTCGCGGACTATCGCTGATGGATTCGGTACTGCTACTCACAGGCGGAATCATCGGCGCCGGCGTCTTCCTCACTGCTCGCGACATTGCCGCTGTTCTTCACACGCCTGCACTCTTCATCGGGATCTGGGTTGTTGGCGGCGCTATCACTATGCTCGGCTGTCTCGCTTTCGCTGAGCTCGGCGCCATGTATCCCCAAGCCGGCGGACCTTATCTCTACCTGCGGGAAGCCTATGGCGACTTTATTGCCTTCCTTTACGGCTGGATGGTCTTCACCGTTTACAACACTGGTGGAATTGCCGCCCTGGCTGTCGGATTCGGCGCATACTTCGCCACCGCCGTTCCAGGATTGCGAAACGCTGCGCCTCTCATCGCCGTTGGCAGCTACACGTTGAGTTGGGCCCAACTGCTGGGCGTGATTTGCATCGTGGCGCTAACTGCGGTGAACGTCTATGGCTTGCGACGCGGCGCGATCGTGCAAGACATCTCCAGTTGGATGAAGTTTGCCGCCATCGGAATCTTCATCTTGCTTGGGATTTTCTCCAGCAAAGGAAGCTGGTCACATTTTTCTTCCGCTGCATACGTTCCGCAAAGCCTGGATTTGCGAACATTGGCCCCCGCTCTGGGAGTGGCGTTGATCGCGGTCTTCTGGGGCTACGATAGTTGGGCCTACATCGGATGGGTTGCCGGAGAAGTCAAACATCCTCAGCGCAATATCCCCCGCTCACTCATCATCTCGATCCTGGTCGTCGCTGCGCTGTACGTTCTGATGAATGTGCTCTACGTCTATGCCATGCCGATATCGGAGATTACGCAGCACGAAACCATCGCACGCGCCGCTGCTGAACGACTGTTTTCACCTGCAGCCGGCGTATGGATTTCCGCCATGATTGCTCTGTCGTCTTTCGGCGCGACCTCGGCTGCAATTCTAAGCGGCGCCCGCGTGTACTACGCCATGGCGGCCGACGGACTATTTTTCCGACGCATGGGCGTTGTCCATCCTCGCTGGCGCACCCCCGCTTTCAGTCTGATCATCCAGGGAATCTGGTCGGCGATTCTCACCGTCAGCGGCCGCTACGATCAGCTATTTACCTATGCGATTTTTATGGGTGTATTGGCTTCGTGCCTGACCGTTGCAGGATTATTCATCCTTCGCGGCAAACATCCCGAGATGCCACGGCCGTTCCGCTGCACCGGCTATCCGATCGTCCCTGCTATTTACGTGCTGGTTTCGGGAGTCTGGGCCCTGAATACGTTGGTGGAACGACCACTGGAAGCGCTCGGCGGGATTGGCATTGTGTTGCTCGGCGTCCCTGGGTACCTGTATTGGAAGAGAACGAGCCGGAAGGCAGTCGCGCATTAATGGCTGGCACTGTAGCGGGAAGTCACGAGGACCGAGCCCCGTAGGGGCGGAATAATTTAGCCCAGGACGAAGTCCTGGCTAGGCACGACAAGACGACCGAGTCCCGGAGGGACGACACTCTCCGCAAAGACCAAACTACACCACCACCAACGTTTTCCGTGGCGGACCCAAAAAGGGTAAATCCACGACGTCCGGAGGCCAGCTTGGTGGTGCAGTAGAATCTGTGCCATGTGGCTGCGATTGTGCGCGGGTTTGATCTTGCTGCTATCGGGAGTCGACTGTCTTTCACAGCTTGAGCCTGTGCGCTGTTTGTCGTACGAGCCTGCTGTGGTAGCTCTGCATGGCACTCTCAGCCGCAAGACCTTCGCAGGGCCGCCAAACTATGAGGATGTCCGTAAGGGCGACAAGGCCGAGACGTTCTGGTTCCTCAGCCTGGTCTCGCCAATTTGCATGAATGAGGACAAATCTGAACCAGACCTCGACCCCAGTCGGGAAAACATCCGCAAAGTGCAACTCGTGCTCGTCGAAGTCGGTGCCTACGACAGGGTTAAGGCGCTGGTAGGCAAGAAAGTTGTTGCAACAGGCACTTTAATTGGAGGAATCAGCGCACACCACCACACACCTGTCCTGCTCACGATCAAAAGTATCCACGTAGGACGGTAGAAATAACTCAGCCGCGACTGGCGACAACATCCGGGAATATTACACGCTACACCGGCACTGCTGTCTTCCTTGCCGGATTAAAAAACGGCAATTTCACGACTCGCCCGGTCACTCGCTGCCGCATGGCCTCAATCGTAATTTCCATCTGCAGCTTGGTATCAATTTTCGAATGCTCGGTATCCACACTGGCCAACGCAATCAGCTTCTTCAACAACGGAGACCACGTCGTCGAGGTCGCCTTCCCCACTTGCTTCTCTCCCAGATAGACCGGAACATGCACGCGCGAAGCCTGGGTTGGTGCCGCTGGCGTAAGACCAAACTTCTCGTAGCGCGCTTCCACTTCTGTCCAATCGATTTCCAATCCAACCAACTGCCGCGGCACACCTTGCTTTTGAGCTTTTGCCAGCGCTGAACGTCCGACGAAGTTCTCTTTCTCCAGATGCACCATCTTCCCGAAGCCTAATTCATACGGAGAATACTTCTGCGAAGCGATCAACGCTTTCTTGCTGCTGTTATAGTCCACCTCGATCAACAGCAGCCCCGCCTCGATGCGAGCCACATCCAGCGCGAGCATTCCTGCAGCCTGAATATCAAATCGTTTGCCGACGTCCATGAGCGCGTCCCATACTTTCACCGCATCGTCCCATGAAACCCAGATCTCATATCCCAAATCACCCGTATAACCCGTGCGCGAAATGTCCACTGGAACTCCGGCGATTTTCCCTTGCGTCATGCGGAAGTATTTGAGATTCGTGATCTCCGCCTCTGCCGCCGCCTTCAGCAGTTTCCCCGATGTTGGCCCCTGCAATGCAAGAGCTGCAATTTTCTCGGAAATATCCTCGACCCGCACATCCATGTTCAGTCCATTTTGCCGAAACCAGCGCAGGCTGGGATCGGCAGCCGTCCAGCGATATTTATTCTGTTCCAGTCGCGTAATCGTGCCATCGTCAATCACTTTCCCCTGTTCATCGCACCAGCAGCAATAAATCACCTGCCCGACTGCCACTTTGTTGATGTCTCGAGTGATCACGCGGTTCACCAGCTTGGTCGCATCTTTCCCGGTGATCAGATACTTGTAAAGCGGCGTGATATCGATCAGCGCCGCCGCATTGCGAATGGCGTTGTACTCGTGGTCGTGATGCACTTCATACACGCTGACCGTGTAATAGCCCGACCACTCGCGGTAATTCAGGCTCTGGCACAGGGCGAACGTCCGATCATGAAACGCGGTTCCGACAGGCAAGGTGGCTCCCTGTAAAGATTCTTATGGTTCGATTCAACACCGACAGCAATGTTAGGGAGCAGTAGGAGGGAAAGTCAAACGCAGCAAGTTGCGCTCGACTGATCCGTATTTCCGCGATGCCGATCCACCGGCGCGTTTCGTGCCTGGCGGCCTGATCGATTCGGGAATGTTGGCCAACGAAGACAACGCGCTCGGCTATCGGGTAGAATGCGGAGGCAAACCTTCATGCGCCGCCTCATCCAGTGGAGCGTTCTGCCGAGTGGACTCTAATCCAGTCTGCGCTGAAACTCTGCTGAAGGATTCTCTCTAGTTTCAATCCGAAAGCCAAAGCATTTAGGAGCCGAGAACGAGTGGCTGGTTCCAACAAATACGATGTAGTGGTAATCGGTGGTGGTCACAACGGCCTGGTGAACGCCGCTTACCTGGCTCGTGCCGGGAAAAAAGTTCTGGTGCTTGAGCGCCGCCACGTTCTCGGTGGTGCCGCCGTCACCGAAGAAGTTTTCCCCGGATTTAAATTCTCTGTCTGCTCCTATGTAGTCTCTCTGCTGCGCCCAGAAATCATCCGCGACCTCGACCTTCCCCGCCATGGCCTGGAGATCCTTCCCCTTGACGGTACTTTCACTCCCATGC
>Ga0193750_1000396_pt1 | contig 11950 bp, 9 predicted proteins | sample L1c1metaG_FD_160569 | JGI IMG/M metagenome (GOLD analysis project Ga0193750, IMG submission 160569) | Soil microbial communities from a riparian zone of the East river system, Colorado, United States - L1c1 | ecosystem: Environmental > Terrestrial > Soil > Riparian zone | place: USA: East River...
AATGGACGCATAACCACCTGCTGTTGTCCTATCCCGGACTCCGCCAATTCATTGCCAGTGGTTTCGTCCGGGGCGTGGTTAGCGGTTTGGGAATGCTGGATATCTGGATCGGCTTTTGGGAAGCCGTCCACTACCGCGAGGAAAAACCACCATTCCGCCTAGGTTAGATTAAATCGACAATCGGCCCTTGACATTTCATGGAAAGACCAAGCCATCATGGATGAAAGTAAACTCGCACCTGCGCCTCTGGCCTATCAAAACGAACCGTTTCTTAATAGTCCTGATGGTCGAATCCTTCGCATCCTGGCGGAATACAGTGAGCCAGTGGCGCGCTTTCGCCGGGAACAAATCCAGGACACAGTGGTGTTTTTCGGCTCCGCTCGTTTTCATGGCCTTTCCACGGCGCAGAAGGCTTTAGCTGAACTGGAAAGGAAGGGTGCTACAGATCCAGAGACCCGAAAGCGGGCACTGGCCGCGCTAGACATGGCGCGATATTACGAGGATGCCCGCCGTATGGCATTCCTGCTGACCCAGTGGTCTATCCAGATTCCAGCAAAGCGACGGCGCTTCGTGGTGACTACGGGTGGCGGGCCGGGAATCATGGAAGCTGCGAATTTGGGTGCGCAGGAAGCGGGGGGCAAGACTATTGGGCTGAACATTCATTTACCTTTTGAGCAGAATCCGAATTCCTACATCACGCCTTCGCTGAACTTTGAATTCCACTATTTTTTCATGCGTAAGTTCTGGTTCGCATATCTCGCCAAAGCCCTGGTGATTTTTCCAGGTGGCTTTGGCACTCTGGATGAGCTATTCGAGATCCTCACACTGGCGCAAACCGAAAAACTGGCCAAGAAGATTCTGGTGGTTATTTATGGGAAAGAATACTGGCATCGCTTGATCAACTTTCAGGCCATGGTCGACGCCGGCACGATTTCACCGCAGGATATGGACCTTTTCAAGATTGTGGACTCTCCCGAAGAGGGATTCGAATATTTGCGCGACGGCCTTACCAAATACCACCTGGGTCCGCTGCAACCCAAGCGAGTTGGAGAAGTCGTCCCCGAAATTGCCAAGACAAACCCCTGAATCGAATTCCTTGCTGCTTTGCTATATCACCGACCGTAGCCAGTTCTCCGGCGCCGAGTCTGCCCGCCGTCGTCGTCTGCTCGAAAAGATTGCCGAAGCTGCCCGCTGCGGCGTGGATTTCATCCAACTTCGCGAGAAAGACCTGACTACCCGCGAACTGGAATTGCTGGCTCGCGAAGCAATCTGCGCGGTACGCGAAATTTCTCCCTCAACCACTCAATTGCTCATCAACTCCAGGGTCGATGTTGCTCTGGCAGTCGGAGCCGACGGGGTTCATCTTCGTTCGGATGATATTTCCCCATCCGACGTGCGAAAAATCCTTAACCATGCTGGAGGGGGTGCCCGTGCTCGTTTCACCATTGGCGTCTCCTGTCACTCGATCCATGAAGTCAGACAGGCGGTAGATCATGCAGACTTCGCTGCCTTCGGCCCAATCTTTGAGAAGAAAGCCGCCTCAGGATCTGGTGCTGCCGGTGTCGAAGCCTTGCATCAAGCTTGCCTGGAGAAGATTCCAGTGCTTGCGCTAGGCGGCATCACCGTGGAAAACTCCGGCGCCTGCCTGCAAGCTGGAGCAGCGGGAATTGCGGGCATCCGCCTGTTTCAGGAAAATGAGCTTCGCAAAGTGGTTGACGCTCTGAGGTCGCTCCCGCAGCTGAATGTGGTAGATTGAAAATCTGTAAGACTTTCGCCGTGCCCCACGGGCGCTGTCGTTGAGCCTCGAGCGGCGAGAATCCATTCCATGCAAGACCCGGGAGCACTTGTCCTGGCAACGGACCACAAACCATTAGAGTTGCATTCAGGAGAGAAGGGTTTTGGCACTGCCGCAGGACGCGCTTTGGTATAAAGACGCGCTCATTTATCAGGTCCACGTCCGGACGTTTTATGACAGCACCGGCGACGGCGTCGGAGATTTCCGGGGCCTCGCCCAAAAGCTGGACTACCTGCAGGAACTCGGAATTACTGCGATTTGGTTAATGCCTTTTTTCCCTTCCCCCCTCCGGGATGACGGCTACGACATCGCGGATTACCGATCCGTCCATCCCAGTTACGGCACGCTGGACGATTTCAAAGCATTCCTGGAAGCTGCCCACCAGCGTGGTATCCGGGTGATTATCGAAATGGTGTTGAACCACACCTCTGATCAACATCCCTGGTTCCAGGAGTCTCGCAGTTCGCGCGTCAACCCGCGCCGCGATTGGTATGTGTGGAGCGAGACCGACACCCGTTATCGTGGGACACGCATTATTTTTGTAGACACCGAACTTTCCAACTGGGCCTGGGACCCGGTCTCGAAGGAATATTACTGGCATCGCTTCTTCAGCCATCAGCCCGATCTCAATTACGACAATCCAGAAGTACGGGAAGAAATGTGGAATGTCATGAAGTTCTGGCTGGATATGGGCGTTGACGGCTTCCGGCTGGACGCGGTTCCCTACCTTGTCGAGCGCGAAGGCACGAACTGCGAGAACCTCCCCGAAACCCATGCCATTCTTAAAGATTTTCGCGCCCGGCTCGATCAGCAATTTCCCGGCAAGATGTTTCTGGCTGAGGCCAATCAGTGGCCGGCGGATCTGCGTCCCTATTTCGGTGAGGGCGATGAATTCCACATGGCATTTCATTTTCCCCTCATGCCCCGGATGTTCATGGGCCTGAAGCTGGAAGACCGCAAGCCAATCACCGAAATTCTGCAGCAGACGCCCGCTATCCCTGACTCCTGCCAGTGGTGCCTGTTCCTGCGCAATCACGACGAACTTACCCTCGAAATGGTAACCGACCTGGAACGCGACTACATGTACGACGAGTACGCGCGTGACAAAGGCATGCGCTTAAATCTTGGCATCCGCCGGCGCCTGGCTCCGCTTTTGGACAATGACCGCCGACGCATTGAGCTCATGACCGGGATGCTTATGTCGCTTCCGGGAACGCCGATCCTTTATTACGGCGACGAAATTGGCATGGGCGACAATATTTATCTAGGCGACCGTAACGGCGTGCGTACGCCAATGCAGTGGGATGGCGGCTGGAACGGCGGATTTTCCACGGCAGACCCGGAGAGTCTTTACTCGCCTCTAATGCTGAATCCGGTTTACGGATTCCAGGCCGTGAACGTGCAGTCGCAAAAGCGGTTCGAACATTCGCTTCTCTCCTGGACCAGGCACATCATACAGATTCGCAAGTCAACCCCCGTATTCGGCAGAGGCACGATCGAGTTCCTGTATCCTGCGAACCATAGGGTGCTGGCATATACACGACAACTGGGGAAGGACGCGATTCTGGTGGTGAATAATTTATCGAGTTCCGCCCAGGCGGTGGAGCTTGATCTGCGTCGCCACAAAGGCAACATCCTGATCGAAATGTTTGGCAGGAATATTTTTCCCCGTATAGGCGACCTGCCGTATCTGCTGACCCTGGGCCCTTACCAGTTCTACTGGTTCCGCCTGCGAAAGATCTGAAAAATAATGGAGGATTGGTTTGGCCGAAGGAAGCATTCTCACGGATGATTTTCTTCGTGAGTTGATGAACGTCGGAGAGGTGGACATCCTCATCGGCGTGCCCACCTTCAACGATGCCAAGACAGTGGGACAGGTGGTGCAGGCCATCCGCGCCGGCCTGCTGAAATATTTTCCCCGGCATCGCTCGGTGATCATCAACGCAGACGGGGGATCAAAAGATGGCACCCAGGATCTGGTGCGCGCCGCGTCCATTAGCGATCTTCAGCATGTGTCGAATGTGAGTGCGTTGCGCACCCTGCATTGCATCAGTACTCAATATCCAGGAGGGCCGGCGAGCGGCACCGCCCTGCAGACCATTCTGGCCGCGGGCGAATTGCTACGTGCATATGCTTCCGCGGTGGTTTCACCCGACTCTACCAGCATCGAACCGGAATGGATGGAGCGCCTGCTGCGGCCGCTGGTCCGGGACAATTTCGATCTGGTCACGCCAGTTTATGGCCGGCAAAAGTCGGAAGGCCTGCTGGTCCGCAGCCTGATTTATCCCATGAGCCGGGCTCTCTACGCTAAGCGGGTGAGAGAGCCCTATCCCACGGAATTTGCTTTTTCTGGCCGTCTCGGCAGCAACTTTCTCGGGCAGGACATCTGGGGGCAGGAAGTCGGTCACATCGGAGCGGAAATGTATCTGGTCATTTCCGCGATTGCCGGCGGATTCCGCCTGGCACAGTCTTTTGTTGGAGCCAAGTCGCGTGTAATGGACCACAGTTCGGGCGACCTAGTGTTCGCCATCCGTCAAACCGTGGGAGTTCTGTTCTGGTCGCTGGAACAATATTTTCCGGTGTGGAGCGCACAAATGGAATCACAGCCGATTCCCACCATCGGAGCAGAGCATGAAATAAGTCTGGAACCTGTTCCTGTAATCCCGAAACGTCTGCACGAAATGTTCGTACGTGGCGTTGCCGAAATCGAGCCTGTACTGAAGTCCATTCTCTCCGCTCAAACTCTCGGCGAATTGCAACGTGCAGCCGCTCTTCCAGAAGGAAGTTTTCAATATTCGGACGAGTTATGGGTCCGTACGGCATACGAATTCGCTGCTTCTTATCACAAAGCGGTGATTAGCCGTGACCACATTATCCAGGCCATGGCCCCGTTATATCGCGGAAAAGCTTACGCGTTCCTGGAGCAGAACCGCGACGCGACGCCAGCCGAGATGGAAAACAACGTCGAAGCGCTTTGCCAGAGGTTCGAACGATCGAAACCATACCTGCTGGAACTCTGGAACGGAAAGAAGTGAGGTCAAAATGTCGCAATGGCAAAAGTTCGTTACGCAGTTGACTCAGGCGACACAGGAAATTGTCGCCAGCATTGCTCAGTTCCTGCCGCGCCTGATGGTGATGCTGCTCCTCGTGCTGGTGGGCTGGTTGATTGCCTACGTCCTGAAATCAATTCTGCGCAGCATCCTGCATCTGGCACGGTTCGACAAGCTGTCCGAGCACGCCGGAGCGTCGCAACTTCTTCGCAAGGCGGCGCTGCCCTCGTCCAGCGAACTGCTTAGCCGCTTTATTTTTTGGGTGGCCTGGATCAGCTTCATTCTGATCGGCGCCAGCGTGCTTGGTATCGGCGGCCTGCAGCAACATATCTCGCAGTTTTTTGGATTCCTGCCCAGATTGTTCGCCGCGCTGTTCATATTTTTCTTTGGATTGCTGGCAGCCAGTTTTTTTTCACGCGCCGCATTGCTGGCCGCAGTGAATGCTGATCTGCCTTCTCCTCGCCTAGTCAGTTTCACCATCCGCACCATGATCATTATCTTTGCGGTGTCCATGGGTTTTGAAGAACTCGGTCTCGGAGAACGCACCATGCTGGTAGCGTTCGCCCTGGTCTTTGGATCACTGATGCTTGGTCTGGCGCTGGCATTCGGAATCGGAGGGCAGGAACTGGCAAAACGATTTCTGGAAAGAAGATTCGTCCACGAAAGAAAAGAACAGAAAGAAGACGAACTGTCGCCGCTCTGAGATGCTGACAGTCTACGGCATCGGACTAAATGTCATCCTCCGCCGCCGAGCCGGCGAAGGATGACGAGTTCCGAACCCAGGCGATCCAACCTCAGCTCTTGATGCTGTTGGACCCCGCATCCCAAGACACTGCGCTCTTACGGAAATAAGATTCGTTTGCCATATGGCAAGCCAGCGCAGCGTTGTGTCCAAACACCGCATCCTCCACAACAGGCTTACGCGTACGCACAGCCTGGAAGAAGTTCCACAGATGCGGTTTGACGTCGTCCCAGGAGATGCTTCGGTACGTGACTCCTTCAAAGGCTGATTCTTTCCCCGGAACTGCATCGTGTTCCTGATGCCACTTCTTGAAATATTCTTCGCGCAGAGCCTTGGGAAAACTGTAGGCGTAATAACTCGGCGATGTATCCACTCCGGCTTGGGGAATGTACGTCAAGGTGAACTCGGTCAGCTCCAGAATCCCTTTCGAGCCCTGGAACCGATAAATCTCCGGAGTCTCCGTACCCAGATTGAGGCGCATATACATCGGCACCTCGCCGTACTCAAACAGAGCTGCGTGGACGTCCGGCATATTGCGGCCATCTTTCCAGCGCAAAATTCCGCCCATGGCCATGGTGCGTTTCGGCGGCTGATTGATGCCCAGCACATACTGCATCCCGCTGATCAGATGGACCAAAAGATCGCCGGCCACTCCGGTGCCATATTCCTTCCAACAACGCCAGCGGGCAAAAATCTTGGGATCAAATGCACGCTTTGGCACCGTCCCCTGCCAGGTATCCCAATCGAGAGTTTGCGGAGAAAGATCGGGCGGCGGCGGATATTCCCACGCCCCGGTAGGATCGTTGCGGCCCAGAGATCCCTCGACAAGCATCAGGTCGCCTAGTGCGCCTTTGTTAACCAGTTCCTTGGCTTTGGCGCAAATGACGGAACTCACGCGCTGCGAGCCGATCTGCACGATTCGTCCGGTTCGTTTCGCGGCCGCCACCATTTCCACGCCTTCGGCCGCGGTGTGGGACATGGGCTTCTCGCAATAGATGTCCTTGCCCGCGCTCACCGCATCTACAACGACTTGCTTATGCCAGTGGTCAGGAACAGCTGCCACGATGCAATCGATATCCTTATTTGCAAGCAGTTCCTGGTAACGCCGCGTTGTGGGAAGGTCGGGACGGACAATCTCTTTCGCTAGTGTGTGTCGTCCGTCGTAGAGATCACATGCCGCCACGCATTCAACTCCGGGCAGTTCGATGGCACTGGCCAACAAACCCGAGCCCTGCATGCCGACGCCAATCATTCCGAAGCGTACGCGATCGCTCGGGGATACCGGAGCTTGAAAAGCCCACACCGGCTCAGGATCCAGCAAGATGGTTTTTGTGACTAAGGATGCGCCGGCTGCCCCAGCGCCCATCGCGAGAAATTCACGGCGCGAGAAACGGTTGAATTTCATCATCCCTCCAGCTTCATAGAATCTTCTTGCCGGATACCTACTTCTTCAAATTCTTGACCGCGACTTCCTTGAAGAAAACTACGTCGTCCTTACTGTGGTTTTGCAGCCCTATATAACCCTCGTCGGGACGAGGGCCGCGCTGTGGTTCGAAATCATATTTCATCGGCGGTACCGGGTCGCCCTCGGTGTAGTCCGTGACCTTGACACCGTTTACCGAAACCATCGTATGCGGGCCATCCAGCGTGATCTCCATTGTGTTCCACTCCGGCCCAGGTTTCCCCGGACGCGCCAGGGGCTTGGTGAGAGAGTAGAGCGTACCGGTAACGTGATAATCGTCTTCATCGGAATCTTCCGGTTGGTTATCGATCTGCACCTCGTAACCGTAGTGCACCGGCATCCATGCCTCCCGCGGTTCTACAGGGATACGGATATATACGCCGGAATTGTCGTTCTCGTCGCGCATCTTGAAGACTACCCGGATCACGCAATTACTCACCTTGCCACCAGTCCAGTAGAGCAGGCCCATGCCTCCATGAGTGCGAATGAGCCCGTCGTCCACCGTCATTCTTCCCGATCCCACATGTTTCCATCCCGTTAGGTCTTTGCCATTAAACAGCTGTTTCCAGTCTCCGGACTGGGCGCAGGCAACGGGAGGGAGGAAGGTACACGCTAGACAAAATAGCGCTAAGAAACGCATCCACATTATTCCCACCTTGTCGAAGCACGAAAATATACACCAAACGACTGTCAAGATGAGAAGCCTAAGTCCTTTTTTGTGAGCATCACAGGTGGATTTCCGGCTTCTGCACCGGAGCGCGACCCCTTCCACGGGGGCTGAAGCCCGTCTCAAGAGCCGCCTGACGCGGCGCTAAAGCGCCGCTCTTCCACGCTGTTAAGGCGTCACGCTCCCACCGGACGGTGGGAGAGACTAGACACCTCGAATAGCTTGACCGCCGCGGCTGGGAACGGACCGACTGTCCAATTTTCGTGACTCTTCGCCGCGCGGACGGGTCCGGGGGCAATCTTTGTGACGCCTCCGCTCGGCTGCCCTGACCCATCCCTGCTATTTACGCCCACGTGGAAGAGCGGCCCTTCCAGGGCCGCGTTACGACGGAATAAAGACGAGCTTTAGCCCTGGTGATCGTGCTTGGGTGCCTGAACTCTAGCGGTTACTGAAGAACGGCCTGGAGGTTGAAACCGCTGCGTAGAAGCTGCATCAAAAGAGATATAATGTAACGAACTTCCTTGAGAAGTAACGTCCCTTTACGAGAAGATCAAATCCGATGTCCATGAAAGCCAAGGCCGTAATTCTAATTTCCTCCGCTGCCGCCCTGCTGTTCATAGTGCTGGGCGGACTGGAAGGCGTTCGCGCTTCCAGCAACGATGGTGCTTATCGCCAGCTCCAGGTGTACAGCGAAGTCCTTTCGCGGGTCCGCAGTGAGTATGTGGAGGAGCCCAACATCCCCCTAGTGACGGATGGCGCCCTGCACGGGCTGCTCGAGTCACTGGATGCCAATTCCAGCTATCTCACCGCCTCCGAATACAAAGACTATAAGGCACACAAGACGGAAGCCCGAGGAGAGATCGGGGCGGCCGTATCCAAGCGCTTCGGATATGCCGCGGTCATCTCGGTTATTCCCGGCGGACCGGCGGATAAGGCTGGCCTGCAGGCCACCGACATTATGGAAGCCATCGAGGGCAAGAGCACCCGCGAGATGTCATTGGCCGAGATCCATAACTTGCTGTCGGGCCAACCGGGTTCGAACGTGACCGTTGCCGTGGTGCGTGCCCGGCGCGCTGAACCTCAAAAGACCGTCATTACCCGGGAACTGGTAACCATTCCCCCCGTCGCTGACAAGATGATGGAGGATGGAATTGGCTACCTCCAAGTGGACGCTTTCCCCAAGGGAAAAACACAGGAAATTGCCAACAAGATCAAGGCTTTGCAGAAGCAAGGAGCCAAGAAGCTGATCCTGGATGTTCGCAACTGCGCCGAGGGCGAGGAATCAGAAGGCATCGCAACCGCCAACCTCTTCCTAAGCCATGGCGTCATCACGTATTTGCAAGGGCAGAAGTATCCCAAGGAAGCTTTCAATGCTGAGTCTTCCAAGGCGATTACCAATCTGCCGCTGGCTGTCCTAGTGAACAAAGGAACGGCGGGGCCAGCGGAAGTCGTAGCTTCGGCCATCCTAGAGAACGCCCGCGGCGACGTTGTCGGCGATAAGACGTTTGGTGACGGCTCGGTGCAGAAAGTGATTGAACTGCCGGATGGTTCGGCGCTGATTCTGTCCGTCGCCAAATATTATTCGCCGAATGGCAAGGCGATTCAGGATACTGCCGTCACTCCCAGCGTCGTGGTTGCGGATGCCGATGATGACGCGGCACTTCCCGACGAAGATCAGCCAAGCCCGGCGCCAGATGACGTCAAGAAGCAAACACCGCAGCAGGATGAGCAACTGAATAAGGCCGTTCAGGTGCTGAAGAACCACGCCAGTTAACCATTCATGTAGTTCATAATCGCGCGCTTACGGGCGCGCGATTTTTTTGTCGCAAATTCCTGGCAGGCTAGAGCAGGAGCGGCGGTCCACTCGCCAATAACTTCCGGCCCACGGCCGCCCCTGCTATTCTGATCTCGATCTCCCATGAAATCCCTGTACCAAGACCTTCCCGAGGTCCAAATTGCGGGACGGAAACTGGTAGGCCGCGTCTTGATCGGTTTGCTGGTGCTGGTTTCCGCGCTGCTGGGCGCGACTGCCGGACTTCTTCTCGTCTATTCGACTGACCTTCCCCAGGTCGAGCAATTAGAGCACTACCGCCCCGGGGCCATTACTCAGCTTTACGATACTCAGGGCCGGATCATTGGGTCATTTGCCCTGCAACGTCGAGTGGTCGCGTCGTACGACGACTATCCGCCCGTGCTTCGGGATGCCCTGATCTCCATCGAAGATAAGAATTTCTATCGCCACTGGGGCATCAATGTCTGGCGAATTGCCGGCGCAGCCTATCGCGATCTACTGTCCGGCGGGAAGATGCAAGGCGCCTCAACCCTGACCATGCAGTTAGCACGCAATCTTTTTCTTTCCCCGGACCGTTCGTGGCATCGCAAGATTCAAGAAGCGATGCTGGCCATCCAGATCGAGCGCCGCTTCACCAAGCCGCAAATCTTCACTTTGTACGCCAACCAGATTTATCTGGGTCATGGAGTCTACGGCTTCGAAGCCGCCTCTCAATTTTATTTCAGCAAGCCCGCGAAACAGCTCACTCTGGACGAAGCCGCGCTGCTTGCGGGTCTTCCCAAGTCGCCCTCGTACTATTCACCCATCAATCATCCCGACCATGCCGTCAAACGCCGCAATCTGGTGATCAACGCCATGCTGGAGGATGGGAAAACCACGGCCGGCCCTGCTACCGACGCCAGAAACAAGCCTCTTGAATTGAAGCTGCAACACGATTCCAACTCGCTGGCCCCTTACTTCACCGAGGACATCCGCCGCTATCTGGAAAATAAGTACGGCAGCGATCAAGTGCACCAAGGAGGGCTCCGGGTTTACACCTCGCTCGACATGGATCTACAGCGGGCGGCCAATCAAGCTGTTCTCGATGGATTGGCAGCGTACGAGCGGCGCCACGGATGGAAAGGGCACTTAGAGAGTGCTGTAAGCAAGAGCGCGGCCCTCGATAATTACCAGCATCCCAATTGGGATGACGAACCTCAGGTCAATGGATATGTGCACGCCCTGGTCACTGCCATCTCACCCAGTTCGGCGGCCATCAAGTTTGGACGTTACACGGCAGCCATTTCACAATCGGATGCTGCATGGACCGGGCGCAGGATTAACAGCATTCTGAAAGTCGGCGATATCGTATACGTAAAGATTTTGTCTCTCGGCCCAAAGCCCAAAATACGCGTCAGCCTGGAACAGGATTCCGGCGCGCAGGGCGCCCTGGTCGCCTTGGATAACTCCACTGGCGAGATCAAGGCGATGGTGGGCGGACGCGACTTCAATCTGTCCAAATTCAACCGAGCCACGCAGGCTCTGCGACAGGTGGGATCGTCGTTCAAGCCCTATGTATACACCGCCGCCATTGATCAAGGGGCAAAGCCGGATGACACCATCATGGACGGACCGGTGACGTTTCAGACCGCGTCCGGTCCCTACGTCCCGCACAACTACGACGAGAAATTTGAAGGCTCCATTACGCTCCGCCGTGCGCTGGCCCAGTCCCGCAACATTCCAGCGTTGGAGTTGGCCGACAGTCTGGGTATCAAGACTGTGATCGACTACGCCCATCGTTTCGGCATCTCGTCGAATATCCCGGCGTATCTGCCAGTAGCGCTGGGCGCTGCGGAAGTTACGCTGCTGGAGCAAACGTCTGCGTACAGCGTTTTTCCCAATGACGGCGTCCGCGTCAATCCCCGCTACATCACCAAGGTGACGGATTACGAAGGCCGCGTGCTGGAAGAGGATTTCGCCGAGGTCAAAGATGTAATCGGTGCGAACACCGCGCGCACCATGACGTCCATGCTGCGAGATGTGGTGCTGCACGGAACTGCCATCACCGCGACCACCATGAAATATCCACTGGCCGGGAAGACAGGAACAACCAACAATTTCACTGACGCGTGGTTTGTCGGCTTTTCACCGTCGATGACCTGCGGAGTTTGGATGGGTTTCGACGAGAAGAGGTCGCTCGGGCCAAAGGAAACAGGCGCGCACGCGGCCCTGCCTATCTGGATCGATTTCATGAAAATCGCTCTGGCCGGCAAAGAGCCCGGCGAATTCGCACCTCCGCCAGAATTACCACCCAACCCGGTTGGACAGAAAGTGGACACACCCGATCTTGCGCCGGGAGCGGATGAGACGCCCCACTAAGAAGTGGGTGATTGTTTACCTATTTTCCCTAAAATATTTGGGGTGCTCATTCGTCTACAAGAGTAGATGAAGCAGGCGCTCACC
>Ga0193750_1000397_pt1 | contig 11943 bp, 9 predicted proteins | sample L1c1metaG_FD_160569 | JGI IMG/M metagenome (GOLD analysis project Ga0193750, IMG submission 160569) | Soil microbial communities from a riparian zone of the East river system, Colorado, United States - L1c1 | ecosystem: Environmental > Terrestrial > Soil > Riparian zone | place: USA: East River...
CTCACTCTCGAGAAGCGCTTCCGGGATCGCGCCGCAGTTGACGGCGACGAACGCCTTCTCCGCGCGCGGGCTGCTCCTGTGCACGAGGCGCGCGACCAGCTCCTTGCCGGTTCCGCTCTCGCCCGTGATGAGTACCGTCGATGGATGCCGCGCGACCTTGCGCGCCATGTCGAGCGCCGCCTTGATCGATGCGCTATGTCCGATGATCTCGTCCGCTCCGCGGATGGTGCTGAGCTGGTCCTCGAGCTCTTCCACCTTCGCCCGCAGCTTTTCCCGCTCTGCAGCCTTTCGAACCGCGAGTACGACTTCCTCCGCTCGAAAGGGCTTCTGGACGTAGTCGTACGCGCCCTTCTGCATGGCGGCGATCGCGGTGTCGGAATCGCCGTAGGCGCTCATGGCGATGACGAGCGCATGTCCGCCGCCGGAGGTGTAGCGCTCGATGAACTCGAGGCCGTCCATCTTCGGCATGCGCAGATCGCAGAGCACGAGGTCCACGTCTTCAGTGGCGAGCCTGGTCAGTGCCTCGTCCCCCTCGCTCGCGGTTCCCACGGTATGTCCTTCCGCACCGAGTATCCGGGAGACCGTTTGACGGAGCCCCGGCTCGTCGTCAACGACTAGGATTTTCACGGCTTGAGCGCGGTGGTGCCAGCGGCACGGTCGTCGGAATCGGCTGCTTCATCCGTCACGGGGAAGTACATCATGAACGCTGCACCGCCCTCGCGCGCCTCGCGCACCCAGATCGTGCCGCCGAGTCCTTCGACGATCCGCGAAACGACGGCGAGTCCGAGTCCGGTGCCGCGGCCCGGCTCCTTCGTCGTGTAGAACGGATCGAAGATCTTCTCGCTCTCCGCGAGCGGAACTCCCGGGCCGGAGTCGGCGACGATGAGCTTGAGGATTTGCGCCGGCTCGCCAACGCTGTTCACCCACGCTCGCACGCGCGCGCTGTGCTCGCGCGCGACGTCGAATCCATCGGGATCGCTGTTGCGGCGCCCGTTGCGACCCGTGATGTCGTCGAAGGCCACGGACTGCGTGACGATCCAGACCTTGCCCCGCCCCTGCATCGCGTCGATGGCGTTGAGAATCAGATTGACGAGCACCTGCTCGAGCTCGTGCGCATCGCCGGTGAGCTTCGGCAGTCCGTTCTGGAGCGCGACCTCCGGCGCTACCTCGCGAAGCGTTCCCTGATCGCGCAGGAGCTGGACGACCTCGTTCACCGTGACGTTCAGGTCGATGCGCGACGTAATGCGACGGCGCGGGCGGGCGTACTCGAGCATGCCACGCATGATGCGATCGATGCGAGCGGACTCGCGCTCGATGCCGGCGACGGCGTCGAGCGCGTCGGTGTCCAGCACGGAGCTCTTGCGCAGAATGTGTGCGTAGCCGCCGATGGCGCCGAGCGGATTGCCGATCTCGTGGGCGACGCCCGCGGCGAGGCGGCCAACGCTGGCGACCTTTTCGAGATGCGTGCGCTGCGCCTGCTCCTCGAGGATGCGCGCGGTCATGCGATTGATGCTTCGCGCGAGCCTCGAGAACTCGGTCGGGCCCGTGCGCGGCACGCGGCGCGAGAGATCACCGTCGGCGATTGCCTCGGTGGTCTCGACGACGACGTCGAGCGGGTCGAGCACGAGTCCCTGAATCTTGTAGGCGCCGAAGGCGACGAAGATCAGAATGTCGGCGAGGATGAGGAGCGCCAGATAGAGCGGCCCTTCCTTGCTCAGCGCAAGCGTTTCGAGCACGACGGCGTTGAGCGCCGCGAGCGAAAGTGCGGCGGCGCCGAGCACGGCGAGGCTGAGCATCATCTCGGTCTTGAGCGATGCGTGGAGTTTCAGCGGACCGCCCTCGGGCGGGAGGCTGGGGCCCTCCAACGGGCGCGACGATGAAGGCGTGACGGCGGCAGTCATGGCTGGTTGAACAGAGGACGCACCAGCCGCCGGAGCGTTGCGCGATTCGCCCGTCAGCGGCGGGAAGGAGGAAGGTGTGGAACGGGTGGTGTGCCTCACGTCTCCGCGACTCCATAACGGGAGAGCTTTCGGTACAGCGTCGAAGGATCGATTCCGAGCACTTCGGCGGCGCGGCTCTTGTTACCGCCCTCGCACTGAAGCACCCACATGATGTAGGCGCGCTCGATCACATCGAGGGCAGGGTTCGCGCTGGTGGGGCGATCGGAGATGAGCGGCTCCGGCTTCCGTTCGGTCACGCGCTCGGGGAGCGCCGACACGTCGATCATCGGGCCGGCGGACACGATCATCGCGCGCTCGAGCGCATTCTCGAGCTCGCGGACGTTACCGGGCCACGAGTACGCGAGCATTGCATCGAGCGCCTCATCGGTGAGGCGCATGGTCTCGCCCCCGCGCTGAAGCGCGCCCCGCAGCAGGAACGCGTCGATGAGGAGCGGCACATCGTCCCGCCGTTGGCGCAGCGGCGGCAGATGCAGCGCGAAGACGTTGAGCCGATAGAAGAGATCCTCGCGGAAGGTTCCGCGCTTCATTTCCTCCTCGAGATCACGATTGGTCGCGGCGAGGATGCGTGTATCGATCGCAACCGGGTCGGTTCCGCCGACGGGGATGACCTCGCGCTGCTGCAGCACGCGAAGGAGCTTGACCTGCGTCGATGGAGTCGTCTCTCCGATCTCGTCGAGGAAGAACGTGCCCTTCGAGGCCGCCTCGAAGAGACCGCGTTTGTCCTTCACGGCGCCGGTGAACGATCCCTTCATGTGGCCGAACAGCTCGCTCTCGAGGAGGCTCTCGGGGAGCGCTCCGCAGTTGATCGAGTTGAAGGTGCCTTCCGTACGCTGCGACAGCTCGTGGATGTAGCGCGCGACGACTTCCTTGCCGGTTCCGGACTCACCCTGGATGAGCACGATGGAGTCCGTGGGCGCGACGGTCTCCGCGAGCCGGAGAACCGTGAGCCACGCCTTGCTCCGGCCGATCGGCGCGCTCACACCGTTCTGCCCCTGCCGCTTGATCTCCTGCCTCAGCGTCTGATTCTCGACTCGCAGCTGCCGATGCTCGGCCGCGCGCCGCAGGATGGTGATGATCTCGTCGTTGACGAACGGTTTCTGGATGTAGTGGTACGCGCCTTCGTTCACCGCCTGGATCGCGGAGCGGAGGTCTGCCTGCGCGGTCATGAGGATGACGGGTACGAACGGATCCTTGGCGCGCGCCGCGGACAGGATCTCCAATCCGCCGACGTTCGGCATGCGCACGTCGGAGAGAACGATGTCGGGAGTGAGAGCGGCGATCTGCTCGAGCCCCTGCTTGCCGCCGAGCGCGACGTGCGGTGTGAACCCCTCGTTCTTGAGGAGGATCTTAAGCGTCTCAAGGATGCCGGTCTCGTCGTCGACGATGAGGACAGATGGGCTGGCGGTAGCGTTCATGCGACGTTCTCCACTGGAATGCGCTGCTGCTGCAGCTGCGGCAGCAATACGGTGAAGCGAGTGCCTTTCGGACTGCTGTCCATGAAGACGAAGCCTCGATGCGCTTCGATCGCGCGGTGCACGATCGGAAGTCCGAGTCCCGTGCCGCCGGTTTTTGTCGTGAAGAATGGGTCGAAAACGCGCTCGCGCAGCTCGATCGGAATTCCGGGGCCGTTGTCGGAAACTCGAAGCGCGATCGCGCTCACGTCGAATGGTACACCGGTGGGGATCTGCTCGGGGTTGAGCTGCGAGACCTCGACGGTCACGCGCCCGGAGTCTGCCGGCGCAGCCTGGACCGCGTTGAGCGTGATGTTGAAGATCGCGCGATGGAGCAGATCCTCGTCGCCCTCCACGAGCAGCGGCTCGGTGGGAATCACGCACGTTACTCTCACTCCCGCCTTGCGATCGGGATGCGTGTCCGCGAGGCGAACCGCGGCCTGCGCGACGTCGCCAACATTCACGCGATCACCGCGCGTGACGCGGACGCGCGCGAAGTCGAGGAATTCGGACAGCAGGCGCGAGAGGCGGTCCGACTCGCGCACGATGAGCGTGGCGAGAATCCGCTCGTCGTCGGTGGCGCGGGAACGGGCGCCCAGCTGCTCGACCGCGCTGCGAATCGACGCCAGCGGATTCTTGATCTCGTGCGCGAGCGACGCGCTGAGCTCCGCCACAGCCTCCAGGCGTTCGGCTCGCAGTCGCAGCTCCTCGAGGCGTTTGTTGTCCGAGATATCCTGAAAGATGACGGTGCCCGACATGTTGCCCGGCGTGCCGTCTGCGTTCATCGTCGTCGTCGTGAATCCAATCGGAAAGGTGCGGCCGTTCACGGTGATCTCGGCTTCCCCGCGCGTGACGCGCTCGCGTCCATTCACGGCCTTGTCGAGCGCGGAGGAAAGAGCCGGCGCGATCGCGGTTAGCACTTCATTGATGTGTCGCCCGCGCACCGCCTCCCCATCAATGCCGATGAGGGTGCCAGCCATCGAGTTTGCAAAGAGTATGTGTCCATGCGTGTCGATCGTGATGATGCCGCTACGGATGTTCTTGAGCACATCCTCCGCCTGCAGCTTCACCACGGCGAGCTGTTGTGCCAGCGCCTCGCGCGTGACCCCGGCCTCCTGCAGCCTGGCGCCAAGGTAGGCGACGCCAAGCGCGGTGATCGCGAAGACGCCGAGCTGGAGGATGACCGGCATGCCGAGCGACGTACCCTGCAGGACGATCACGTCCGAGAAGTACAGCACGTTTCCGAGCGCGGCGATGAGCAGGCCGCCGCCTACCGGGAGGAGGAGCGAAGCGCACGCCGTAACGAGGATGTAGAGCGCGGCGAAGGGGGAGAGCGAGCCCCCGGTGACGTGCACGATCGTGGTGACGAGCGCGACGTCGAACACCGACTGGGCGTAGTAGAAGCCGCGCGACACCAGGTTTCGGTACGCCACGCCGAACCAGGCGGAAAGCGAGGTAAAGGCGATGGCGGCGAAGAACGCGAGCGTCGCCAGGAGGGTGTCGCGCGGGTCGGCGCCGTGCCACGAGAAGACGGCCGCGAAAAAGATCGCGGCCGCCAACGAGAGGCGCCCAATATAGATGAGGCGAAGAACGCGAAGGGGCTCGATCATTAATGCGGCGGACGCTCGTGGTGCGGGGGCGTGGCGAGGCACTCGCAAAGCGCAAGAGTTCCGGTAGCCCGCCGATTGGTGCATTTTGCTATACCTGGACGACGACCCACTCCTACAATGAGTTACGTGGAGAATTCAGTTGTCGCGCTGACCGCGAGCGCGATCGTGCTGCGACTCATCGCTGTGATGGTGATCGTGCTGGCGAACGCCTTTTTCGTAGCGGCCGAGCTCTCGCTGGTGAGTGCCCGGCGCTCCCGCATCGACGCGCTGGCGGCGCGGGGCGATCGGAGCGCGAAGCTCGTCCAGGAGACGGCCAACGACATCCCCCGCTACCTGTCCGCGGTGCAGCTCGGGGTCACGCTGGCGTCGCTGGCCCTGGGCTGGGCAGGCGAGTTGACCGTGGCCTCCCTGATCGCGGCGCTCTTCCAGAGGCTGGGGTTCGGCGACGCGGCCGTCATCTCCCACGCGGCAGCGACGGTGATCGTCGCCTTCGTCACGATCACCTTTCTGCACATCGTGATCGGAGAGCTGGTGCCGAAGTCAATCGCCTACGCCAATCCGGAGGCGACGAGCCGGTGGCTGGTACGTCCGCTCCGCTGGTTCGCGAAGGTCGCGCTCCCCTTCACCTATCTGCTCAACGGCGCCGCAAACGCTCTCCTCAAGCTGCTCGGCGTCACGCAGGTGACCGACAGCGATCGCGCGCACTCGCCGGAGGAGTTGCGGCTGCTGGTCATGCAAACGCGCAGACACGGATTGTTGAACGAGAGCGACACCCAGATGCTCGCGGGGGTGTTCGACTTTCATCAGAAGAAGGCGCGCGACGTGATGCGCCCTCGTACCGAGATCGTCGCCATCCACGCGACCGCCACCCAGGAGGAGGTGTGGGCGATAGTGCGGCGGGAGCGCTACTCGAGGTATCCGGTCTACGGCGAGGATCTCGACGACTTGATAGGCGTATTCCTCGCCAAGGACCTCTGGCTTTACGCCGGCGAAACGCCGTTCACCGTGCAGCAGTTCGTGCGCGAGGCGCTGTACATCCCCGACACCCGGCCGGCCGAGCGGGTGCTCGACGACCTGCGGAAGACGCGCGCTCACATGGCGATCGTGCTCGACGAGTTCGGCGGAACTGCCGGGATCGTCACGATGGAAGACCTCGTCGAGGAAGTGATAGGCGACATCGCGGACGAGTATGATGTGGCGCAGCGCGAGGCGCTCGAGTTGAACGGTGTGCTCGAGCTCTCGGGCTCCCTCTCGTTGATCGACGTGCGCTCGGATCACGGGGTGAAGATTCCAGAGGGAAGCTGGTCCACGCTGGGCGGCTACGTCTTCTCGCGAATCGGAAGGCTCCCGCGCGTGGGCGACCGCGTTCCCTTCAACGGCGGCGAGCTCGAGGTGGTGGCCATGGACTCGCGGCGCGTGGCCGCCGTGCGCGTGCATCGCACGCCCGAGGTGGTGGCGGCGCGGGAAGGCGGCTCGCAGTGAGCGATGCGCTCGAGGTGAACGACGAGGTCTCGATTCCCCGGGATGAGCTGTCGATTCGCGCGAGCAGGTCGGGCGGAGCGGGCGGACAGCACGTCAACACCTCGTCGACGCGGATCGAGCTGCTCTGGAACATCGCCGAAACGAGGGCAATTCCGGAGGGGGTGCGCGAGGGAGTGCTGCGGCGACTAGCGTCGCGCACAAATGCCGATGGTGTCATCCGCATCGTGTCGAGCGAGCATCGGAGTCAGCTGCGCAATCGCCAGGCGGCGGAGGAGCGGCTCGTGAAGCTCGTGCGAAGCGCGCTGACGGTGCCGCGCGCGCGAAGGAAGACGGGCCCGACACGAGCATCGAAGGAGAAGCGGCTCGAGTCGAAGAAGCGGCGCGCGGAGGTGAAGAAGCGGCGGGCCAGCGACGATTTTCACGAGTGAGCGCGAGAGACGTTCAGCTTCTCCCGGGGCTCTCTCCGTTCCAATCCGTGCAGTACACCCGATCAATTCGTTTGTCACATGTTACGACCTGCCATGCGCACGGCGGCCGTTGACAGTTTTCATTTTGTTGCGACCTTCGGCTTGCGCGACGGGCCGTTAACAATTGTTGAAACGTATTGAACGGATGAGAGGCACGGATTGAACGGATTATGATCTACTTCCGCACGCGAACTAGAGTGGTTCGGCGGCCGCCTCGGTGCCGGCGGGAGGTGTGACCGTCGAGGTGATATCGGCCGGCGGACCCTGTGGCACTCTGTACCAGTACGCGACGGCCGCGAGGAATACCCCGACGAGGATGCGCGCGCCGACCCGCAGTCCTACCGCATCGATCGTGAAGGTTTCCACGAGCGCCTTGTAGCCGGCGTAAAATGCGAGCGCGAGTCCGGCGGCCCGCCACAAGCCGACGCGCCGGAAGCGGCCGGCGAAGATCAGGGCGAGCCCCGCGAGCGCGTAATAGATGATGAGCGCGAACGACGCGGCGTCGCGGGACCACGCATCGACGAGCTCCTGCCGCACCCACATAAAGGCGGCGATGATCGCCAGGCTGCCGACCAGCCCCGACAGCTGCGCATGCTCCGGTGACTTTTCCTCGGGGGTCGGCTTCAGCGCGAACGCGAAGATCGCCCACGAGAGCACCACCGCGAGCGCGCACAACGATTCGATCGTGAGGAAGGGTGTGTACGCGTACAGCCCTCGTTTCTCGAGCAGGAAGTACGACCATACCGACGCGATGAGCAGGCCGATCATGATCGGCGGCGCGAGCAGTCTCGTGCGAGTCGAGCGGAGGATCATCGAGAAGAGTGCCGCATCGAGTGCGAGCGCCGCGATGCAGCGGGTGTCGAAGTCGGAGAGATAGAGCACGATGGCCACGCCACTGGAGATCGCGGTGACGAAGAGGTGGTGCGACCGTTCCTCTTCGTCTTCCCACGCGAGCACCGCCGCGACCGCGGTGAGTGCGGCGGCGGCCAGCGCCGTAGCCGTCCGGTCGCTGGTGGACGCCACCGTGGCGAAGAGGAAGCCGAGTGGCAGGACGACGTTGCCGATGACGAGCCATCGCGCGTCGGTCTCGAGCTCGCGCGCGATTAGATACGCCGCGATCGTTCCGACGAGCGAGACGCCCACCTCGATGCGATTTACACCCATCGAATAGACGATCGTCGCGAAGCACGCGAGCAACAGAAACGCGAGGGCGAGCTTCGAGCGCAGGCTGTCGCGTGCGAAGAGAAGCCCGGATGCGGCGCACGCCAGGGCGAAGATCACGGGTGAGTGCGCGGCTAGCCAGCTGTGGTCGGCGCCGGGGCCGGCGGCCTCCGCCGCGGCAACGTACAGTGCGGCGCCGATGACGGTGAGCCAGAGCAATGGGCGCCAGCCCTTCTCTCGAATCGCGAAGAGACAGATGGCGATCACCACCCATCCATACGTCAAGAGCAAGACGATGGATCCGGGCTCACGTGCGGTGATGAACGGTGCGAGCAGCGCGCCGGCGAAGCCGATCGCGAACAGCGTGCGCTCCTCGGATGTGAGCGCGAGCGCGGCGAGTGCGGCCGAGGCGGTTGCGGCGATCGCGAGAGCGGCAACGGTGCTGAGCACCTGCAGGTGCGGACCGGCAGCCCACGCGTCGACATGTACGATCGCGAGCGAAAGTGCGAGAAGCACGTTGCCGAATCGCATGTCGCGGTTCTTCCGAACCCACAGGCCCACACCGGCGACGATGCCTGCTCCGATGAAGCCGAGGATCACTCGAACGGTCGGTCCGAGATGTCCGTGCTCGATCGCCCACGAGAGAAAAGTGCCGACGCCCATGAGGATCGCGAGCGACGCGACGGCGATGGTGCCGTAGCGTCCGAGGAGCTTCTCGAGGTCGATGTCGGGATTCAGGTCGCGCCGAGGGGCGGGAGCTGCGCGAGGCGGTGGCGGGTCGAGCCGATCGGGAGTGGAAGCGGCCGCGGGAGCGGTATCGAGCACCGGCGGAGCGGCGGCCGCCATCTCCGGCTGCGCCGCGGGCTCAACGCGCGGGGCCGCCGCGCGCGGCCCACCCTCCCCCGCCCTCAGCTCCGTGCGCAGGGCAGCCAACTGCTCGTACAGTGCACGCACGTGCCGCTCCAGCACCGCAATTCGCTGTTCGTCCGCCATCGCTCCCCCGTGGGTGAAGCTTTTCGAACGACTGCGGCGACGCGCAGCTGCGCGCCGCGAACTTGGATCAGATCAGCGGATGATCGTAACGGTCGAGGTCGCGGTTTGCGTGACCGGAATGACCGTGCCCGCAGCCTTCACCGTCTCCTTCATCGACTGCGTCGCCGTGGAGCCAAGGTAGATACCGTTGGTGCCGATATAGTACATCGCCTCGCCGGTGCCGGTGCCATCCATCGTGATCTTCTGGTTCGCCTGCGCCTGCATTCCCGAAATGACGAGCGTCGACGTTCTGTGTACCCGCCACGCGGCCTGCCCGCCTACCGTCGTATCGCCGATCACCTTCGACACGGTGATGGTTTGCGTGTTTATCGTGCTACTATCCTTCGAGACCTTCGTCGTGGCGGTGTCCGTCCACGTTGTCCCTGCGCCCGCCGTCGCGGGAAGGGTGAGTAGGAAGTGCGCCATGCTCGCGACGATCGATTCGCGATCGACGCCGTCCGGCACCTTGGTGTCCGATCCGAAGCGCAGAACCTTTCCGGAGGGGAGCATGGCGCCGCTCACCTTCGTCCCCTGCATGACCTGCACGTCTGGAAGTTGCACGGCGAGGTTGGAGCTCATGTTGACCGAGTCGAGCGTCACCGCGAACTGGAGCGTGTCCTTGTCGGTGAGCGCCCCCTTCGATCCCGGCGCCTGAATCGCCACCGTCACCTGCTGCTCGTTCGTAATCACGCCATCGGTCTTCTGCCCGTTCTGCTCCTGCGAGCGCTGAACGGTGGAGTGCAGACGATAGTGCTGCACGGTGGGCGTGTAGTGAATCTGCCCGAGCACCGGGAGCGTGCTCGCAACGACCAGCATCGCGGAAAGTCGAACGACATTCATACGTGCTCCTGAGGCGAACGGTCGGCCCGCTACCGGGCGGTGGCGAGCTCAGAATCTAACATCCGGGTCGCCGGTTGCACCCGTCGGTGAGGGTACATAGCGTTCCACCGAGTGACTTCCACATCCATAACGCCAGTGCGCCGCGCAGCCTTCGGCCGCAAGCTGCGCGCGTGGTACCGGCTGAACGCGCGCGATCTGCCATGGCGCCGCACGCGTGACCCCTATCACATCCTGGTGTCGGAGCTGATGCTCCAACAGACCCCGGTGTCGCGGGTCATCACGAAGTACGCCGAATTCCTCCACCAGTTCCCGACGCTCGAGGCGGTTGCCAGGTCTCGCCCCGCGCGCGTGATGGAGGCGTGGAGCGGGCTCGGATACTACGCACGGGCACGCAACCTCCAGCTCCTCGCGCGGACCATCGTTCGCGGGCGCGAGCCTGCCAGGATTCCCGAGCATCCCGAGGCGTTGCGCGAGCTTCCGGGCATCGGCGCCTATACCGCAGGGGCCGTCGCCTCCTTCGCGTACGAGCGACGCGCGCCACTCGTCGACACGAACGTCGCGCGCGTGCTCACCCGTGTGTTCGCGCCGCACGTGAATCCGCGCACCCACGCCGGCCACAAGAAGACGTGGGCGATCGCGCTCGCCGTCCTGCCGCGTACCGGAGCCACTGCGTACACGCACAACCAGGCACTCATGGAGCTGGGAGCACTCGTTTGCACGGCGCGAGCGCGCGGCTGCCCCACGTGCCCCGTGCGCTCCGTGTGCGACAGCTATCCTCGCTAGTTCGCCCACCACACGAAGGCGCGGTATGTTAGAGCGTCGCACCCACCTCTGGAGTCTCTGACACGAATGCGCGTGCTCCTCGAGCAACTTCCAGAGCAAACGATTCACCGCGCAGTGCAGGCGGTCTATGCAGTGCCGACGTACAATCGTACGTCGCTCTGGAGCCGGTTCTGGGGTTTCGTTTGGGAGATGTTGGGCCGTTTTTTCCTCTGGATCCTGCCCGCATTCGGCGTGCTTCGCAAATCGCCTCCGCTCTTCTGGACGCTGATCGTCGGATTGGCGCTGCTCACTGCCGCCGTCATCGCCCGCTCGGTTTACCTCTGGCGCGCGCGCACCGCGCTCCGGATCGCCGGACAGGGATGGGAGATGCAGCCGGGAGCGACGCGCGGCGACGCATGGGCCGCGGCGCAACAGCTTGCGGCCCGCGGCGATTTCACTGCCGCGGCGCACGCGCTGTACGCCGCGCTGCTCGACGCGGGTGCGCGGCAGAACCAGCTGCGGCTGCATCCATCCAAGACGGCCGGCGACTATGTGCGCGAGGTGAGGAAGCGCGCGTCTCCGATCTTTCCCGGCTTCCGCGATTTCGCTCGCGCCTACGAGCTCGTGATCTACGGCCTCGGCGAGTGCAACCGCGACCGGTACGAGCGCCTGCTGTCGCTGGCCCTTCCGATCGTGCGCCCGCGTGGCTGATCGCCTGATCGATCGCTGGCTCAAGCCGCGCTTCGTACTCCCGGCTCTCCTCATCGCGCTCGTCATCACCGTGATCCTGTCGCCGGTGGTCGAAGTCTCCTATGGACCATTTCTCAGCACACGCTCGCGCGCGGTAAACGGCGCCGCTGGGCTTCGCGAGGTGCTCCACAGACTCGGATGGCCGACGAGCGAGCGGGTCGTCCCCTTCGCGGGACCTCTCGACAGCACGTCGACGTACTTCCTACTCAACACGCCGATCGACCCGACCCCGGTAGAGGTCCACGCGTTGCTCGAGGCTGTGAGGCACGGCGCCAGGGCGATTGTCGTTCCCGATCGCGGGAGCGCGCTCGCCGATTCGATCGGCGTGCAAGCGACCGTCAACGCGCTCGCCACGTATTATGCGGTGTCGGACAGCCTGTTCGGATCCTACGATCGTGTCGACACGCTCCGCGAGGCCTTCGGAATC
>Ga0193750_1000398_pt1 | contig 11910 bp, 7 predicted proteins | sample L1c1metaG_FD_160569 | JGI IMG/M metagenome (GOLD analysis project Ga0193750, IMG submission 160569) | Soil microbial communities from a riparian zone of the East river system, Colorado, United States - L1c1 | ecosystem: Environmental > Terrestrial > Soil > Riparian zone | place: USA: East River...
TGCCAGTCGATTCTGGGTGATTACCAACGAAGATCTGCGACGGGAAATCTCGCGTCAACTTCCGAAATTGGGGAAAGCGCACATCATCGCGGAGCCGGTGGGACGCAACACCGCGCCCGCAATCGGTTTGGCGGCGTTCATCCTGCTGCGAAATGATCCTGATGCGGTGATCGGTATGTTTCCGTCCGATCATGTGATTGGAGATGAAAAACAATATCGCGAAGTTTTGAAAAGAGGCATTGCAATCGCCGCTTCGGGCGAAAACATCGTGGTGCTGGGAATTCGTCCGACACGCGCCGAAACTGGTTACGGCTACATCGAGGCGGGATCTGTATTCGATGGAAACGCGCTACGCGTTCGCCGCTTCACCGAAAAGCCCGATGCGGAGCGGGCAGCCGGATTCCTCAGCGCGGGAAATTATTTCTGGAACAGCGGGATGTTTCTATGGAGCGCGCGGACTCTGGCGAACGCACTGCTTGAGCATTTGCCCAAGACCGCAACCATATTAGAGAAGATTGCCGCTACGTTTGGCACGCGAAGGTTTGCCGACACGTTTCGGCGCCTTTATCCTCGGTGCGAAAACATAAGTGTTGACTATGCCGTGCTCGAGCCGCGTTCATCCAAGGGAGAACGGCAGTCCAATATTGTTTGTCTGCCGTCGGACTTCGGATGGAATGATCTTGGATCGTGGACAGCCCTCTACGAGCATCACGAGCGGAAGAGTCAGCCGCCAAATGGCAACCTGATCTCCGGCGAGGGCATCTTCACTCTCAATGCGGAAGGAAATTACATTCATGCGCCGGGCAAATTTGTGGCTGCCGTCGGCGTGAGTAATTTGATCGTGGTCGAGACTGAAGACGCGCTACTGATCACCACCCGTGAGCAGGCACAGGATGTAGGAAAAGTTGTGAAGTATCTGGATGAGAAAAAACTTTCAAAGCTAGTGTGACGAGTGGTGAGTACGAAGCTGAACTCTGATACTAGCCACCAATCACTAGCCACTGTTCTTATGCCTCAGGAAATCAAATTCGGCACCGATGGATGGCGTGGGATCATTGCCGACGACTTCACCTTCGACAGCGTCCGCCGGGTAGCCGGTGCGATCGCCTCTTACGTTTTGAATCATGAGGAACCGGGCCGCGGAGTTGTGGTCGGGTACGACACTCGTTTTGCTTCGCAACGCGCTGCCCGGGTGGCTGCGGAGGTCATCGCCGGCGCGGGAATCGCAATCAAGCTGGCTAACGATTACACCCCGACCCCGGCAATTTCGCTGGCTGTAAAAAACATTGGAGCCGCAGGCGGAGTGGTGATCACTTCCAGCCACAATCCGTGGAACTGGAACGGCGTGAAATTCAAAGGTAAGTTCGGAGGCTCGGCCACGCCGGCAATCATGAAGGTCATCGAAGCAGAAGTGCGAGCCGGAGCCATGCCCAATGGAAAGAAGAGCAGCATCGAGGAAATAGATTTAAAGCGGGCGTACATCGAAGCCGTTTGTAGCTTTGCTGATATGGAATTAATCCGCAAAGCCAATTTCAAATTCGCAATCGATTCGATGTACGGTTCGGGACGAGGCGTGCTGGCTCAGATCTTCAACGATCATGGCATCCAGCACGTTGCCATCCGCCAGGAATTGAATCCCCTTTTCCCCGGCATCAATCCTGAGCCCATCGAGCCCCATGTTGCTTTGCTGCAGGAGACAGTGGTTAAACATGGCTGTCACGCAGGGTTTGCCACGGACGGAGACGCGGATCGCATCGGTGCAGTGGCAGAAGATGGCAGCTTTGTGGATTCACATAAGATTTTTTCCGTCCTGCTCCGTTGGTTGTTGGTGCGTAAGAAATGGCCGGGTGATGTGGTACGAGCTTTCAATACCACGCTTATGCTGGACCGCATCGCTGCTAAGTATGGCCGCAAGCTTCACGAGTGCCCCATTGGCTTTAAGTACATCGCCGATCTAATGATGGAACGCGAGATTGTAATCGGCGGAGAGGAGTCCGGGGGCATCGGATATTCTCGCTATCTGCCGGAGCGCGACGGTATTCTGAATTCCTTGTTGTTGGCGAATGTGATGGCCGAGGAAGGAAAACCTCTAGGACAGTTGGTAGCCGATCTGCAGCGTGAGTTTGGGCCGCATCACTACGGTCGCCGGGATTTGCATATTCCAGAAGACATAAAACAGTCGGCCATTCAGCGCGCCCGATCCGAACAGACGAAACGTTTGGGCCGTTATTCCGTCTTAAAGAAAGAAGGGCTGGACGGAATAAAGTTCTTTCTGGACGCGTCCAGCAACGGAAACGGTGCCGAGCCATGGGTTCTCTTCCGCGCGTCGGGCACTGAGCCGCTGCTGCGGGTGTACGCGGAAGCTGCCTCGCCTGAACTGGTGGCGGAAATCCTGAGTAGTGCCGAGACCTTTGTGAGTGGCCAGTGAGCGGTGACGGTGATGACCGCAAAGCCGCACGGGCCGTCGGGTCATTGTACTTTCAGTGCTCGCGTTGTGGGCTCCACGCGTAGGATAATCAACTAGACGATGGGCGCAGCAAGCATCACGTCTACCATTCCGGTGGATTCTCCTCAGACTCGACGGTACAACCGCATCCGCCGCTGGCTGGGGATCGCTGACTTTGCACTCGGCGCAGTGCTGCTCGTCGTGCTCCTGGCGACTGGCTGGAGTGGGACTCTTCGGGATATTGCCCTTGGTGATGCCGCTCAGAACTATAGCCTGGCTGTGTTCTTGTACGTCCTGATGTTGATGACGATCGCGAAACTGCTTGGACTGGGCTTGGATTATTACGGTTTTCGTCTGGAACATCGCTTCCAACTCTCCAACCAGAGACTGCGAGCGTGGTTGTGGGACGAGGCGAAAGGATTCCTGGTTGGCTTGGTCTTGGCAACCATCGTCGCCGAATTGTTGTACTTCATCATGCGCCAAGCCCCACAGCACTGGTGGCTGATTGCCTGGGGTGTTTTTCTCGGACTTTTTGTACTGATGGCGCAGTTGGCGCCGCTGATTCTGTTTCCCATCTTCTACAAATTCGAACCACTGCAAAATGAGGAACTGAAGGCGAGGCTAGTACGGCTCAGCGAGCGGGCGGGAACACGGGTTCGCGGCGTTTATCAATGGAAGCTTTCGGAAAAAAGTAAAAAGGCGAACGCGGCACTTACGGGATTGGGCAATACACGGCGCATCATCCTGGCCGACACATTGCTCGACAACTACTCCGCCGATGAAATCGAGGTAGTGCTGGCGCACGAACTTGGACACCACGCGCATCGCCATATTATGAAGAGCATTGTGGTCCAAGCAGGAACCACATTGCTTGGATTCTGGGCCGCTAACTGGGTGCTGCACTACGCCGTGGACCAGCTTCACATGTTCGAGACCCTATCGGATTTCGCGAACTTGCCGTTACTTGTGTTGGTTACGACGCTGCTCTCATTCTTGCTGTTGCCAGCGCTGAACGCCTATTCCCGCTTTAACGAACGCCAGGCAGACCGCTACGCTTTTCAATCCATCGCCCGGGTAGGGCCATTTATTTCATCCATGAACAAACTCGCCGACCAGAATCTGGCGGAGCGCGCACCGTCGCGATGGGTGGAGTGGTTCTTTCATTCGCATCCCGCGATTTCGAAGCGGGTGCAAGCCGCCGAAACCTGGGCGAAAGTCAGGGCAGCCGCAGATGCCGGCGGATAAAAGATATTGAACTTGACCGGTGCGGGATTCCCTTGTATGTTCGCCCTGTTTGAGCCTAAGGGCTCGACCAATTCTCCTCAGGAGGCGCCTATGACTGCAGTCACCAAGCGGAAGAATAGGTCCGCCTCCGACCTGCTTCTCTAGCTCAACCGAGAATTTCGATTACTGCAGGACTTCTCCAGGCGGCCTTCTTCCTTCCAGTTCACTCAGTCGTCGTGTAACCCGCGGCGACCAATTCACTTGCGGAAAAAACCGTTGGTGCTGGAGCGCGCAGTGGCCGCTCGGAAGAGGAAGTTTACGTGGATCTCAAGAGTCTTGACCTCCTGAATCTAGGCTGGAATTCTGTTTTCGACGGTAGTTTTCGTGCACTTGCCGATCCCACACTTGTTCCGGCTCGTGTCGTAGCGGAATTCAGAGGGACCTATCGGGTCCGCGCTGCACGAGGAGAATACACCGCGCAGATTGCGGGCAAGATTCGTCATCTGGCGAAGGCCCGGGAGGATTTTCCGGCGGTAGGCGACTGGGTGGCGATCGCGTCAACAAAAGAGGGTCACGCGCGGATCGAATGTATCCTGCCCCGGCAGACAACGTTATCGCGCAAGGTAGCAGGGCGTGCTCTGAGCGAGCAGATTGTCGCCGCGAATGTGGACACAGTATTTGTCGTTAGCTCGCTCAATCGCGAGCTCAACCTGCGACGAATCGAGCGCTATCTGACGCTGGTGTGGGACAGCGGCGCTACCCCGGTAGTCCTACTGAATAAGGCAGACCTTTGCCCTGACACTGGCGCGCAAGCCAGAGAAGTGGAGAACATCGCGCCCGGGGTCCCTGTGTTGCTGATGAGTGCGATCCAAGGCATGGGCGTCGAGTCCGTCCAAAATCATATTTCGCGAGGGGAGACGGCGGCCTTCGTGGGTTCGTCAGGCGTCGGGAAATCCACGATTATCAATGCGCTGTTGGGGGCGGCACCTCTTCGCGTGCAACCAGTTCGGGAGGACGACGATCGCGGCCGACATACGACGACATCGCGCCAAATGATCTTTCTCCCCGGCGGAGGGATTGTGATCGACACTCCTGGAATGCGGGAGTTACAGCTGTGGGACAGCGAAGAAGGCTTGTCTCGTGCCTTTGAGGATATTGCGACTCTGGCCGAGAACTGTAAGTTTCGGAATTGCGCCCACGGCGGCGAACCCGGCTGTGCGGTCGAGGCAGCGATTTTGGAATGTCGGCTTGTACCCGAACGCCAGGAGAATTATCGCAAGCTGCAAGCGGAGGTGCGTTTTCAGGAACGAAAAGCCGATCCAGAGATGGCGCGGGAGGAAAAGGAAAGATGGAAAAAAATTCACAAAGCGATGCGCCACAAACTCCGGAATTGATTTTCTTTTGCCCTCGCCGCGTCAGCACTCAGCGGGCGCGCAGAAGCATTTCCACGTGCCTCAAGTCTCCTTCGGTATCCACTCCAATGGTGTCGTAGGGTGTTTCCCCCACAAAGATTGGAATCCCGTTCTCCAGGAAACGTAACTGCTCCAGCCGCTCGCTGCGCTCGAGTGAGGATTCGGGCAAGGCTACGAAGCGATCAAGCGCGGTTTTGCGATAGGCGTAGAAGCCGAGGTGCTTGTGGTATTGCGGACTCGTGCCATCCCGATCATGCGGAATCGTGGCACGGGAGAAATACAGAGCCCGTCCATCTGCATCAACCACGACTTTCACAGCGTTCGGATTGTTGATGTCCGCAACAGAAGCGGGCGTTTTCAGGGTTCCAACCTGGACTTTCGAATCTCGCATGACATCAAGCAGGGTGGCAATGTGCTCCGCACGGGTGAGCGGTTCGTCCCCCTGCACGTTCAGGTAAATGTCTGCCGCCACCGACTTGGACACTTCGTGTACACGTTGAGTGCCACTGTTGTGCGCAGTGGAAGTCATCAGTGTCTTCCAACCGTTCTTGCTGCAGACCCGCAGGATTTCGTCGGAATCGGTGGCGATGATTACGTCATCGAGCAGCTGAGAGGAACGAACAGCTTCGTAGACAACACCCACGAGGGGCTTGCCCCCAATTTCGCGCAACATTTTGCGCGGCAGACGAGTGGAGGCGAGCCGGGCAGGAATGACGGCGATGGCTTTCATGCCGTCTCAGTGTCAATTTTCTGCCTGCCCGTTGCAAGGGCTATCGGTGCCAGGTTCGCCTCTCGATCGGACTGTTTGCTCCGGCGCGTTCAGGGTGCTTGCACCGCGCGCAGGAGATTTAGAATGCCCCAGCCGAAAATGTTGTTGGGGATTCTTTGTCCCGACCCCCCACAGTTTTGCGTGCTCTTCATATGGACAGCGGCACGAGTAAGAAGTCTTTCCGTTCCGTCAATGTCTCCGATCAGCACTGGCTTGGCCTGCCAGATCATCGCAACTCCGCCAGCTATGTGTGGAGTCGCCATGGAAGTTCCTGACCAGCCAGACTGGTATCCATTGCCCGGCACAGCGCCACGAATGTTCTCCCCCGGCGCAGAAATATCTGGTTTCAAACGACGACTGCCATCGGCCGTGACCGGACCACGACTGCTGAAAAAAGAAATCTGGTTTAAGGAGTTGGTCGCACCCACCGTGACCGAGCTGTTGTAAATGGCCGGAGGATCGGAAACAGTGGAACAGCCTGAGCCAGAATTGCCAGCAGCAACAGCCGGAAAGATTCCGGCGGCGCGCACTGAGTCCAGTACAGCCAGCAAGGTATTGGCCGAGCAGCCTTCGCTGGCAGGACATCCCCAGGAGTTGTTGATGGAGTCCGGCGCAAGGGTGGGATCGCCTTGGTTCGGATCTCCGCCCACGGGATAGGGCGCCATCAGGAACTCGAAGCATTCCGTGTAAGTGGCCGGAGAGCCGGTACCGCTGGCGTCCATATTGCGGCAAGCGAACCATTTTGCGCCGGGGGCAACGCCAACCTGGTTTCCCTGACCGTCGTCACCCACCATCTGGCTCAGGGTAAATGTGCCGTGACCGTAAGGATCAATCGGAGTGGGCGAGTGCTGGCTGGTGGCATCATGCCAGTTGTAGTCATGGTCAACTTTGGTGCCGTCCCAGCCGCGATAACGAGCCTTGAATGAAGGATGATCCCATTGAACACCGGTGTCGTTACCGGCTACGACTCGGCCCTCGCCACGAAAGCCCAAGGCCCAGACGTTTGGCGCACGTACCCTCGAGACATTCCATTCAATGCCAGTCGGGGCAGCGCTAGCGTCAATGCCACTTGGTATTGGCAAGCTGGTGCGAACCTGCGGATTGGCGTCGATCCGGCTTACGTCCGAACGCGCGGCAAGTTCCTGCATTAACGCCAGATTGCCTGTGACCTTGATCATGTTCACGATGTAGAAGGATTGATAAGGAACACCACGTTGACCCAGAAAAGCGCGCAACGGAGCCTGGCTGCGGGCTGCGACTGCGCGCAGCGCGTTCACCACGAACAGCCCCTTTTCCAGTTTGCTGGGAAGGGCAGCGGCCGGACTCAAGTCAGCCTGCGCCGCGAGCACAACCAGAGCTTCAGTAGTACCGCCATTGGCGGTGTCAGTGAGTACGCGGGCGGCGATTTTGTCTGAAGCGCCGAAGGCCCAAGCCGACCCAGTCAGCAGGATCAGGTGGAGTAGCAAAGCAATCAAAACTGCGCGATTTAGCAAGTTGCGGCGGTCCATTGAGGTGTCTCCTGGGAGTTGGTCTGAAAACAAACCTGGTGCTCAGCCAGTTGAATTCGCTGAGGCGACAGAAACAGGGTCTGGGCCTGCACTTTAGTCGGCCAGCGAATAGTTGTCAATGGACGAAAGTATGGATCCTATTCTGCCGCCGACGCGTTCTTGGTCAGAAGTTTGTATCTTTGGATGTGCGGGCGGAGTCGAAGTTTTAGTTCTTCCTGTTCCTGGCGTGCGGCGGCCTCAATTTCTACAAGAATAGCAAGCCGCTTTTGGGGATCCTCTTCGCTCCCTATTCTCCGGCAGAGTTCTGTCCATCGGTCTGCGCTCGATGCGGTCACAACAATTCACTTGCCTCGAGATCACGCGAGGACGTTGCGCTGCTGTGACACTCAATACTCGTATCGAACACAACGACGAAGCCCCCAGTGCACTTACTTTGAAATCGACGCGATATAAACGCCAAAGGGTTCGAGCGACAAATCGCTGAGAGTGGCTTGCGGCGATTGAGTCATGCTCGTGACCAGAGTCGTAGCCTTCGCGCCCGCCAAACCTCGCGAAGATAGATCGAAGCTCACCTTCTGCGCCGCTGGAGACATGTTCAGAGCGACCAGAACCGTTTCATCTTTGTACTTGCGAAGATATGCAAGCACGTTGGGATCATTCTCATTCAGTGCGATATATTCGCCGTCCAGCAAAGCGTGGTTGGTGTGGCGCAGAGCAAGAACCTGCTTATAGAACGAGAGAATCGAATTTGGATCTTTGAGTTCGGTCGCCACGTTGTGGGTCTTGTAGCTGGGAGGAACGGGCAGCCAGGGCTTGCTGCGGCTGAAACCGGCATTGGCAGTGTCATCCCATTGCATCGGAGTGCGTTCACCGTCTCTGCCTTTTTCCTGCGGCCAGCCCAGCTTGCCAATGGGATCTTTCACGTCGCTCTTGCTCTTCGGATCGTTGTTTTCCATACCAATCTCTTCCCCGTAATACATGATCGGGGTACCGCGTAGCGTCAGATACAAGCCTGCCATGAGCTTGGCGATAGCGTCATTGTGCTGGCCATCTCCGTAGCGAACGTAAGAGCGAGGGATGTCGTGGTTGCTGATTACGTAGACCGGCCAACCACCCGCGGCATCGACGGCGCCGATCTGGCGACGGAACTCCGGCGCAGAGACTTTGTTCACAGTGGCGAACATCAGATCCATGGGCATCTGCAGTTCATTGCTGTGCTCACCGTAGTATTTCTTTAATTCGGTGATATCACTGGTCCAGGTTTCACCGATCAGCACGGCTCCGTGCTCATCCGCGACCTTGCGAAGTTTTCGGAGAACGTCATGGAGTTCGGGCAACTTCGTGTTGTATTTGTTCTCCATGTTGGGGTCGCCGTAACGATTCGTTCCCGGCAGCACCGGATTGTCGCGTAGCTGCGGATCTTCGAAGAGAGTGTCCACCGCATCCAGACGGAAGCCGGCCACGCCGCGGTTGTACCACCATGTGGTGACATCGAACATAGCCTTTTCCACGGCCGGGTTCCGCCAATTCAGGTCCGGTTGTTCGGGATAAAAGAAGTGGTAATACCACTGCCCCGTTTTAGCGTCGTATTTCCATGCCGGACCGCCGAATGTAGAAAGCCAATTGTTGGGCGGCCGCTTTGGTCCCTTGCCGTCACGCCAGACATACCAATCGCGATAGTTGGAGGTACGAGAGGATTTTGAATCGAGAAACCATTTGTGCTTGTCCGAAGTATGGTTCATCACAAAATCCATGATGATGTGTATGTCCCGGGTTTTACCCTCACTGGCCATTCGATCGAAATCCGCGAGATTGCCGTACATAGGATCGATGTCCTGATAATCAGAAACGTCATAGCCAAAATCCACTTGCGGCGAAGGAAAGCAGGGAGTCAGCCAGATGGCATCCACGCCCAACTGTTTCAGGTAGTCGAGTTTCGCGGTGATGCCCTTGAGATCGCCGATGCCGTCGTTGTTACTGTCGGCATAACTGCGCGGATAAATCTCGTAGAAAACAGCGTGTTGCCACCACTCGTGTCCTTCAGCATCGCGCGGCGCGGCTTGCGCGTCGGCGAAAACGAAAGACAGACAAAGAGTGAAGCCAAGCACCGCAGACTGAAGGAACCGATTAAACATGACGACCTCCTGATGAATTCGTTTTCTCGTGCTGGTCGATTAATGCTTCGTCGAGAAATGAAGCGTAATTTTCTTCTGGACGTAAGCTTCTGATGAACTTGCTGGAAATGGAATACGGGCGACAGCCTGATCCTGAGTGGTTTTAACTAACTCGGCTCCGTCCAAAGATTCGATCTGGCTTGAATTCCACAACCGGAGTTCATACACGTTACCCGAAAGCCCGGAAACGTCAAGCCACAGAGTGTCGTGCTTCTGGCTCCAGGACTCTGACACAATGCGCAGGCCACGGCTGCTGCTGCCCAGAGCAGGCAAGCTGGAGGACAGAACCAGACCAAAATCGTTGCGTATGCGGATTCGCAGGGTATTGGAGTCCCCTGTCACGGGAAACTGGACGCTGGCATGTTCATCGACTGCGTTGGTAAGTGTGTGGACCGCAACCGGGCGGCCGTTTAATTCCGCTCCCAGAATCGTAGTCCGCAGGCTAAGTGCCGGCGCGAATTCGAGAGTGCAGTCTCCGGTTCCGGTTCGCTTTACTTCCAGAGTGATGCTTTCCGCCGTCTTACGATAGGTCATGTCCACGGTTGAGGTGCCGACACGCAACTTTTGTACGCGGAACGAAGTCCAGTCAGCGGGAACGTGAGGAGCGAAGACGAGACTATGCGAAACGGCATTCGCCTCCAGCCCCAACATGCCGCGAAGTATTGGACTAACCACCATAGCTGCTGACCAGATCTGGTGTGGCGAACTGGTGGAGATCGGCTGATAGTAGTCACCGGAGAGAACCTCGGTGACGTGACCCAGAGAACCGTCGAGAGCGAGCAGAGCATTCGCTCGGAGGTTCGAATAAGCAGGCAGCGCCCGATGGTAGCGGTATTCGCCTACCGAGGCCCAGCCGGTGAACAATGGCCATACCGAACCGAAGTGATATCCGCCCGGATTGTATTTCGGATCCTGTGATGAAATGATGCGCATGCCCCAATCGGTTTGATGCTCATAACCGGCGAGTTGGTTGAGCATCGCTTCGGTTTTATCTTCATGCAGCAAGCCGAACCACATAGGCACAGTTGCGAGCACACTCGGAACGTCCACGCGCTGATTATCCTTGTCCAGAGCAAAGGCAAAAATGTTCTTTCCAGGTGACCAGAACGCCTGGTTCAACAGCGCATCTCGGTTAAGGAAACTCTGAGCGGTTTCGTTACTGACGTCGTCTTTGCCAATCAGGTGGGCCAAACTAGAAAGTGCACGCAAGGCCTCGACGCCCAACCCACTCTGGTACAACTCTGTCTTCACGGGTAAAAGGGGACCGCCTTCCACCCAGCCATGACCGAATCCAAAATTTTGGGGAAATCCTTGGGCGTCGTAGGTGGAGCGCAGGAATTGATACGCCTTCCAGACGCTCTCCCATTTCGCCTTCGCGAAGTCAACATCACCGCTGCGGAAGACGTAATCATTCATCGCAATTATGTATAGAGGTGTAGCGTCTGCCGAAGCGTAGCCGTAAGGGTAGTTCGTGAACCAGGGAACGAAACTAGCGCCTTGCGAGATCTCGTGCGGAATTTTTCCATCGGCTCGCTGATACTTGCTCAGGAAGTCGATCGCGGTACGGGTTGTTTTGAAGTCACCTGCAGAGTTGAGAGCCAGCGAAGTCCAGAGGGAATCCCGCCCAAAGAACCACGCAAAACCGGGCCGTTGACTGTCGCCTGAAGTGCGATAGCCGGCGATCAGCCCGGTGCCGAGAAATGGATTAGTAACCAAACCTTGAACCATGCTGATGCGTGACCAGTCATAGGCTTTCTGCAAGTCAGGGTCAGGGAGATCAAGGTCGACAGTTTTGTTCAGATAATCGCCATAGTAGGCGGCTGATTCTCGTAGAAGATCCGCAGACCCGGCCGAAAGACGGCGATAGGCGGTTACGGCCTCGTCGCGATTTTGAAGTGAAGCAGCAATGACTATCACTTTCCTGTCTTTGCCCTTGTTGGTTACGCCCAGACGAAAGGAATTTTCTCGTGAGGACGCGTAGTTGGTAGAGAACTCCTCAAGATAACCGGTTGCGGAAGGTGAGCCCACAAACGCGGCGAATTTCTTTTGTTCTTCGCCCATGAAAAATGCGTGTAAGTCGGGATCCCAGGTGATGAAGGTTCCACCCAGCGCGGCGGGCCATTCCAGCTGAAAATCACGGTGGAAAGATGCTTCCACCTCCAACGGTTCAGAAGTCTCGACCTCAATGAGAACGATGGCGCCAGCCTCATGCACGGGCACGAACAGGGTTTCGCTCACCGAAAATGTGTCTCCGGAGTAAAGAATCGTACTGGATTCTGGCCTCACCGTGATCGTACGAGCCAGAGTGTCGGCAAGAAGCGCGCGACCGCCGACCAGAAAAGTGAGATGGAAGTCGCGCAGGATTTTCAGCGGATAT
>Ga0193750_1000399_pt1 | contig 11909 bp, 7 predicted proteins | sample L1c1metaG_FD_160569 | JGI IMG/M metagenome (GOLD analysis project Ga0193750, IMG submission 160569) | Soil microbial communities from a riparian zone of the East river system, Colorado, United States - L1c1 | ecosystem: Environmental > Terrestrial > Soil > Riparian zone | place: USA: East River...
ATGGTATGCAGAAGTAGACGCTGACGGAAAACTTCACGGTCAGAAATACGCGGCGGGAGATGTCGCATCACGATCAGACGAATCGGCAGTCGTCGCAGTTGTCTTCGGCACGCAGCCCGCTAATCCCTTCCTTCGCGATGAATGGCGTCATGGCAATTGCGGCTATGGGATCTGCCCACCACCATCCGAAGAGTGCGTTCAATGCGAGCCCGCCAAGTACGATCGCCGACAGGTACATGCATATGGCGGTTTGGGTCGCGTCGGCCTGTAGAGTGCGACTCCCGAGGGCGACGGCGACTTTTCGCTTCGCGCGCGCGAGGAGGGGCATGACCACAACCGAGAGCGCGGCTACCAGCAATCCCGGAATGCTCTTTGTCGGAGGTTCACGCCCTAAGAGAGCGTGACCCGCTTCCGCGAAGATGTACACGGCGAGGCCGAGAAAGCAAAATCCGATCACACGCAGCGAGATACGCTCGACCTTCTCTCGTCGAACCACATCGAGATCGGCGCGAAGCCGCCAAAGGGCGGCCAGACTCGAGGTCACTTCGATGAGACTGTCAACTCCGAAACCAACGAGAGCGATGCTTCCCGCAAGCGTGCCGAAGACGAGAGACGCCATTCCCTCAAACACGTTGTAGCCGAGGGTCAAATAGGAAAGCGCGCGCCCGCGCCGAACGAGCCCGCGCCGGCGTTGGTCCTGTCCCATGGACGACGGAGGTGTACCGCCTGTTGGCGTTCGTTCAGCGTTCGACGTCATCTCGGCAAACACTCCGCAACATGAGGTATCGAGCCTCGCTTCCCATCGAACTTCCTCCGCGACCGCCTTTGCTAGTGCCCGTACGCCGGCGTGAGTTGGTCAGTCGACCCTCCCACGACGGGTCCTTCCGGCTGCACCCGGGTTTGGCTGTCGCCCATTTCCACGCGACGCCGGACCTCTCGCTCCTTCCAGAGCGAGTAGATCGCGGGGATTACCACGAGTGTAAGGACTGTGCTCGTGAGCATTCCACCCACCATCGGTGCGGCAATCCGCTTCATGACGTCCGCTCCGGTCCCCTGACTCCACAGAATCGGAATCAAGCCCGCCATAATCGCCATCACGGTCATGATCTTAGGCCGCACGCGCTCCACCGCCCCATGCTCGACGGCGGCATCTACGTCGCTCCGGTTTGACAGCTCTCCTCGCTCGGCGCGCTCGTGATATGCCTGATCCAGGTAGATCAGCATGATCACCCCCGTTTCTGCCGCCACGCCGGCCAGGGCGATGAATCCAATTGCGACCGCTACACTCATGTTGTAGCCCAGGTACCACATGAGCCACACGCCGCCTACGAGAGCGAAGGGAAGCGACATCATGACAATCACGCTCTCGGTCACGCTCCGGAAGTTGAAGTAGAGCAGCCCGAAGATGATCGCGAGCGTGATCGGTACCACAACCCGAAGCTTCTTCGATGCGCGCTCCAACGATTCGTACTGGCCCGACCACTCCAGCCGGTAGCCGGGTGGAAGCGTGAGCTTCCCGGCAAGCAGCTTCTTCGCGTCACCGACGTAGCTCCCGATATCGCGTCCCTGCACATCCACGTACACGATATTGTTCAGATATGCGTTCTCAGACTTGATGAGTGTGGAACCTTTTACCACATCGATTCGCGCGAGCTGCCCCAACGCCACCTGTGCTCCTGACGGCGTTGCGACCAGCACGTCTCGTACCTGCTCCGGACTGTCGCGCAGCGCACGTGGGTACCGCACGAGCACACTGTACCGCTCGCGTCCTTCGATCACCTGGCCGGCATCCATGCCGCCCACCGCAGCGCTCAGCGCCATCTGCACGCCATCGCTAGTTAGTCCATAGCGTGCCGCGGCGTCGCGGTCGATGGTGACGTCCAGATACTTGCCCCCCACGGCCCGCTCGGCGAAAACGGTGTTGGTCCCCGCTACCGCCGGGAGGATACCTTCGATCTGTTTGCCGATCTGATCGAGTGTGTCCAGACTCGGGCCGAAGATCTTGATGCCCACAGGAGTCTTGATGCCGGTCGCCAGCATATCGAGGCGGTTCTTGATCGGCATCGACCACATGTTGCCGACGCCCGGCGTCCTGACAGTGGCGTTTGCCTCGGCGACGATCGAGTCGTAGGTCACCCCTGGCCGCCAGTCCTTCTTGTCCTTAAGGACTGCAATCGTCTCGATCATCGACAGCGGCGCCATATCCGTCGCCGTTTCCGCACGGCCGATCTTGCCAAGCACCATCTGTATTTCCGGGATCTTCGCAAGCGCCGCATCGCGCTGCGTAACGATCTGCTTGGCCTGCTCGCTGCCGGCACCCGGAAAGAGCGAGGGCATGTCCATGATCGCTCCCTCGTTCAGGGGCGGCATGAACTCACTGCCGATCTGTGACCATGGAAAGAACGTCACTACAAGTACTGCTCCAGCCGCGACGATCGTCGACCAGCGATGCCTGAGCACGAACTCGATGACCGGCCGGTAGATCTTGATCAGGAAGCGGTTCACCGGGTTTGCCGCTTCCGGCTTCACTCGGCCACGAATGAAGATGCCCATCATCACGGGAACCAGAGTGATCGAGAGCAACGAAGCCGAGGCCATCGAGAGCGTCTTGGTCCACGCTAACGGTTTGAAGAGTCTCCCCTCCTGGTCTTGCAGTGCAAAGACCGGAACGAAAGAGACCGTGATGATGAGGAGTGAGATGAAGAGCGACGGTCCCACCTCCTTCGCCGAGTCGATTACCAGTTCCCAGTGTGTTCGAGGACTTCCCTCTCGCTCGTTCCGCTCCATGTGCTTGTGCATGTTCTCTACCATTACGATGGCCGCATCGATCATCGCACCAATTGCGATCGCGATCCCGCCCAAGCTCATGATGTTGGCATTCAGCCCCATTAGATACATCGCGAGGAGCGCCATCAAGATCCCGATCGGGATCGTCAGAATCGCCACCAGTGCGCTCGAGCCGTGCAGTAGAAACAGCAGCGTCACTCCGGCGACGATCAGCGACTCCTCTACCAGCTTGCTCCGGAGCGTTGCTATCGCGCTCTCGATGAGGCCCGATCGATCATAGCCGTCGACGAAGACCACACCCTTTGGCAGCGTCTTCTGCAGTTCGGCCATCTTCGCTTTGACGCCATTGATGACGGCGAGAGGGTTGCCGCCGTAGCGCATGACGACCCAGCCGGTGACGATTTCTCCGTTGCCATTCAAGTCCGCGATGCCGCGCCGAATCTCGGGGCCGATCTGGACGTTCGCGACATCGCCGACGGTGACGGGTGTCCCGCCGGGAGCGTTACCGATGGCGACGCTTCGAATATCGTCGAGGCGCGCGAAACGGCCGCGGCCACGCACGACATACTCGGAACCACCCATCTCGAGCACACGTCCGCCGACATCCTGGTTGGACGCGCGAACGGCCTGGCTCACCTTCTCGATGGGGATGTTGTACGCCAAGAGCTTGGCCGGATCGACTTCGACCTGATATTGCTTCTCGAATCCGCCAAAGGACGCAATCTCTGCTACGCCTCGCACAGCAGTGAGTGCCGGACGCACGGTCCAATCCTGCAGGCCGCGCAGCTGCGCAAGATTGAGTTTCCCGCTCGTGTCGGCCAGGATGTACTGCATCACCCAGCCAACGCCCGTTGCATCCGGGCCCATCATGGGGGACGCGCCGTCGGGAAGCTTGCTTCGCGCACTGTTCAGATATTCGAGTACGCGGCTCCGCGCCCAGTATAGATCGGTGCCGTCCTCGAATACGACGTACACCGCCGAAAGGCCAAACTGGCTCATGCCACGCACAAATTTGATGTGCGGCACCTTGAGCATCTCGGTGGAGAGCGGATAGGTGACCTGATCTTCTACGGTTTGCGGCGCCTGACCAGGCCAATCGGTCATGACGATGACCTGTACATCCGACAGATCGGGAATTGCGTCCACGGGCGTGTTGAACATCGCCCACGTGCCGGCGAGCACTACGACTAGCGTGCTCAGGAACACCACGAGTTTGTGGTTCACTGACCACTCGATAATTCGCTTGAGCATTGGTCTAACTCCGCGGCTTGGGAGGGGGCGGAGCCATCTGCATTCCGGGCATGCTCTGCTGATGCTTCAAGTCGGCACCCTTCTGATCCATCTCCATATTCGTTGAATCCGCGCGCGGCGTAGGGTGGGGAGCCGCAGGCGTGCTTTTGTTCCCGGGGACGTCCATTCCGCGCATGTTCGGCATCGCCCTATCGCCGGATCCCATGTTTCCGATCATACTCTTCATGACTTCGCCGAGGTTGGACTCGGAGCTGAGAAGAAACTGCGCCGATGTCACGACGCGCTGCCCGAGCTCGAGGCCAGAGAGAATCTCCGTGTAGTCGCCCGCAACCCGGCCGAGCTCAACGTCGTGCGGCATGAGCTCGCCCTGTCCCATATCGACGAAAACGATGTTCTGGTCTCCCGTCTGGAGAATAGCTGCGCTGGGAACTGTAAGCGCGGAACGGTCAGGCGTTGCAAGTCGGACCGTCGCGTACATTCCCGGCTTGAGGACGCGATGTGGATTTGGCACAACGATTCGCGCCTGGATCGTTCGCGCTTCTTGTTGAAGCGTCGGATACACGTACGCCACATGGCCCGAGTATGTGCGGCCGGGCAATCCGGTGAATTCGATATCGGCCTGCGAGCCCACGCGCACGTTCGCCGCGTCGACTTCTCGCAGTTGCGCGTCTACCCAGATGTCAGAGAGGTCCGCTATGGCGTACAACTCCTCGCCGGGTGAGACCGCCTGTCCCTGTATCACCTTCTTGTCGACGACGATGCCGGACACCGGCGCGTAGAGCGTGAGCGCCCGGCGCACGTGACCGCTGCGCAGAATCTCATCGATCTGCGCGTCCGAGATGTCCCACAGCCGCAAGCGTCGCCTGGATGCGTCGGCGAGGTCAGTTTGTCCCGCTGATACGCCGGGCACGCTGCTCTTGCCAACGCTTCGGTCGAGCTGATCGGCCAGCAGCAGTTCCTGCTGAGCGGCCAGCAGCTCGGGAGAATAGATGTCGAGAAGGCGATCCCCGCGTTGCACCTGCTGACCCGTGGAATTGACGTAGAGTCGATCCACGAAGCCGCCGAATTTGGGCGCGATCTGCGCCATTCTTGTTTCATCGAACGTCGCTATGCCCGTCGTGCGTGTCTCGTTCGTGAGCGGACGGACGCTCGCGCTGCCGTACGTCACGCCGAACTGGTGGATCTGCGAGGTCGTCAGTTTGACGGACCCGTTCGCGGACACGTCCATCCCCGCCATTCCAGCCATGCTCTCCGCACCGGCGCCGTTTCTGATGCTACGCGCGCCAGCCATTCCCCCCGTGCCGGCGGGGGAGGCAGTGGTGGTGGTCGCCCGATGGTGGAAGAGCAGGAACAACTTGATTCCGGCGAGGAGCACGACCACGATTCCCGCGATGATCAGTCCCTTCGTGCCTGGCGTCATCCCGCTGATCGTTGTGGATCTCCTCACATCGACTGAGTCCGTGCCGCGATTCGGTGGAGAGGTCATCGAAGCACCTCCGCACCCACGCTACGTCGGAGCTCGGCAAGCGCCTCTGCGAAGTTAGTGAGCGACCGCCAGTACGCGGTTTCATAGTTGAACACTGCCGCCTGCGCGTCGACCAACGACGTGAAGTCCACTCGCCCGACCTGATAGCTCGCGGTTGCAGAGGCGAACGTCGCACGTGCCTGCGGCAGCACTGCTTTGAGCGAGAGCGCGAGTTGCGTGCGCTCCCGCTCGATGTTGCTCACACGGGTGGCGATCTCTTGACGCAGCGCATTGATCTCCGCCGCGTGCTGTGCCTCCAGTGCGCTCAGGTCTGCTCCGGCGCCCAGGACCTCCTGGTCCTGCTTCCGTCGTTGCTGGAGCCGGAGCGGCACCGAAACGAAGAACGAGACGTAGTCGCGAAAATGCGGCCGCTGATCGTACTCGAGTGAGATATCGAAGTCAGGGAGATGCGCTTTCTGCGCGAGCTCCACCCGGCGCCCCTGCGCGCGAATGCGCGCCTCATGTGCTCGCAGCATCGGACTATGTGCGATCGCGAGTGCAACGAGAGAGTCGGTTGGCGCTAGAGGGGAATCCGTCACGGCGGCTCCCAACGCAACGGACTCGAAGTGGATGTGCGATGCGGAGTCGGCGACCGCGATCCGGGCGATCTCCTCAGGAATTACGGCCGTTCCGACCGGCGTGGCGCTCGGACGATTGAGCACGGCGTTGAGGCGAGCGAGTGCCGCGCGTTCCTGCGCATCGAGCGATGCTGCCTCGTTCCCGAGACGCGCCACCTCAACGCGAGCACGAAGCACGTCCGCTTGGGCGCTCTTCCCGACGCCGTACTGTGCCTCTGTAATACGGGCCAGGCTTCCCAGCACCTCGGCGTTGCGCTGCACTATCGCACGCGCTCGCTGCGTAAATGCCAGCTCATAATACGCGTCCCGAACATCCCGCTCGACGTCCAACCGCTGCTGGGCGAGCGTCGCGCCAGCGGCGACCTCGTCTTCCTCGGCGGCACGCGTCGCGAGTGACAACTTCCTGGGGAATGAGAGCGTCTGCGTGACGCGCAACATGTTCATGGTGAAATTGTCGGAATAGCCGGGCTTCCCGTAGGGGAAGTCCAGCACGCCGGCCATGAGCATGGGGTCCGGACGCGCACCAGCCGGGCCGATCGCAGCATGCGTCGCGACGACGCGGGCGGCGGCTGCCGTGAGGTCCGGATTCGTCGTCTGCGCGAGCGCAATCAGTGAGTCGAGTGTCGACGCGTCGGACGTCGAGGTGTCCGAACGCGGCTCAGCAGTGACGCCGTATCGCGCGCGCGTTCGCCCCGCCGCTGCCTGCGCTTTCGCGAGCTGTAGTGATTGAAATGGATGCGTGGACCAGGATGGAGTGGAAGCGACACCAGGTCGCTGTCCTCGAGCCGCCTGCGATACCGTGGCAGACAGCACCATTAGCAGCGTGCTCCACATACCAACGGATCGCGCGCGCCTGTGGGAATCCCACGGCACGATGGCCGAGCGGCGAGCGCACTTTGATTCAATATGCATAAGTCCCGTGATGGTCTACTGTCGCCGGCCGTACATGAATGAATCGAGACCGACGAAGGTCTACGTAGCGTCGACGACCAGGACCGCGTGACTCTGGCCTGATGGTGCCGAGGTCTCCTCGCTTCCCGCTCGGGTCAGGAGCTAGTAGGCGAGAGGAGAGTGCGGGCTACGTGTTGTAGGCGGGACTACGCTTTCGGAGGCGGGACGTCTGGTGTGAGCGAGCGCGACGGAGGCGCGATTGCAACGAGGGCGATGCGACCCGCTGGAGCCGAGACGCTCGCGGTTCCAACATCGGCCTGAATGACAGCGAGGATGGCGGCGCACTGCGTCATCGACTGACACGAGGCGTGTGACCCACCGGACTGATGACAAGGCGACTGCCCCGGCGTTGGCGTGCCGTGGGAGTCCCCAGCCATGTCCATTCCCGCCATTGTGGCGTCAGCGCCTCCCATCTGCCCGGTGGACCCGGCCAAAATGCACGCAGCGCCCCCGCCTAGCGCATTTAGCTGCAGCGCGAGGAAGCTGATGAACAAGATGGAGAGGCGGGCGAAGCGTCTCATGGTCGCTATAGTATACCGATTCTGGGAAAGAGGTTCCAGTGACTCAATACGTGCCGAGGAAGGCCACGGGCTCAGCATCGACTCGCGCGCCGCAGTAGAACGAAACGATGCTCACATCGACATGAGCTGTCTCTTTCGCGATGGCTCTTTGCCAAGCCATTCCGGATGCGCGGCTGTGGCATCGAAGATCGACGAAGTCTTGAATGGCTCGAACTCGCCTCGCGAGGCCGCCTGTCTGGTCTTCGCAAGAAGAGCTGCGACTTCATCGGCGCCCATCGGACGGAACGTGCGCGCTGCTTCGACAGCCTGATCGAGGATCGCCAGGCTGTCGCAGCCAGTGATGACGACAGAGGTCGGGAGATTCAACGCGTAGTGAAGACACTCCGTTGGCGTCACGGTTTTCGAGCGCAGGATGATTCCATTCGCCATGCTCTTCATGCCGAGCACCGCGATGCCTTGCTTCACGAGCTCCGGAACGACGAGTTGCTCGAAGCTGCGAAAGTGCGCATCCATGACGTTGAGCGGCAGCTGCGCCGCGTCGAACGTGAAGCCTCGATCGCGTGCAACCTCGAGCATGCAGAGATGCACGTGCGGGTCCTTGTGCCCCGTGAAGCCAATGAACCGGAGCTTGCCCGCCTGTTGTGCATCGAGCAGCGCCTGGTGGGCGCCTTCCTCGTCGAATATCCGATCGGGATCCTCGAAGCGGAGAACTTCATGATGCTGGACCAGGTCGATGTGATCCGTCTGCAGGCGCCGTAGCGATTCGTCAAGCTGTCGCACGGCCTCGCTCCGCGAGCGGCCGTCGATCTTCGTCATCAGGAATACCTTGTCGCGGTATCCGTCACGCAGCGCCTTACCCATCAGGATCTCGCTCCGGCCCTCGTTGTAGTCCCACGAGTTGTCCATGAACGTGATGCCACGGTCGACCGCGGTGCGCACGATGCGAATGCTCAGGAGATCATCGACGTGCTTGAGTCCGATATGCCAGCCGCCGAGTCCGATCGCGGAGACCTTCTCGTGCGTGCGACCGAATTCGCGATTGGGCATTTCGGCGGAATTCGAAAGCTGCGAAGTAGACATATGAAACATCCCCGTGGAGTGATCGCCGTGTGGCGGCAGCTGTGTCCGTTTGCCAGAACCAGGTCAGCGCCAGCGAGCGTCGCAAGAGCTGCACCTCGAACGCGTCCGCTCGGGGAGTCGAATCTTCCGTGCGGCGATCACCCAAACCGCGAATCGAATTCCGCGGTAGCGCGAGGGACACGTCACGCGGCGTCTACGGCGCAACGTAAATCGTGACCTGTTGAATGGCATTGTTGCCGTACCCGAGCCTGTTCCAGACGGGCGAGTCGGGCTGAACGGCTCCGGACGAGTCTCGCGCCCGACTGCGGAGGACGTAGCGTCCCGGAGTGAGAAGTGGGACCGTTACTTCCCAACGCCACCACGCGTGCGGCGATTCGGGCGGCAGCAGATTCGCCGCGTACCATTGACCATCGCCCGAGGTCGATACCTCGACCTCCGAGATTTTCCCCTCGCCAGACCAGGCCCATCCCCAAACCGTGACGTCGCCGGGCGGCACGACGTTCCCTTCGCTCGGCGCCACGATCAGCGACTTCACGCGCATGCGCGTAACCGGGCGTGTGCCATTGTGGTCGTCGTAGACGTAGCGCTGCCGTTGAAAGTAGCCGGCGTACTCGTCCACGAGCACCGTGATTTGTGCGACCCACTTCACGCTCGCCATGCCGTACCAGCCCGGCACCAGCAGCCGCACCGGGCCGCCGTGCAATTGCGGAAGGGGCTCACCATTCATCGTCAGCGCGAGCAATGTGTCCGGTGACAGGGCGACGTGCATGGGAATCGCGCGCGCGAACGCCACCGATTCGGTCGCGTCCGCGGGGGCGCCGCAATCCGCACCAACTGCGAGTACCGCTGCCGCATCCTCGTTCGGTTCGAGTGCGTCGAGCACATGATGCAACGGCACGCCCGTCCAACGGGTCGTACTGATCGCGCCCCCATTCCAGGGCTCGCCGCCAGGCAGTGGCCTGATGCCCGTCCGATCGTTTCCAGCACACTCCATCGTAGCGATCACCGAGCGTTGCGGCAGCTGCGCGAGATCCTCCATGCTCGAGAAGCCGGGGCATCGCATGGCGCCATCGCAAACGATGCGATGGGTCGTGTAGTCGAGGCGCGGCATCTCGAAATTGCTTCGAACGTACGTGTGTGCCGTCAGTGTTACCGGCGCGGCGAGAGCCGCAACGGGCGACTCCGCATTCAGCGGTGAATACCGCACGACGGATTGGGTTTCCGCTGCAATCGGCGGATTGCCTTCGATGTCTGCCGGGCTGGTCAACTTGTCACCGATCTGCCCCGCACGTTGTTTCATGGATCGTGTCACACGTGAGTGAAGGAGACGCGACGACGGTGATCGATTTCTCTCGAATGGTGTCGAGCACGGGGTCCAGGATGTGAGAGGTCGAACTCTAGTTCAATGGTACGTACAAATCAACGATCCGCGCTGATAGCTAATCTTGAATGATGATCGGTCGCGCGGGCATCTTCACGCGCGCGATGAACAGGCGAGGAACAATCGCATGACGCTCCCACATCCGTATGGCGATTCCGCGGAATCGTTGCGCATCTCCGAACACCCTTTCAACGAAATCCTCACACCAGCGGCGTTGGAGTTTGTCGCCTCGCTGGCGCGGCGCTACAGCCCGAGGATCAGGAGGCTGCTCGACGAGCGCGTGGCACGGCAGCGCGCGTGGAGCGCCGGCGAGCCGCTCGGCTTTCGAGCCGACACCGCCGCAATCCGGGAGGGAAAGTGGCGCGTGGGCGACATTCCCGCTGACCTTACTCGGCGAATTGTCGAGATCACCGGCCCCGTGGATCGGAAGATGATCATCAACGCGCTCAACTCCGGGGCCGACGTCTTCATGGCGGACTTCGAGGATGCAACCGCACCTACGTGGCATAACGTACTGCAAGGTCAAGTCAACATTCGTGATGCAGTGCGCCGCACCATCGCCTACGATGATGACGCGAGCGGCAAGAAATACGTGCTGGATGACATAATTGCGACGCTCATCATCCGTCCGCGCGGGCTGCATCTTCCGGAATCGCATCTCACCGTTGATGGAGTCGTCGTTCCGGGGTGCCTCTTCGACGCAGGGCTCTTCCTCTTCCACAATGCGCACGCGCTCATCGAGCGCGGCAGTGGACCCTATCTCTACCTTCCCAAGCTTCAGTCGGCTGAAGAGGCCGAGCTTTGGAACGACGTACTCGCGGCGGCCGAATCAGCGCTTGGAATGGAACGCGGGACGATCAAGGTCACTGTGCTCATCGAGACGCTTCCCGCGGCGTTCCAAATGCATGAAATCCTTTACGCGCTGCGCGAACGCGTTGTGGGCCTCAACTGCGGTCGCTGGGACTACATCTTCAGCTTCATCAAGACCCGGCGCGAGGATCCGACCGCGGTGCTGCCGGATCGGTCACAGGTCAGCATGACGCAGCCGTGCATGCGGGCGTATACGCAGCTGCTGATTCGTACCTGCCACGGGCGGGGCGCCTACGCGATGGGAGGGATGGCCGCTCAGATACCGGTCAAGGACGATCCGGCGGCCAACGCAACCGCGCGCGAGCGGCTGACGGCGGACAAGGCACGCGAAGCATCGGACGGGCATGACGGAACCTGGGTAGCACATCCGGCGAGCGTGCCGATCGCGCGCGAAGTCTTCGCCGCACACATGACCGGTGACAACCAGTTGGAACGACTGCGAGAGGACGTTGAAGTCGACGCCACGGATCTGCTGCGGACTCCAACCGGCACCGTCACGGAAGAAGGCCTTCGCCTCAACATCCGCGTAGGCATTCAATACATCGAGGCGTGGTTGCGGGGTCGCGGAGCCGTTCCACTCTACAATCTGATGGAAGATGCGGCCACAGCCGAGATTTCTCGCGCACAGGTGTGGCAATGGATTCATCACGCCGTGCGTCTCGACAACGCGCTCGTCGTGACCTCTGAACTTGTAGAAAAGCTCATCGGGAGCGAGATGGCTCGTATCGCTTCCGAGCTTGGTACTTCCGGCATGCAGGACCGGCGCTTTGCCGACGCGAAGGCCGTATTTCTCCGGGCAGCCACTGCGGAGCCCTTCGAGGAATTCCTGACGCTCGCCGCGTACGAACTGCTCGTGCACGGTGAGCCTTCTCTCTCGATGAACGCGCCACCCACGCCGGGCGCATCGAGGTAGGCGGTCAACAACCAGGAGGCGCGCCTCCTACTGCAAGCGCCGCGCGCGCAGG
>Ga0193750_1000400_pt1 | contig 11898 bp, 9 predicted proteins | sample L1c1metaG_FD_160569 | JGI IMG/M metagenome (GOLD analysis project Ga0193750, IMG submission 160569) | Soil microbial communities from a riparian zone of the East river system, Colorado, United States - L1c1 | ecosystem: Environmental > Terrestrial > Soil > Riparian zone | place: USA: East River...
CCTCAATTTTCAAAAACTTCCGATAGACCGGAAGAACGTCGGTCGGCCGTTGCGCTCCCGTCGAAGTCAGTTCGCGCTCCGCATGGGCCAGGATTTTTTCGAGGTGGCGCGACATCAAAGTAATTTACGCACGGCGATATTTCCTGCCACCGCTGTAGTTTATGTTGTTGTAGCTGCCGCCGTCACTGGCGGCAAAATCTTCTGTAGGGCAAGCGCTCCCGCTTGCCTCCCGGCCGGCAGGAATGCCTGCCCTACAAATTCTTTAATTCAGGCTGGAGGGACGACCGCCGTGTCGTCCCTAAAATTTGGGACGAGACTCCATCAGATCTCGATGGCGTAGCGCTTCATCTTGTTATAAAGGGTCGGGCGCTGAATGCCGAGCAACTCGGCGGCTTTCTTCTTGTTACCGTGTGTTTGGGTCAGCGCTTGGAGAATCGTCTCTCGCTCCATGTCATCGAGACTGGCCACGCCGCTGCGGCGCACCGGAGCAGGACTCGTTTGCAGCGCCGGTGGCAATTGAATTTCCCTCGGCAATTCTTTGATCCCAATGATGTCGTTCCGGGTCAGGACGACGGCATACTCAATCGCGTTTTGCAATTCCCGCACATTTCCCGGCCATGAATAATCCGAGAGTTTCTGAAACGCTTCCGGCGCAATTGTCGGTTCGGCTTTTCCTAATTGCTTGGCGAACCGCTGCACGAATGTATTAACGAGAGGTGGGATGTCTTCTTTCCGCTCGCGTAACGGTGGAACTTCAATCTGGAAGGTATTGATTCGGTAATACAAATCTGAGCGCAACCGGTTTTCTGCCAGGGCTTGCGCAATCGGTCGATTGGTCGCGGTGATAACGCGAAAATCCGCCTTCAACATTCGGGTGCTGCCGAGGGAGCGATATTCCCGTTCTTGTAAGACACGGAGAAAACGCGTCTGCAAGTCCGCCGGCATTTCCGAAATCTCGTCGAGAAAAAGCGTGCCGCCGCGCGCTTCCGCAATCATCCCCGGAAAATCGTTCATTGCCCCGGTGAACGCGCCTTTAACGTACCCAAATAACTCCGACTCGATCATGGTTTGCGGAAAAGCGGCGCAATTCAACTTCACCAACGGTTTGCCGGCGCGCCGACTTTTGGAGTGAATCACATTCGCGACCACTTCCTTGCCCACGCCGCTCTCGCCGGTGATAAGCACGTTCGCGTCCGATGGCGCCATCGCGCCGATCAACTCCTCCATTTCCTGCATCACCTTGCTCTTAAATACCGGGGCGAGCCGCGTCTCCGCCAACTCCAGCCGCTTCTCCAGTTGCTCGGCTTTTTCGCGCAGCGTCTGCGTCTCTTGCAAAAGCGATCGCTTCTCCAACGCCTGCTCCGCCAGGCTCAACAATTCCTCGGGCGCATACGGCTTGCTTATAAAATGAAATGCGCCGCGCTTGATCGATTCAATGGCGTTGTTCAGCGAATCATGCGCGGTCAGAATGATGACCTGCGAATCGCCGAAATCCTTCTTGAGCCGCCCGAGTGTTTCCAGTCCATCGGCGTCGGGCAATTGCAAATCAAGCAACACCAACGCGGCCGGATTTGTTTTCATCGCGCGCAATCCGAGCGTCGCCGTCGTGGCGGTTTCCGTTTGATAACCGTGGCGCGTCAGTAACGCTTCCAGCGTCATCAAAATCGGACGCTCATCATCGATGATCAGAATGCGGCGCGCTTCGGAATTCGCTCTCACAGCTGCTTTATGATACCACTCAGGGACTTTCCGTGGAACAAGGAAGCGTGATCGTGCTGGTCAATGTTCGCGAAGCTGGATCAAATTTTGCCGTCAACTCGCCGCCCTGCGCCGCGATGATCCTTCGTGCCCGACGTAATCCGAGACCATAATGACCGTGCGACATCTTCTGCAATGGTTGCGTCAAATGCGCCGGATCAATTTCTTCTTTTTTCGCTTCGCGAATGGAGAAGGTGAACCAATCACCTTCGACCGAAGCTTGTGCCTGCACTTCATCGTCCGCCAGGTCATGGCGAAAAGCGTTCCGGAATAATTCCGCAGCCGCCCATTCTGTTAATTCCGGATCAATGTTCAACGTCACGTCCGCTGGCAATACCTCCCATTTCACCGCCTGCGCTTTCTCCGAAAACTCCTGCGCAACCTTCTTCTGTATGTCGGCAATAAAATCTTTCGCGGCATAGGGCAACGCGGTCGGCCGCGGCTCTGCCACTGATGCTGACAAGCTCTGCAGTGTGACACCGAGTTGCGAAACCAGTTCGCGCAACCGGCGAATCTCCGATTTTAGTTCGGCATCGTTCGTCAACTCAGCGATCAAGGCCGACTGCAGTTCGGCTGCGTTCAACTGGTTGCGTAAATCGTGACTGAGCTGGCGGACGAACTTTACAAAATTTTCCCACGGAACATGTTCATCCGACTCTGCCGGTGCCGCTTTTGCTTTCGTCGTCACGCCAGGAAAAACTTGTCGGCCGCCACTTCCTTCTCAATCGCAGATTGCACTGTCGGGTCGTTCGCGTGAAGGTGCACGAGCAGATGATAGACCGATTCGGGGTCGACGCCGAGCGCGCGAGCGATTTGGTCGGCTGTTTGTGGATTTCGATTCAATTTCTCTCGTACCTTTGTCTGCAATCGCAGCAATTCCGTTGCCGCTTTCTTGCCCGCTTCAACTCCGGGCTGATTGTAAGCGTTGATGTTTACCAGAGAACCATAAAAACCAACTGCGCGTTCATATAACGCGATCAGGGCCCCGATTGAGAACGCGCTGACATCTGGCATGCCGATAGTAATCGATTCACGTTGTTTCTCGAACAAAGCCTTGCGGGTTCCGCGCAAAAACCCATGCAAATAATCCCCGCTCGTGAAATCGCCTTCTACTTTCACCGGCGCGGCCGTGTGGTCCTTTTGCACTTCAATGAAGGTGACAAAGAAATTCAGAACACCATCACGCAATTGTTGCACATAGGCATGCTGATCAGTCGAGCCTTTGTTGCCATAAACCGCGATTCCCTGATGCACAATTTTGCCTTCGCGATCTTTCTCCTTTCCTAACGATTCCATGACTAATTGCTGCAAATATCTACTGAATAGTGCGAGCCGATCCTTGTAGGGAAGAATGACCATGTCTTTCGCGCCCTGGCCTTGCCCGGCGTAAAACCACATTAGCGCCAGCAACATGGCGGCATTTTGTTCCACGACGTCCACTCGAGTCAGTTGGTCCATTGCCGCCGCGCCCTCGAGAAATCGATCAATATCAAATCCAAGCAGCGCCATTGGCAGCAGACCGACTGCGCTCATCACCGAGGTCCGCCCACCAACCCAATCATGCATCGGGAAGCGCGCCAGCCAGTCCTTTTCTTGCGCATGTCGATCGAGTCCGCTCCCGATCCCGGTCACGGCTACGGCATGTCGGGCGAAGTCCAACCGTCCTGCGCGATAGTGCATTTCCGCTTCCACCATCCCGTTGCGCGTCTCTTTCGTCCCGCCCGATTTCGAAATGACGATTACCAGCGTTTCCTCGAGGACGTCCTTTAATTTTCCCCACACTCGATCGAAACCATCCGGATCGGTATTATCAAAGAAGAATGCGTCCATTGGGTCGCCGGTATTCCCAAGGGCGTCTGCGACAAATTGCGGGCCGAGGGCCGAGCCGCCGATGCCGATGACCAAAAGATGGCGGAATTTCCCCGTCGCCGGCGCGATACCACCGGCATGGATCTCAGCGGCAAACTTTTTGATCCGGGCATTCGTTTCTTCGATATCGTTTCGCAAGCTGGCACTCGGAGCCAATCCAGGATTACGCAACCAATAATGACCAACCATTCGGTGCTCATCCACATTTGCGATCGCGCCCGCTTCGAGCTGCCGCATTTCTGAAAAAGCCCTTTGGGCACGCGCGCCCATCGATTGCAGAAAATCATCGGCAAATCGCATCCGACTGATGTCGATCGTGAAACCGATATCGTTATAGCGCAGAAAATACTTTTGGAAGCGCTGCCAAAGCGAGTTCATCCCCCGTGAGCTAACTCGGATTCTCGATCGACGAAAGTGCGGTTTGCGGCGGGACGTTGAAGGGTTGAATCGGTTCACGATTCACGGTTTGGGTTTCTCGAAGAGCATCGACGTCTTTCGATCGCAATACGAATTCAACCCCTTTTTAAGAAATTGGAGGGACGACCGCCGTGTCGTCCCAAACTTTGCACGAACGGCACAGATCCTCCAACGTGCCTTTACGTTTGTGTTTGGGACGGGACAGCGCCCGTCCCTCCAGGATTTACCATTGCAACATATTCATCTCGCCTTGGTATGGCCAATCGCATGATCGCTTCACGAGGCCAGCCCGAACTGGATTCTCGACGACATACTGCCATTTTTGATCGTAACTCTCACTCTTGCGCAATTGCGTATCCCAGAAATGGCGCTGCCAAATCGGAGACTGACCTGGGTTTGTCCACGTTCGAGCTGCGACGGATTTCCAATATTGACCTACTGTAACAAAGGCTGGGTCTCCGACTCGGCTGGCGCACAAAATAGATGAACATGATCAGGCATAATTACATATCGCCCAACGCGCCACTTTTTTGCCGTGTGCCATGCGGCTATCAGTAGCGCCTGCGCCTCTGAACTTGCTAGAATCGGTTTCGGCCCTTTCGTGCAGACGGTGAGGAAAACAATGATCGGCGTATCGCGCCGATCGTGCACATCCAAATGAATCGGATGTTTGCGACCAATTTCTTCCATATTTTGGAGGGACGACCGCTGTGTCGTCCCTAAATTTGGGACGGGACAGCGCCCATCCCTCCAAGCGCCGGACTCCGTCATTCTCCTGTCACATATGCTCGATGATGTTATCTCCGAACTGCGAGCATTTGATCTCGGTCGCTCCTTCCATCAAGCGCGCGAAATCGTAGGTCACGTGTTTGCTCGCGATGGCGCCATTTAATCCCTTCAAGATTAAATCCGCCGCTTCCGTCCAGCCCATGTAACGGAACATCATTTCGCCGGAGAGAACTACGGAGCCGGGATTCACCTTGTCCAGGTTGGCATACTTCGGTGCAGTTCCGTGAGTAGCTTCGAAAACAGCGTGACCAGTAATGTAGTTAATATTCCCGCCGGGAGCGATGCCAATCCCACCTACTTGCGCGGCCAGCGCGTCACTCAAGTAGTCGCCATTCAAGTTTAATGTCGCGATAACATCGAAATCTTCCGGGCGGGTCAGGACCTGCTGCAAGGTGATGTCGGCGATCGCATCCTTGATGACAATGCCGGCGCCCGGTTTTCCCATGGGGATCCGGCACCACGGACCGCCATCCAATTCTTCGGCACCAAACATGTTCTTCGCCACTTCATAACCCCAATCGCGAAACGCGCCTTCGGTGAACTTCATAATATTACCCTTGTGTACTAAGGTCACGCTCTTGCGGTTGTTGAGGATGGCGTAGCTGATCGCGCTGTGGATCAGCCGCACACTGCCCGAATAGCTCACCGGTTTGATCCCGATGCCGACGCGAACGTCGGTCGGAAAATCTTTTGCCCCGACCGAACTCCAAAACTTCTTAGCTTTTTCCTGGTTCCCGAAACGAATCTTGTCGAACTCCTTGGGAAATTCCCTGGCCAGGAAATCGAGTATCTTGGTCGATTCCGGAGTTCCGGCCGCATATTCGATTCCGGCGTAAATATCTTCCGTGTTTTCGCGGAAGATAATCATGTCGACCTTTTCAGGGCGCTTTACGGGGGAGGGAACGCCTTTGAAATATTGCACCGGCCGCAGACAAACATACAAATCGAGCAGCTGTCGCAGCGCAACATTCAAGGATCGAATCCCGCCGCCGACCGGAGTCGTCAGCGGGCCTTTAATCCCGACCAGATATTCGCGAAACGCGTCAACCGTGTCATCCGGAAGCCAGCTATCAAACTTGTCCTTGGCCGCCTGGCCGGCAAAAACTTCGAACCACGCGATTTTCTTTTGGCCGCCGTACGCTTTTTCGACTGCGGCATCGAAGACGCGCACGCTCGCGGCCCAGATGTCAGGCCCGGTTCCGTCGCCGCGAATGAACGGAATCACGGGGTGATCGGGGACGCTTAAAGTTTGACCTCGCGTAATCTTGTCCCCGGCCGGCGGCGTGATGTCTTTGTATGGCATTTGGTGAAATAGATTAAAAACTGGAAATTAAAAATGCTTTTTAACCACGGATGAGGCGGATCCGACAAAGTTGAAAAGCTGTAAGAACAACGTCTGCGGATGCTGGCGGCGCTTCTCGCTGACGAGGCACTTGCAGCTGAGATTTACGGTGACGAAACAAAGGACGCACTAGCGCTGGAGGTTATGATTCGAGAAGCGTGACATCGTCAACAACCTAGCCATTTAGCGAATTGCTGATGCAACGATTTAACGATGTGACGATTCGACGATGTAACGTAAAATCCTGCGGTTTCACGATGTCTTCGCCATTTGCGACCAAACGCATGCTCGGCATCGATTTTTTTGCTGGAACCGCGGCCGAAGCGGTCGCGCATATTTCGAAAGATGGTGGGCTGATTGTCGCGCCGGCCGCCCCTTCATTCATCGCCTTGCAGGACGATCCCGATTATCGACGCGCTATCGCCGATGCCGATCTGGCAATTGCCGACAGCGGCTGGGCCGTTCTCTTTTGGCGATTACTTCAGCACGAGACCCTCAATCGCATATCCGGCCTCGCGCTCTTCAAAGCTTTGCTCGAAACCGCGGATGCGCGCATTCCAGGAAATCTTTTTTGGATTTTGCCGAGCGAAAAATCGAAAACGAAAACACTCGAGTTCGCCCGGGTATCAGGCTGTCCGATTACCGACGCTGATTGCTATGTCGCGCCCAGGTATTCTGTAGGGCAGGCATTCTCTCCGAGCGGTAGGCGCCTACGAACCGGAAGCCTGCCTGCCGAACCAATTAATTCTGGCAAGTGGGAGCGTTTGCCCTACACCTCTTCCCTCACCGGCACAGGCGCGCCACCTCTCCCTGAGGGAGAGGGTAGGGTGAGGGTCGAAAAGACTACGACACCCAGCCCAGGCATCGAAGATCCAAAGCTCGTTAGTATTATCGAACAACGCAAACCAAAACACATCATCATTGGCATTGGCGGGGGAATGCAGGACAAGGTTGGCAGTTATTTAAAACATCAATTGACCTATCGCCCCGGAATTTACTGCATCGGAGCTGCGCCCGGCTTCGTCACCGGCGACCAAATTGTCATTCCGATGTGGGCCGATCGATTTTTTCTCGGGTGGATATTCCGCCTTTTTGCCCAACCGCGCACCTTGTTTCCACGATTCTGGAGCACGCGCCGATTGCCAGGACTGATTTTGCGCTACGGGCGTGAGCTACCGCGGGGGCAGGGGAGAATGAGACGGGGAGAGTGATAAGCGCTGAAATGATGAAAACGAGACCACTGAAAAGCACTTCCAATAATAGATAATCATTAATGAACATCCTTTGGCCTTCACGCTTACCATGCCGATTCCGCGGCGTGTCTGTTGATCGATGGCAGATTTCTTGCGTAGGTAAGGCAGAGCGATCCCGGCGAATAAGATTGGGCGGGATTAGCAAATCAGACGACCGACTACTGGCCGCGCGACGCAAGAGACAAGATCACCACGCGATGTTTTTCTCGATCTGTGTCATCGAACCTGATTATCCTTACATCCTGCGGCATCTTGGTACGGCTGCTCTTTTATGATTTCGCTTACCGCACTCGTCCTGACCTATAACGAACAGGAGAACATTCGGCGCACTCTGGAAGCCCTGGTTTGGGTGCCTAAGGTCATCGTAGTCGATAGCTTTAGTAACGATCGAACACTTGAAATCGCGCGGTCGTTGCCGAATGTTCAAGTTGTCCAGCGCGTGTTCGATACTCATGCCAATCAGTGGAACGCCGGTCTGGATCGAATCGATACGGAATGGGCGCTGACACTCGACGCGGATTATGTACTGACGGCGGAATTACAAGAGGAGATCAAGAAACTAGAGCCGGCATCCGATCTGGGTTTGTATTGGGGGGAGTTCGATTACTGCATCTTTGGGCGGCCGCTGCGCGCGTCGATTTATCCGCCGCGGGTAGTTCTTTTCCGAACGAAACGCGCGCGTTACGTGGATGAAGGACATATCCAACAACTGCGAGTGAAAGGTAAGCTGGCTAAGCTCAAGGGGAAGATCTGGCACGATGATCGCAAACCATTGAGTCGCTGGTTTCAATCGCAGGATCGCTACTCGGAGATTGAGGCGACGTATCTAGAGCAAGTAACACGGGACAAGGAGCAGGGAGCGGGAAGGGCACAGGTAAGTCGCCTGGATAAGATGCGGAAATGGATGATTGTCGTGCCGCTCGCGATGCCGATTTACTTACTGTTAGTTCGCGGGCTGATCTTCGATGGGCGGAATGGCTGGTACTATGCGTTCCAGCGGACAGTTGCGGAGATGATGCTTTCACTTCGCCTTTTGGAGTCAAAGCTGCGAGGCTGAGACCTCGTCAAAGGACTACAAGACAACGGAAAACAGGACTGCCGGAATAAGGGAACGGTAACCAAAGCGGTGCTCACGTAAAGCATCGCATGATTGCGCACTTCTGGCGTAATTGCATGGTTAAGACTGCGGTAGATTTGCCGGCCGAAATTGTCCGAATTGCCTCGCGCCGCTTAGCGCGCATCCTTAGCTGGTGGCCTCGGACTGCTCGCTCGTTTTCGTCGCGGTCGCTGAGTCGTTTCTTCTTGTCGAGCCATAACTGCGCTCGTGAGCCGCTTCCGGCATTGGCGGGTGTATCGAGGCGAGAGCTGCAGCTTAATTTTGCAGATTATCGGTTCGGCTTTTTGCTGCACACGGTGCGGGCCATGTACCGGGCAGACCACTTCCCAAACGACAGCCCTGCTTCTCACAAATAGTGGATTCGTATCTAGTGTTGATGTCGCGTGGGAGTAAAAGGACTATAATCAATCGACACCAACACGCCGAATTTTCGCCGCTTGCTCGTTCGGCAATATTTCTTCAAGTCGTAGCGGATGCGAAGCGACGGCCAGGCTTTCAAGGCTCGCCGCGGGACGCCAAACAAAAACGGCCGTTCATTGAACGGCCGTTCTGATTTTGTCTGGTTTAAAGTTTTAGCGCTTCAGAAAGCGACGCACCAACACAATCGCCGCGAGCCCAGCGCCGAGCAACATTGCGGTTGGTCCGCTGTCCGGAACCACGTGCCCTCCAGCAAAGGAAAATTCAATTTGCTTTACCTCTTTGAAGTCACTGCTCAGGGTGATCGATTGGATCGTCTCCCCGTCAAGCGAGATAATCCCTTGCCGTGCGAAATCGTTGGGCCCGCCAAGGCCAGTGAAGGTAAAAGTTTGTGCGGCGTTTCCTTGATTATCCTGGACCGTGACGGTCACCGTCCCGTTGGCCGCGTCGATCAATTGGCCACGGAATGAGAAATCAGCGAAGAGGTTGGGATCCTCCGGGGTGAAAATCAGCTCGGTGAGCGACCCGTCCTTTATCGGTTTAATGTTTGCGAACCCGCTGCCCGTATTTACGTTCCCCGTGGTGTGGATGCCCACATGGGGAGCGGAGGAGTTATTCGCGCCAACGAATCCCTGAAAGTCGGAAACGTCTTTGTTCGCGTTATCAATGAAGAGCTTTTCTCCACCTGGGTCGGTGTCGACAATGAAAGTGGCGCTCGCCGACAAGGTAAGTGCACCGGTAAGGGCAGCTACTGAGAGAAAGTATTTTAATGATTTCATGATGGTCTATGTTCGAATTTGGGCTGGCAGCAAGGGGCAGGCCACTTAGTTTCAGCGGTTTATAGCTGTTATAAGGGCAGCTCGCAAACCATTGACGGCGTCCCCATTAAAAAAGTTGAGAATTTTTTCATTGTTGCGGACCTGCTTCTCAACCATGGCTGAGCTTGTAAGCAGTTTCGACACTCTAGGCGGACTTTTAGGTTGTGGATTTTCGCAACTAGCTACCCCAAAACAGGTTACATGTGATTCCGACGACTGTCGGAATTCTACGCATCATGCGGATCATCGGCAACGGGGCCTCCTAGCAGCAACAGCGCGAAGTGCTGTCGCAAAAAAGGTCGCATTTTGCGACAACAATCGCCGCTGTAGCAGCAGTGTATCTTCACCGCGATTACCTATGAAATTAGGCGCAGCGCGTAGGGGAGTCGAACCCACTTTCGGAATTTCGCATCACTGCTGCGATTCTGCCGTAATTGCGTGGGTAAAACCGCGGTAAATTGCCAGCCGGCAAATTAACGCTCTTGCCGAAATCGCGCAGAATCGCGCAGTTCCCGTGTCCGAATTTGTCCGAAATGCTCTCCCGCGCGCGTGGGACAGTTGTGCCGAAACTCAGATCACTGAGAAGACGCGACGTTTTCTAGGTTCGGCGATTGATCGGCAAATAGCTTACCCGTAGGACCCACAGCTTTTCCTTTAGGTTCGTTAAAGCCTGCCGGATAAAGATACAAGCCGCGCTCCTTCCCCTTATCTTCCTCGACCGCAATGCGATGGTCCCGCGCATAAGCATCGTGGCGAATGCCTGTCACTTGCCAGGATACTTCCATGCCGGGTTTGCCGCCCGCTACTTTAAAATGATTATCGGTCATCTTCTGCGCGACATAGAGATTGGGTGCCGGTGCGCCGATAGCGGTAAGCTGGTAACGGAAATCCCGATTCAGAGCGCTGAAATAATCTGGCATGGGCACCACCGCCTCGCCCTTTTCATTCAGGGTCACGGTGCCGTCATAGATGTTCTTCATGTCGGGTGACTCAACAAAGGAGTGGTAGAGGTACTTGTTAGCCGGATCCAGGGGGTGATCGATCTTGAACGAGCCGCTACTCTTAGTGAGATTGCCATTTATCTGAACGTTGCCGCCGAACAAACCAGCGATGGTATTTCCGGTTGTCGGAGCGGCATAAATTCCAACACTCCCGCGCGCTATGACCCCATAGGACCCGGCTTCGCCGAACACGCCGACACCGTTGGCCATGCCGTGCACGCCAGTGCCGTTGGTTGATGTGCCGTAGACTCCGTCACTGCTCCCGCTCTGGCCAAATACGCCAGCACCAGTACTGCTGTTGCCGTAGACGCCGGAGCCGCCCTGATTGCCCTGGCCATATACGCCGAGGATCCCGTTACCATAAACGGCGGTGCCGCCCGGGCTACTACCCTCAACACCGTTACCCCCGCTGCTTTGCCCGAAAACGCCGACGCCGCCGCTGCCTGTCGCGTTACCATACACGCCACGACCAGTTGAGGTGCTACCAAACACGCCTGTATCGGAGGGCGAGCTTCCCCAAACACCGTTTCCGACAGAGCCCGTGCAGATGCCTTGAACGCCCGTCCGATTACTCTTTCCGATGACTCCGAAGCCACCGCCCGTGCTCACCCCCTGCACGCCTGGTCCCGACCCTGTATTGTTGCCGAGGATGATTGGGTTCGTCGCACTTCCTTGCACGGTAAGTTTGGAGGACGGCGTCGCAATACCGATGCCGATCTTGCTACTACTTTCGGTAATGATCGAGTTGCCAATGCTATTGGTGCCGGTGAATTTCGCGATCTTCCCGGTTGTGCCCTGGCCCGTAATAGTGCCGACAGCGTCTATCTGCACTGCCTCAACTGTCGCGGCTTGAGCATTTGCATTCTCCGCCGGAGCCTGAGCAGCTAAAGGTAATGCTGAAATAAAAGCCAATACGATTACGGCTAGGCCACTACGAAATGTTTGCTCAGATATACGTGAGTTAATTTTGAAGCTGTTCATGATGAGTCTCCGGTTCATGTTAGATGTTACTGTAGCTGGCGCCTTTGTTGTTTGAGGTTGCGTCCGTCGCGCCCTTTTACTTGACTAGATTACGGCGGGTCAAGCCAAATAGGCCTGTAGGCAGCTCATCAATTGG
>Ga0193750_1000401_pt1 | contig 11897 bp, 11 predicted proteins | sample L1c1metaG_FD_160569 | JGI IMG/M metagenome (GOLD analysis project Ga0193750, IMG submission 160569) | Soil microbial communities from a riparian zone of the East river system, Colorado, United States - L1c1 | ecosystem: Environmental > Terrestrial > Soil > Riparian zone | place: USA: East River...
CAGCCGGCGAACGTGAGCGTCAACGAGGTGCTCGTGCGCCCGAGCGGCCAGGCGGGCTGAACGCGCCAGGCCGGGCGCGGGCGAGCGCGTGCCCGGCGCCTGCTCGGGTCGCGTGACGGCGCCGGGGTCCCGAAGCGCCGCCCAACGGGAAGGTTCGCCTCAAAATTGCGTCTGATCGACTGAGCGCGAGCCGTAGGAGCGCGTCGATCCCAGCAATCAGGAGGCCACAGTGAGACAACCCCTAGCCCTCGGCGCCGCGGGCGTCGCGGCCTTGGCGCTGCTCGCCGGATGCGGCAGCAGCAGCAGCTCGAGCAGCTCCAGCGCCGCGTCCACGCCGGCGAGCACGCCAACGCAGAGCACAGCCGCCTCGACCACGGCCTCGGGCTCCGCGGTTGCCGTTCAGGCCAAGCACGGCAAGCTCGGCACGATCCTCGCCGCCGGGCCCAAGCACCTCACGGTGTACCTGTTCGAGGCCGACAAAGGCACGACGTCGTCCTGCGGCGGCGCATGCGCGAAGGTGTGGCCGCCGGTCACGACCGAAGGCAAGCCGACGGCCTCCTCTGGCGCGGTCTCGGCCGATCTCGGCACGACGATGCGCTCGGACGGCACAGAACAGGTCACCTACAAGGGTCACCCGCTCTACTTCTACGACGACGACAAGGACTCCGGCGACGCCTACGGCCAGGGCTCCAAGGCCTTCGGGGCGAGCTGGTACGTGCTCAAGCCGAACGGCAGCAAGGTCGACGAGGACTCCGCGAAGAAAGCGTCCGGAGACAGCTCATAGGACGTCGGAGAGCGTCTGGCTCCGATGGCTTGCGCTTGCGCGGCGAGCCGGGAGCCATCGGCGGCGCGGGGCGGGGGCGGTCACATCTGGCAGCGGCCGCTCCCGCGCTGCGGCGCGGTCGCCGACGGCCGTGGGCGCGCACGCGCTAGTCGACCGGCGAGCCGTTGGCCGTCAGGAGCACGTCGATGTTGCCGCGGGTCGCGTTGGAGTACGGGCACACCTGATGGGCCGAGCGCACGAGCGCGACAGCTTCGTCGGAGTCCTCGATCGCCGGCAGCGTCACGTGCAGCTCGACGGCGATCGTGAAGGCGCGCTGCTCGGTCGTGATCAGCGAGACCTTGGAGTCGATGGCGACCTCGCCCGTCTCCTGCTTGCTGCGCCGCGCGACGGTGCCCAGGGCGCCCTCGAAGCACGCGGCGTAGCCGACGGCGAACAGCTCCTCCGGATTGGTGCCGCCGCCCTGCCCGCCCATCGCCTCGGGCAGGCGCAGGTCGACCTCCAGCGCGCCGTCGCCCGTGCGGCCATGGCCGTTGGCGCGTCCGCCCGTGACGTGCGCCTCGGCGGTGTAGAGAGCCTTCGTCATGCGTTGCCTCCTGGTCGTTCGTTCGTGGTCAGCCGCAACCGCCGGCGTGCGTCGCCGGCTGGATGTCGAGAAGCTCGCCGCCCGTGTGGTCCACCTGCAGCGTCGTGTGGTCGAGCGAGAAGCGCTCGTGCAGCATCGCCTCCATCTCGCGCCGCGCCGCGTGGCAATCGCTGTCGCCGCGAACGAGCACGTGAGCCGACAGGGCGGGAAAGCCGCTGGTGATTTCCCAGACGTGCAGGTCGTGCACCTCGACCACCTCGGGCTGGGCCACGAGCGCACGTCCGATCGCCTGTGGATCGAGGTCCTTCGGCGCGGCCTCCATGAAGATGCGCCCGGACGCCTTGACGAGCGCCAGGCCCGAGCGTGTCATCAGCCCGGCGATCAGCAGCGAGACGATCGGGTCGGCGCGCTGAAAGCCGGTCAGCAGGATCACCGCGGCGGCGACCGCCGTGCCGATGAAGCCATAGAGGTCGGTGACGACGTGCTGAAAGGAGCCCTCGACGTTCAGGCTCCGCCGGTCGGCGCGCGCGAGCGTCCACGTCGCGGCGAGGTTCACGAGCACGCCGACGAGCGCGACGATCAGGATCAGCCAGCCGCGCACGACGGGCGGGTCGAACAGCCGGCGAATCGCCTCGTAGGCGATGAACGCGGCGAGGATCAGCAGCGTCACGCCGTTGGCCTGCGCGGAGAGGATCTCCACGCGACGCAGCCCGAACGTCATCGCACCCTTCGCCGGGCGCGCCGCCAAGCCGACGGCGACGAGCGAGAAGCCGATCGCGGCGGCGTCGGTGAGCATGTGCCCGGCGTCGGAGAGGAGCGCCAGCGAGTGCGCGACCACGCCCACGCCGACCTCCACCGCGACGAACGCGACGATCAATCCGAGGGCCAGCGCCAGCCGCCCGCGATCGGCGTCTGCGCGCACGGCGTGGGAGTGCCCGGAGTGCTCGTGAGCCACGAGGCTCACCATACGACGTGCAACCGCGCCCGAGCACGCCGCCCGGGGCGGGCGCCACGCTCATGCGCGACGATCAGTAGCGCCACGATCGCGCGACCGCCCCGCCGTGGGCGCGCCGCTTAGTCTCTAGCGATGCCCTCGGCTGAGCAGAGCGAGCGCACGCTCACGCCGCGCCGCACGACGCTCGCCTCGATCGCCGCGGCGGCGCTGCTCGTCGCGCTGAAGCTGGGCGTCGGCCTGGCGACGGGCAGCCTCGGCCTGATCTCCACGGGCATCGAGTCCAGCGGCGACGTGATCGCTGCCGTGCTGACGTTCTTCGCCGTGCGCCTTGGCGGTCGTCCCGCCGACCCCGAGCACCCCTATGGCCATCGCCGCGCGGAGAACCTCGGCGCGCTGGGCGAGGCGGGAATCCTGCTGGCAGGAGGCGTGCTGGTCGCCGTGGAAGCGATCGGCCACCTCGTGCGCGACGCGCGCCCTCCCGAGCTGCACTGGTACCTGTTCGCGGTGATCGCCGTGGCGCTGGCCGTCGACCTCAGCCGCACGTTCGTCTCGCTGCGCGTCGCGCGACGGTTCGCCAGCGCCGCGCTGCGCTCCAACGGGTTTCACTTCGCGGGCGACATGGCCGGCTCCCTGGCGGTGCTGATCGGGCTGCTGTCCGTGCACGCCGGCTTCGCGCAGGGCGACTCGGTCGCCGCGCTGCTCGTCGCGGCAATCATCTGCGCGGCGGCTGTACGGCTGATCGGCGAGAACGCCAACGTGCTGATGGATCGCACGCCCGCGGAGGCGCGCGAGGCCGCCGAGCAGGCGATAGCCGGAGTCGGCGCCGACATCGAGCTCAGCCGGCTGCGCCTGCGCGAGTCGGCGGGTCGCTACTTCGCCGACGTCGTCGTCGCGGTGCCGCCCGGTCAGGCCGTCGTCGAGGGTCACCAGTCGGCGAACCTGATCGAGGAGGCCGTCGAGAAGGCGCTGCCGGGCAGCGATGTCGTCGTGCACGTCGAGCCCCGCCGGCGCGGCTTGGACCTGCGCGATCGCATCCTCGCGATCGCGCTGGCCGAGCCGCTCGTGATGGAGGCCCACGACATCACGATCTTCGAGCAGGGCGACGCATTGAACGTCTCGCTGCACCTGAAGTTCCCGGCGGACCTGGACCTGCGCGAGGCCGAGCGGATCGCCGACCACGTCGAGCAGGAGATCTGCGCACGGCCCGGCGTGGCGGCCGTGCAGACTCACCTGGAGCCGCTGGAGCGGACGCTCTCAGAGCGCCCGGCGGACGTCGGCGCCGACATGCATGCCATACGCGAGATCGACCGGCTCGTGCGCGCGCGCACCGGAAGCGAGCCCAAGCGCGTCAAGCTGCTCTCGACCGACGCCGGCCGTGTGGTCTTCCTCACGCTCGGCGTCGAGCCGGGGCGGTCGCTGTCGGCTGCGCACGGTCTCGCCAGCGAGCTCGAGGAGGAACTGCGCCAGCGTATTTCGGGTGTGGCCGACGTGGTGATCCGCACGGAGTCCTGAGAATGATAGAAACAAACCTGGCGACGTCCGGACGGGCCGCCGTAGTGTGTGGAGATGGCGGGCTCGGGGGAGGCACAGCAAGCCGGAAGCGCGCGCGCGAAAGACTTACGGGGTTCGCCGCCCGAGGCACCGTTATGCGCGTCGAGCAGGCCAACCGACGGGCCAACGCTGGTTACCGTGGCCGCAGCTGTCGCGAGCGGGCTCGGCGTGCTCGGCTTTGTCACGTTCGCCGGCGGGGTCGTGCTGTGGAGCCGATTCAAAGAGATGGGCGTTCCCGCCGATCATGCGCTCTCGCTTGTGCCGAAATCAGAACTCGTTGCTACCGGCGCCGAGTTCCTAGTGCCGGCCGTGCTTCTGTCGGCGCTGATCGTGGCGGCAGTCTTCCTGATCAGCGGGTTGATCGACAGGCTCACCGACGGTTGGCCTCCAACGAAATGGCTCGTTGCCCCGGCGCTGCTCGGTCTGACCGAGCTCGGGTTCGCGATCGCGCTGCTCGTGACGACGGTCCCGTTCTGGGCCTTCGTGCTTCTGGTCGGAGTGGCGGCGCTCGGTGCGTTCGTCGTCAGCGTCTCCGCGCACCTAAGCTTCGCGATCTTCGCGCTGGTGTCTTTTCTCGCCGTTGGTACGTTCGCAATCGCGCGCACGTATGAGCGCACATCGCACGACCTAGAGGTGCTGCCGATGGCCTATTCCCGCTCCCAGCCCGGCGAGGCGCCGCGGGTCGAGCTTGGCTATTTCGTCGCTGAGACCTCCGACAGGATCGTGTTTGCGAGCGTGCCCCAGGACGTCCAGAACGAGTTGCGTGAGTTTCCCCGCAGCGAGACCGATGATTTGGAGGTCGGCGGGCTCGCGCACCCGGCGCAGGCCGAAAAGAAGGCTGCTCGCTTCGCGTACAACCTCTGCGAACGCATCGCGCACCTCAAACCGGCCTCGACGCAGTCGCATCCCACGCCGGTTTGTCGAGGCTCTTACCTGCAGGAACTCGCGGAAAAGGCCGGCCTGCCTTGGCCGCCGCCGGTGAAGAACCTCGGCTAGCTCGCACCGAGCTGAAGGTCTGGGATTCGAGCGGTCGCGGGAATGATCTCGACGGCCCGACCCTCTACACGCTGACGCCGGAGACGAGCCGGCAACTGCTGCGCAAGTCCAGCGAATGTCTGAGGCTGCCAGCGCTCTGCAGGCGGGCAAGCGCCGCTCAGGGCTGGCCGTCCGCGCCGCCGGCACGCTCCTGGTGCGCAAGCTCGGCGAGCTGCGCCGGCGCGACGGCGAGAAAGCCGCAGGGCAAGAACGCCAGCAGCGCGACGACGCCGATCGCGTGCGCCCAGCCGGCTTCAGCGACCGTGAGAAAGCCGAAGCCCGCGAGCAGGCACGCCGCGGCGACGCGACCCAGCAGGCCGGTCCGCGAGGCGCCGAGCACAGACGCGGCTGCGGCGAGCGGCCGCCCGGGATTTGCGGCGGGGCCGTGGTCGAGTCGCCCGCCGAGCACGAGGCGAAACAGCAGCGCCAGCGACGGGAACAGGATCGTCGCGCCGCCGAGCACGGCGATGACGACGAGCACGAGTGTGTCGTGCGGGGCGGCCGCCTGCTGCACGGTGAGCCCTTTGAGCAGCAGGGGACGCTGCGCAAGCGCCCACCCACCAAGCACGGCGGCGACGGCAAGCGCGGCGCCGTAGCGGGCGAGCTCGAAGCGGCTGCGCCGCACGAGCTCCAGCGTCGCCACGCCGGCGATCACCGAGACGATCACGGCGCCCAGCGCGCCACCTTCCAACAGGCCTGCGTAAAGGAAATGCGCGTCGCCGTGCACCACGACCAGTCCCGCGACGGCGATCGCGCCGCTGGTCGCCCCCGCGGCGAGCGCACGTGCGCGCAGCGCCGCGACGAGGTCGTCATCGCGACCGTCGGCGGCGTGCACCCGTCGCGCGTCGGCTGCCATGAACACGGCGGCGAGGTACGCCGACATGGCGACGGCGAGCACGCCGACCATGATCGCCGTGGGGTTCAGCCAGCTGGAGAAGAGATGACCGGCTGCGTTGCCGACGGGTACGTGCCGCGCGGCGACGGCGCCGACGATCGTGCCGAGCGCGAACGGCGTCAGCACGAAGGCGAGATCCACGCGGCGGCGCTCGCCGGCCGTCGTGGCGCCCGCGCGCAGGGCGTAGGAGGCGCCGCGCATGATGATGCCGACGGCGGCGATGAACAGCGGAATCGACAGCGTCGAGGCGATCGACGCGAAGGCGCTCGGGTAGGCCGTCCAGGTGACGGTCAGCACGAAGATCAGCCACACGTGGTTGGCCTCCCACACGGGCGCCATCGCCTCGTGCGCGTGATCGCGGATGCGCTCGCCCATGCGACCGCGACCCGCGAGCAGCTGCCAGAATCCCGCGCCGAAGTCGGCGCCGGCGAGCACCACGTACAGCGCCAGCCCGACGAGCACGAAGACCATCGGCAGCTCGTAGAAGTGCATGTCAGGCCGCCTGCGACGCCGAGGGCGGGAGTGGGAGGGACTCGCCCTCGTCCCTGCTCAGCGGCGCGCGCGCCAGCCGTCGCAGGATCCACGCCACCGCGCAGGCGACGCCGAGGTAGACGAGCGCGAGCGTGCCGTAGCCGACGACGATGCCGCCGGCGCCGGTGACGGCCTGGGAGGTGAGCATGACCTTGTAGACGACCCACGGCTGGCGCCCGACCTCGGTCGTCACCCAGCCGGCGACCAGCGCGACGAGCGCCGCGGGGCCGGCGAGCGCGACGGCGCGATAGAACCACGGCGACTCGGGCAGGCGCCTTCGCCTGATGCGCACGGCCAGCAGCCACACGCCGAGCAGCGCCAGGAGCGTGCCGATGCCGACCATCGTCTGAAAGGCGATGCGCACGACGTTGATCGGTGGCTGGCGAGCCTTGGGCACCGTGTCCAGGCCGGTGACCGTCGCGTTGGGGTCGTGGTAGGCGAGGAAGGACAGCAGTTTGGGGATCTTGACGCCGTATTTGACCCTTTCGCCGGAGTACCAGCCGAGCAGGTGCTCTGGCGCGCCCTTGGTCGTCTTGGACAGGCCCTCCAGCGCGGCGAGCTTGATCGGCTGCTGCACAGCTACGTCGCGCGCGGCCCAGTCGCCGACGAGCACCTGCACGGGCGAGGCGAGCGCGGCGATCGTCAGCGGGATCGCGAGCGCCGTGCGCTCGTAGCGGCCCCATTTGCCGCGCAGACGCCCGACCGCGTAGGCCCCGGCGACGAGGAAGCCGCAGACGATGTAGCCGGCGATGTACATGTGCGTGAGCTCGGGCCAGAGGAAGCTGTTGTCGAACAGCGCCTTCAGGGGGTGCACGTCGGTGACACGGCTGCCGACGAGCTCAAAGCCGGTCGGGTGATTCATCCAGGCGTTGACGGCGATGACCATCAGCGAGCCGGTCATGCCGGCGATCACGATCGGCACGCCGCTGAGGAAGTGCGCACGTGGCGACAGACGATCCCAGCCGTAGACATAGATGCCGATGAAGATCGCCTCGAGGAAGAAGGAGAAGCCCTCGATGGCGAAGCCGAGGCCGAACACGCTGCCGAAGATGGACGTGAACTGCGGCCACAGAAGGCCCATCTCGAAGCTGAGGATCGTGCCGGTGATGACGCCGACGGCGAACAGCGCGGCCATGATCCGCGTCCAGCGCCGCGCAAGCGTGCGGTAGAGCTCATCGCCCGTGCGCAGGTGCAGCGACTCGGCGAACAGGACCATCGCCGGAAAGGCGATGCCGAAGCAGACAAGCGGGATGTGAACCGCGAACGACAGAGCCTGCATCTGTCGCGCCTGCAGCAGGTAAGCCTGGTGCGCGGCCGTCATCGCAACCGTCTGTATAGCCCTCGCGCCGGTCGCGTGCCGCGTGGCCGCGGTGGACAGGTCGGCAACCGAGAGCAGCCGCGCTGAGCAGGCAGTTCGTCGAGCGGTGTCGCCGCGCGCCGATGGCTCGACGGGCGTATGCTCCGCGCGACGGTCACGCCGCCGGTCGCGGCAAGCGGGAAGGATCTGCGCCGATCGGTGTCGTAAGACCGACGACCCCGACGATTGGAGGATCTGACCGTGAGGCTCCCAGCAGCAGGCCAGGCAACGAAGCGCTCCGCATTCTCGATCTCGACGCTCGCGCTGGCGACGGCGCTGCTGGCGCTGGCCGGCTGCGGCAGCTCCTCGTCGGGATCGAGCACCGCCGCGCAAGCTCCGACGACCAGCTCGGCGACGTCGCCGACTCCAACCCCGGCGAGCGAATCAGGCGCATCGGGTGGATCGTCGAAGGTCAGCCTGCAGGCCAACGCCGGAGGCCAGCTCGCATACAACACCAAGTCGCTGACCGCGAACGCGGGCAAGGTGGCGGTGGACTTCACCAACAGCTCCTCGCTGCCGCACGACGTGACGATCGAATCCTCCTCGGGAGAAAAAGTTGGAGCCACGCCAATTTTCAGCGGTGGCTCGAAGTCGCTGTCGGTCAACCTCAAGCCGGGCACGTACAAGTTCTACTGCTCGGTCCCCGGACACCGCCAGGCGGGGATGGAAGGCACGCTCACGGTCAAGTAGCCGGCCGACGGCGGCTGGGGCGCTGGTGCCCGGGCCGCCGTCTCAGCAGCTGCTCGTGCTCAGCCGGCTCAGCGCCCGGCGAGCACGTCGGCGCGCCGGGACCCCTTGGCGCGGTACAGCGACAGGTCGGCCTGGCGGATCAGCTCCATCGGGCTCGTCAGCGTGCCGGTGGCGACGCCGATGCTGAGCGCCACGCCGTCGGGCAGCCCGATGCTCGACAGGTCGACCGCGGCGGCGGCCTCGCGCAGGCGCGTGGCGGTGGCGCTCGCGCCGGCGTCGTCGGTGATGGGCAGCGCGACGAGGAACTCGTCGCCGCCCCAGCGTCCGTAGATGTCGTCGACGCGCAGCGCGTCGCGCATGCAGTCGGCGAGCGTGCATAGCACCTGGTCGCCGGCGTCGTGGCCGAACGTGTCGTTGGTCTGCTTGAAGCGGTCCAGGTCGATCATCAGCACCGACAGCGGCTCGTCGTGGCGCCTCGCGCGTGCGGACAGCCGGGTCAGGTGTTCGGTCAGCGCGCGGCGGTTGTAGAGGCCGGTCAGCGAGTCGGTCAGCGCGTTGCGACGCATCGTCGCCGACAGCTTGGTCAGCCGCGCGCGGTCGGCCAGCGAGCGGGCGAACAGGGCCACCAGCAACGTGCCGAGGATGCTGACGAGCGCCAAGACCAGCCAGGGCACGATCTGCGTCCAGCCGGTGATCGATGCGTACAGGCGCGCGTCGGGCACGGCGATGACGAGTCGCCAAGGGGCTCCGGGCACGTGGGCGCTGGTGAAGCTGGTCGGCGTTGCCGACCGCGCGACCGCTCCGTGCGAGGCGCGCGCGAGCGCTCGCGCCAGCTGCGGATTGGCCTGTGCGAGCGTGACCGCCGGCGTCACGGGGCTCGACGCGACGAGACGTCCGGACGTGTCGACGAGGTAGACCTCGTGCTCGGGATAGGAGATGGTGTGTTCGACGAGGGCATCGAGCGCCAGCCCCGAAGCCGCATAGTCGGCGCTGAGGATGCGCCTGCCCGCCGTCGAGGCATACGGCACGGCGATTGCCGTGACCGCCCTGTCGGTCGCGGGAGAGGAGACGACGCTCGAGTCAGCGGCGTGCCCGCGCTCGGCGCTCATCAGCTCGGCACGGCCCCACGCGACCGCCTGTCGGCGTACTCGCGGATCGGACGGGTAGGCCCGTAGCACGCGCCCTGAGCGGTCGAGCAGGACGGCGGCGGAGCTGCCGAGCGTCGCCGCGACCAGCCTGAATCTGAGCGGCGACACGCGCGCGCCGGACAGGAACTCCCCAGCCGAGCGCTCCTCGCGGCTTGCCTGCTCGTAAAGGTAGTTGGCCGCGAATCGCGCGGAGCTCGTGCCACGCAGCGCGAAGCTCGAGCGGATCTGCGACCGCGCCTGCTCGCGCGACAGCACGATCGCCGCTCCGAGCGTCGCCAGCAGCAGCAGCCCGACGGCGGCCAGCGCGGTCGCCCATGAGCGTCGGGGATGCCTCAGCCCGGTTGGGTACGTGGATTTGGCAGTCGTCACGGTGGCGCGCCTGTGTAGTCGTCGATCGTGGCCCGCCGCGGGCCGCCGTGTCGGTGAATCGGCCCGAACCGCCGAACACTTGAGCAAACGCTGCGATCTATGCGCAATTCTGGACGCCGACGATCTGGCGCCGGGGAGCGGCGGGGCGTGGCGCCGGGACGCGGCGCCGAGGCACGGCTCCCATGTCCTCGCGTGTGGCAGGCGCAGATAGGCTGCGGCCCGTGCCGAGCACCCAGTGCTTCACCAGCTCCGACGGTGTGCAGATCGTCTTCTACGAATGGGGCGAACGCGAGCGCGTGCCGCCGGTCGTGCTGCACCATGGCTTCGTCGCGCACGCGCGGGCCAATTGGCAGATGACGGGGGTCGTCGATGCGCTGCTGCGCGCCGGGCGGCGGGTGATCGCGCCCGACGCGCGGGGACATGGCGAGTCGGCCAAGCCGCATGACCCGGCCAGCTACGGCGAGCAGCGCATGGCGCATGATCTCGGCGAGCTGCTGGACGCGCGCGGCGTGGGGGAGATCGACCTGGTCGGCTACTCGATGGGCGCCGTCGTTTCGCTGCTGCTCGCGGTAGCTGACGACCGCGTGCGGCGGCTGGTCGTCGGCGGCGTCGGCTCGGGGGTGGTCGAGTGCGGCGGCGTGGACAGGCGCGCGCTGTCCAACGACTCGATCATCGAGGCGCTCAGCGCCGAGGATCCGCAGACGCTCGAGGTGGCGGGTGCGAGAGCGTTTCGCTCGCTGGCCGACGCGCTCGGCTCAGACCGTCGCGCGCTGGTCGCGCAGGCGCGCTCGATCCACCGCGGTGGCGTCGAGCTGGCGCGGATCTCAGCCCCGACGCTCGTGCTCGCGGGCGAGGACGATCCCCTGGCGATCCGCCCGCAGGTGCTCGCCAGCTCCCTGCCGGACGCGACGCTGTGCATGCTCAGCGGGGATCACATGCAGGCGCTCGGCGACCCTCGCTTCGCGACGTCCATCGTCGAGTTCCTCGCCTGAGGCGTCGGTCGCAAGCGAACGAATGGACATAGGCGAGATCATTGCGATCGCGCTCGCGGGGACGGCGGCGGGGACGATCAACACGGTCGTGGGCAGCGGCACGCTGGTGACGTTCCCGGTGCTGCTGGCGTTCGGCTATGCGCCGGTGACGGCGAACGTGTCGAACACGATCGGCCTCGTGCCGGGCTCGGTGTCGGGCTCGATCGGCTACCGGCGCGAGCTGGCCGGCCAGGGACGCACGGCGGTGAGGCTGGGACTGATGTCGGTGCTCGGCGGTGTGACCGGCGCCGTCCTGCTGCTGGTGTTGCCGGCGTCGGCGTTCAAGGACGTCGTGCCGGTGTTCATCGCCGCCGCGGTCGTGCTGACGGTGCTGCAGCCGCGCCTGAACCGGCACCTCGCCGGGCACGTGGCGACACGCTCGCGCAGGATCATCGCGTTGACCCCGCTCGCGGTTTACATAACCGGCGTGTACGGCGGCTACTTCGGAGCGGGGCAGGGGATCCTGCTGCTGGCGATCTTCGGCGTGATGCTGCCACAGAGCCTGCAACGCTCAAACGCTCTGAAGAACGTGCTGGCGGGCACGGTCAACGGCGTGGCGGGCGTCTATTTCATGTTCGCCGCGCACATCGAGTGGGCGCCCGCGGCGATCATCGCCGTGACGTCGATCGTCGGCGCTCAGATCGGCGCACGCTTCGGCAGGCGTCTGCACCCAAACGCGCTGCGCGCGCTGATCGTCATTGTCGGCGTGGCGGCGATCGTAGACCTGCTGGTCGGCTAAAGCGAAGAGTCCGGCAGGACGTCCTGCAGCCACGACGTCGCGATCGAGAGGTGCGAGGGGTCGATTTCGTGGCCGCCGGCGAACTCGTGGTAGTCGACGTCCAGGCCGCCGGCGAGCAGCTGCTCGCGGGCGCTGTGCGCGAAGTCGACGCCGATCACGGGGTCATCTCGACCGTGTGCGATGAACGCGCGCACGCCGCTGCGCCCGGTGAGCTGCGCCCGCCAGTCGT
>Ga0193750_1000402_pt1 | contig 11887 bp, 12 predicted proteins | sample L1c1metaG_FD_160569 | JGI IMG/M metagenome (GOLD analysis project Ga0193750, IMG submission 160569) | Soil microbial communities from a riparian zone of the East river system, Colorado, United States - L1c1 | ecosystem: Environmental > Terrestrial > Soil > Riparian zone | place: USA: East River...
ATTGCGGCTGCGGCAGCTTCACGCTGATCACCGCCACTAATCCTTCGCGGACATCGTCGCCGGTCAGATTCTCCTTCACATCTTTGAACAGACCCATCTGCTGCCCGGCGTAATTGATGGTCCGTGTGAGCGCCGTGCGGAAACCGGAAAGATGCGATCCGCCGTCCACGGTATTGATGTTGTTGGCAAAACTGAATACCGACTCGGAATATCCATCGTTGTATTGCAGCCCAATCTCCATGACCACGCCGTTGCGGTCGGCCTCCATGTAAATCGGCTTATCGTGCAAAACCTGTTTGCCGCGATTGAGGTGCTTGATGAACTCAGCAATACCGCCGTTGTACTTGAACTCGGCAGTCTTGGGCTCGCCAGTTTTGGCGTCGGTGGTGCGCTCGTCGGTGAGAGTGATGAGCAGGCCCTTGTTGAGGAATGCCAACTCGCGCAGTCGCTGTGCCAGAGTGTCAAAGTTAAATTCGGTGGCAGTGAAGATACTCTTGTCGGGCAGGAAGTGAACTTTGGTTCCGCGTTTTTTGGTTGCGCCCGCTTTCTTGAGCTTGCTGGTGGCTTCGCCCTTGGAGTAAGTCTGCTCCCAGGTGAAGCCGTCACGCCAGATTTCAAGATCGAGTTCTTCGCTGAGCGCGTTCACAACGGAAACGCCCACGCCGTGCAATCCGCCGGAGACCTTGTAGGAAGATGTATCAAACTTGCCGCCAGCGTGCAGCTTGGTCATCACCACTTCGGCGGCGGGAACTTTTTCTCCATCCACTTCCATCGAGTCCACGGGAATGCCGCGGCCGTTGTCGACGACGGTGATCGAGTTGTCGATATGGATGGTGGCTTCAATCTTGTCGGCATAACCAGCGAGCGCTTCGTCCACGGAGTTATCTACAACTTCGTAAACCAAATGATGCAGCCCCAGTTCACCGGTCGAGCCGATGTACATAGCGGGACGCTTGCGCACGGCTTCCATCCCGCCGAGAACTTTGATCGAATCAGCGGTATAGTCTCCGTTGCCTGCGATGACGGTCGGCCTCTCGTTTTTTGTTTTAGCTTCTGCGATGGCAGTTGCGCTCAACGTCTCTTTCGTAGCCATTCATCTCCGTAAAATAATGCCGGAATTGAGCCTTGGAACCCGAGTACTTGGTGAGGCCCGCGAAATGACCTCAAACTACTGAAATTACTAACACTTACAGGAATATCGCTTACTCTGAATTGTACCACATGGAAAGCGATCTTTCGACCCCAGAACCGGGGCGGTAACCTGTGTTTTTCGAGCCACTTACCGGAACGGGAAATCGAGGTTTCGGAGGCTGCCAGCGCTACTCAAGGGTGAACTGAATTTCACCTGGATTTTGGATTCTTGCGGCTCGGACTGCCGGCGCTGAAACTTAATTTTTCCAGGAGTTCGTCGACCTCATCTTCGCTCCCGCCAATCACAGTAAATGACACCACATAACCTTTTTTGAGCATGACCACGGAAGATTGATGCATCGTCAGTGTCCCCACATCTTTGCTGAAGTCACTGCGCACTAGATGGTTGGCGCCGCTGGAAAAGTCGAAGGGTTCATTCACCAGCTTGAAGCCTTTGGATAAAGTCGCTTCCGTCAAAGGGCCAAAATAATCTGCCGCGGTTTTCAAGCCAGGATAGGAAGACACGCTCTCTGCCGCAATCACGACCGCAGAGTTCACTGTGTTGCCAGTCGCCTCGGGCGGGCGCTCAAAAAGCGCCAGCAACACGAGTGACTTTCCTGCTTCGCCATCATCTCGCATGTCTTCGGTGCGTTCCACCCACCCAAAAGGAATCTTGTAAGAGAATCCGAAGAAGCTATTCCGATAAGTGCTATCGGTGACTGTACTGAGGTCAGGAGTGGATGCCTTACCTGGGGCAGAAGACGTCATGCCGGATTTCGACGACTGCCGCGCGGGGCTCGCGGCCTGCGGCGTTGCCAGGGGAGTCGAAAGCAGCAATGCGAGGATTGCAATCCAATACTGGGCTGGATAAAGCCAGAGGTCCATCTGACTTATTTTACAAGAGCACACGGCAGAGCACTTTCCAGGCGCATGCACTCACGCCGGCGAAGCTGTGAGCTGCGAGGTGCAATGCGCGCATCGCCGGGCATCGATCGGGATCTCCATTCTGCACTCGGGGCATTTCTTGGTTGTAGGATCAGCTGGCGGCTCCTTACGCGATCGCGTGATTAACGCATTGACAGGCTTAACCACAAAGAAATACACGCTCGCTGCGACCAGCAGGAACGCGACCAGCGCATTTAGAAAGTCTCCCAACGCAAAGACGCTGCCGCGGACGGTGAAGCTGATGGCAGAGAAATCAGGCTTGCCGAATAGAGCAGCAATGAGTGGCGTAAGCAGGTCGCGGGTGAAGGCTGTCACCACGGCCGCAAACGCGGCGCCGATGACCACGCCGACTGCCAGGTCGATTACATTTCCACGAAGAATGAACTGCTTGAAGCCGCTAAACATGGGCAAGCCTCCCCGCCTGATGGCGTAGAGTAGTCCTCAGTCAGTAAGCGGTCAACTAGCGGATAAGAGATGGCAGTATTTCAAATCCGCATCGGCATCACGATATAGCGGTACTTATAATCCTCGTTCTCCGCCGGACGGAGTTGCCCTGCCGACTGCGGATCCTTCAACTCTAGCTTCACATCACCTGAGCCTGCAGCCTTGAGGAAATCCAAAATGTATTGTGCGTTGAAGCCGATGGTAAGCGTGTCGCCGTTGTAGTCGATCTCAAGTGAATCTTCGGACTCGCCCGTCTCAGTCGAGGAAGCGGAAAGCTTCAACTCGCCTTTCTCCAAACGTATCCGGACGGCGCGCGAGCGTTCATCCGCAAATTGGGCGACGCGGGAGATTGCTTGGCTCAGCTCTTCGCAATGCAGGGTGATGCTCTTGTTGTTGTCCTTGGGAAGCACGGCTTCGTAGTTGGGGAATTGGCCGGTGAGTTGGCGCGAGGTCAACAAGCGTTGTCCAATGCGGAAAAATAGCGTGGATTCGTCTTTAGCGAACTCGATCACTTCGGCATCGGTCGAGTCGAGCAGTGACTTCAGCTCATCCATAGCCTTCTTGGGGACAAGCGTCTTCAGCTCTCCGGAGACGCCTTCGAATTTCTCGCCGCTGCGCTCGATGTGGGATAAGCGGTGTCCATCGGTAGCCACCATGGTGATGGACTCCGGCTTCAGCACCATCAATGCCCCATTCAACGTGTAGCGCGATTCTTCGCTGGCAATGGCGAATCCAGTCTTGGCAATCATGCTGCGCAGCACCTGCGCCGGGATCTTAACTACTCCTGCAGTTGGGAAGGCCGGCAAGCTGGGAAAATTCGACCGCGCCATCCCTACCATCTTGGTATTGGAACGGCCACAACCCAGTGATTTTCCAGCAATTTAATGGTGATGTCCGCGTCCGGCAGGAGCTTTACATAGTCATGCAGCTTGCGCGCCGGGATGGTGCACGAGCCTTCTTTCTTCACTTTGATACTGCACGAAGTTCGCAGGCTTAAATCCAGGTCGGTCGCGGTGAGCCAGAGCTTGTCGCCGGACGCTTCGAAAAGATAGTTCGACAAGATGGGGATCGTGGTCTTACGCTCTACCACTCCCTGGGTCGCCGTGAGCTCGCGCAAGAGTTCAAACTTGCTGACCGTGATCTCCATCGTGGTTGTCCCCGCTGCTGACGCCAAAGCTTCTGCCGGCATAACCAAGTCTCCCGTCCCGCTTGCTACTATTGATACTCCCTTATATCAAAATAAAAACATATAAAACCAGTAGTAACAGCAGGTGAGCCGGAAAAGTGGAAATCCGGTCAAACTCCCTTGCTGCCATCGTCTCCGCCCACTCCTGTGATGTAAATAACCAGTCCGGGATTTGGCGGTGATCAGAGCCTATTTGGACCCGACCGGCTGGTATGGATCGCCTCTTACACAACTTTCACACCCACTCCACAGAGGTCGTCGAGGAAGACTGTTCTGATGAGTGGAAAACCTTGGGGAAGCCGCGATTTCAGCCGCCCAACTGCTCCGTCAGTTTATTGACCAGCCTGTTTAAATCTTTGTCTGTCTTGCGGAGTTCGTCGATCTTCTCGACCGAGTGCAGCACCGTGGTGTGGTGCTTGCCTCCAAACTGCCGTCCGATCTCCGGCAAGGAAGCCTCGGTCAGATGCTTGGCCAGGTACATGGCAATTTGCCTCGGGTAGACGATGGCGCGGGAGTTGTTCTTGGCCTTAATCTCCACCAACCGCAACCCGAACTGCTCGGCCACCACTTTCTGGATGGATTCAATGGTGACTTTCCTGGCCTGGGAATCGATGAAATTTTTGAGTACCTGCTGGGTATAGGGGAGGGTAATCTCGGCGCCGATCAGGGAAGAGTGCGCCACCAAGCGGATCAGTGCACCTTCCAGTTCGCGAACGTTCGAGCGAATATTCGAAGCAATATAGAGCGCCACATCTGTGGGCAGTGTGACCTTTTCCTGTTCGGCCTTCTTCTGCAGGATCGCGACCTTGGTTTCCAGGTCAGGTGGCGCAATGTCGGCGATCAATCCCCATTCGAAACGGCTGCGCAGCCGGTCCTCGACCTCGGCCAATTCTTTGGGCGGACGGTCGCTGGCTATCACGATCTGTTTCATGGACTCGTGCAAGGCATTGAAGGTGTGGAAGAACTCTTCCTGAGTCCGTTCCTTTTGAGCCAGGAACTGGATGTCGTCCACCAGCAAGACGTCCACGTTGCGGAATTTGTCGCGGAAGCTGGTCATCTTGTCATAGCGCAGCGAGTTAATCATTTCATTGGTGAACTTCTCGCTGGAGACATAGCAGATGGCAGCCTGGGGTAGCCGCCGCTTGATTTCGTGGCCGATAGCCTGCATCAGGTGAGTCTTGCCCATGCCGACGCCGCCATAGAGGAACAGCGGGTTATAGGCTTTGGACGGCCGCTCCGCCACCGCTTGGCAAGCCGCTTGCGCAAACTGATTTCCGCTGCCAATGACGAATGCGTCAAAGGTATAACGCGGATTCAGTTGTGCCGCACCATCCCAATCAAAGCGAGATTGCGATATATGACTGGGAGTCGTGGCGGCGGTATGAGCCGAAAGGCCGCCATCATGCCGCACCGGCGTGGATGCTGGGTCATCCTCGGGGGTGACGAATTTCACTTCCTGAAATTCCATGCCGAGATTGTCGACTGCTTCCTGGATCAGGTCAGCGTATTTGTCTCCCACGTGACGGAATTCCGCCGTGGGCACGCGCACAAAAAGAATCCCACCACTGGAGTGGCTGTAGCGAGTGGGTTTAAGCCAAGTGTCATAGGAATGCCGGTTGATCTTTTTTTCGAGCGCGTCCAGAATGCGCAACCACGGATTGGGAGTAAGTGTCGGGCTTGGAACAGACATAAGAAGGATCTTTTATAAGGCGGCCGGGCCAGTCAGCGCCAAAATCAAAATTGTTGTGAAACGAATGTTTTCGTTTCCAGCAGAGCAGCCTCTGTAGTGCGGGGCGGTTGAGCTGGCTTCAGAAGAATAACAGTAAGCCGGAACAGTCCGGCATACTAGCACAAAATTTTTCCGCTACACGGAAATCTTCGAGCTCATTTTTTTCCGATACGATTCAGCACGCGAAGAAATCTTTCTGTCAAGTATTGAAGTTGTAACTGCCACGGCAGTGGTGCAAACTCAGGCGTGGTCGCCTAACTCACTGGAGTGCGGTTTGCCCCTCTGCTCGCGCTCATTTATACTTTCGGCTTGCCTTAATCTCTGTTATCGAGACAGGAGCAGTTTTTTTTCATGCCCAAGCGCACGTTCCAGCCTAACCGGCGGCACCGTTCCAAGACGCACGGATTTCGTACGCGTATGAAGACCAAAAGCGGCCGGGCAGTAATTTCCCGCCGGCGCGCTAAAGGTCGCAAACGGGTGTCGGTGAAGCCCGGCTTTCGTGAGTAACCATTCCTTCTTTCCGGAATCTGCGGGAGTTCGTAGTCTGAATTTGGATAGCAAGTTGTGAGCGCCATCGTTCCGAATGGCAGTCCTGATCTGTCTGGTTCCGGCCGCCGCGCCAGATTTTCACGCAGCTCGCGCCTGCTCCGCCACGCCGATTTCGAGCGGGTGTATAAGCAGGGCCAGCGTCATTTTGCGGCTCACATGACAGTTTTTTACCTGCGACGTGCGCAAGGAGACGCGGCCCGGGTTGGATTCACAGTTGGACGCGTGTTGGGTGGCGCGGTCGACCGTAATCGGATGAAGCGTCGCTTGCGCGAGGTGGTTCGCCGCAATCTGCCGCCGGGAGTTCCCGTGGATGTTGTGATTAATCCGAAGAAATCCTTGCTGACCGCCAATTTTGCAGATTTGCAGGACGAAGTCAGTCGCGCCTTCGCTGTAATTCAGAAGGCGACCAGGAATCGATGAATCAATTGTCCAAGACCATCGTGTCAAGCCTGCTGCGGGGATATAAGTGGGCAATCTCTCCGATACTTTCGCCTGCCTGCCGATACGTCCCCACCTGTTCCGAGTACGCGCTGGAAGCTGTGGACCGCTACGGTGTGCTACGTGGGAGCGTGATGGCGATGCGGCGCGTGCTCCGCTGCCATCCATTTGCGGGCAGCGGATACGATCCCGTGTTCAATCCAAAGACCGGCGCAACAGTGCGGAGCGGTGAGTAGATAACTTGCCAGACTTTCCCAATCCTCAACACGAACCTGGAATGGAGCGCCGGCTTCTGCTGGTGTTCGCGCTCACATTCCTCGTGATCATCGCCTTCCAACCGCTGCTGAGGAAATATCTCCCGCAAGCGCCGCCACCCCCGGCAAAAACTGAAACCCAATCTCCAGCGCAAAACGTGGCTGGCGTCATTCCCCCTGCAGCCGCGCAAAATCAGAAAACAGTTCCAAATTCTGTTGCCACAAAGCAAGCCAGTTCAGAATCGGAAGCCGTCATCGAAAATGATCTGTACCGGATCACATTTACCAACCGCGGCGGACAAGTCAAATCCTGGGTGTTGAAGAAATATGATGACGAGCAAGGAAGACCTCTGGACTTGGTTAATCGCAGCGCTTCTGAGAAATACGGTTACCCGCTCTCACTGTGGACTTATGACGAGACTCAACGTAACAAGCTGAACTCTGCGCTCTATGTTGCTTCGCAGTCGGGAACTCTGCAAGCTCCCGCGGATATCGTCTTCGAATATGCCGACCAGGATGTGGTCGTCCGCAAGAGATTCTCATTCGATCACACTTACGTGGTGCGGGTGGAAACGTCGGTGCAGATGAAAGGAACTGAAGTCCCGGCCTTTCCCATGTGGCCGGCTGGCTTCGGGGATGAGACGGGCGCCGCTTCCTACCACTCCAGTAGGGTCGAATACCAGTACAACAACAACACCGAACGCGTGGACATTAAAAAAGTCAGCGGCGGCAACACGATAAGAGGCCCGCTCAACTGGGCGGGGGTGGTAGATCAATACTTCGCCGCGGTGTTTTTGCCCGACAATCCACAAAATGCCGCTCTGCTTACGCTGCGCAACCCGCTCGATGTGCCCAAGGACGCCCGCAATCCTAATCCGCAAGAGACAACCAAAGTGGATGTATTGGGCTCTGCTGTAGGCAACATGAACGGCCCGACCATTGAGCGCATGTACGTGGGTCCGAAGTCACTGGGTGTTCTCGAATCCGTACCTGTACCGACCATAGGGGGTGCGCCACAAGACTTGCGCGCACTGGTTAATTTTGGCTTCTTCGGAGTGATTGCCCGCCCGCTGTTTCTGTGGCTCAAGTGGACTTACGACTATGTCCACAACTGGGGATGGGCCATTGTCCTTCAGACACTGATCATCAATCTCGCATTACTGCCGCTGCGCGTTTCCGGCATGAAGTCGGCCTTGAAGATGCAAAAAGTTCAGCCGCAGATGAACTCGATCAAGGATAAATATAAGAAGTACACCATGCGCGATCCCCGCAAGCAGGAGATGAACCAGGAAATTGCCGCGCTCATGAAGAAAGAAGGTGTCAGCCCTGCGGGCGGATGCTTGCCGATGATTATCCAGATGCCATTCTTGTTTGCTTACTACAGCATGCTGGGTGCGGCTCTCGACCTTCGTCACGCGCACTGGTTGTGGATTCGTGACTTATCGTCGCCCGATCCCTGGCACATACTTCCTATCGGCATTCTCATCACCATGTTCTTAACCCAAAGAATGACACCGCAGGCAGGGATGGACCCGTCGCAACAGAAAATGATGAATATCATGATGCCGGTGATGCTTGGCGTTATCAGTTGGAACTTGGCCGCGGGATTGTGTCTCTACTGGGCGGAAGGCAACTTGATCGCGATCGCACAACAATCCATCATGAACCGCACAAGTTTGGGCCGCGAGATGCGCGAGCTGGCTTTGAAGAGAGCACGAAAGAAAGAGAAGTAGAGGTCAACTTTCAGTTCTCTGTACCGAATGAAAGTTGAGGACTGATCCATCATGTCTATCCCCGATAGAGTCGGTGCCGCCAATAAGATCAACGAATTGTTGGGTGGTATCGTCACGCGAGGCGGTTTGCGATTGAAGTATCGCATTACCGTGGACCCACCCCTGGCGGACAACCGCGACTGGGAAAAGCCGGAGATTCTGGTTGAGTTTTCCGGGCCAGACTCGCCGCTGCTCCTGGAACGTGGGGCGGAGTTGCTGCGCTCGCTCGAACTGCTGACCATGGAGATGCTTCGCTTGCCGGGAGGCGAACATGAAAAGGTCAGCTTCGATTGCATGAACCATCGCGGTATGCGTCTGGAGGAGTTGCGCCTGGCAGCCGACGTAGCCGCGGAAAGAGTTCGCAAGACGGGTACCCCCTATAATTTCGCCCCGATGTCCTCGCGTGAACGTCGGATCGTCCACCTGGCGTTGCGAGACCACTCCGATTTGCGTACGGAAAGCGAAGGCGAGGGTCTGCGCCGCTACGTGGTCGTATATCCCAAGAACTACAAGTCTGCTACTACGCCTGCGCGAAGAACCGTGCCTTAGCCCGCGGAGGGGGCAGCGGCTAAAGCCGTCGTCCCGCCGCTTTTTGGCGCAGGGCTGAAAGCCCTGCGCTTCCACGGCGCTGCGTATGTCCGCAGAACGCCCCAATGTCGTCATCCGCCCCAATGCTGTCATCCGTCCCAACGTCGTCTTCCGTCCCAATTCTGTCTCCTGACTTGTTGTCTCCGCGAGCTGCCCTTTGTCATTGTCATCGCACGTCGCTTGCAGCACCGTGGAAGGGCACGGTTTCCAGCCGTGCCGGTAGTGCGGACCAACCGACCGGCTTTAGCCGCTGTGGCGCGCCTTATCTTCGTATATCAACGTTGTGCGGTTCTTGGAGCGACAACCATTAGAATCTCCCCGTGAACCTCGACGACACCATCGTGGCCATCGCCACTCCTCCGGGCCGCGGCGGTATCGGCGTCGTCCGTCTTTCGGGGTCAGATGCTCGCAAAATTGCCCTCCCGATGTTGCGCCTGAAGCAGGAACTCGAAGCCGGACGCGCGATCTTCGGAGAACTGGTTGAGCCTGACAAGAAATATTCAGCCGACCGTATCGACGAAGTCGTCGTCACTTACTTCGCCAAACCGCATTCCTATACCACAGATGACATCGTCGAAATCTCCAGCCATGGTTCACCCGTTGTGTTGCGTCACATCGTCGAACTAGCTCTGGCACGCGGCGCACGCATGGCCGAACCTGGGGAGTTCACCATGCGGGCTTTTCTCAATGGACGCATCGATCTCACCCAGGCCGAGGCAGTTCGTGACCTCATCGATTCCCAGACTCTTTATCAGGCCAAAGTTGCGGCTCAACAACTCGAGGGCGCGCTCTCACGTTCTTTGCAGCCAGCAAAACAGAAACTGGTCGAGTTGATTGCGGTTCTCGAAGCCGGCATCGACTTCGCCGAAGATGACATCTCCGTAATTCCATCTGAGCAAATCCTTCAGCGTATCGATGCTATACGCGGACCACTTGAAGGGCTTGCGGCCACTTTCGCCTACGGAAAGATCGTGCATGAGGGTCTTACGCTCGCCATCGTAGGCCGTCCCAACGTCGGCAAATCGAGTTTGTTCAATCAATTGGTTGAGCGTGAACGCGCCATCGTTACTGCGACACCCGGAACCACGCGTGATCTGGTCAGCGAGACGGTTGCAATTGGTGGCATCCCGGTCCGATTGGTGGACACCGCAGGTATCCGGCGCGCTCTCGATGAAGCGGAAAGCATTGGAATCCGCAAATCTATGGAAGCCTTGGCCGATGCTGACCTGGTTCTGGTTGTTCTCGATTGCTCACAACCCATCACTGAAGAGGACACCGAACTGCTGGAACAAGGAGCAAAGCGGGCTGCCATTTTGGTGGAGAACAAGGCGGATCTCTCTAGTTCCCAGAGCGATGTTCTCAGTTCTCAGTTGCCGCGGGTGCGGACTTCCGCAATCACAGGCGAGGGCCTCGAAGCCCTGCGCAATGAGATCCTGCGACACATCGGGGGAGAAAGTGGCGCCCAGGGAGAAACCGGTTTCGTAACCAGCCTGCGGCATCAGTCATTGATCCGGGAAGCGATAGCGGCGCTCGAGGCCGCCCAGGTAGCAGCTCGCACTAAGATTCCGCATGAGATGATCCTGCTCGACTTGTACAACGCTTTGCGCCAGCTTGACGAAATTACCGGCGCGACTGCCACAGATGACATCCTTAACCTGATCTTCAGCACCTTCTGTATTGGAAAATAGAGTTGGGATTGGTACATTTTTCGCAGGACCAAATTTGGGAGGGACCTTTGTCACTGGTAGTGAAACTTGAGGACGATCTCGGCGAGCGCAGTGACTGGATCATGCTTCATGGTGTGATTCCAGCTCGCGATGAAAAAGACTTTCCGTATCTCCGCGGCATCGATTTGTACGGAAAAACCGTGTTCAATCATCTGCAGATGGAAATGTTCCTTGAAGAATGGGAGCGGGTTCACGAGCGCGCTCACGACGAAGCCCAGAAGGAAGCCTGGCAGAAAGTGAAAGACATGGCGCTGGCCTGCCAGCAGGATCGCGACTTATATTTAAAATTCGTGGGCAATTAAACGCGCTTGTTCATTTCGACAACACTGCCAGAGTTTGCCGGAACATGATTTCAAACGAGCTACTCTTCCCGTTCTTCTCAACCGAAGCCAATGCTCGTTCCGCAGCCGCTCGCTGATAACCCAGATTCATCAATGCCGACAGAACATCTTCCTCGACCGGGCTCATGGCCGGCATCACGGCAGATTCTGCAACCCCTTCGGGCGCTAGCTTGTCGCGCAGCTCCAAAACCATGCGTTCGGCTGTCTTTTTTCCGATGCCTGGGATGCGAGTCAGACGATTGACATCATTGCCACGAATGGCGCTGATCATTTCATCGGCCGCCATCCCGCTGAGGATCGTGACAGCGAGTTTCGGGCCAATCCCGCTCACTGTGATCAGCTTTTCAAACAACCGTTTTTCCGCAGGCCGCAGAAATCCGTAGAGTGCGATCAAATCCTCTCGCACGTGAGTGTGAATATGTAACGTGACCTCGCCCCCAATCGCCGGCAAGTCAGAGAACGTTGGTACGCTGATGCTGACGTCGTAGCCGACACCACCAGTTTCTACGATGGCCTGATTAGGATGCTTCGCCAGCAATTTGCCGCGCAGATGAGCAATCATGTTCTGATCATTTTAGACGCCGAAAATGCTAGAACAATGAACTCTGCTTCCGGTTGGGAGTAATTCCGAAATGTTCATAGGCTAACTGAGTTGCGACGCGTCCCCGGGGAGTGCGGTTCAAAAATCCAATTTGGATCAAGAAAGGTTCGTAAATTTCCTCGATGGCCTCCGGTTCTTCGGCCAGGACCGCCGCCAAAGTGTTCACACCGACAGGGCCTCCC
>Ga0193750_1000403_pt1 | contig 11832 bp, 8 predicted proteins | sample L1c1metaG_FD_160569 | JGI IMG/M metagenome (GOLD analysis project Ga0193750, IMG submission 160569) | Soil microbial communities from a riparian zone of the East river system, Colorado, United States - L1c1 | ecosystem: Environmental > Terrestrial > Soil > Riparian zone | place: USA: East River...
ACAATCGTGCCAGCGCAGTTCTCGATGCACGAGGCAAGTGATCACTCGTGTCGCGAATTTTTTGGAGTGCCGAGATAACAAAGTCGAGAGCCGGTTGCGTCATGTGACGCGATCATCCAGAATTTTGCGCGCCGCCGCAATTTTTTTCGGACCAAAGGCTCGTAGTCCGCTGCAACAGGCATCATGCCCGTTGGGCGCACAGCCAGAATGGCTATGTTCCGGCAACCGATGAGCGCGCGCCTAACCGATTATGACTACGATCTGCCGCGGGAATTGATTGCGCAGCGACCGGCGGAACGGCGCGAAGATTCCCGGATGATGGTGCTGCATCGTGATGCGCAAACGATCGAGCATCGGCAGTTTCGCGAACTGAAAAAGTTTTTGCAGCCGGGAGACCTGCTGGTTTTAAACGATACGCGCGTTCTACCGGCGCGAAGATTTTCCACTGACGGCACAATTGAATTTCTCTTCATCGACCAGATTGGGCCCAGGCGCTGGAAGTGTTTAGTCAAGCCCGGCCGAAAAATGCGCGTTGGCGCGACTGCAAAGATCGACGAAACCACTTTACGGGTCGAAGAAATCACGCCTGACGGTGAGCGCATTATGGCGTTGGATGAAGATGTCGATCTATACATTGGTGGCTCAATGCCCCTGCCGCCTTACATTGGGCGCGCAAGCAATGAGGAGGATGAGGCGCGCTACCAAACGGTCTTTGCGCGAACGCCGGGCGCGCTCGCAGCGCCGACTGCCGGACTCCATTTCACTCCAGAAATCCTGGCAGAAATTCCCCACGCGTTCGTGACACTTCATGTGGGACCCGGAACGTTTCTGCCGGTGCGCTCCGAGAATGTGTCGGAGCATCGAATGCACGCGGAACAGTTTTCAATTTCAGCTTCCGCGGCCAGCGCCATAAATGGCGCAACGGGAATCGTAGCTGTTGGAACTACGGTCGTGCGCGTATTGGAATCGGCCCGTCATGCGAACGGAAAACTTATCGCGCAGACAGCCTCGACAGATATTTTTATTTATCCTCCATACCAGTTCCGCGTCGATCAGCTGCTTACGAATTTCCATTTACCGCGTTCGACCTTGCTCATGCTTGCAAGCGCATTTGCCGGCCGCGAGTTTCTGCTTCACGCCTACCAGGAAGCAATTCGCGAGCGCTACCGATTTTACAGCTACGGGGACTGCATGTTGATCCTGTAATTGCAAACCGCGAATTAACACGAATGGACACAAATTGAGTTGGATTTGCGACCGCCGATTGAATCGCAATTCGAATTCCTATTCGTGTCTATTCGCGTGCATTCGTGGTTAATGCTCATTGTGTTAGTCTTCGCGCCAAATGAACGAGATCGATCAACCCAAAGGTGAACTGGTCATCCAAACTATCGCCATGCCCAAAGACACAAATCCAAACGGCGACATTTTTGGTGGATGGCTAACATCGCAAATGGATCTGGGCAGTAGCATCCTCGCCGCAAAAGTAGCGCAGGCGCGGGTTGTCACAGTGGCGATGGAAGGCATGTCATTTCTCGAGCCCGTCCGGGTGGGGGACACTGTCGCGTGTTACGCATGGGTTGAGCGAATTGGCCGCACTTCGATGGTCATCCCTGTGGAGGTTTGGGTGCGCCGGTACATGCATGGAAAACAGATTCGCGTCACATACGGCGTCTTTACTCATGTCGCCGTCGATGATTCCGGAAAACCGATTCCTGTAAAAAGGGAAAGTGTTTAATAAACCTATCGGTCACCCTGTGCTAGTCCCCGCTGTTGAAATTCTTGTCGGCGCGCCCGGCGATCGCGGCCTACCTTTGTCGCCTTCTATTACTCGCGGGCGTTGCACGCATCGATGACACAGTTCGCTTATCTTTTCGAGCGATTCCCGTCATTCGGACAGACGTTTTGCTATCGAGAAGTCGCTGAGCTTGCCCGACAAGGCGTTAATTCGCCGATTTTCGCCATCCGAAATCCGAAAGGTGAACCGCCGCAGGACTGGGACCAACGCATTGTTGAGCGCGTGCATTATTTGCCTGGTGAGGAGCAACTGCTGCGCGAAGTCCGCCAGGCGTCGAAAAAAGGAAAGCTAACGGAAGAGGTTATCAGCGCTCTCGATGAGTGGGGCAGGCGCACCGATTTTCTCCGCCTTTATCAAGCAGTTTATGTCGGATCGCGCTTGCAAGAAATCGGGATTCGTCACGTCCACGCACACTTCGCTGGAATGGCAGCGCGCACTGCTTTCTGGATCGGCAAATTCTTCCCAATCACTTTCAGCTTTACTGCTCACGCCAATGATATTTTCGCGCCGCGAGATTTCGAGATCGGTCTGGACAAACTTGCCGATGCAACGCGTGTGATCATTACCGAGACCGATTACGCGGAAAAATTCTTGCGCGAGCGCTTTCCAGATCGCGGGGATCGAATTCATCGCATCTACAACGGACTGGATCTGGCGCCTTTCGCGCGCGCGGATTTTTCGTCCGTTCCCCCATTGATCGTCGCGGTCGGCCGTTTGATCGCGAAAAAGGGTTTTGCCGATTTGATTCGTGCCTGTCGATTGCTTATGGAGCGAGGAAAGTCATTTCGGTGCGAGATCTTTGGCGAAGGCCCGCTCGAGGAACAACTGCGCGAACAGATTGCCCAGCTTGATCTGCAAGGCCGCGTCGAACTGCCCGGCGCAAAGCCGCAACATGAAATAAGAACGCGTCTCGCGGTGGCCAGCGTTTTTGTGCTGCCAAGCGTGATCGATCCCGATGGCGGCATGGATAATCTGCCCACGGTTATCATGGAAGCGATGGCAGCAGGATTGCCGGTCATTTCGACGGCGGTCGGCGGCATTCCCGAAATGGTGATTCAAAGCGAAACAGGATTTCTTGTGCCGCCGGGCGATGTCGCGGCGCTGGCCGATGCAATCGAGCGTCTGTTTGACGAAATCGGTTTGGCGCAACGTCTTGGCGAGCGTGGATTCCAACGAGCCAAGAAATTATTCTCGATCGAGAAGAATGTGCGTTCCCTTCTCGCGCTCATTGATCCCGACAAGAACCAGACCCCGAACTCATGAGGCTCCAAAGAGTTGTTGCAGACCCCGAAACCGCCGATTTTATGGCCTGATCAATTCCCTACAGTGGCGGACCGCCGAATCTCACCGTAACTTCATTGGAGCAGGTTTGGGTGCCAGCTTCGCACACTTTATACCTGTAGCGGATGTTGCCCCCTCGAACACCGATAGAATCGGTATAGGTGCCGCTGTTCGATACAGTGGCGACCAGACTGCCATCGCGGAAGATGTCGATGTTGGCCGACGTCGCCCCAGTCCAAGAAAGATCCACCGTGTGCATCCCACGCACCCTGTGCCCTGAGGCGCTCAGTGTGATCCCGCCCGGTGTTACCGTGGGTGTCGCAGTAGGAGTTGGCGTTGGTGTAGGCGTAGGCTCCGACTCTATTGTCCTGAGAATAGCGCCATAACCGCCGACTGCGGTTCCCGTATTGGTATCCGTGAAGGAGAGACCGTAGAGGTCTCGATTTGTAGCGCTTTCCTGACGTACCCAGTTCTGGCCTCCATCCGTTGTTCTTAGGATTGTACCCGCTTGACCAACGGCCGTTCCGTTACTCGCATCGGTAAAGGAAACTCCTAAAAGGACGTCGCTTCCCGGGTTTTGCTGGCTCACCCAGGTTTGCCCCCCATCGCTTGTCCTGAGAATAGTACTAACCCCGAAATCACCACCAACAACGGTGCCCGTATTTGTATCTGTGAATGAAACAGCCCGAAGCTGGTTGGTTGTTCCGCTTGATTGAGGGATCCAGTTCTGCCCGCCGTCGGTCGTTCTTAAAATCAAACCGGAGTTACCAACGACCGTTCCATTATTAGCATCGGTAAAGTAAACTCCAAACAGGCCATCAGTTGTTCCGCTTGTCTGTTGAACCCAGTGGTTTCCCCCATCCGTCGTTCTGAGAATTGTGCCATTCAGGAAGCCAACGACTGTTCCATTATTTTCATCGGTAAAGTGAACTCCATACAGATAATCGGTTGTTCCGCTTGTCTGTTGAACCCACTCGTTTCCCCCGTCCGTCGTTCTGAGAATAATTCCCTCTTCGCCAACGATCGTTCCGGTATTCGCGCTGTTGAAGTGTACACCGTAAAAATTAATCCCGCTGAATGTATTGATTAAGCCACTTGACTGACGTATCCAGGTGCTGCCGCCATCCGTCGTCCTTAGAATCATGCCGTCGGGATTCTCGTAACCCACAGCAGTACCGGTGTTCGCGTCGGTAAACGAAACTCCGTACAAATAATTGAATGTGACGCTTGGCTGGCTATTCCACTGTCCTCCTCCATTTGTTGTTTGAAGGATTATGCCAGCGTCGCCAACAACGGTTCCGGTGTTAGCATCGGTAAAGGAGACTGCAAAGAATGCACTCGCGCCCTGAGGCAGTGAGTATGATGTCTGCTCGACCCAGTTGTTTCCGCCGTCTGTAGTTCGGAGGATAATACCCGTACCGCCGAGTTCGAAGCCACAGATCGTTCCACTATTCGCGTCGGCAAACGAAACTCCGTACAGCGTTTTTGTCGTTCCGCTTGTTTGACCAATCCAGGTGTTTCCTCCGTCCGTCGTTCTGAGGATTGTGCCCTGATCACCAACGGCCGTTCCTGTGTTTGCATCGGTAAAGGAAACGTCGAAAAGGAATTGCGTTCCTGGGTTTGGCTGGCTGACCCAGTGCTGGCCTCCGTCCGTTGTTCTAAGGATCTCACTTTGGCCAATTGTCCCACCCACAGCTGTTCCGTTGTTTGCATCGGTAAACGAAACTCCAAAAAGAGTATTCGCGGTTCCGCTTGATAAAGGAACCCAAGTGTTTCCGCCGTCTGTGGTTCTCAGAATTGTACCACCTTCACCTACAGTCGTTCCATTATTCTCATCGGTGAAAGAAACTCCGCGAAACTGCACAGTTGTTCCGCTCGCCTGGCTGACCCAGAAGCCTCCTCCATCTGTGGTTCTCAGAATTGTCCCACCCTCACCCACGGCGGTTCCGTTATTTACATCCGTAAAGGAAACAGCCCACAAATTTTGTGTTGTACCGCTTGTCTGAATTGTCCAGCTATTTCCTCCATCTGTCGTTCTGACAATCGTACCGTAGTAGCCAACAACAGTGCCGGTGTTTGCGTCGACAAAGGAGGCACCGCGAAGATCATTTCCCTGCGGCAGCGGGTTCTGCCAGACCCATGGCGCCTCGGTGTCGACCAAACGTTTCTTGCTGATATCTCGCTGTCCCAGCACGTGAGGCATTATATGGATAACAAGAAAAAGCAGAACGAGGAGAAACGCACCCCGAAGGAGATGCTTCACAATAGTACCGGTAGTTTGTTTACGCATTTTGGGTTGTCCTTTGTTTTTTGTTCAAAATTTCCCGACGCCCTTTGTGATGGACTCTAGTGTCCAGGTGGAGTTGGGTGAGGCCGTGGTGTCGGTCTCGGCCTCGGTGTCGAGGCACGCTGCATCCAAGTAAACTTCACGCTAAAGTCAAGTTGCGTCCTGCCCTAATGGCAAAAGCGTGCTCCGATCAAATCGCCCTGCCTACAGCAAATCGCGAACAGAATTGACGGCGCGCAGATAAACATGATGCGGTCCTCCGCGCATGAGTTCTTCGCTCATCAAGCTCACCAGATCGTTGCTGCCCGCCGGCATCAGTTGCGGTATGCGTTTCTCACCCGGTTTGCCGCGCCAGACTTCGAGAAGATCGCCGCACTTGGCATGGGCCACAACGAACTCCACTTCGCGCGAGTTCAGAACGATTTCGCCGATCGGCTCGCCGGCTCGCTCGCACAATTTCATGTCAATCTTGTGACTGGTTGAATCAACGAATTGAAGCGCATCGTCGTCTTTCGTTTTTTCGATGTTCCAATTTAACTGCGCAGCGAGCCAGCCGGCAAAGAGCAGGGCGGTGGATCTGAAGCCCGGCGCGAAATTGATCCGGGCATTTTTGAGTTTGGCGAAATGATGATGCGAGGCCGGATGATCGAAGAATTGCGCGAGCGCAAAGCGGACCTTATCCAGCCGCGTCCAATTCAAATCGCAAAGTACGATCCGCTGCCTGGCTTCTTGCTGCGCGGTCTCGACCAAGTGCATTTGTGCGGGGAAATTCTTCCACGTTTGGCTGTCGTAGATGACACGATCGACCCAGGCCCAAAGTTGCGGGTCCATCGGTTCGTGAAATTCCTCCTGCCACCAGAGATAGAAGGGCAGGTCCGAATCCAGATGTGAGAAAACGATGCTCGGCAGCAGTTTCGTACACGGCCCTTCGAGCAGGAATGAAATTTGTTCGGAGCAAATTTGTTTGCTGCCCGCCCGACTCACGTGACAATGCGCGCTGATCCAGGCTTCCACTCGATTTTGTTTCGCCTTGCAATCAGCTCCGATAACAATGGCGCGGCAGGCATGGTTTTCAGCAATCTTTGCGATGAGTTGGGTGTTCTTTTCTATTGAGTCCGCTTCTTCGCTGTAAACGGCAAGGTTTACCAGAGAGGCGCGCGTCATTGCGCCTTCGCCTTGCTCCCAAAGTTTCTTCAGTTGCTGATCGATCTTGCCGATCTCCACCGGAAGACCCAGCGAATAAGTTTCAGTCGCGGCAGGCATATTCAGGCGATTGGATGGCGCGTGCGTTTCGTGCATTCGAACGGTTTCACAGCCTCCTCCATGCACGGCCATCGCGCGCGAGCAGATCATCCGCTTCTTCGGGCCCCCACGATCCGGCGGGATAAAAAAATAAATCAGGCGCATCTTTTTTTGCTGCCCATGCCTCCTCGATGATGTCGATGAAAGCCCAGGCTTCCTCCACTTCGTCGCGACGGGCAAAAAGTGTGGCGTCGCCGCTCATCGCATCGAGCAGCAAACGTTCGTACGCTTCCGGACTGGCTTTGCCGAAGGACGTTCCGTAATGGAAATCCATTTTGACTGGTTCGACGCGGAAACTTGTGCCCGGCACTTTGGCCTGTATCCGCAATGAAATTCCTTCGTCAGGTTGAATTCGAATGACGAGCACATTTTGATCGCTCAAGCCTCGGTTAAAGAGAACGGCGGGCGCTTTTTTGAAGTGGATGGAAATCTCCGTGGCCGATTTGGGAAGCCGTTTCCCGACGCGCATGTAAATCGGCACGTCGGCCCAGCGCCAGTTGTCGATGTAAAGGCGCAATGCCGCAAACGTTTCCGTTTGCGAATCCGGTTTCACGTTTTGCTCCTGGCGATAACCCAATACTGACTTGCCGTGGATCGCGCCTTCCGTGTATTGGCCACGGACTACATTGGCGGCGACTTCGTTGCGCGATAAATGGCGGAGTGAGCGCACCACTTTCACTTTTTCGTCGCGGATGCTCTCAGCGCCTAGATCTGTGGGCGGCTCCATCGCAACAAGACAAAGAAGTTGGAGCAAGTGGTTTTGCACCATGTCGCGCAAGGCGCCTGTCCGCTCGTAGAAGCCGGCGCGAGTCTCAACCCCGAGTGTTTCCGCTGCCGTGATTTGCACCTGATCGATATAATGCCTGTTCCAGAGCGGCGCGAAGATTGCGTTGGCGAATCGCAAGACCAGGATGTTCTGTGCAGTTTCCTTCCCGAGGAAATGGTCGATGCGGTAAGTCTGCTCTTCGGTAAAGGAATTGCTGACGATGCGGTTAAGTTCGCGCGCTGAAGCGAGATCGCTGCCGAACGGTTTTTCGACGATCACGCGAGCCCAGCTTCCCTTGCAGGTTTCGTTTAAACCGGCGGCTTTCAAGTGCTTCAGAATCGGTTCGAATTGGTCCGCAGCCGCGGCCAAATAAAAAAGCCGGTTGCCGCGCGTACCGCGTTCCTTGTCGATTTTGTCGAGACGTTCCGCCAGCGTTTTGTAACCGGACTCGTCTGCGAATTCGCTTTGATGATAAAAAATCGATTGCGCAAATGTCTTCCACACTTCATCGCGCACCGGCTGGCGCGAAAATTTCCGAGTAGCTTCTTCGAGCTCAGCCCGGAATTGCTCATCACTTTTCTCTCTCCGTGCAAACCCGACGATTTCCACCGCGGGCGGCAGGTCGCCATCGGCGGCCAGGTTGTAAAGGGCAGGAATGAGTTTGCGATGCGTGAGATCGCCCGTGGCGCCGAAAATCACAATGGTGCACGGCTGAGGCACGGCGCGCGCAGACAAACCTTCGCGCAACGGATTCGGCTCTGGTTGATCAACGGCTCGGTTCATGGGCGTCCCCGCAAACTACGCAGATTTTTGGCGACCAGGTAGCAAATGTTCTGTAGCCGCCTTTCTAGGGGAGACGCAATGCGGTTGTTCCTTTGACAGCGCGCGATGCGCTTCGCCGAGCGAAGCGTACAGTTATGGCAGCGGAAATCTTCTCGTTAAATCGAGCACTTTTCGGCGTACTCGCTCTAGCGCGTCGGCGTCGGTGCGATTGCTCAGTGCTTCCGCGACCAGGTCAGCGATTTCCAGCATCTCTTCTTCTTTCATGCCGCGCGTTGTGACCGCCGGAGTGCCGATGCGGATGCCGCCCGGCTTGAAAATTGGATAAGTGTCGAACGGGATTGCATTTTTGTTTACGGTAATACCGGCGCGATCGAGGACCTCCTGTGCTTCTTTGCCGTTAATCTCCTTCGGGCGAAGATCGACTAGCATGAGATGATTATCCGTGCCGCCGGAAACGATCCGATAACCGTGCTTGGCCAGCCCAGCCGCCAGCGCTTTGGCGTTGATGACGACTTGCCGTTGATATTCACGAAACTGTGGCTGAAGCGCTTCGTGAAAACAAACCGCTTTCGCTGCGATCACGTGCATGAGCGGACCGCCCTGCACGCCGGGAAACAGCGTCGAGTCGATTTGTTTTGCGAATTTCTCTTCGCACATCACGATGCCGCCCCGGGGGCCGCGCAAACTTTTGTGCGTCGTAGTTGTCACAAGTTGCGCATACGGAATCGGGCTCGGATGCTGGCCGCCTGCAACGAGGCCGGCGATGTGCGCCATGTCGATGAAAAGAATTGCGCCAATGGAATCGGCAATTTGCCGCAGCCGCGGAAAATCAATCGTGCGCGGATAGGCGGATGCGCCTGCGGTGATCATGACCGGTCGCACTTCCTCGGCCTGTTTTTGCAGCGCGTCGTAATCGATTTGCTCGGTCTTCTCGTCCACGCCGTAATGAGTGACCTGATAAAATTTGCCGGAGAAATTTGCCGGATGTCCGTGAGTGAGATGACCGCCGTGCGCGAGGTTCATCGTGAGAATTTTGTCGCCCGGCTTAATGGTGGCAAAATAGACCGCCATGTTCGCCTGCGCGCCGCTGTGCGGCTGCACGTTCAGATGCTCCGCGCCGAATAATCGCTTTGCGCGATCGATGGCCAACTGCTCGGCAATGTCGACATTCTCACAGCCGCCATACCAGCGCTTTCGCGGATAACCTTCGGCGTACTTGTTTGTGAGGACACTACCCTGCGCTTCCATGACCGCGCGACTCGTGAAATTTTCCGACGCAATCAATTCGATGTTTTCGCGCTGCCGTTTTTCTTCTGCAGCAATCGCATCAAAAATTTCAGGATCGACTCTGCGCAAAGCATCGCCGTATCGAGGCGAGGATGCCGATCCAACGGATCCAGTCTCAATGCGAGGAGGAAGGTCGCTCATCGAGTAAGAAGATCGGTCGCTCGCGCGAGTCGCACCGGGCCGCACGAGCGCACCTTGTTCTACGAACGCAAGCACGCTGGGTAAAGCGTTTTTGATCGTGCGCGCACAAACTTCGTAAACTTCGCGGCCGAGACCGATCGGGTCCAGCACATCGCGCCAAACCGTTGTGCCCGGCTCTTCAAATTCGCGGAGCAGGAACGATTTTTCGGCGCCTTGTGGAAAGAGCATCTGGATCGTCTCCAGGTGCGCGCCGGTCATGGCAAAGATGTGCGTGGCGCGATCGATCAGCGCAGGGGTAAGCGGTTGGCTCCGGAAACTGCTGATGTCCACACTTTCCTCCTCACAAACTTGGACCGCATAAAGACTCGGTGGCTGCCCGCGCACCGCATGTACGCCAGCCGAGGCGACTTCAATGTCTCTTCGATTTCCGAGCAAACGACGAAAAAGCCCTTCCGCAATCGGGCTGCGGCAAATGTTACCTGTGCAGACAAAGAGGACGTTTTTCACGATTCGGGCGGCGCGAACGAGCGCGATTCCAACCTAGAATCGAACCTGTCCAAGTCAATTTGGCGCCTTGGGAGCGTTGAAGGCGACTGAGGTCAATCGCCTCTGCCTTTCTTTTACGGCCGGTGACCTGAACCGCCTTGGTCCTCTTCTCTACCCGCGAGGTATTTGCAACCTGAACCTGTGCCAAACGTACAAAACTGCAATCGCTCCAAGAATGGAAACGATTACTCCCGCGGGATGGAAGCGGCCGTTTTTGACAGATTTGTGAAATTACTTCTGCATATTTGATGCTTCTCGGCAGCGTTAATTGCCGCTAGTATTGATGCATGGCCGCGCGCCTCTTTAACCCCAGGCAATTTACCGTTCGAATCGCCGTTTAACGGCTTTTCCGCCAATGACCATCGATACGCTGCGTCAGGTACCGCTCTTCGAATCGCTCGACGACAAGACAGCGAAGGAGTTGTCTGAATTGCTGGAGACTCTCGACTGCAAAGCCGAGACATTCTTGTTCCGCACTGGTGACGCCGGAGACGCGATGTATTTAATTGAGCACGGGAAGGTCCGGATTTGCGTGCAGGCCATTGACGGACACGAGGTAACGCTGACGGAGCTGGGGCGCGGCGATTTTTTTGGCGAAATGGCTCTGCTCGACGGGCAGCGCCGCTCTGCTGACGCGGTGGTCGCTGAGGACGCAAGGTTGGCCCTGCTCTCGCGCGAGCATTTTCTTTCCTTCATGCGCCGCAACCCAGACGTCGCCTTGGAAATGCTTACCGCGCTTGCAAACCGCCTGCGGCGCACCGATGAGCTTTTGCGTCATAGCGCTACGCGCAATGTCAATGTGGAGGAAAGGGCTCAGTTTACACTCGCTGACCGCGCCGCAGACATTATCGCGGAGTTTGGCGGCAGTTGGAAATTTATCATCTCGGCCGTTCTCTTTTTTAACTTGTGGGTATTGATAAACACCTGGCTCCTCGCCGACAGCGCTTTCGATGCTTATCCGTACCTGCTGCTCAGTACTGCGATTAATATGCTTGCCGTGCTGCAAGCGCCGATCATTTTGATGTCGCAGAACCGACAGTCACACAAGGATCGGCTTCGCTCTGAAATCGATTATCAAATCAACTTGAAGAACGAGCTCGCGTTGAATGAAATTATTCAACGCTTGAAAACTCTCGAGCGCGAATATCTGCGGCTGGCATCTGAGAAGCAACGCGAATAGCGCCACTGGCAGCTTCGAAACCGTGAGACAGATTTGAAAATAGAGCGATTGCCGGATGCGCCGGGTTGATTATTCTTATCGGCTTAATGAAAAAACTTCGAGTCTTCGCGCTTATTGCGTCGGCGTGTGTCGTTCTTTTGGCGGGTTGTGCAGGTCAAGGGCCGAGTCCCGAGCAGCAGACGCGCGAGGCGGATCAACAAAGGGAAGCCGAGCGCCAGCAGGCTGAGTTTCGCAAGGGCCTTCCTCCGGTAGCTAATCCCGGACAGGGTCAGTAAGAGATCGCTGCGTCGGTCGGATCACAACTCCGCGAACTGCCGTTAAGGATTTTCAGTGATCTGGACGAATAGTAGGGCTGTGGAAAGCACGTCTAGCCTTCTGTTTAAAGGCATGTTTACAGTGAGCAATGCGTTCGCGATGGAAACGAGTCCGCTACCGATTTGAATGGATCGGGCTCTTCCTTG
>Ga0193750_1000404_pt1 | contig 11831 bp, 11 predicted proteins | sample L1c1metaG_FD_160569 | JGI IMG/M metagenome (GOLD analysis project Ga0193750, IMG submission 160569) | Soil microbial communities from a riparian zone of the East river system, Colorado, United States - L1c1 | ecosystem: Environmental > Terrestrial > Soil > Riparian zone | place: USA: East River...
ACGTCGATGGCTTTCACGTTAAACCGGAACACGTCGCGCACGCAATTGAGGGTGCGCAAAGCGGGGCGATCGAGGAGGGGAGCGTTGGCGGCGGTACCGGCATGATTTGTTACGAATTCAAAGGTGGCATCGGCACAGCTTCGCGAATAGTCCCTTCAAGCGCGGTTGCTGACGGCGGCTCTTCTGAAACAAAACAGTTTGCCGTAGGCGTTCTCGTTCAGGCGAATTGCGGCCGTCGCCCACAGCTAACGATTCGCGGGTTAGAAGTCGGGAAGAAAATTCCCGGCTCCGTTTACAAACAGGAAACCGGTTCCATCATCATCGTGGTTGCGACCGACGCGCCTCTTCTTCCGCATCAACTGAAACGTCTGGCCCGCCGTGCTTCTCTCGGTCTAGCCCGCACCGGGAGCGTTTCCGGTAACGGCTCCGGCGATCTGTTCATCGCCTTCTCCACCGCCAACCCACATGCCGCCGACGCCAAACCCCTGATTCGCACCATCGAAACCATGCCGAACGACCTGATGGACCCGCTTTTCACCGCCACCGTCGAAGCGACCGAAGAAGCCATCATCAACGCCCTGGTCGATAACCACGACATGATTGGCCGCGACAACCACAAAGTAGAGGCTCTGCCCCATGACCGCTTGCGCGAACTACTCAAAAAATACCGCGATTAAAGCCTTCCTAAGCCAAGTCGAACGATCCTGGTATTTCATTTCTATTCCTAATCGTATTCGCTGCTACTGAACTTATTCCCTCTGCGGATTATTTCCTAAGTGGCGTTACGTCTACTTCAATATGACTTCCCGCATCGTTTTTGTGCCGAGAATTTCCCGGACATCCAGGCGTTTCACCGCGAGCTGGCGTTGCGCGTCCTGGCCACCCACGACCTTGGCCATGATGGGCTCGGTCTTTTCACGCAAACCATCGAATGCCGCCATGTTTTTGTATTCCACCATGATCAGAATGTTAAAGTCGTCCCGATTAGAAGCCTCGCCCAGGAGCACCTTGTAATCCATGATCAGGCCCTGCTTCTTTTCTTCTTCCATCGTGCCCTTGAGGGTTTGGGCCAGGCCCCTTAAGTAATCGTCGCTCAATCCGGTTTTCGTTTTTACCATGCTGATGTCCCAGACGGACTGTTCCGTATAGGGAGCTCCGGTAGAGGCTGCGCTTGCGCTGGGACTTTGCGCAGCGACAAAGCCGGCAATGACGCAAGATGTACTGATTAAGATGGCAACTTTGAGTTTCATAATTTCCTTTCGGTTTTGTTTTTTTGCAATCCACCTCAAGAGCCGAGCTGGCGGTGGGTGAGGATTGTGCAGCCGTATTCGAAGCGAGACGAGAAAAATCTAGGACAAACTAATATTTTCCAAATCGTCGTGTAATTGCTGTTTCAAATGCCGGCGCGCGGACTTCTTGATGGCACGCCGTTCGGCCGCGACAGCTTCCTTCTCCGCCTGCCGCTCTTTCAGGGTGCGAGTCTCGATGCTCCTTGGCAGATGCGAAACCCTTGGCCGTTGCGCGCCCACCTTTCGCTCATTCGGTTTCGCGTATGGCTTCATCTATCTAACTCATCGCTTCGCTGTAGCTGGGATTGCTGATCCCGGTTCGCCGGCACGAATCGGCATCTCTGATACCGGCTGGAATAGGATAAGATTGCTTGTGAAAACGCACACCATAATTACCGGTAATGCCATCTTGGCATGCGAAGGCAAGCGAGCCGAGTTGACTCCAGGTGGTTTCAATTACATGCCCGCCAAAATGGTCCATGAAGCATGGCTGCCAGCGAGCTGGTTAACGTTCATTACGGTTGATGGAGCGTGGGACGTGAACTGGGTCGAAGGTCCGCCGACCGCGGCAGATTTGACGAAATAAGAATGGTGGAACGTGGAGGGCGAACGTCCGCGAGCCTTCTGTAGCGCGGTTGCTGGCCGCGGCTTCGCTCCTTTTGCCCCGGGACTTCGATGACTCTGGGTTGCTTGCGGTCCTCGGACCTGCGGCTTATACAAAGAAATGTCCGAACACAAAGTAAACCTGCGTTGGGAGCGCGGCGCCGCCGAATTTGTTTATCAAAAATATCCGCGCGATCACACCTGGAGCTTCGACGGCGGCCACACCATGACGGCTTCGGCCGCACCTGCCTATCTTGGCAATCCTGCCAACGTCGATCCCGAAGAAGCTTTCGTCGCCTCACTTTCCAGTTGTCACATGCTCACTTTCCTCGCGATTGCATGTAAGCAGAAGTTTATTCTCGATGACTACACCGATGAAGCCATCGGCCACATGGAAAAGAATGCGGAAGGCAGATTGGCAATTACGCGCGTGGAATTGCATCCGAAGATCACCTGGTCGGGCGAGAAGAAGCCGAGCGCGGAAGAGCTGGATAAGATGCATCACGGCGCACACGACCAATGTTTCATCGCCAACTCGGTGAAAACCGAAGTCACGGTCGTGCAGTAGTTTTCAACCGCGGATTGCACTGATATCGCGGTTAGCGAAAACAAAGTTCCGCGAAACACGCTAAATGCGCCAAGCTTCTAGAATCATTTGGCGGTGGCGGATCATTTCTCCGGTTATGACGCGGTAGAAGCGTCGCAATGGGCAGCCCCCCGCTAGTTCGGAATGGTGTTCCCAGCCGGAGTGACAGCAGGGCCGGGATTAGTGACAGAATGTTGATAGAGAAATCCGTTTCATCCGCCACATTCGCGGTTAAATATCTCACGAGATGACAGGAAAAGAGAACGTGCAACGGATGGAGAAAATTGTCAGTTTGTGCAAACGGCGCGGGTTCATTTTTCAATCCAGCGAGATTTATGGCGGGCTCAACGGGGTGTGGGATTACGGACCACTTGGGACCGAACTTAAAAATAATCTCAAGCAATATTGGTGGCAGGTGACGGTGCGCGACCGCGACGACGTCGTCGGATTGGATGGCGCTATCCTGGCCCACCCGGCGGTGCTCAAAGCGAGCGGTCACGTCGATACCTTTACCGATCCGATGGTTGATTGCCGAACCTGCAAAGCGCGATTGCGTGCGGATCAGCTCACAGAAAAAAATGGAGTAAAGCAATGCCCCAACTGTGGCGGCAAAGACTTAACTGAGGCGCGGCCGTTCAACCTGATGTTCCAAACGCAGATGGGAGCATCGGCCGATCCGGCATCGATGGCGTATCTACGACCAGAAACGGCGCAATCGATTTTCGTGCAATTCAAGAATGTGCTCGATGTGTCGCGGAGGAAATTGCCGTTCGGGATCGCGCAGATCGGCAAGGCATTTCGAAATGAGATTAATCCGCGCAACTTCACCTTTCGCTCGCGCGAGTTTGAACAGATGGAGCTCGAGTATTTTTGCCGGCCGGAGCAGGGGATGGATTTGCTGGTTTATTGGTTAAAAGAGCGAATCAGGTTTTACGAGGAGATCGGGATCTCCCGCAAACGACTGCACATTCTCGATGTGCCCGAAAAAGAGCGCGCATTTTATTCCAAAGGCACGTTCGACATCGAATACGAGTTTCCCTTTGGGCGACAGGAGCTGGAGGGGGTCGCCTATCGCACCGATTACGATTTGCAGCAGCATATCAAGGCCAGCGGCAAGTCTCTCGATTATTTTGATGAGGAAACCAAGGAACGCTTCGTGCCTCACGTGGTCGAACCGAGTGCCGGCGTCGATCGGACGGTGCTGGCGCTGATTTGCGACGCCTACGACGAAGACAGCGCCCCGGATGAAAAAGGAAAAATGGAAACGCGCATCGTGATGCGATTGCATCCGCGAATGGCGCCGATAAAATGCGCGATCTTTCCGCTTCTTCGGAACAAGGAAGCCCTGGTGGCGAAAGCACGCGAAGTGCAGGCGTTGCTGCGGCCGCACATGAACGTGTTCTACGACGAAGGGGGCGCGATCGGACGGCGTTACCGCCGGCAGGATGAAATCGGGACGCCATTCGGGGTGACGATCGATTTCGAGACCCTGGGTGAAAAAGGCGACGAACTGCGCGATACGGTGACGTTACGCGATCGCGATACGATGAAACAGGAGCGCGTCGCAATCAAAGATCTGCCGCAACTCATTTCAGCTAAGATTCGTTAAAGGATAACAATGACGGGCAGGAGATTGCTCCGCATAATCCTGGGTCTTGTTGCAGCAAATGTAGTTGGCGTTGCGTTCTGTTTGGCCTTCGTCCTTTTATTCCAATTCCCGGATCAAGTCGGCCTCTCGTCCAGAGCGCAACAGTGGTTTTATGGCTTCGCCGTCATGGCAATGTGGCCAAGTCTCGTTCTGGTGCCGATGGCGATGGGGATTGCCGCCGCATATCTCTGGCGAAGCGTTTCCTTCGGCCTGTGGGAATATTTCCTCTGGTGGGTAATTACTTCGCTGGTTGCTCCCATCGGCGCGTACTTGTTCTTCAAAGAAGGAACAGTGTGTTTGTTGATTGGATTTCCGATTCTATTTGTCTGTGGATTCGCCGGGGTCTTAATCGGGCGTTTGTTGTTTAAGTCAAAAGCGGCGGCCATGAATTTGAGCGTGATCCCGGTGCTGTTGATTGCGACTCTGGCGGAAGGGAAAATGCGGCAGGATCAACCAGGCGTTGTCGAGGATCGCCTTCTCATCAATGCTCCGGCCTCCGCGGTGTGGAACTATGTAGTTTCGTTTCCCGCGATCGGCGTCGCCCCTAATTATTGGCTTAACAAGGTAGGACTGCCGAGCCCGCTCGCGACAACTTGCCAGGGTGCGTTCGTCGGCGCGGCGCGAGAATGTATTTTTAGCGATGGGCTGGTTTTTAAGGAAAGAGTTTCCGAGCTAACGCCGATGCGTCTCCTGACCTTCCAGATCGTGGAACAGCCCCACGATCCCGAGCTTTTGGGCCATCTCACACTGCATCGCGGACAGTTCCAACTTATCGATAACAATGATAGCACGACCACACTGATCGGTCGCAGTTGGTACACCCTCCACATACGGCCGCTTTGGTACTTTGATTGGTGGACGCGTGACGTCACCAGTCACGTGCATTTGCGCGTCATGGAACACATCAAGGCGTTGGCGGAACGGGAGAGATGATGTTCAAATTTGTCGTCAAGAAGTTAAGATGGCTCGCGCGAGTACCCGTCTTGCCCCAATTGTTCGATGCCGGACTGATGGTTGCCACAATGTTGTTTGATCGGCCGCGGCTTCGCGCGATGGAGATGTTCGAGAATGCCGTCTGCCGCAAGTACACTATTCAAAGGCGCCCACACCGGTTCGGAGGTGTCGGTTTCTTTATCGGAACGACAGAAATCGGTCATCTTCACGGGAACGGCTTGCTCGACTTGTTTGTCGGAAAATCATTTCGGACGGAGCAAGTAAGACGAGGGCGCGCTTTGCCTCATCATGTATTTCCCGATTCCGGCTGGATCAGTTTTTGGTTAATGAGTCCGGCCGACATCGCTCAGGCTCTCGAGCTATTCGAGGTTGCCAGCATGTATCGCACAAAGGGCCAGCTCATTTCACGCGCTCATTGAATGGATGCCGTAGAATTCCGCGAATATTGCCTGACGAAACCCAAAGCGACTGAGGGAACCCCGTTTGGTGAAACTGTTCTTGTTTTTAAGGTCGCGGGAAAAATGTTTGCGCTGATGTCGCTGGATGAAGTTCCAGCTACTGCCAATTTAAAATGCGATCCAGACCTGGCGCTTGAGCTGCGCGATCGTTATGAGCATGTGCGACCCGGTTATCACATGAACAAGAAGCATTGGAATACGCTGGAAATCGAAGGTCGTATTCCAGAGACCGAGCTGCGCAAAATGATCGACCATTCTTACGACTTGGTTGTGCAGAGCCTGTCGCGAGCGAGTCGCTCTACGATACCGCGCGCAGTTGCACCTCGCCGACCTGTAGCTGCAAAGCGTCGCGTGCGATGCTGAGAAAATGATCGGCTGCGTCGGTTAGCGCTACATCCAACTTTCCAGCGGAAGTCGATGTGGTGGCGAGCGATTGTCGATCCAGCAAATCTTTGACTGCTCGCGCACAATTCATGGCGGAATCTACAATCTGAATTTTGTCGCCCAGGGACCGAGCGATCGCGCGAGTAAGCAAGGGGTAATGAGTGCAGCCAAGCACGAGAGTATCAATTCCGTCTGCGACCATCGGATTAAGGTAACGTTCAATCGTCAGGTCGGTCAGCTTATCATCGAGCAGTCCTTCTTCGATCAGTGGCACGAGCAAGGGGCAGGCAACGCTGCTGACGCGGACATGGACGTTCAGTGCGCGCAAAGCATTTTCATAAGCGCCGCTGCGAATGGTCGCACGCGTTCCGATAACACCGACATGACGATTACGCGTCATCGCGATGGCAGCGTGCGCTCCCGGTTCAATCACACCAATCACGGGGACCGAGATGCCGGCTCGCAGTTTCGGGATCGCGACCGACGAAACGGTATTGCAGGCGGCGACAATCATTTTCGCATCTTCCGCCATTAACATTCGGGCGAGCTCGAGGCCGTAACGCTCGACCGTTTCCGCGCTTTTGTTGCCGTATGGCACGCGTGCCGTGTCACCGAGGTAGAAAATGTTTTCGTTCGGCAAAAGTTTACGTAACGCCCTGACCACGGTGAGCCCGCCGATGCCGGAGTCGAACACGCCAATCGGTTTCATTTATTGGCTGGTGAGATCAATGAAGGATAGCATTTTCGCGAAAAGTGGCGGTTGGGTGCAACCGCTGCAAGTTAAAGTGGCGTAAATGTCCTGCTTGCGTTTGTTAGCGGCTCGCATCCCGAAGGCGAGCACTACTTTCATGGCCGAGTTGGCAAAGACTTACGATCCGAAAACAGTTGAGCCAAAATGGTATCAGCGCTGGCTCGATGCGGCCGCATTTCATGCCGACGACAAATCGGCGAAGCCGTCGTTCTCGATTGTTATACCGCCCCCAAACATCACTGGCGTTCTCACTCTCGGCCACGTCCTCAACACTACCATCCAGGACATTCTGGCGCGGCATGCGCGGATGCAGGGGCGGGAAGTGATGTGGCTGCCTGGGATGGATCACGCTGGAATCGGCACCCAGACGGCAGTCGAGAAATGGTTGCGCAAAAATGAAGGCGTGACCCGGCGCGATCTCGGCCGCGAAGAATTCCTGCGCCGGGTTCTGGAATGGCAGGACAAACATGGCGGCATCATTATTCAGCAGCTGAAGCGGCTAGGATGTTCCTGCGATTGGTTGCGGCAACGCTACACTTTTGATGCGGATTACATCCGGGCGGTTGAGAGAGTGTTTGTCGACCTTTACCAGAAAAAACTGATTTATCGGGGGCGACGCATGATCAACTGGGACCCTGCGGCGCAAACAGCGCTGTCAGACGAGGAAGTCATCGGCAAACCACAAAAGGGAAGTCTGTATTTCGTTCGTTATGAAGTCGTTGATGAACCGGGTCGTTTTCTTGAAGTAGCGACAACGCGCCCGGAAACGATCATGGCTGATGCCGCGGTCGCGGTTCATCCTAACGATAAGCGGTACACGGACCTTGTCAGCAAACAAGTGTGGCGTCCGCTCGCGCGCGAGAAACTTCCGATTATCGCGGACGAAGCGATTGATCCTGAATTCGGGACCGGCGCTCTAAAGGTGACGCCAGCTCACGACAAAGTCGATTTCGAGATTGGCCGGCGGCACAAATTGCCGATTATCGACGTCCTAACGGAAAATGGACGGATTAACTGTTCAGCGGTACCAGAATTGCATGGGCTCGATCGCTTTGAAGCGCGCAAACGTGCTGCGGAAATCTTGCAAGAGCGTGGGTTGCTGGCAAAAACCGAGCCCTACGAGAACAACGTCGGCTTCAGCGATCGCAGCGAAGTCCCAATCGAGCCGCGGATCAGCGAGCAGTGGTTTCTGCGCTATCCAAAGACGAAGGAAGCGCTCGCGGTGGTGCGCGAACATTTAATCCGGTTCTATCCGGCACATTGGGAAAAAGTTTACGCGCAATGGCTGGAGAACATTCAGGACTGGTGCATCAGCCGGCAAGTCTGGTGGGGGCATCGCATACCTGCGTGGTATCCGAAGCAGAGGTCAGAGCTCAGAGATCAGAAGGCAGAAATTTACGTCGGCATCGAGCCGCCAGTAGATGCGGAGAATTGGGCGCAGGATGAAGACACTCTCGATACCTGGTTTTCCTCGTGGCTTTGGGCGTATGAGACGATGGATCCGGAGACCCGCGCGAAATTCTATCCGACGTCTGTTCTCGTCACCGGTCCGGACATTATTTTCTTCTGGGTCGCTCGCATGATCATTGCCGGGCTGGAATTCAAGCCCGGCAAATCCGAACGCGCTCAGGACAACATTCCGTTTCGCGACGTTTTCTTGACCGGGATCATTCGCGACAAGCAGGGGCGTAAAATGTCGAAGTCACTCGGTAATTCGCCCGATCCGCTGGATTTGATTGCGAAATACGGAGCGGATGGTTTGCGCTTCGGTTTGATGCGAATTGCGCCGAGTGGGCAGGACATTCGCTTCGACGAAAAACAGATCGAAGAAGGGCGGAACTTTGCCACCAAACTGTGGAATCTAGCCCGTTTTCGTCAGATGCACGGCCCGTCGAATCCAAACCCGGAATTGAAAGAGAGTGAGCTTTCGATCTTCGCCATCGAAGCGTTGGCGCGTCTCCACGAAACGATCGGCGCGGTTGAAGCTGCGTATCGGGACTATCAATTCAATGCCGTGGCCCAGCAGCTATACGATTTTGTCTGGGGCGATTTTTGTGATTGGTTCGTCGAAGCGGGCAAGACAGACATCTTCGGCGAAGACAAAGCGCGCAAACAATCGACCCTGGCGACGATGGATTACATCCTGTCTGCCATCATTCGTCTACTCCATCCTTTCATGCCGCACCTGACCGAGGAGCTTTGGTCATTGATGGGTTTTGGGACAGGGAAAAATGAGTTTCTCGATTTCGCGCCTCTGCCACAAACGATGGCTTTAGACGAATCAATCCAGTCGAAAGCGCGAGTCCGGGCAGGTGCGATTTACGAAATGGTGGAGGCCGGGCGAAATCTTAGAGCGGAAGGCCGAGTCCCATCCAATCAAAAGGCAAAATTCGCGCTCCGTTCTAGCGAATCGTGGACAAAAGAGGAAGGTGCGACCATTGCGCGTTTGCTCAATGCGGAATCGCTGGAGATCGAGGAAAATTTCCAACCGCCGTCTCATTCCTCGGTGGCAGCTACAAAATTGGGCGAACTATTTCTAATTGCTGGCGAGACGGATCGCGCGACAGAACGCGCGCGTTTGGACAAGGAGATAGTGAAACTGGAAGCGGAATTAAAAGCAACGGAGGCAAAGCTGGCGAATGCGCCCTTTATCGAGCGCGCCCCAAAGCAAGTGGTGGAGGAACACCAGCGCCGCCGCGCCGATTTCAGCGTCCGACTGGCGCAGCTTCGGAAGGCGCGAGCGTCCCTGGATTAAATACGACGCGATAGGAATGCAATTCCGCCCCGCGTTGTTCGAAAAATGCTTTCAACTCCGGCGTGTAATAGCTGCCGTCATATTCTCGATTCAGTTCGAGCCAAAGACGGCCATTCTGCGCGAGGTGGCCTGCGGCATCGCTTAGGAAATAATCCCATTCCGCTGGCCCCCAAAGTTTGTCGCTCTTGTGATTATTGAAGCAAATCAGATAGGCAGTGATGATGTCGAATTTACGATCGACTTTTGGTAACGGTTGAAACGCTTCGATGCGCGCAATGGTGCGAGGAATTTGCAGCAGCTCGATCAGCTCGCGAAACATCGGCAGATCATCCAGATCGAGGCCGAGGATTTCGTGACCGAGTAATTTGTTGATGTAGAGAAAATAACCCGCCCCGCAGCCAAGATCGAGAATGCGCGAACGCGGAGTATAATCGAGCCCCAGCTCGCGCACCCGCTGCAGATTGGTTCGAATCCAATGTTCGAGATCGAGATACTTCGGCGGCGCATCACCTGGATCGTCTACGGCATATTTCCGCCGGATTTCCTCGAAACGCCGGGCGTCGATTGACTTAATAATTGCGCCGGTTGTGATGCGGGCAGGGAAACGGCGGTTGCGGACGATCGCGCGAGTGTGCCGTCGCGCGCTGTCGAACGCTTCGCCGGTAAGGATTTTTCCGAGTTTCTGGGAGAGGCGCAAGGGCGGTTGGTAACGCAGCCGGATGGCCCTGTCAATTTTTGCCTGTGGTGGCGAAAATGAGACGCCACAGTACAATACCAGGACGATGAGCTTGGGGAAAAAATTGCTCTGGATCGCGGTGACCCTGCTTGGGCTCGGGTCGATCGCGATTCTGGCGATGTCCCGCGGTGAGCACATCAACGCGCTCTGGATCGTCGTCGCGGGGCTGTGCGCCTTCGCGATAAGTTATCGTTTCTATTCGAAGTGGCTCGCCAGCAAGGTGCTTTCGCTTAATGACCAACGCGCCACTCCCGCTCTCGTACAAAACGACGGCAAAGATTTTGTGCCGACGAATCGCTGGATGGTTTTTGGACATCATTTCGCCGCCATTGCCGGGCCAGGTCCGCTCGTCGGGCCGGTACTGGCGGCGCAGTTCGGATTTTTACCGGGCACACTTTGGATCTTGATTGGGGCGACCCTTGGCGGCGGCGTCCACGACATGATTGTGCTGTTCGCCTCGGTGCGGCGGCGTGGAAAAACGCTCGGGCAAATGGTGAAGGAAGAGATTGGGAGCTGGGTGGGCGCACTCGCATTGATCAGCGTGCTCGCCATCATGATCATTTTGCTCGCAGTGCTGGCGCTGGTGGTGGTGCAGGCGTTGGCAAAAAGTCCTTGGGGTGTCTTCACCATCGCGATGACCATTCCCATCGCCTTACTCATGGGCGCGGGATTGCGCAGTGGCCGTTTCAATGTCAGCTGGATTACCGCCTTCGGAATCGTAGGGCTTTTTTTTGCCGTGTGGGGTGGACAATTTCTTGGGAATTTCCCGGCGCTCGAAGGCTGGTTTCGGCATGGCGATCGATGGCTGGCCTGGGCGATTATGGCTTATGGTTTGGCGGCGTCGATTCTGCCGGTGTGGATGTTACTGACGCCGCGCGATTATCTCAGCACGTTTCTGAAAATCGGTACGGTCGCCGCCCTCGCCGTCGCAGTGCTGTTGATTCACCCGGGGCTGCAAATGCCGGCGCTCACAAAATTCATCGATGGAAGCGGATTGGTTTTCGCCGGCCCGGTTTTTCCTTTTGTTTGCATTACCATCGCGTGCGGCGCTGTTTCGGGGTTTCATTCGCTCATCGCTTCGGGAACAACGCCGAAGATGCTGGAGCGCGAGTCACGGATTCGAGACATCGGTTACGGCGCGATGATTACCGAGATGATGGTCGCGTTAATGGCGATGATCGCAGCGTGCGTGATTCAGCCGGGCGAATATTTTGCCATCAATACCAAAGGGACGCCGACGGAAGTAGTGGCGAAAGTTTCAGCCGCCGGCTTCCCAATTACCGAGCCGCAAATGGCCGATCTGGCGCGGAATCTCGGCGAACAAACAATGTTTAATCGCGCGGGTGGCGCACCGACATTTGCCGTCGGCATGGCGCACATGTTTGCACGCGTTTCGGCCAATCCGACGGCGCTGGCGCTGTGGTATCACTTCGCCATCATGTTTGAGGCGTTGTTTATCCTAACCACAATTGACGCGGGAACGCGGGTGGGAAGATTCCTGCTGCAAGATTTGCTCGGAAATTTGTGGCGGCCATTGGGCAACACCCGATCATGGATGGCGAATTCATTCGCCAGCATGTTGCTGGTGGCGGCCTGGGGCTGGTTCTTGTATCAAGGTGTGATCGATCCACTCGGCGGCATCAACACGCTCTGGCCGCTCTTCGGTC
>Ga0193750_1000405_pt1 | contig 11799 bp, 11 predicted proteins | sample L1c1metaG_FD_160569 | JGI IMG/M metagenome (GOLD analysis project Ga0193750, IMG submission 160569) | Soil microbial communities from a riparian zone of the East river system, Colorado, United States - L1c1 | ecosystem: Environmental > Terrestrial > Soil > Riparian zone | place: USA: East River...
CGTTGGTAAGGCCTTCGAAGTTCGACACCACCGTGGGAGGAAATTTCACCGTCCATTCTTCGCGATCGACATGTGGTCCGTGGCGTTCGCGCACGAACCACTCCGTGCCACGATAGATCCAGGTGTCGAGTCCATGCTTCCGCATCGTCTCCATCGCAGGCTCAATAACGTCGGCCTGCAGCACACGTTGTTCGATGACAGATAGGTCCGGCTTAACAAACATGCCGCCATTGAAAGCAGCAATAGGTGTGATGAGTGCCAACGGCGCGATTAGCATTTCCATGCCACGCGGCGGGCGGCCGCTGGTAATCGCGAAGTGAATTCCCGCACTCCGCATTTTTGCTACCGCAGCACGCGCGCGCTGCGTTAGCACCTTATCATGGGTCACAAGGGTGCCATCTACATCGGCAAGAAGAAGGCGAATCGTGGCAGGCGTTTTGGTAGATGATACTTCACGTTCTTTGCTAGCGGCCGCAGGTGTCGCGGATATACTCATATACTCTAAGCGGCTTTAGCTTGTTGTTTCTCCAGGTGACCACCGAACCCAAAGCGCATCGCGGATAACACTCGGTCGGCGTAATCACCTTCGCCGCGCGAGGAAAAGCGTTCATATAAAGCCGCCGTCAACGCTGGCACCGGCACGCCTTCATCGATCGCCGCCTTGATTGTCCAACGGCCTTCCCCTGAATCAGAAACTCGGCCGGCAAAATTCGCGAGCTGCGGGTCGGCCGTAAGGGCAGATGCAGTTAGATCAAGTAGCCAGGAAGCAATTACGCTGCCGCGCCGCCAGACTTCGGCAATATCAGCTATGTTGAGGTCGTATTGGTAATGCTCCGGATTCCGCAACGGCGTTGTCTCGGCATCTACTTCGCTTTCACTCTTGCCTGCGTCAGCGCCTTTCAAGACGCTGATACCTTCCGCATACGCGGCCATTATTCCGTACTCGATCCCGTTATGGACCATCTTCACGAAATGGCCGGCGCCGTTCAACCCACAATGGAGGTAACCTTGTTCGGCCGTCCCGCTAAGTTTGTCGCGGCCGGGGGTGCGCGGCACCTGGCCACGGCCCGGCGCAAGCGCGGCAAAAATAGGATCGAGACGCTGAACTATCTCTGCCTCGCCGCCGATCATCATGCAATAACCACGTTCCAAGCCCCAGATGCCGCCGCTGGTTCCGACATCGATATAGTGAATACCTAAGGAGCGCAGCCCTTTCGCGCGTTCGATATCATCCACATAGTAAGAGTTGCCGCCGTCTATGATGGTATCGCCGTTCTCGAGCAGCGGTGACAGCTCACCGATGGTCTGATCAACTACCGCCGCCGGCACCATCAGCCAGATAGCTCGTGGTCGCTCGAGCTTTGCAACGAGGTCTGCCAATGAACTGGCTCCCTCTGCTCCCTCTTTGACCAGATCGCCGACTAGTTTGGGAGAGCGATCAAACACGACGCATTTTTGTTCTTTCGCCAGTAAGCGCCGCACCATGTTCCCACCCATTCGGCCAAGGCCGATCATCCCAAGCTGCATTGTGATCTGTTCTTTCATGACTTGTTCTCCATTGGTTGAGCTAGATTGTGGAAGTATTCTTCACCGTCGAAGCTTCGAAGGTGCCATCGATTGGTCTTTTCATGACTGTAGTTTCATCTGCCGGTAGCGGCGGATCAGATTGTTGGTTGAGCTATCGTGTTTTAGCTCAGGCTCCGATGGAGCTTCCAACTCCGGAATGATCCGTTGAGCTAGAGCTTTGCCGAGTTCTACGCCCCATTGATCGAAGGAGTTGATGTTCCAGATGGCACCCTGAGTGAAAACGCTGTGTTCATAAAGCGCCACCAGCTTGCCGAGCGCCTCAGGCGTTAGCCGGTCAGCCAAGATAACATTCGACGGCCGATTACCTGCAAAGACCCGATGCGGCACCAGCCACTTAGGCGTCCCTTCCGCCCTTACTTGTTCTGCTGTCTTACCGAAAGCAAGCGCTTCGGCCTGCGCGAAGACATTTGATAGGAGCATGTCGTGATGCCGGCCGAGCGGCGTAAGTGCGTGACCGAAAGCGATAAAATCACACGGAATAAGGCGCGTGCCCTGGTGGATCAACTGATAGAACGAATGCTGCCCGTTCGTCCCAGGTTCACCCCAATAGACAGGCCCGGTGTCGTAGTTGACTTGTTTCCCATCTAAAGTGACGTGCTTGCCGTTACTCTCCATCGTTAGCTGTTGAAGGTAAGCCGGAAACCGTTTCAGGTATTGCTCGTAGGGAAGGACGGCGACTGTCTGCGCATCGAAGAAGTCCGTATACCAGACGGTGAGTAATCCAAGAAGAATTGGCAGGTTTTGATCGAAAGGCGCGGTGCGAAAGTGCTCGTCCATCTGATGGAAGCCGTCGAGCATGCTATGGAAGTTGTCTGGTCCGATTGCCAGCATGGTTGACAAGCCGATGGCAGAATCCATCGAGTAACGTCCACCTACCCAATCCCAGAAACCGAACATGTTGTCCGTATCAATGCCAAAGGCGGAGACTTTCTCGGCGTTTGTGGAAACAGCAACGAAATGCCTGGCTACGGCAGCTTTGTCGCCGCCTAATCCTTTTAAGAGCCAGTCCCGCGCAGTTTGCGCGTTAGTCATTGTTTCCAACGTGGTGAAGGTTTTGGACGAAACGATGAACAGGGTCTCCGCTGGATCGAGATCGCGGGTAGCCTCCACGAAGTCGGTCCCGTCGATGTTGGAGACGAAGCGAAAGGTGAGGCTGCGATCGGTGTAGTGTCTTAGAGCTTCGTAGGCCATTACCGGCCCAAGGTCAGAGCCGCCGATACCTATATTAATAATGTTCCGAATTCGTTTACCCGTGTGCCCGACCCATTCACCGCTGCGGATCCGGTTACTAAAAGCGGCCATCTTGTCGAGCACGTCGTGGACTGCCGGCACAACGTTTTTCCCGTCGAGCAGGATGGTTGCATTCTTCGGCGCCCGTAATGCGACGTGCAACACGGCGCGTTTTTCCGTGACGTTGATCTTGTCACCGCGGAACATGGCGTCGATCCTTCCGCGCACGTCACACTCCTCGGCGAGCTGCTGGAGCAGCTTCAGGGTGGTGTCAGTGACTCGGTTCTTGGAATAATCCACAAACAGCCCTGCACCTTCCGCGACGAGCTTTTCGCCGCGTGTAGAGTCGTTAGCGAATAGCTCGCGCAAGTGCAGCTTTCTGATCTCTTTGCTATGTTCGACTAGGGCCTTCCAGGCCGGTAACCGCTTAAGTGACGTTCTCTTTTTTTGCATAATTTAGGCTGCTTGCTGAAGTGACGCAGTTTTCGATGAGATTACATTGAGTAAATCGTTCCACGACTTAACGAATGAAGTTGCTCCCTCTTCCTGGAGCTGCGCGCCGAGCGCACGCAGGTTTACTCCCGCTTTGACGAACTCGTCGAGAGTGCGAGCGGTATCGTTCATGTCTTTTGCTGGTAGGGCATCTACCTTGCCGTGATCGGCTAGAGCTTGCAGCGTCGCCTCCGGCATCGTGTTCACCGTTAGCGGTACCGCCAGGCTTTCAACGTAAAGTGTATCGGAGGCTTTCGGATCTTTAGTTCCGGTGCTAGCAAACAGTAGCCGTTGCGGAATCGCACCCTCATTGAAGGCGCGCTGCCACCTGGATGAACCGAGTAGTTTGACGTAATCCTGGTAGGTACCACGAGCTATCGCAATACCTAACCTGTTCGCAAGTTCGGGTGGCACTTTGCCGGCGACCGCGGTATCCCACCGGCTCACGAACACCGAAGATACCGATCCCACTTTTGGATTCAGTCCAGCCTGAATGCGGCGCTCGATGCCTCGCATGTAAGCCTCGGCGACTGCTCGATACTGCTCCGGCGAAAACAGGAGGGTCACGTTGACTGGAATTCCCGCGAAAATAGCTTCCTCGATTGCTGGAAGACCTTCCTTGGTTCCAGGAATTTTGATTAGCAGGTTAGGACGATTGGCGCGCGCAAATAACTGTTTCGCTTCCGCCAGAGTACTCGCGGTGTTATGCGCCAATAACGGCGAAACTTCCAGGGATACCCAGCCGTCCAGCCCGTTGGTTCGATCGTGAATAGGCCGAAACAGGTCTGCGGCGCGCGTAAGGTCTTCCAACGCCAGTTCGAAGAACAGTTCCTCGCCGCTCTTACCTTTACTTGCATAATCTCGAATCGCGCGATCGTAGCTACTGCTGTTCTTAATTGCGTGATCGAAAATCGTCGGGTTTGACGTCAGCCCTGTAACGGCGAGCTCTGCGATGTAACGCTCAAGCGTCCCATTATTCAGCAGGTCACGAGTGATGTTATCGAGCCAGAGGCTCTGGCCCAGATTGTGGAGTTGTTGTGTCGCTTTCATAATTTATCGGTGATTGGTTAGGTCCAGAGGGCGCCAGGCGCGACCGTCGCGCGCGAGTAGCTCGTCAGCCGCGGCCGGGCCGTCACTGCCAGCGGTGTAGTTTGGAAAAAAGGACGGCCGATTATCTGCCCAAAGATCCAGGATCGGCTGAACAGCTGCCCAGCCCGCCTCGATGTTATCGGCGCGCTGGAACAAGGTCGCGTCACCGATCATGCAATCGTAGATGAGGGTCTCATAGCCGGTGTTCGGCGCGGTCTTGAAATAGTCCTCGTAGGCGAAGTCCATGGTGACGTTGCTCAGCTTCACGGTCGGGCCGGGACGCTTAGCCGCGAACTCCAGCCCGATACCCTCACACGGCTCGATGCGCAGGATCATCCAATTGGGATGCATTCGCTCGACGTCTGTGTCGCGGAAAAGAGTAAACGGCGCCTGGTGGAAACGTAGTGCTATCTCTGTTACCCGCCGCTTCAGGTATTTGCCGGTACGCAGGTAGAACGGGACACCGGCCCAACGCCAGTTATCTATCTGCAACTTGCAGGCGATGTAGGTCTCGGTATTCGAATCCGGAGCTACGTCAGGCTCCTGGTGATACGCCCGGACTGCCTTGCCCAGGACGGTGCCGGCATCGTATTGGCCGCGCACTGCGTCCTTGAGCGCTTGCGCAGGATCGAGTGGACGTATGGCCTCAATCACTTCTGCCTTTTTCGCCCGAACCGCATCGGCATCGAAGGAGATCGGCGGCTCCATCGCCGTCATTGCCAGTAATTGAAATACGTGATTTGGGACCATGTCGCGCAATGCGCCGGTCTTCTCATAAAATTTTCCCCGCTGCTCGACCCCGATAGTCTCGGCAGCGGTAATCTGAACGTGATCAATGTGTTCTCGGTTCCATATTGGCTCGAAGAGACCGTTGGCGAACCGTAGCGCCATGATGTTCTGCACGGTTTCTTTGCCTAAAAAATGATCGATCCGGTAAATTTGATGCTCTTGCAGGTGTTTTAATATTTCGGCGTTCAGCGCCTTGGCCGAATTCAAGTCATGGCCAAATGGCTTCTCGATCACGACTCGACGCCATTGTCCGTCTCTTTCCGTGACCAGACCCGCGGCTCCGAGACCCGCAACCGCCACATCGAAGAAGCGGTCCGCAATCGCGAGATAGAAGAGGCGGTTGCCCGCGGTTCCTGCTGTCTTGTCGAGTCCGGCGAGATGCGCGTCAAGCCGGCGGTACATTTCGGCATTTGTTAGGTCGCCTTGCAAATAGCTCATGCGATCGGCCAGCCATTGCCAAACGTTCTGGTCAATATGGTCGACTGCAAATTCGGCGTCGCTGCCCACGAATCCCTGCATTGTCTCGGTTAAACCGGTGTGCCATTCCTCTGTTGTCTTCGAGGTGAGGTCCACGCCGACAATCCGGAATTCGTCAGGTAGCCGCCGCGCACCTACCAGGTTGTAGAGCGCGGGGACGACCAGACGTTTCGTTAGATCGCCAGCGGCGCCGAAAATGACCGTGACACACGGCGGCGCGAGCGGTGCGCCATCCGCAGCTCCCAATGACGGCTCTCCAGCGCCGCTTGGCCTTTCAGACAAACTCTTCATGAGAGCACTTTGGGATCGCCGAGGCCATTTCGGGAAAGACTATGTTTCTTGCCTCAGCATATCCCGCAGGCATGCTGAAATTGCCGGGATCATCGAGGTCGCGAGCGGGTGGTGGCCACGACCCCCGCCATGGCTCACGAAGAATGTTGGAAGCTTTGTGGTGTTCGTAAGCGCGTTCGGTGGCTAATGAAACAATGAGCAGCTCCGCGAATCGCGCGTCATAAGAGTCGCAGGTAGGACAATCGCCATTTAGTAGAATCCAATCCGGGTGCTGCGCCAGCAAAGCATCGTGCGTCTCGCGCTGCAACTGCGCGTAAGCGGGAGCTTCAGCGGCGAGACTTGAAGAATGTGTCGTGTTCATGATGCCTCCCTTTCAACGCGTGAGGATGAAAACGCCCAGCGCGCCTAACAAAACTCCAATGATCGGACTGAACACTGCGAACCACAGCGCCCAGTCCACGTTCGTGATGGCATGACCTTTCGCATGCATGATGATTCATCTCCTTTCGTTAGCCCGTTCGCGATTAATCGCAAACAGCCCGATTACCAACGCCCACAAGATCGACATCGTCATCACGGAGAACGCAGAGCGGATGGTATATTTCCTAACGAATTAGCCTAACGAAATTATTTTCTGTAACACGAAACCTCGGAGCCTGCGGGGTCCGGTACTCCCGCGATTGCGGGATCATTTGCGGCTTTCCTTTGTCCGAAACCGCTGATTTCTGATCTCCGACCTCTGACCTATGGATTAGTTGGGTACGGGACCCTCGTTTGATACTTTTTTGATAGTGCCGCGAAGGCTAGCCGCAAAGAAAAGATCGCTGCCGGGAAGCTTCATGTTGAGCCCCCGGCAGCTGATCAATTTAATCCTGCCACGAACATCACAAGCCCGCGCCGTTCTTAATCAAACGACGCGAAGAACGCGGCGAGGTTAATTTTAGTTCGAAGAAGCAGCGGCTTTCTCGATGATTTCTGCGACCTCGCGCGGCTTTGAGACATAGACAGAGTGACTGCCTGCAACTTCACTTACCCGTGCTTTTGCGCGTTCGGCCATTTTCCTTTGCGCCGGAGGCGGAATCATTTTGTCGTCGGAAGCTACCAGATAGTAGCTCGGCTTGGTTTTCCACGCGGGCTCAGACACAGCACCTGCTAGCGCATCAACCCCCCATGGAACTTGGGAATCGGCCATGAACGAAGCCGTCTCCGGTTCGACATCCGCAGCGAACGAAGCCGCGAATTTGGCTCGATCGAGGAAAAGATAGCCGTCCTCCGGGGGCAGAATTGGCGGCACAGGAGCGCCGGCTGGAGGATTCGCTATCAATGATGCAACGGATTCTCCTTTGTCGGGAGCAAACGCCGCGATGTAAACGAGGTCGGTTACTTGCGGATGTGTCCCTGCTTCCGTTATCACGACGCCGCCATAGGAATGCCCGACAAGAACAACCTGACTTTTCAGACTGTCGATTGCGGACTTTGTAAACGCGACGTCTTCGGCGAGGGATTTCGTCGGGTTTTGCACCACAGCGACGTTGTAACCCTTTTCCTTAAGTATCTTGTAGACACCTGCCCATCCCGAGCCGTCTGCGAACCCACCGTGAACAAGGGCAATCGCTTTGCGCTGATTTGACTTCTGCATACTCATAATGATTTCCATTTCTATTTTGATCTTCTCTTGGTTATTGATTGGCCTTTGCCAATCGGCAGCAACGTTAGGGGCCTGGAATTAAGACAACCAATACCGTATTTTTTGGACCGCAATGCTTTTCCAGAATATCAGTCGCTTGGAGACCTTGGGCCCTTCGTAAGATTGGGCTTAAGCGCCGATCTAAGTCTTAGCGACTTTTCTGATAGTAGCGCACAATTTCTCGGCGGCAGGAGTAAGATCCGCGTTTTTAGCGCAGGCAATGCCTACGCATAGCGTAGCGTCAGTGCCGACCAGTGGTCGATACAGCAGTCTTTTCCCGACTGCCTGTTTGAAGAGCTGGCTTACGACCGCCACGACAGTTCCAATCCCAACCTCGGTAATAAGGGAGTTTATGCTGTCGCTCTCGGTGGCAATATTCGGCCGCAAGGGCGAAAGGACGTTTTGCAACACCCGGTGATACTCTGAATTATTTCGTCGCGTAAGGACGACCAGAGGTTGCAAGGCCAGAGCCTCCACGGAGATTGTTTTCATTCGCAAGAGTGGATGACGCGGTGCCATCGCGACGAAAAACGGGTAACTGCCAACCTCCTCGAAATCCACCCCGACTCCAGATGTGCCACTCGGTCGAATCATGACCGCAAGGTGCAGAAAGCCATCGCGCAATTTCTCGCACAGTTCATCACTACCTAGATCATGCAGGACAACCTTCACACCCGGCGCGGATTTTTGAAATTGAGCGACGGCACGGGGAAGTATGTGCATATCCAGTGGCGGCAAGTAGCCGACTTGAAGTTCATCGAATTCTCCCCGGGCCATGGCGCGGACTTTCGTTACAGAGTCCTCCACGCGCTCGAGAATTCCGCGCGCAGCCTCAAGAAACAACTTTCCTTCGGCGGTTAACACGACCCCATGTGAAGTGCGTTTTAGAAGGTCCACACCCAACTCGTCCTCCAGATCTGACACCTGACGGCTCAATGCCGGTTGCGCCAGGTGCAGCCGCATTGCCGCCTTGGTGAAGCTTAGCACCTGCCCCACGGCGACAAAATATCGCAAATGACGCAGTTCCATTGCCTCAAACGATTGTGCAGGAAAACCATGAAAGCAGCAAGCAGAGGCACGCCGGGCGGATTGCTACCCACCGCGCTTACGGTTACGAGATACAAACGAGAAAAAACGCGTGTGAATTCCGGCGCCGACCACCTAGCCGCCGCGAAGTTGGCGAATCCTGTTCTGAACTCTATATACTCATGCGCATCTGACGTCGCCGCATCAAAAACTTCGAAGGTTCGCATAATTGTGCGCTGTTTTCCCCCGGTGCCAGGGTCAGCACATCTGGAATCCGCTTGCTGCCGATGTAGCCAAAAACGAAGACGGCGCGGATGTATTCCTCGCCCCTCTCACGGTAGCGTTTTGAGCCGCAATTAGTAGTTTAGAAGGAATTGCCGAATTTCGCAGGATTCTAAATAACTATCCTGATCGAGCGTAGGCTTCCTGCACGAACTTGTTGATCGCAGCCAGGATTCTTTGATCGACGTCGTTCTGCGTTTCGCCTGCGGCTTGAAGTCCACGTTTCGTTAACCGTAAAGGGTGGTCTCCATTCTCAACCAGATGAAGGAAGTTAGGCGTTTTCATTTGCGACCGGACCTCTGCGAGAAGGTCGAGCGGACAAAGCGGGTCGCGCGTTCCCTGGACAAAAAAAACCGGCGTTTGTAACTCGCGTAGAACATTATCACGCAATTTTGTCCGGTCACCGCCGCCACAGAGCGGATAACCGAGACAAATCACGCCATCGACTTTTTCTTCGAGCGCAACATGACAGCCAATGCGACCGCCCATACTTTTCCCAATCAAGAATATTGGCCCGGATGATTTCTCGCGTGCCTCGGCTAACGCGGATCGATGCGCGGCGATGAGTTGTGGCGGCGGATCGGGACGTTTCCTTCCCTCGCGCATATAATCGTAATCAAATAGCGCCACCTCACCGATGGATTCCAAATAATGTTTCCACTTTTGCATCCAGGGATGAGTCGATGGCGCGCCCGCCCCGGGAGCAAAAAGGAAGAATGGTTTCGGCATTGCTGAATGGCAGGATAATACAATGAACGTGCCGAGTGTAACGTGGCGGCAGAGCTGTAGCCGGCATCGGTGGTACCGGCGGCGTTTCACCCAAACCGGGCTCAACGATCCCGGCTAAAATGGGCCGATACGGTTACCTTAGAGTTCATCAGTCATCTTTTGCCCCTGCTCCCCGCTCCCGGCTTCAGGGCTTCCACCAGGCGGTCAAGAAAGGCTGTTTGCGCTTCCTTCAATTTGCGCCTCGCCTCTTCCACCGGAAAAAAGCAGGCTTGATCGACTTCTGGAAAACTTTGCATCTTTCTCGAGCGCGGAGGCCACTCCATTTCGAAATTGTTCGAGCATACCTGGAAGCCATCCGGCAAATTTCCCTCGAAGGCCCAGGCGTAAACAGTCTTGCCGCCCTTCTGCTTCACCCATCCGAGATCGATCCAATCGCCGTTCGCAGGAATTCCTACCTCTTCTTCGAACTCCGTTCGTGCTCGGCTTAGCAAATCTTCGCCCGGTTCAGCTTCGCCTTTGGGTATCGTCCAAATGCCATCGTCCTTTTTTCGATAAAACGGCCCGCCTGGATGAGCTAATAGAACCTCCAGTGTGTCATTCCGTCTTCGGAACATTAACAGACCAGCGCTTGTTCTTGATCGCGGCATTTTTTAATTTAACCGCGGATTACGCGGATGATACGGATTTGATTCCAAAACGGATCTTAATGTAGGCAGGCGCGTCGCCTGCCATTTATTTGGTCGGCAACCGGCGCGGTTGCCCTACAACGATCTGCGTTTATTTCTCAGCGGGCAAGCAGATAGATGGCGACAAGGCTAAGCAGGAAATATGAAACAAGAACGGCCGCCCCGGCGTAATCTTTGGCCATTCGCTGACCGAAAAAGAGGCCGAGGATGGAAAAGGCAGAGATGACTGCGCCACAGAAGGCAACGGTTGGTTCATGTATGACAAGAATTAGAACGCATCCAATTGCACTGATGACACCAGCTGACAGTTCCAGAATCGTGATCAGCGTCACCAGCAGCGGCACCATTCCGGAAAGCGGGCTTTTGGCAAAATGACCCTGCAAAAATTCGAGGTTACCGCGACGATCCACGACTTTATCGATCCCCGATTGCAAAAAGAGAATCGCAAGAAAAGCTGAGACCAGAATTTGGAGCAACCAGGTAGTGTCTTCCACCAAGTGCAGACATAACATGAGGCAATACTTGGATAACATGCAATGAGGAGTCAATCCTCCCTTGGTGTTGGCGACCGTCGCCACAGCGGGTAGATCAGCGCTCCGAGGGCCAAAATGCCGACGCCGATGCCCGCGTTACGCGGGAACTGGACGACGGTACTAATTGCAATGGCCCAGCAGGCCAGGACGAACACGCTGGTCGTAATCGGATGCCACGGAACCCGAAGCGCCTCCTTCTCCAGGCTCTTCCCCTCAGGTCGCGCTCGAAAGATTAGCAAGGAAGCACCCGTTAGCCCAAAAAAGAGCACGTCGATCGCCACAACGTAATTGAGAATCTGGTCATATTTTCCAGTGAACGCAATTACCGCCGCGCAAACGCCTTGGAGAACGATTGCTACTATTGGCACGCGCGTCCTTGGATCAAGGTAACCGACGGCTTTAAAGAAGACGCCGTCGCGCGCCATTGCGTAATAGACCCGCGGGGCGGTCAGAATGCTTTGGCTAAGAAATCCAAGAGTCGAAATCGCGATCCCCGCCGCTATCACTTGAGCGCCGCGTTCGCCCAAAGCATGACGCATCACTTCAGAAGCCGGAACATTTGTGCGCGCGAGTTGCGCTACCCCCAATACGCGAACGCACGAATAACTAACAAGAACATAGCAAACGATGACGCCGATCACTCCGATAAGTAATCCGCGTGGCAGGTCACGTCGCGGATTGCGCATTTCGCCACTGACGAAACTTGCCGTCTGCCAGCCGCCATAGGCAAAAAGAACGGGCGCCATGGCTCGGGCCAGTCCCGCGAAACCGCCGGAGTCGGCCGGCAACTCAACTCCTGCGGTGCTGGTTTTGATCGGTCCGAAACATCCGACGCCAATCAAGAGCGCGATTGCCAGCAGTTTAATTATCATTAACGCGCTTTGCACATTGCTTCTAGCAT
>Ga0193750_1000407_pt1 | contig 11791 bp, 8 predicted proteins | sample L1c1metaG_FD_160569 | JGI IMG/M metagenome (GOLD analysis project Ga0193750, IMG submission 160569) | Soil microbial communities from a riparian zone of the East river system, Colorado, United States - L1c1 | ecosystem: Environmental > Terrestrial > Soil > Riparian zone | place: USA: East River...
GGCCCAGACTCCTACGGGAGGCAGCAGTGGGGAATCTTGCGCAATGCGCGAAAGCGTGACGCAGCAACGCCGCGTGGGGGAAGACGGCCTTCGGGTTGTAAACCCCTTTCAGTTGGGACGAAGCTCCGCCCGTTAATAGCGGGCTGGAGTGACGGTACCTTCAGAAGAAGCCCCGGCTAACTACGTGCCAGCAGCCGCGGTAATACGTAGGGGGCAAGCGTTGTCCGGAATCATTGGGCGTAAAGAGCGTGTAGGTGGCCCGGTCAGTCCGCCGTGAAAGTCCAGGGCTCAACCCTGGAATGCCGGTGGATACTGCCGGGCTGGAGTCCGGAAGAGGCGAGTGGAATTCCTGGTGTAGCGGTGAAATGCGCAGATATCAGGAGGAACACCAATGGCGAAGGCAGCTCGCTGGGACGGTACTGACACTGAGACGCGAAAGCGTGGGGAGCAAACAGGATTAGATACCCTGGTAGTCCACGCTGTAAACGATGGGCACTAGGTGTGGGGGGTGTCGACTCCCCCCGTGCCGGCGCTAACGCATTAAGTGCCCCGCCTGGGGAGTACGGCCGCAAGGCTAAAACTCAAAGGAATTGACGGGGGCCCGCACAAGCAGCGGAGCATGTGGTTTAATTCGACGCAACGCGAAGAACCTTACCTGGGTTTGACATGTACCTGACCGCCGTGGAAACACGGTTTCCCTTCGGGGCAGGTTCACAGGTGGTGCATGGCTGTCGTCAGCTCGTGTCGTGAGATGTTGGGTTAAGTCCCGCAACGAGCGCAACCCCCGTCGCATGTTGCCAGCATTCAGTTGGGGACTCATGCGAGACTGCCGGTGACAAACCGGAGGAAGGTGGGGATGACGTCAAGTCCTCATGCCCCTTATGTTCAGGGCTACACACGTGCTACATTGGCGCATACAGAGGGCTGCGATACCGCGAGGTGGAGCGAATCCCTTAAAGTGCGTCTCGGTTCGGATTGCAGGCTGAAATTCGCCTGCATGAAGGCGGAGTTGCTAGTAATCGCGGATCAGCATTGCCGCGGTGAATACGTTCCCGGGCCTTGTACACACCGCCCGTCACACCACGGGAGTGAGCAACACCCGAAGCCGGTGGCCTAACCCGCAAGGGAGGGAGCCGTCGAAGGTGGGGCTCGTGACTGGGGTGAAGTCGTAACAAGGTAGCCGTAGCGGAAGCTGCGGCTGGATCACCTCCTTTCTAGGGAGCACCTAGCGGTGCCCCGATCCAGGGCTCATCGCGAGATGGGTCCGCGCGGTCGCCGGCCCGCCTGTGCCCAGCCTGTGCTGCGAAAGCAGCGCATGGGTACGAGGCCGGCGATGTCCAAGCGGATCGGGCCTAGCACGTCGACCGAACCTGGCTGGATGGCCGCCGCCGGCGAGCCCCCTTACTACTTGGGGAGCGCAGTCGGCCAGGCCGCAAACGATCCCAGCATGCTGTTGAGTTTTGAGAGACCGGCGCCCGCCGGTTCCCGTGAGGTCACGCCAGCCAGGCGTGACCATCAACGCACGGAGACCAGCCGGCGTTCATGCCTCTCCACGGTCCTTGAAAACTGCACAGAAGCCACATCAGCCGCCATCGATAAGCGGCGGCTGAATAACGGGTATCACCGGGCCCTCTGTGACCGAAATGCTTCGCAAAAGGCATCTCGGACGCTTTGGGCCAGATCACCGTCAAGATAGTAAGGGCACACGGTGGATGCCTTGGCACCAAGAGTCGAAGAAGGGCGTGAACGGCTGCGATAAGCCACGGTTAGGCGCTTAATAGCCTATGACCCGTGGATTCCCGAATGGGGAAACCCAGCGCTGGTAATGCGGCGTTATCCCCGGTTGAACACATAGACCGGCGGAGGACAAGCAGGGGAAGTGAAACATCTCAGTACCCTGAGGAAAGAAAATCAAAAGAGACTCCCTGAGTAGTGGCGAGCGAAAAGGGATCAGCCCAAACCTGGCAGATGTAAGCGGACATGCGTTGTCTGTCGGGGGTTGTAGGGCGTTTGTTCCGAGCCATGTCCGGCTCGGCGGAAGTTACAAAGTCGTGTGGTAGTCGAAGCGCGTGGAACCGCGCACCATAGAGGGCAACCGTCCCGTAGACGAAACTGCATGGCCTTCCGTCAGACGTTCCTGAGTAAGTCCGCGCCCGTGAAACGCGGACTGAACCTGGGGGGACCACCCTCCAAGGCTAAGTACTCCTTGGTGACCGATAGCGGACTAGTACCGTGAGGGAAAGGTGAAAAGTACCCCGGAAGGGGAGTGAAATAGTACCTGAAACCGCGTGCCTACAAGCGGTGGGAGCAGACTTGATCTGTGACCGCGTGCTTTTTGCATAACGAGCCGGCGAGTTACTCGTCTGCGGCAAGGTTAAGCGATGAGCGGAGCCGTAGCGAAAGCGAGTCCTAACAGGGCGACATAGTCGTAGGCGGTATACCCGAAACTGAGCGAGCTACCCATGGGCAGGCTGAAGCGGGGGTAAGACCTCGTGGAGGGCCGAACCGACCTAGGTTGAAAACTGGGCGGATGACCTGTGGGTCGGAGTGAAAGGCTAATCAAGCTCAGTGATATCTGGTTCTCTCCGAAATATATTTAGGTATAGCCTCGGATAAATTGCGTTTTGGCCGTAGAGCACTGTTTGGACTAGGGGCCCTACCAGGTTACCGACTTCAGGCAAACTCCGAAGACCAACACGTTTACTCCGGGAGTCAGTTGCTGGGGGATAAACTTCAGCGTCAAAAGGGAAACAGCCCAGACCGCCAGCTAAGGTCCCTAAGTACTAGCTAAGTGGGAAACGATGTTCGAGTGCATAGACAACCAGGAGGTTGGCTCAGAGGCAGCCATCCTTGAAAGAGTGCGTAACAGCTCACTGGTCAAGTGTTCGAGCGCGGACAATGTAACGGGGCTCAAGCTAGTCACCGAAGCTGCGGGTGCGTGAGACCTTCGGGTCGATCGCGCGGTAGGAGAGCGTTCCCATGCCAGCAAAGCGGCGGCGTAAGCCAGCCGTGGAGGCGTGGGAAGTGAGAATGCCGGCATAAGTAACGAAAGAGGAGTGAGAATCTCCTCCACCGATTGCCCAAGGATTCCTGAGTAAAGTTCGTCTGCTCAGGGTTAGTCGGGACCTAAGGCGAGGCCGAAAGGCGTAGTCGATGGCCAACAGGTTGATATTCCTGTACCACGTCGCTTCCGTTTGACCGATGGGGGGACGAGGAAGGCTAAGGGAACCCAGGCGATGGTTGCCCTGGGACAAGCATGTAGGGGCGGTCCCTGTCAAATGCGGGACTGCATTAACCTGAGGTGCGATGTGAGCTGGCATTCAGCCGGCGACTCCCCGACGCCATACCTCCAAGAAAATCCTCTAGGGAGGAAGCGCGTGCCCGTACCAAAACCGACACAGGTGGGCAAGTAGAGAATACTAAGGTGATCGAGATAACCCTCGTTAAGGAACTCGGCAAAATCGCCCCGTAACTTCGGGATAAGGGGCGCCCCAGTAGGGTGAAGCGCCTTGCGCGTGGAGCCCGAGAGGGCCGCAGTGAATTGGCTGAAGCGACTGTTTACCAAAAACACAGGTCTCTGCTAAGTCGTAAGACGACGTATAGGGGCTGACGCCTGCCCGGTGCCGGAAGGTTACGTGGAGTTGTTAGGACTTCGGTTCAAAGCAGCGAAGCTAAGCCCCGGTAAACGGCGGCCGTAACTATCAGTTGACCGAGGTAGTTGTAAAACCTGGCCATATGCTGGAACATCCGAGCATCCCGCACTACGAGTTCCGTCCCAAGTGGGCGGTACCGTGAAAATGTGACGGGTGCGGACAATCAGCAGGAAAGGCCATCCATAGAGGCCATACCGGCCTCGCTCGGTAGCTTCTTGTCCGGATTCGCTCTGGGAGAGGGGAGCTTCATGGTTGTCTGTCGCAAGCGCGGCGACTACCGGCGAAGCTTCAAGCTCTCGGCTGCCTTCAACGTCTCGCAGCGCGATCGCGTACCTCTGGATCTCTTTCGAGAGACTCTGGAGTGCGGAACGCTCCGCAAGGCGGGTAACGGTGGCTGGTACTGGGAGGTCAATCGACTTTCCGATTTGTCCAGCCGCATCGTGCCGTTCTTCGATCGGTTTCCGGTCGTAGGCGAGAAGGCAAATGACTATCGGCTATGGAGAGACGCAGTGATGCTGCTCTCCGCCGGCGGTCTAAGCATCCAGGACTACCACCAGGTTCTTGCTCTCCGGGAACGGATGAACCGCGGTGGGAAGAGACGCCATCGGATGGATGGAATCCTCAGAGACTATACGCCAGGCCCATCGACCTAGAGCGGTCGTGGGATGAGATAGTCCGCTCTCATGGGCGACCATGAGAGTCCGTCAGAAATGAGCGGACCGCTCGAGCGCAGTTGTAGTTGCTTGAGTAGTAACAGTCAGGAACGGTCCTAAGGTAGCGAAATTCCTTGTCGGGTAAGTTCCGACCTGCACGAATGGCGTAACGACTTCAGCGCTGTCTCAACGAGGAGCTCGGTGAAATTGCAGTCTCGGTGAAGATGCCGAGTACCCGCGGCTAGACGGAAAGACCCCGTGAACCTTTACTACAACTTGGTATTGGAGTTCGGTGCATTTCGCTCAGGATAGGTGGGAGGCTTTGAAGCGCTGGTTGCGGCTAGCGTGGAGCCAACCTTGAGATACCACCCTTGGTGTATTGGATTTCTAACAGCATTCCGTGAATCCGGGTGCTGGACAGTTCCAGGCGGGTAGTTTGACTGGGGCGGTCGCCTCCCAAAATGTAACGGAGGCGCACAAAGGTTCCCTCAGCACGGCCGGAAATCGTGCGTAGAGCGTAAAGGTAGTAAGGGAGCTTGACTGCGAGACTGACAAGTCGAGCAGGTGCGAAAGCAGGTCTTAGTGATCCGGCGGTAGCAAGTGGAAGTGCCGTCGCTCAACGGATAAAAGGTACTCCGGGGATAACAGGCTTATCGGGCCCAAGAGTCCACATCGACGGCCCGGTTTGGCACCTCGATGTCGGCTCGTCGCATCCTGGGGGTGGAGTTGCTCCCAAGGGTTGGGCTGTTCGCCCATTAAAGCGGTACGCGAGCTGGGTTCAGAACGTCGTGAGACAGTTCGGTCCCTATCTGCCGTGGGCGTTGGAGAATTGAGAGGATTTGTCCCTAGTACGAGAGGACCGGGATGAACGCACCTCTGGTGTATCTGTTGTCCTGCCAAGGGCATTGCAGGCTAGCTACGTGTGGATCGGATAACCGCTGAAAGCATCTAAGCGGGAAGCCGGCCTCAAGATGAGTTCTCCCATCCCCTAGAGGGAGTAAGACCCCTGGTAGACCACCAGGTTGATAGGCCGGATCTGGAAGGACGGTAACGTCCGCAGGAGACCGGTACTAATGGGTCGAGGGCTTGACGGATTTTTTGTGATGCTCGTTTGCGTGGCGCTGTGCAGTTTTGAAGGACCGTGAAGGCTGGTCTCTCGCCTTTTCCGGTGGCTTTGGCGAGGGGGAAACACCTCTTCCCATTCCGAACAGAGCAGTTAAGCCCCTCAGCGCCGATGGTACTTGGCCCGCAAGGGCCTGGGAGAGTAGGACGCCGCCGGTTTACTTGACAAGGGCCGCCCCTGAGGCGGCCCTTGGTCGTTGTTGTTGCCGCTCGCAGCTGCGCTGGCGAGGCGATGCGCGGGCCGACAGCGTTGGGTGAGGCGCGCCGTCCGCCTCAGGCGGGCAGCGTGACGTTGCCGTCGTCGTCCAGCGCCCAGTGCGGGTTGTGCGCAACCTCCCACGGGTAGCCGTCGAGATCGATGAACACGCCCGAGTAGCCGCCCCAAAAGGTCTGCCCGGGCGGTCGGCCGATCGTGGCGCCGGCCTGCTGCGCCTGCGCGACGATCTCATCGACCTCCGGGGGCGAGCCCACGTTATGGGCGAGTGTGATGCCGCCGTAGCCGCTGCCCGGCTCTACACCGCTGTCGTGGGCCAGGCGAGCCCGATCCCACAGCGACAGAACGCCGCCGCCGATCTGAAAGAAGACCACGTCGTCGTCCGCGCCGGCCCTGCTGCGCCAGCCGAGCGCTTCATAGAAGGCGCGCGCCCGCTTCAGGTCGCTGACGCCGAGGGTTATCACGGTCACTCGCTGCTTCATCGCCGACCTACAAGCATAGGTGTCAAGGCGCGGCGCTGCGCGCAGCCGCTCAGTGGTGCGCGCGCCGCTTGCCGGTTTGCGCGCAGGGCGGACGCTCACGCGAAGCGGGCGCTTCGCCGGGCGTCGTGTTGACCGGAGAGATGCAGACGCTCTGCGCAGGAGCGCCCTCGCCCGGACGGCGACGAGGCGCCGCGCGACGTGAGCGCCTCCCTGGCCCGCGCAGCGCCATCCGGTGCGGGTGGGTCTGCGTCAGTTCCTCGTCCCGGTCGACCTCCCAGTCGACGTCGTGGTCGTCCTCGAGCAATAGGAACGAGCGGGTGAGACGCAGGGCGCCGAGCGTGCGCTGCGCGAGCGTGGAAGTTTTTGCGCTTGCGAACATCTGTTCGTAGAAGGTAGGCGCCGCCGCGGACGGACCCGATGCGAACGTGTGTACGCATAGCGTGCACTGTCGCAAACCCGCATTGCAGAGCCAGATACGCGTCGATTAGCCTGCAAGCGAGATTGCAGATCGGCCCACCTGCGGGGCCTTCGGCGCGTCGCTCCGACGGCCGCCGATCACCTCGGCGTGGGGCGGGCGATCGCTCGGGGAGGGTAGTTCGCGTGCGGCGCGAACTTGACCGTGTAGATGGCTGTTACGCTTGCCAGGCGCGATGCGAACGCCCCGCCGCGGGGGCGACGGCGGCGTGCACAGCTCATGGAGAAGTTCGTCATCGAAGGTGGCGTACCGCTTTCCGGCACGATGGTGCCGGCCGGCAACAAGAACGGTGCGCTGCCAATCCTCGCGTCGTCCCTCCTCACCGAGGACGAGGTCATCGTGCGCAACGTGCCGCGCATCCGCGACGTCGAGGCGATGCTGAGCGTCCTGCGTGCGCTCGGCGTGGCCGTGAGCTGGCGCGGCGCCAACGAGGTCGTGCTGTGCGCCGCCTCGGCCCGCGAGATCGAGGTCGAGCGGGAGCTCGCCAAGCTGATTCGCGCCTCTTTCCTGCTGGCAGGGCCGCTGCTGGCGCGCTTCGGCCGCGCCGTCATGGCGCCGCCGGGCGGCGACGTGATTGGCCGCCGACGCTTGGATCCTCACCTCGACGCCTTCCGCGCGATGGGCGCGAACGTCGAGTGCAACGGCGGCATCTTGCTCGACGCACCGCGCGGACTGCGCTCGACCGACGTGTTCATGGACGAGCCGTCGGTGATGGCCACCGAGAACGTCCTGCTGGCCGCCGCGCTCACGCCCGGCACGACCGTCATCGGAAACGCCGCCTCAGAGCCGCACGTGCAGGACCTCGCGCGCATGCTGGTGAAGATGGGCGCCGACATCCAGGGCATCGGCTCGAACCTGATCACCGTCAACGGCGCCGAGCGCCTGCGCGGCTGCGAACACGACGTCGCGCCCGACCACATCGAGATCGGCAGCTTCATGGCGCTCGCGGGCGTGACCGGCGGCGAACTGCGCATCAAGGACACCGTGCCGGGCGACCTGCGCATGATCCGCCTGGTGTTCGAACGGCTCGGCCTGCGTTCCGAGCTCGACGGCAACGACGTGATCGTGCCGGGCGGGCAGAAGCTCGTCGCGCAGTCGGACGTGGGTGACTTCAAGAGCAAGATCCAGGACGGGCCGTGGCCGGCTTTTCCCGCCGACCTGACGTCGATAGCCGTCGCCCTGGCGACGCAGGCCGAGGGCTCGATCCTGGTGCACGAGTGGATGTTCGAGAACAGGCTGATCTTTACGGATAAGTTGATCTTGATGGGAGCGGATATCGTCATGTGCGATCCACATCGAGCGATCGTCACGGGGCCGCGGCGCCTGCGCGGCGAGCGCGTGGAGTCACCGGACATCCGCGCCGGCATGGCCATGCTGCTGGCCGCGCTGTGCGCCGACGGGCGCTCGGAGATCGGCAACATCCGCCAGATCGACCGCGGCTACGAGCGCATCGACGAGCGTCTGCGCGAGCTCGGCGCGCGCATCGAGCGCGTCGCCACAGAGCCCGTTCCCGCGTAGCGTCCCAACCAACCGCGTAATCTCGGGACGGCAATGATCCACCCGATCCCCAGCGGCACGCGCGACGTCCTTCCCCAGGAGACGGGCGAGGTGCGCGCGATCACCGACACGCTGCGCACCGCCTTCGACCGTCACGGCTACGGCGAGATCTACACGCCCGCGCTGGAGTACGAGTCGGTGCTCGCGCGCGCGGACATGGCCGAAGCGCAGCCTGCCTATCGCGTGTTCGACGAGTCCGGAGCGGTGCTTGCGCTGCGCTCGGACATGACCGCGCCGATCGCGCGCGTGGTCGCCACGCGCTACGCGTCCAGCGAGCCGCCGCTGCGCTTCTGCTACTTCGCGCACTGCTATCGCGGCGTGCGTCCCCAGCGCGGGCAGCTGCGCGAGCTGCTGCAGGCGGGAATCGAGCTGATCGGCTCGGCGGCGCCCGAGGGCACCGCCGAGGCGCTGACGGTGCTCTGCCGCTCGTTGGACGCCGTCGGGCTGAAGGACTACCGCGTGGGCATGGGCGACGCCTCGCTGTTCCCCGCGCTGATGGGCAGCCTGCAGGTGCGCGAGCCGGTGCGCCACGGGCTGCTGCAGGCGCTCGCGCGGCGCGACTTCGTCGAGCTCGACCGGCTGCTGCACGACGCGGGCCTGGACGGCGAGGCGGGCGAGCTGCTGCTCGACGTGCCGCAGCGCCGCGGAGGCGCCGAGCTGCTGGCCGACGCGCCCGCCCCGGCGGTCGAGGCGGTCACGGGCATGCGCCGCGTGTACGAGCTGCTCGACGCGGATGTGGCCTCGCGCGTGATCTTCGACTTCGGGCTGGTGCGCAACATCGGCTACTACACGGGCGCCGTGTTCGAGGTCTACGACCCGGCGCTCGGCGCGCCGATCGGCGGCGGCGGACGCTACGACGAGCTGCTGGGCCGTTTCGGGCGCTCGCTGCCGGCCGTCGGCTTCGCGCTGGACGTCGACCAGCTGCACCAGGCGCTGGCCGGAGAGGAACGCGGCACGGGGCTTGCGCTCGCGGGATCGGCCGACGGCGCCCCCGGAGCAGTCCGGTGAGCGCGACGCACGGGCTGACGATCGCCGTGCCTCGCGGCGCGCTGTTCGACGGCACGGTCGACCTGCTGGCGGCGCTCGGGCTGGACACCGAGGAGCTGCGCGCCAACGACCGCAAGCTGCTGTTCGAGGACATCGGCGTGATCACGATGCGGCCCTCGGACGTGCCCACCTACGTCGAGGCCGGCGCGGCCGACCTGGGCGTGACCGGCAAGGACGTGCTGCTGGAGCAGGCCGCCCAACGCCCGGGCGAGGGCGGGCGCGACGTCTACGAGCTGCTGGACCTGGGCTTCGGGCGCTGCACGATGGTCATGGCCAGCAAGGCCGGGGCCGACCCGGCCGTCGAGCGCCTGCGGCGCCTCGGGGTCATGCGCGTTGCGACCAAGTACCCGCGGATCGCCGCGCGCCACCTGGAGCAGACCGGCCGCCAGGGCGAGATCGTCGAGGTCAAAGGCTCGGTCGAGCTCGCGCCGCTGACCGGCATGGTCGATGCGATCGTCGATCTCACCGCCACCGGCACCACGCTGCGCGAGAACAACCTCGTCGTGCGCGAGGAGATCGTCGTGTGCACAGCGCGCTTGATCGCAAACCCGGTCGCGCACAAGCTCAAGGCGGCCCAGGTCGACGCCCTGCTGGAGCAGCTGCGCGGCCTCGTCGCCGCGAGCGCGTCCTGAGATGCGCCTTCAGCGCATCGCGATCGCAGAGCTCGAAGGGCTCGGCGGCCCCGGCGGCGTGGCGACCCACCTGCGCGCGCTGGTCGCGGATGCCGGCTCGGTCGAGCGCGACGTGCGCGAGATCGTGCAGCGCGTGCGCGCCCACGGCGACGCCGCGGTGCTCGACTACACGCGCCGTTTCGACGCAACGGGCGCGGAGCCAAAGCCGCTGGTCGTCGAGCCGCAGGAGCTGGACGAGGCAATCAAAGAGCTTTCGCTGGACGTCGTGGCCGGGCTGCAGGTGACGATCGCCAACGTCGCGCAGGTGGCCGACGCGGCGATCGGCGAGGGTCGCACGGTCGCGCTGGCGCAGGGCCAGCAGATCGCCCTGCGCGAGATTCCCGTCGCCTCGGCGGCCGTCTACGTTCCCGGCGGCCGCGCGCCGTACCCGAGCACGGTGGCGATGGGCGTGGTCACCGCGCGCGCGGCCGGCGTGCTCGACGTCGCCGTCTGCGCGCCGCCCGGCGCCGACGGTGAGATCGACGCGACGATCCTCGGCGCGTGCCGGCTGTGCGGTGTGCAGCGCGTCTACCGCATGGGCGGCGCGCAGGGCATCGCGGCGCTCGCCTATGGAACGGAGACGGTCGCGCGCGTGGACGTGGTCGTCGGGCCCGGCAACCTGTATGTGCAGGAGGCCAAGCGCCAGCTCTCGGCGACGGTCGGCATCGACGGCTTCGCCGGGCCGAGCGACCTGCTCGTGGTGCTCGGTGCGGAGGTCGGCGAGCGCGAGGTTCGCCTCGCGGCGCTGGACATGCTGGCGCAGGGCGAGCACGGCGAGGGCAGCCTGGTCGTCGCCGTGTCGCCAGGTCCTGGGGTCGGCGATGCGCTCGCCGCGACGATCCAGCGCCTCGACGCCGAGCGGCCGGCCGGCGGCGCGACGTTCGCGCTCGTCGACGCGTTCGACGCGCGGGGCGCGATCGAGCTGGCCAACGCGTTTGCGCCAGAGCACCTGCAGCTGATCGGCGCCGACGCCGAGGCGCTGGCGCCGCGCGTGCAGTCGGCCGGCTGCCTGTTCGTCGGCGCGGCCAGCGCGACGGCCTTCGGCGACTATGTGGCCGGCTCCAACCACATCCTGCCGACGGGCGGCGCCGCGCGCTTCGCCTCGACGCTGTCGCCGCGGCACTTCCGCAGGCGCATGGCCGAGGTGCGAATCGACGCCGCGGCGGCGGGAAAGCTCGCCGGCGCCGGCGCGCCGATCGCACGCGCGGAGGGCTTTGAGTGGCACGCGCGCTCGATGGAGGCGCGCATGGGCGACAATTAGCCGATGGCCGCGAAGCAGTCACAGAGAACCGCCACGATCGAGCGCCGCACGGGCGAGACCGACGTGCGCCTGTCATTGATGCTGGAAGGCTCCGGCGCGGGCACGCGCGAGACGGGCGTGGGCTTCCTCGATCACATGCTCGACCTGCTCGCGCGCCACGGGCGCCTGGACCTGAAAGTAAAGGTCTCGGGCGACCTGCAGACGGGCGCGCACCACACGGCCGAGGACACGGCGATCGTGCTCGGCCAGGCGCTCGACGGCGCGCTCGGTGACCGCAGCGGCATCGTGCGCTACGGCGCGGCGACCGTGCCGATGGACGAGGCGCGCGCGAGCTGTGCGATCGACATATCCGGACGGCCGTTCACGGACTTCGAGGCCGACCTGCCGCCGGGCTCGACGGGCGGCTTCGAGCACGAGCTGACCGAGGAGTTCTTTCGCGCGCTGGCCAACGCGGCCAAGCTGACGCTGCACCTGCGCGTGGAGGCCGGGAGCAACGCCCACCACATGATCGAGGCCGCGTTCAAGGCGTTCGCGCGCGCGCTGCGCCAGGCCGCAGCGATCGACCCGGGCGAGAGCGGCGTGCCGAGCACGAAGGGAACGCTGACCGCATGAGCCCATTGGTCGAGGAGCCGATCGAGATCGCGGTTGTGGACTAT
>Ga0193750_1000408_pt1 | contig 11790 bp, 4 predicted proteins | sample L1c1metaG_FD_160569 | JGI IMG/M metagenome (GOLD analysis project Ga0193750, IMG submission 160569) | Soil microbial communities from a riparian zone of the East river system, Colorado, United States - L1c1 | ecosystem: Environmental > Terrestrial > Soil > Riparian zone | place: USA: East River...
AGGTGTCTGCCGCGGCGACGATGCGCGCCGTGCGGCGGAGCATGGCGCGAAAGCGGTGGTGGTTTCGAATCATGGCGGGCGACAACTCGATACTGCGCCTGCCACTTGCGAAGTTTTGCCAGCTGTGGCCGATGCCGTGGTTGATCTTTGCGAGGTCTATGTCGATGGTGGGATTCGTCGCGGCAGCGATGTCCTCAAGGCGATTGCACTGGGCGCGCGGGCGGTATTGGTCGGAAGACCGATTTTATGGGGTCTGTGCGTTGGCGACGAGCAAGGCGCGACCAACGTTTTGGAAATTCTCCGGCGTGAACTGGATGAAGCCATGCTCCTGTGCGGTTGCACAGGGCTCAGCGATATCAATCGATCGTTACTGTCGCCGTAACGACGCGAGCATCTAAATCGTCCATCGTTTGCCAAAAGGCGAGAGATTCTGTGGTGGCCATGCCGCGTACGCAGCCGACACGGCTGCCTCTACCGAAACTAATCGCCAGCGCGATTGAAAGCGGAGAACAACTAACGATTAATAGACACATAGTAACCGATAACAGGTAACCGATAACTAAGCGCCAGCTTACAAATGGTGCGGCTTTTTCTTCGCTTGCTTCGCCCTATCCTGTCCCTGCTCTTTAGAAACAGGAGCGTGCGACCCCCCGCCCCCGACGATGGTGCCCTAGATATGCGTGAACGGAATCGTCTCCGCGAAAGTAGGCAGGTTGTGTTCGCGCACTTGAGTAGCAGCCTCAAAACCGGAGGCGAAATTGATCCGCGCTTTGACGAAATCCTTGCCGCGCTGACGCCGACAAATTAATCGCAAAGTCTGCTCACTGCAATCCGAGCTCTGATCTATTTTTGGGGCCGGGTCGCTCAATTATGTGATTGTTCGCCGAGAAAATGAGGATTATCACCCCGACGCGCCACACCATTGCTAAATGGAGGATAGTTTAAGGGCGCTCTCTCTTTACCGAATTCCAAATTGACCACCTTAAGATCAAAAATGAATGCCCGGCGTCGTTTTTTACTTATGCGATCTCGGTCACATGTGGTGAGGCATCTTCTTTGCGGCCTCCTCCGGCTTCAGGGAACTTGTAGGTGGGCGCGGCCGCGTGAGAGTTGTGCCTTCGATATGACGCGCGGGGACTGTGTCCGCGAACGTAGGCAAGTTGTGCGCACGGACGCGCGTCGCCGCCTCGAAACCCGAGGCGAGCTTAATCAAGGTCGGCTCGCTGAATGCCGTTCCAAAAAAGCTGATGCCGAGCGGCGCGCCGAAGACGATACCGGCGGGTACCTGTACAATAGGATATCCGGGCGCCGCTGCCAGGCCCGACGTCCCAAAGATGAAATGATCGCCGTAAAGCAGGTCTGTGGACCAAGCGGGGTTATCCGTCGCTGATACTACAGCGTCGAGGTGGAACCTACTAATGGCTTTGTCAATGCCGTTAACGCCGGCATCGTGATCAATGGCCAGCGCCTGATTGTAGGTCATACCTCCAAAGGCAGGCTGAGGATCGTTCACGCCGGGAGCAAGTGAAGCGCAAAGGTCGAAGATGTCCTGATTGAAAAAGGGCATCTCGATGTCAGCATTGGCATTGTCGAAGTCGATGGCGGTTTGCAGCGTTCCGCCCGCCACCGGTACGCCGACGCGCGTCGCGAAGTATGCCCTTACGTCTCTGCGGAAGTCAAAGCACAGAACCAGCAATTCGCCATTGGCTGGTGGGAAGGTGAAACCTGCGGCATCGAGATCGATCACAGTGGCACCAGCGGCTGTGAGCGCGTTCACTGCTTCCTCGAACGCAGCCAGCACCTGTTGCGGTGTCGTTACGTTAGTGAAACCTGTTAGCCCAGCACGAGTCAAACCGAGTCTCGCTCCCTTGAGGCCGTGCGGGTCTATGAACACGGTGTAATCGAGGGGGATGTTGGTGGGACGCGTCTTGCCTGTTCCCTGCCAGCCCAGCGGGACTCCACGCGTGGCGGGATCGCGTCCGTCGAAAGTGCGGCTTTGAATGACGCCCAGCGCCGCCGCCGCATCTTCGACCGTGCGGCCATGGGGACCGACCGTGTCCTGGACATGCGTGATCGGCACGACACCGGCGCGGCTAGTGAGGCCAACCGTCGGCTTTATTGCGGCGACGCCATTCGCGTTGCCCGGGCAGACGATGCTACCGTCAGTCTCAGTACCAAACGAGACTGCGGCAAAGTTCGCCGAAGCAGCTGCTGCCGAGCCCGCACTCGAGCCGCAAGGGTTACGATCGAGCCCGTAGGGGTTATTCGTCTGCCCACCCCGACCTGACCACCCGCTGGTCGATTCGAAGGATCGGAAGTTCGCCCACTCTGAAAGGTTGGTTTTGCCAAGAATGACCGCGCCGCCTGCGCGGAGGTTTGCGGCGACCGTCGAGTCCTGCAGGGCGGGTTTTCCGAATAGCGCGAACGACCCAGCGGTCGTCTGCATCTTGTCGCCGGTGTCGATGTTGTCCTTCAGCAGGACTGGGATGCCATGCAACGGCCCCAGCACCTTGCCCTGCTTGCGCAGGTTGTCCGCGCGTTGCGCCAGTGCGATTGCGTCAGGGTTGAGCTCGATGATCGAATTGACACCGTGGTCGGGACCTGGCTGGTCGAGCGCATTGATGCGGGCAATGTATTCGTTGGTCAGCTGCACTGACGTGAGCTTGCCCAAAGCCATCTCCTCCTGAAGTTGGGCGATGGTGGCTTCGTTATGCGCAGTGGGAATGTTGTTGCTCCCATCAGCGATATTATTCCCATTGCCGTTTCCGTTTCCCTGGCCATATGCGGTAAGCGCGAAGATGCAGCCGGTTAAAATAAGAAGAATTTTTTTCATAAGTTGGGGTCTCCGGGTTTAATAATAAGGCTCATCATAATCCTCATTGTTTTTGCGACAACGAAATAGTTTTTAGAGGCAACGAATCGCACCCCGCAAACTTGAAGCGACCAAACCCGCGCTTCCGCACTTCATCGAGAAAACCGCGCCCACGGGAAAAAGTGCTTTTCCGTCAGTTTATCGTTAACAGCGGCGAAATTTTCTGCCGCGAAAAGTAACAATGACGTTACTTTTTAATCGCGTCGGCGACAAGTCACGCCGCGAAAGTACAGCCATTAAACCGCTTTGCATCAAAGTTGCGCATTAGATCGGCTACAGGACGGCTAGGAATGGCCTTCTCGGGGTTAGCAGGTGCGGATTCGGAGCGCGCGTCTTGCAATGATCTCCATTTTGGTCGCTGCCGGTGCCACAATCGTAGCTACCTCCCTGGCCGGTGCCGGCGGATTCAACACGACTGGAAAGCATGAACGTGGCGCCCGTTGACCACACGGCCACGCGATTAATTCTTCGGCGCAAGGGAAGCAACAATATTCTCGAAGCGGGGATCGCCGCGCAGCGCGTCGCAGTCCGGGTGCAAACGCAGCCAACCGTAGTTCAATGTACTCGGTATTCGCGCTGCCTCCGCCAGCTCCTTTATCGCGAGATCCTTTTCACCTGTCCAAGCGTAAATGACGGCGAGATTTAAGATTAATTCCGGGCCGTCGATGGCATCGTTCGCGATGGGCACAAGTTCAACTGCGCGTCTTCCTTCCCGGAGCGCGTCGTCTTTGCGGCCAAGACCGGCGTCGATCAGGCCGAGGGCGACAAGCCCTTGGGCGTAATCGGGCTGCTCGCTCATAGTCTTTTCGACTTCGGCGCGAGCAGCGGTGAATGCGTCGCGGGCGATGGTCGCATCACCGCGAGCGCGGGCAGCCAGGGCCTCGAAATAGGCGCGAGGCAACCAAATGCTGCCGACACTAATTCCCTCAGGAGGAACCGCGGCGAGCGAGAGAGACACGCTGCGGTCATCGCGCTCGCACAGCGCGACGTAGAACCATCTTTCTGCGAGGGTGGTGGCAGCTGCAGGGTTTTCAGCAATGACGGCCTCGATGGTTGCGTGAATTGGTTTTGGATCTGCGCGCTCTGCCAGATTGATCGCTGCTCGCGCCACCCGTGTCTCCGGGTCCAAAGGGAAGAGTTTGAGCGCCTGATCCAGAAGTGTAGTGAGATCTCGATAATGGCGCTGGAGTTCATAAGTGAAGGACAACTGCTGAAACAAGAAGATGTTCCGCGGATCCAGCTCAAGGGCGCGCTTAAGATCATTGGTAGATTTCTCCCACCGCCCTTCCCGTCGATCAATAAAGCCAGTTAGTTGGAAGACCAGCGGATCATTCGGCAATGCGCGGCGCGCCAGAGCCAGTTCGGCGAGAGCGCGTTCGTGGTCTCGGTAACCGCGATAGAGATGCTCCGCCAAAGCAAGGTGCGCTTCGCCCGAGTCGGGCCGCAAGCGGAGAGCGGCCTGGATAGCTGTGTTTGCCAGTGCAAGGCGCGCTGGTGTGTGATCGCTTCCGAAAAAGTAAATTAAATCATGTGCTTCAGCCAATCTGCAATAAGCAACGAAAAACGTCGGGTCGCGCGCGATCGCCTGCTCGAGCAGATGCGTGGCCTCGAGAAGATTTTCCTTCAGTCGGGAGCTGAAACTTGTGTCGGCACGAAGCGCTTCGGCTCGCACAAAAAGATCGTAGGCGACAAGATCGGCCGTGGGTCGTTGCCTAATGGCCGCTTTTTCGGCCGGAGATAGTTTGGCCTTTAACTGGTCGGCGATTGCTTGTGCGACCTCGCTCTGAATAGCAAAGACGTCATTAAGTGGACGATCGTAGTGCTCTGCCCACAGGTGCGTGTCGGTGCGCGCATCGATCAATTGCGCGGTCACGCGCACACGGCCAGCCATCCGCTGCACGCTTCCTTCCAAGACATGTGCCACACCGAGCTGCTCGGCAATTTCGCGCAGATTCCGGATGACGCCGCTCTTATATTGCATGACAGAAGTGCGACTGATGACTTTGAGATCGGCGATTTTTGCCAAATCGGTTAGGATCTCGTCGCCAACCCCCTCGGTGAAGTAGGCATTTTCCTTGTCATCACTCAGGTTTTCAAATGGAAGCACCGCAATGCTTTTTTCCGACGCAGTCAGCGTCGATCGCAGGCGATAACGAGAAAAGATTGCTATGCCCGCGACGATTGCCACGAGTGCGAGCAAGGCTACCGCCGTCGTCACCCAGCGCATTCGCGTCCTGCGTTTTTTCAGGACCCGGAATTTTTTTGGCAGCTCCGGATTACCGACCCCGTCTGAGTGGAGGTTGCTTACGCCAACGCGCACGCCATGCTTCACTTCGCACGTGCCAAGGTCATGTAAAAGCGGTCGCCACCGCTCGTATTCTTCGAGATCTTCAGCAACATGTTTTGAAAGAAGAATGTGACCGCCATCACCACAATCCATCACTCGCTGTGCCACGTTGATTCCGGCGCCGGTGAGATTCGGCCGATTATTCACGTCGACCACTCCGCTGACCGGTCCGCTGTGAATTCCCATCCGCAGTTGGAGGCGCCGATGCTCCTTAAGAGCACGGCTAATCTCCACCGCGCATTGCGCGGGAGCTTCCGGACTGGTGTAAAAGACCAACGCCATACCGTCGCCGGTCGCGATCTTAAGTAGGCGCTCGGCACCTTCAGCGCGTTGAAATTGCTCTGAGGCGCGAACAACCTGGTTTAACTCCTCGACCGCCGCATGCTGATCGTTAATCGAAAGCTTCGAGTAACCGACGATGTCGATGAAGAGGACGTGAGCGATTTCCAGCTCGATCTCTTTTTTGGCCTCAGCCATGCGCTACTTCGAAGTCTCTTTCAGCGTGATAGTGTCAAGGATTTCGTCAAAGCGCGGATTGCTTCGGAGCGGGTCAAGAATTGGATTCACGCGCATCTGCAGCGCAAACCAGTCGGGTTCCTCCGCCATTTTCGGTAGCAAAGCCAAAGCGTCCTCCAGCTTACCGCGTTTGATGTGGACGAAAACATAATGCGCCGCCGCCACGTACTCGCCACGCGCGCGTTTTGCGTCCAGCTCCTCCAACTGGCTTTCGCCGAGCGTTCGCACCGCTGCATCGAATCCAGCTGCTTTGAACGTTTGCTCCAGAACTCGCGCATCTTCGCTCTGTCCGTTGAGATTCAACGCCGAGCACCAATGCGTGATCGCCTCGTGAGACATGGCTCTTTGTGCGCAAACATTGCCGAAATACTCGTGCGCCGCAGCGTTGTCAGGGTAAAGGTCGAGCGTTTTTGCCAGTTGCGACGCGGCGCGGTCGTACTGACGGCTGAAAAAGAGAATCGTTCCGTAGTGGACATTGGTTCCCGGAAAAAATGGGTCGAGTTGCATGGCGCGCTCTTCCTGCGCGATCGCTTCCTCAAAGCGCCCGAGATACGACAGGCACAGACCATAATGTGCATGGAGGTCGGAAAAATTCGGGTCTAATTCCATCCCGCGATGAAAAGCACGCTTAGCCGCAGCCCAGTTCCGTTTGTAGTAAATCTCCACCGCGGCGAGCGCGTTATAAGCTTCAGGCCATGTGTCGTCGAGGCTAAGTGATTTGCGCACGTATTCTTCTGCGAGCGGCCAGACGTCCGGTGGAAAGATGGCGTTCGCTGCAGCCCAGGAATAATAAAGGCTCAGTCCGTTGTGGGCGGGCGCATACGACGCGTCGAGCGCCACAGCCTGCTCAAAGTACTCGCGCACCCGTTCATAGCCCGGCGCGTAGAAATTTCGCCAATGATAACGCCCTTTCAGATACAAGTCGTGCGCTTCAGTGCTCTTGGTCGGCCGCGCCGCAATCGCGCGTCGCTCCGCGCCGGTCAATGTCGCCTGCAACGCTTCTGCGATTTTCCCGGCGATATCGCTCTCCACCTCAAAAATATCATCGAGCTGCCGGTCGTAGCGCTCAGCCCACAGATGGGCGTCGTTCTCGGCGTCGATCAATTGGACGTGCACACGCACTTTGTCGCCGGCCTTGCGCACGCTGCCTTCGAGAATCGTGGCCACGCCGAGCTGCTTCGCGATGTCGGAAATCTGTTCGACCGTATTTTTGAATCGCTGCGTCGAGGTGCGCGAGATCACTTTCAAGTCGCGGATGCGCGAAAGTCGCGTCAGGATTTCCTCGTGGATGCCGTCGGCGAAATAAATATTGGCCTTGTCTTCGCTCAGATTTTCGAACGGCAGCACGGCGATTGATTTCCGCGGCGCCGTTGGCGTGACGATGTCGATCTTGCGTTCATCCGTTCGAAATTTTTTCGGCTGCTCGGCATTACCGATTTCGTCGGAGTAAAGATTGAAAAGCGCGAGCGAGATGCCGTGTTTCACTTCGCACGTGCCGAGATCGTGCAACAGCGGCCGCCATTGCGCGTAGTTTTCGAGATCGTCCGCCACGCGTTTCGACACGAGAATGTGACCGGCGTCGCCACAATCCATCACCCGTTGCGCGATGTTGATGCCAGCGCCCGCGATGTTCCCCTGCTCGCTCAAGTCCGTCACTTCTTTTACCGGCCCGCTGTGAATGCCCATGCGCACGCGCAGCTCGGGATGCTTTTTCAATTCGCACGCAATCTCCATCGCGCACTTCACCGGCGCTTCCGGGCTCGTGTGGAAAACCAGCGCGCCTCCATCGCCCGTGGGCAGGCGCGTCAATTTTCCTTCGCGTTGCGCCGTGCGAAATGTTTCCGTCGCGCGCGCGACCTCGCGCAATTTCTCCAAATACTCGAGTTGCTCGTGGATGAGCAACTTGGAATACCCGACGATGTCGATGAATAGAACGTGCCCGATTTCGAACTTCACATCGGCCTCGGAAGGCATGCGATTTCTGTAACATAATTTTCGGCTTTTAACGAGCGAGCTGCGCGATCGCGGTGAACATTTTCGTTATCGCATCCATGGCAAAACTGCGGACTGGGCCTTGGACGCACGGAGTTATTGATGCTCGGGCTGACCTCGCGAGTGATTGCGATCAGGTGATGAAGAGAGGACGCGGCACTCAGTGTTACTTCGTCGGAAGAACGGCAAGGATTTGGTCAAAGCGCTGATCGTTGCGGAGAGGATCCAGGATCGGAGTCACTCTCGTCTCAAAAGCAAACCAGTTGCGTTCCTCCACGGTTTTTGCCAACCAGACAAGGGCCTGCTCCTTATCACCCAATCGGAGGTAGGCCGTTAGATAATTCCAGGCGGGAACATATTCACCACGCGCGCTCCTTTCGTTGAGGTGCTGCAATCGTCTTTGCGCGAGGGCGCGAACGGCGGCGTAAAATCCGGAAGCGGCAAAAGCTTGTTCGAGGAATTGCGCCTGCTCCGGTTGGCCACCCAAGGTTAAACTCGCGCACCATTGCGTAATTGCTTCGTGCAGCATTCCTTTGCGTTCACAGGCATCACCAAAATGTTCGTGCGCGACAGCATTCGTCGGTTGGAGTTCCAATGTGGTGGTAAAATAGGCAATCGCGCCATCGTAATCGCGCAGAAAAAAGAGGATCCTCCCGGCAAATAGATGCAACCCGGGAAAGAAGGGATCGAGCTGTTTCGCCAGTGCGATTTGGGCGAGCCCCTCTTCGCTGCGTCCGAACAGAACGAGACAGAGACCATAATGATGGCGGATTTCGCCAGAACTCGGATTCAGTTCTGCCCCGCGAAGGAAGGCGCGCTCGGCGGCCGGCCAATTCCTTTTATAATATAGCTCGACACCAGCGAGGAGATGATACGCGTCGGCCAGCGTGTCATCCAATTCGAGCGCTTTCTGGAGGGCCGTCTCGGCAGCCGGCCAGTGCACAGGCGGTAAAATGGCGTTGGCCGCGCCAAAGGCGTGATAGCTACCGAGACCAACGTAAGCGGGCGCAAAGCTGGGATCGAGCTCGATGGCGCGCTGAAAATATTTGCGGACCTGTTCGTAGCCAGGCGCGAAAAAATTACGCCACTGATGTCGCGCCTTCAGATAGAGCTGATACGCCTCGGTGTTTTTGGTGGGTTGTGATGAAATCGCGCGACGTTCGGCACCGGTGAGCCTCGCTTGCAGCGCGTCGGCAATCTTTGCCGCGATGTCGCTTTCAACGGCAAAAATGTCGATCAACTTGCGGTCGTATCTTTCCGCCCAAAGATGCGAGTCGTTCTCGGCGTCGATCAGCTGAACGTGAACGCGGACTTGGTCGGCAGCTTTTCGCACGCTGCCCTCCAGAATTGTCGCTACGCCAAGTTGCTTTGCGATATCAGGAATACTTTCCAATGAATTCTTGAAACGTTGCGTCGATGTGCGCGAGATAACCTTGAGATCCCCGATCCTCGAGAGTCTGGTCAGAATTTCCTCCTGGATGCCGTCGGCGAAATAAGCGTTCGCTTTATCCTCGCTCAGGTTTTCAAACGGCAGGAGCGCAATCGATTTGCGCAGAATCGGCACGCTCAGTTTTTTCTCGGCAGCTTCCTCGGCTTTGAATTTTTTTGGCGTCTCCGGATTGCCAAATTCATCCGAGTAGAGGTTAACGACGCCGAGCGTTGCACCATGTTTTACTTCGCAGATCCCCAAATCGTGCAGGAGCGGCCGCCACCGCCCGTATTGTTCAAGATCGTCGGCGACGCGCTTGGACAGCAGAATATGGCCGGCATCGCCGCAATCCATCACGCGTTGGGCCCTGTTAATGCCCGCTCCGGCGATGTTAGCTTGTTCGTTTAAGTCTGTGACCTCTTTGACCGGCCCGCTGTGGACTCCCATCCGGACACGGAGGTTAGGATAATTCTTTAGCGCCTTGCTGATTTCCAGCGCACACGCGACCGGCGTTTCCGGACTATCGCTAAAAACGAGTGCACCCCCGTCGCCGGTCGGCAGACGCAGCAATTTGCCTTCTGCTTGTGCAGCGCGGAACTGCTCCGTTGCGCGCGCGATTTCCCGCAACTTTTGCAACTGCTCGGTCTGCTCGTGAATGAGCAGCTTGGAATAACCGACGATGTCGATGAACAGAACGTGCCCGATTTCGAACTTCACATCGGCTTCGGACGACATGCGATTTCTTTACCACGATCTTCAGAATCTGACGAGATCGGAGGTCAGAGATCACCAGTCGGAAGACGGAGTCAGAGGCCCCCTGTCACTTTGCGAGGTTCAGCCGCGGGAGACCGGCAGCTTGCAATTCCTGGTCGAGCGCAGGCATTTCTTGCGCGACGATTTCTTTCCAACGCTTCGTCAGCTCGGTTCCCTGGGTCCGGACATCGTTTACCGCTGCTTTGATGCGATCGGTGAGCACAGCGTCGACACCTTGAATTTCCTGAAACAAATCTTTGGCCGAATCCAGAGCGTACAGAGAAGGAGTCGCACCCGGTCGCGGGTTGGGAGGTTCCAGCTCTTTTAACTTAGTGTTCAGTGCATTCAATTTTTCCTCGACGTTTTTCGGGAGCGACTGCTCCCTTAATTTGGTCAGCTGCTCGACTAACGAATCGAAGGTTCTTCCGATTGACTCAAGACCAGCCCGCACGTCGGCCAGTTGCTGCGACAAAGTCAATTGCTCCTCCAATTCAGCCCGCGACATTTTCACCCGCGGATCCATTTTGACGGTCAACGGTTGGGTATAACTCTTGCCACTGACTGTCAGGACAACGGTATATTCTCCGGGCACGACCCAAGGCGAAGTCGGGGAAGGCGGCGTGTCCCGATTAACCGCGGACATTGGATATTCCGGTTCAATGTTAGGTAGTGGCGCGTAATGCATGTCCCAGAGAAATCGATGCAAGCCGCGTTGTGTTGAAAGGGAACGTGGCGGACGGATCCAATAGTCGGGAATTCTTAACTTCTTAGAATCGGGCAGCACTGGTACGTCCGTGCTAGAGTAACGCCGGACTAGATTTCCTTTGTCATCTTTGACCTCAAGTGTGACCGGCGAATCTTCTGCCAGGAAATAATCGATCATCGCGCCGTCAGGCGGATTCTCGCCGGCAGGTTCATCCGGTGGAAGCGGGGTGTCCGTGTTAAGGCTCCAGCGAATGCGAAGCGCCGTCTGTGGTTTGAAAAGCACGGTGTTGCGTTGGTCCTTCATTAGCTGCCGAAGCGGCGTGATGTTATCCAGGATCCAAAAGCCCCGTCCGTGGGTGGCCACGGCCAGATCGTCGTCTTTAATAATAAGATCACGGATGGACGTGGCCGGCATGTTGAGTCGCAATGGTTCCCAGTTATCACCGTCATCTAACGAAACATAGACGGCACGTTCCGTTCCGGCGAACAGCAGTGCCTGGTGCCGAGTATCTTCCCGAACAACGTTTACCGTCTGACCCTCAGAGATTCCATGCACGATTTCCGTCCAGGTCTTGCCGGCATCATGGGTCCGATAAATATGAGGGCGCACATCATCAAGCCGGAGTGTGTTTACCGCGGCGTAAGCGGTGTTGGGATCGAAGTGGCCCGCGTCGACGACCGAAATTTTCTGCCACGCCGAAATCGCGGGCGGCGTAACATCATTCCAGGTCTTTCCCCCATTTGTCGTTAGCTGGATCAAACCATCATCGGTTCCGCACCAAATGCGATTCACGTCCAGCGGCGAAGGCGCGACTGTATAAATCACACCCCGTTGCTTTGCCGCAGCCGTGGGATCGGCGCGATATTTTCCGATACTCGCCGGCAGCTCATAAGTCTTGCGCGTTAGGTCAGGACTGATCTGTTGCCAATTCCGCCCACCGTCCCGCGTCTGCCAAAGGTTGTTCCCGGAAAAGAAAAGCAGGTGCGGATCGACCGGAGAAAAGACCACCGGCTGGGTGCGGATCATTCGAAAATCGGGGGAACGCAGGGGCACTGGAAGAATCCCCTGGGCCTGGCCGGTGCGTCGATCGTAGCGCGTCAGCTTTCCACCATAGATAATATCGGGATCGAGCGGATCGGCGACGACATAGCCATATTCCTCGGCCGCGACCGGGT
>Ga0193750_1000409_pt1 | contig 11770 bp, 14 predicted proteins | sample L1c1metaG_FD_160569 | JGI IMG/M metagenome (GOLD analysis project Ga0193750, IMG submission 160569) | Soil microbial communities from a riparian zone of the East river system, Colorado, United States - L1c1 | ecosystem: Environmental > Terrestrial > Soil > Riparian zone | place: USA: East River...
GTCGGGCTGGCCGACACATCCGACATGAACGCGGACGGACCCGGCGCTGCCACGGGAACGCATATCTCGGCAGTTAACAGGTTGCCGCATCTGAATGGTCTGCTCGGTGCCCGGGAGATGAGTAAATTTGGGATGATTATCGATTGCGCTCGCCAGATGCTTTACGTTAATCCAAACGGTCCGAGCGGCTCAGCTAGTCAAAAGGTGGCCAGTTTCCTTTCCGGCAGAGGATTCACTCGAATTCCAATGCGGTTGAACTCAGGCAATCACCTCGAAGTGCCGGCCGTTCTCAATGGCCACCCTACGCGAATGATTGTAGATACGGGGGCCGCCATGACGACCGTGGATAAAACGACGGCGAGCCAGGCGGGGGTTGCTATTTCGGGGACCCGGTTTGTAGAGGACGCCGGCGAGGGACGCGTGGAGCGGCTCGGCACGGGCGGTATTAAGGAGATGACGATCGGTGACTTTACCATTCCGAAGGCGAGCGTCAGTGTCGTCAACTTATCGGGCGAGATGTTGCATTCAAAGAGTGCAGAGGAATCGAATTCGGGGTTATTTGGAGCAGAATATCTCGCCTGGAGTTTCGCTGTGATCGATGTTGGCGGGATGGCGCTCTATCTGCGCCACCCGGACTCCCGGTGAGTCTGAGATTTGTTAGACCGCTGTGGTTGCGAGAGTGATTACCCGGCTGGTGACGTGATACAGCGTTCCCTCGTACTCGATTCAAAAGGGCCGCGCATTCCTCTTTCGAGCAACATGCCTGCGTCCCGACCGCTGCGGCCTCTTGGCCCGTCGAGCAGGTCAGGGCATCTTGGACAGGATTCTCTCCATCTCGGAGGTTGTGAAAGCACGCATTGTCCGCGTGCGGATGTTACCCAGCATGTCCGCCGACAGCAACACGCTGGCAGCCGTCTCGTCATCCGGGGCATCGAAGATGCACACCTGGTCATACTGACCGAGTGTCCAATACATCTGGTTGATACGAACCCCCTTGGACTGCACTTTGGCGCTCCAGTCGGCCACTCGCTGGGTCGTTTCCTTGGCGGCTTGGATGCCCTTATCGGTGAATTGCACCAAACTAATGTACGTCGGCATGATGTTACTCCTTCAGGTAGTCCGCGAATCGGTTTCAGGAATGAAGATAAAATTAACCTATGGGTACCGACACCGAGCGTCAAATGCGGTGAAATAATCTAATCATCTGAAATGTCAGTCGATAGGGCGTTAAATAAATTCATATCGTGATCGAGGTCGTTCAAATGTAAATTCCTTGACACTTCTCTTTTAACGAGCGCGAATCTATCTAACTTTCCTCGGTCGGTCCGGTCGCGCTCGAGAAAGCGAGTGTGGTCATCTTCTCCGGTAAAAATCCGCTTCCGCTCATTGGCTCGGCCAATGACATGATACAGGGCCCCCTCATACTCAGTTTGCAACGGCCGCGAGTCCGATCTCACTGATTTCAGTCTTTCAGCTTTCCCTGACGTTTTCTCCGCGCTCCGTTTCCAGGTTGACAACCTCCAAGCGCTGCTCGCGTGTTGATCAAAAGTGAAAACTCGCGCCTTTTTATCTTCGTCCTTTTCCCGGAACTGCCACAAGATTATCCCATCTTTGGGAAAGCCGAAGTTTCCGGAATAATCGTGACTCTGCCATAAGTCCTTCATGTCGGAACTGTTGCGGATGCGTGGTGATCAAGGCATGCGATATGCAGACCAAGTCCGCGCGGAGGATAAGCCCATTAACATCCAACAGGAGATACCATAATGATGAAAACAATTGTAACTCTTGCCTGCTGCGCATTCATCGCGCCGCTGGCATTTGCGCAAACGCATAAGAAACAAACAGCAACTACAGAACAAGCAATCACCGTAACAGGAACGGTAGTCGACACGAAACCAGAGGAAGGTTCGGCAGCGAATTATCAGCCGTTCAAAACTCTCGTTATTCGTGAGGACAAATCGAATCATCCGGGCCGGTATGTTCTCGAAGGCAGCGGTTACGTCGTAAACAAAAAGGGCGAATTGGTCCAAACAGCGATTAAGCCCGGCACTCACGTGCTTGTCTACTACGCGAACGCTGGCGGTTCGCGCGTGATTGATCACGTAGTCGTAGACTAAGTCTGGTTAGCCTGAATAACGTCTAAGAGCCGCACGACTCCCCTGAGTCTTGCGGCCTTAGTTGGAACGCGCTGCGATATGTGGCCGGCGCGCTTTTCGGTCGCCATATCGTCACCGACCGAGGGCAAACAGTGAGGAGTGACCGCTATTGAATCCTCGCGTTCTCGCATCGCCGCTCGCTCGTTGTTACCTCTGAGCGTATGCGGCTGCTGCGCGAAATTCCTAGTGCGCAAGCAACTCCACGATACGAGGAACCGCCCGACCGATGCGACCGTCCTTATCGACAGCTGGGTCGTAGCAAGTTACCGCCCCTGCGGCAATCGAAGCACTGCGCCCAATCAACTCCAAGGCATCACGAAGCTGGTTCAGCGACAAACCATCACCGCACGCCCATCCGTTCGCGCGCCCCTCAGACGTATCAATTACATCCAAGTCTACGTGAACATATACTGTAGGGGTGCTCAGCTCCTTTAGCGCTTCCGGCAATCCTGCTAACGCAACAGTTGGAATCTGTTTGATTCCGCTTTGCTGCAGTAGTTGAACCTCCGGTGGATCGTACTCCCTTACTCCGATTTGGATCACTTGACTGTCGAGCACAGGCTGAAAGCTTTCGAACCGCTCCGCTAATCGTCGCCAACAACGGCCGGTCAGAATCGCAAGGCCCATTCCATCTAAAAACCCGGACCGTGATGTTTCGGGCGTATTGAAATCTGCATGGGCATCAAACCAGATAGTGGCGGCCTCAAATTGATTGAGCGCGGCAACGGCGCTTAGTGCAGCGGGACCACAATTGCCACTTAAAATAATCGGACGAGCTTGTCGGGAAAGTGCGTCGCGGAGTAGCGGAACTGTGAGTCGCTGCAATTCAACTAGAGCGTTCGCTTCGCTATGCAAGTCCTCGGATAAGCGGACTGACGCAACATCAACTTCATTTCCTAGACTTCGAAGATGTTCTACTAATCCGGACTCTATCAAGGCAATAGGCCCTCGCCCCATTCGCTCGCCGAATCGTCCGGAATCGTATGGCAATTGTATTAGGGATATCGAACCCATTGTGCACCTTCAGACAAGATACTACGCCAATCATTTCCCGCCAAAAGCAGCCCTCCTCCGCGTCGGAACCGTTCAGGATCGTATCGCGTTGGACGGGTGTGACAATGCTTATCGTGCGGGCCGAATGGCGGAAAATAGCACGATGAAGTGCAAAAAATGAGGACTGATCGCTATTGGTGATACATGCCGCAGGGCGTGATTTTGAACGTTCAATGAATGTTTGGTAGCCGCTTATCTCGATGCGATCGACACACTGACCTACACGCGCGAACTGGCCGAGCAACATGCCGCCGCAGCGCGCAGTTAAAACTATTGCTCCGCTGGCGTCGGAGTAATTGTCGGCGTGCTGTTCCTTTCGTCAGCAACTGGTTCGTGGCCGCGCCGCTTTTCTTTTCGTCGTTCCTCCTTGTTGGCTTGGCGCTCCTCTTTTTTCATCTCGCGGCGCTCTCTTTGAGAAAGGTCAGTCGGTGCAATTGACGAATTTGGAGTCGGGGACGCGGACGAACTTGGCGAAGGCGACGCGGATTCTATCGCGGCAGGTGTCGAACTTGGCTTGGGCCTCGAACGCGATTTTTCCACCGGCGATCGCTGGGAAGTTGGACTCAGCGTTTGACTCGCTGCCGCCGATGCCGCGGGACTAGCGATTGCCCTGCGTGATGCTGATGGCGACGATGTCGATCTTGTGATTGGTCGCGGCATCAATGTCGGACGCGGAGTGGCTGTTTCAACCGGCGTCGCCGTTACGCGTGCTGTTGCTGACGGAGTCGCAGTCGCTGTGGCGGCCGTCTCTAGCGTCGTGCGACGGACTGGTGTGGACGTCGCCGCGATGGTTGCAGAACTCGCCGGAGTCGAAGTTGAAGTGACGCGTGCGGATGGCACGGCCGTCGCCGCAGTCGCCGGCGAAGATGTTGAAGATGCCGTTGTCGTCGATGTTTCGGCGGCAGCCTCCGTTGGTTTCACAAACGTTTTCGGAGGCGCATTTGGCGGCGGCGTCGCTTCCGCTTTCATTTTTACGCGGACCTTTTCTGTCGCCTGCCGATCGCCGGTGTTTTCCCAGCCGCGATCAACCACGACATTAGTGATGGTTTCCTTGACCCTGCGCGGACGCTCGACCGCCTGGCTGCGCGCAATCAAAGGCGCGGGAACGACAATGGCTTGGCCGCGCACAACCGGCCGCGGCTCGCCTAAATTGATGTTAATATTGACTTCGCGTTCGAGTCGCAGGCGCTCAATCGGCTGCTGCGTCTGCGTGCGAATTTCGTCGTAGCTTGGGCCCTGGTTCACAATCGTGGTGTTGTTGTACGTGATGTTGGTGACGTTGGTCGTTTGATTGACGATGGTCACGTTGCGTTCGGACGGAATGACCGCGTTTTCGAGCCGCGGCGCGCCAAATTGTTTTGTTTCGACGAAGCAATATTGGTCCGGACCGACGTCGTAATAACTGTCCGACCAATTGTGGATGCCGGTTCCGCGATCGAAGCGCGCTTCCGGCGGCAGCGGGGCCCAACCGACGTAGTCATTACTCTTGCGCCAGGAAACCCACGCCGGCGCCCATTCATCGCCGGGCACCCAAACCCAGCCGATATTGCGCAGGCGCGTCCAACGTCCGTAGTGATACGTCGCCCAACCGAACGGCTCTTCCGAAACCCAAGTCCAGCCGACGTCGGTGTAAACCCAATGGCCGTCGGTGTACGGACGCCAGGTGCGCGATTGCGCTTGGCGCGGTTGCCAGACGTAACCGTAATCGGAGGTGTCGCGCCAATCGCCATACCGGTCGAGCTCGGTGTAGAACGTGTCGTATGATGCGGTCGCGGTCGGCCGGTGGTCGTCCGTGCGAGTTGCCCGCTCGGTGTGCGTCGGGCGACTTTCGCGCTGGCTACTTTTCGCCACGGCGTCTTGTTTTTCCGCGAGCGCCTTTTCGCGCGCGTTGAGTTCGTCTTCACGTTGCGCAAGTTTCTCTTTCTCCTGCGCCTGATGCTCGGCGTCGAGGCGCTGTTGCACCTGACGATCGATCTCAGCCTGACGTTCTGCGTCGGTCTGCTGCTTCTGGCACGAAGAAAAGATCGACAACGCGATGACGAGGAGCAGAGCAAAAATCTTTTTCACGGTAAGGCGTTAGACTACAAATTCGCTGGTATATTCGAACAAAGACCGCCGGATTTTTGGGCGTTTGAATCGCGCCTTCAGCCGCTATGTTGTAGCCATCGTTCAAGATGAGGATTTATGGCGCCCGGCAAACAAATGATCGCTTAACCGATGCCGCCGGTTAAAGCGTATGGTGTAGGTTCCCAGCAACCATTTCATTCCCGCAACCAGGTTCAGGCGGCCTCTCTACGATCAGGTGAAAATGATTATTCACCAAACAGTAGGCATGCACCTCCCAGCCAGTACGGGCGCAGGTTTGCTCGAGTAACCGGAGGAAGCTGCGCCGATCCCTCTCATCCCAGAAAATATCTTCCCGCCGGTCGCCCCCACTCAGCAGATGATAGATAGCTCCTTCATACTCGATCCTGAACTGCCGTGGCATGCCCAGAGGCCTTATTGAGATCAAATCAGTGGATCAATGAAAAAGTGCAAATAGTTAGGACTGATCCGTCTCTGCATTCTAACGAGACCAAGATGAGCTGCTGCGAGCGGGAACGCGCATGTCAACAGGATAAGGATTCAGGTCAACAGAATGCAAGTCATAATGCCGGCTCGCGGTCAGTTCCATCGATTAGTTAGATGTTACCGCGTGCTGGGTAGCGTCGGACAGCTCCCCGTCATCAATAAATGTGACGCCGGTTGACTGAAGCCTCCGCGTTGGCGAACAACGTCGATCACATCATCAAGTCGCCGCCGTTGATATCGAGGGACGCGCCAGTGATATAGCCGGCGGCCTCGGAGGCGGCGAAGCAAATCAAATCGGCGACTTCGAGCGCGGTGCCGAGGCGCGGCACAGGATAGCTCGCGGCGAGGCGTTCGAGCAACTCGTCCGAGGCATGTTCGCGCGTCAGCTCGGTATCGATCATGCCAGGGCAGATGGCGTTCACGGTGATGCCGAACTTGCCGAGCTCCTTCGCTGCCGCGCGCGTTAGTCCGAGGAGTCCGGCCTTCGATGCCGTGTAGTGTGCTCCGCCGAGTGTGCTCACCATTCGGCCGGCCGAGGAGGAGATATTAATGATGCGGCCGTAGTGTTGGGAGCGCATTGCCGGAAGAACGGCTTTCGTCATCAAGAACGGTGCGGTGAGGTTGACCTCGATCGATCTGCGCCATTCCTCGGCGGTGAGATCGGGGAAGCGTGTCGACAGCGGAAGCGCGGCGTTGTTGACCAGGATGTCGATCCGTCCGAAGCGTTCAAGCGTGCGCCGCGCGATCTCGTCGGGGACGCCGCCTGCTGTGACGTCGCCCGGCACGGCGAAGGCGCGCTCGCCGATTTTCTTCGCCATCGCCTCGGCGCGCTCGCGGTCGCGGACGTTCACCGCGACCGAGGCGCCGCGCTCGTGCAGACGCGCTGCGGCAGCCCGTCCGAGGCCACGCCACGCACCGGTGACGACGGCGACGCGCCCCGCAAAATCAGCGTTTTCCATCAGGAGAATGTTTCATTGTGCCTGAGCTCCGCGCATGTTCACGCCGCGATCAAGGCACCGAGGATAATGATGCAGGACTAAGGGCCTTCGATTTCGCCCTAAGTAAAGAACGCCCGGACTTACCTGCGCCGGAGTAATTTTGCTATCCATAGGATAACCTTCTTCATCTAACGAGAACAAGATCAGCGACCGCGCGAGCTAGAAGTGACGTTCGCATGCAATAAAGGCTAGGCATAATGACGGTCCGCGGTTCGCTGCATCGCCTGGTTAGGCCTTTGGCGGCTCATGGTATGTGATGGGAACGCTGAACTTCACGCGACTAACCGACGAGTTCGCTAGACTACGCTTCAGGTCTCCTTTGGCGGCTGCAACGGAGAGAACCGTTATACCACCACCGACTCCCTTCTCACTGGTCTCTGACACTGTAACTGCGACATCAAACTCGACTAGAAAAACACCCTCAGCGCCGTGAAGCGTGCGAAGAATCTTCGGGTCGTCCTCGCCGAGCCCGAGCAATGGAGCAATGCGGCCATCGCGGGCCTGCGCGGTAGCGACACCGGATGCGATCTGCTGCAAACTGTTGGAGACGAATTCTTGCAGATCCATGCGCGTGGAATAGGCCTAGAGGAGTCGGCTGAATTATTCCGTAATATATTGCGAAATTATTCTGTCTAATCCGGTTGTGTTCCGTCGTGCGGCGCCAAGAAATATCGAAAATCGCGGGCATGCCGCCGATTATCGCGGGAGCATGGATATCAAAACCGAACATTTGCGCGAGCCTATCCGAACGACGTGCTGGCAGGCAAGAAAAAGCCGGCGCCGCGTGTCACAAAAACGTCATTTCTGTTTAATTTTTTTGCTCAGGATTTCACGGAGGTACTCTGCGAGCAAGAATGCCGCGGCCGGCGACCGCGGCTACGGGGAAGCGCGGCCTAATCGGCCGTCATCCACCTTCGCGAAGCGGCGGCGCAGCGGGTAGACCGCCGCTACAGAGACCATAATTTGGATTGAGCGCCGAGGTCAGCGGCGTAGGGTTGCGGTCGGAGGATAGAATATTTATGAGCACTGCAATTGAGGAGCCGAAGCAGAAAACCGGGACACAACTGAATCAGCTGGAGCAGCTGAAGAAATTTACCAAGGTCGTCGCTGACACGGCCGATTTTGAGTCGATGAAGGCGTTCAAACCGCAGGACGCGACGACGAACCCGAGCCTGGTTCTGGCGGCGACACAGAAACAGAATTATGCGCAGCTGCTCGAGCAGGTTGTACGCGACCGGAAAAATTCGGGACTGACCGGAGCGAAGCAGATCGAGGACATCGTCGATCATCTGCTGGTCGAGTTTGGGACTGATATTTTGCAGATTGTGCCGGGACGGGTGTCGACTGAGACCGATGCGCGCTTGTCGTTCGACGTTGAAGGTTCAATCGCCAAGGCGCGCCATTTAATTGAACTATATAAGGAGAAGGGGATCGGGCCGGAGCGGGTTCTAATTAAGATTGCGTCGACCTGGGAAGGGTTTCTGGCGGCGGAGCAACTCCAGAAGGAAGGGATTCGTTGTAATATGACGCTGCTCTTTTCTTTACCGCAGGCGGTGCGGGCGGCGGAAGCTAAAGTGCAATTGATCTCCCCTTTCGTCGGACGGATCTACGATTGGTATAAGAAAACCAACAATCGCGATTATAAAGGCGCGGAAGATCCAGGGGTGCAGTCGGTGAAGGAAATCTACACTTACTACAAGAAGTTTGGGTATCCCACAGAAGTAATGGGAGCCAGTTTCCGGAATACCAGCCAGATAATTGAGCTGGCCGGGTGCGATCTGCTCACAATTAGTCCCGAGTTGATGAAGGAGTTATCGGAATCGACGGAGCCGGTAGAAAGAAAACTGAGCCCGGAGATGGCGAAGTCGGCTCAGATAGAACGATTGGAGCTGGACGAGGAGAAGTTCAGGTATCTGGTGAATGATAATGCGATGGCGACGGAGAAAACGGCCGAAGGTATTCGGAAGTTCGCGGCGGATGTGCTGAAGCTGGAGAAGCTGGTCGCGGAGAAGCTGCGATAGCAGGTAATGGTGGATTAAGCAGTCATTCCAGTCCGGCTCGGACCTCGATGCTTCTAGGCGGCAAAGCCGCGTTCGTTTAACATCGCCCGACGGAGCGGACGATCCACCTATGTTTAACATTGTCCTGGTTGAGCCGGAGATTCCGCCGAATACGGGGACCGTGGGGCGGTTGTGTCTGGCAACGCGATCTACCTTGCACCTGGTGGGGCCGCTTGGGTTTTCCATCGACGATCGGCAATTGAAGCGAGCAGGCTTGGATTACTGGGATGAAGTGGATGTGCGGGAATGGTCGAATCTGGATGAGCTGCGACGCGCCAACGCCTCGGCCCGTTTCTTTTACTTAACGACGAAAGCGACGCAGCCCTATTTCGAAGTGGGCTTTCGACGCAAGGATTTTCTGGTTTTCGGGCGCGAGACCAAGGGGTTGCCAGAACGCGTGCTGGAAGAGAATCTGGAGAATTGCATCACCATCCCGATGCATGGAACGAGGAGCTTGAATTTGGCGACAGCGGTGGCCATTGTCTTGTTCGAGGCGATGCGGCAACAGACGGCTTTGAATAAATAGCGATAGCAAGGTGTCGAACAAAGAGGAGGAAAATTTAGTTTATGAAACGTTTTGTAACTTTAGCGACGGTCTTGTTAGTGGGCCTGGCATCGGTGCAGGCCGCGCAGACCGATGATCAGCAAAAAAAGAAGAAGAAAAAGGCGCAAACCACCCAGGCGGCGACGCCCGCGGCAAAGAAGGGCGCAACGCAAACCAGCAATCAGCGCGTCAGCTCGCAGACGACGACTAAGCCGCATGTTAACTCGCAAACGACCAGCTCGCAGACCAGTAACCGGCATGTCAGCTCGCAGACGAGCAGCAATCAACAGGTGACCAACCCTTACTACAAGAATAAGAAGGGACAGTCGAACGTCCAGGCGAACACCGATTACAATCAGCGGAACACCCAGGTTCAGACGAAAAAATCCAAGAACAAGAACCAGAACTACGTTGTCACCAACAACAATGCGCAATGGAACAAAAAGGCGTGGAAACATTATCAACGCACCGGAAATGAATGGTCGTATTCTGCGGCGCAACGCTGGAATTGGCGGCAACGTCACGACCGCAATTGGTGGCGGCAGAGCAATTATCGCCTTGTGCGTTACGGTGGCGGTTATTGGTATTGGAATAGCGGGTGGTGGTATCCCGCCTACGGGTATGATCCGTATTACAGCCATTATGTTTACGACGGCCCAATCTTCGGTTACGGCTATGCTGCGCCCGGTGATGTGACCGCGCAGGTGCAGCGGTCCCTGGCACAGCAACGATACTATTATGGGCCGATCGACGGGATTCTGGGTCCGGGGACTCGCAACGCGATTCAACGGTATCAGGTCGATCACGGGCTGGCGGTAACAGCGACGATTGACGAGCAGACGCTGTATACATTGGGGCTGACCTAAGAGCAGGGAGCAAGGGGCTGGAAGCAGAAGAGTCAGCCTTTAAACGACCGCGCGGTGGGAAAAAAACTGCCGCGCGGTTTTGTTTTTGGGGCGTCGCGGGGCTCGCAGGAGCTCGCCCCTCCAAGCGACCCAGGCGGCAAGAATGGCCGAGGCGAATCGCCGCAAGCGGTGTTGAATAAATGACAAACTATGTTGTCTTATTAGAAAGGTTAAAATGACAAAGATTCTCGTGGTCGGTCTGGCAATGATTCTGGCGGCGGCGGGAAGCGGCCGCGCCGACAGCACGACTGGTCAAAGTAGCAGCTCGGCAACGAGCGGAAGTGCGGGTTCATCTGGGAGCGGACATTCATCTGGGAGCGCGCATTCATCTGCGAGCGCCGCTGTGCAGCAGGGTGCGGTAGCGCCTGCGCGTTCAAGTGGGAGCGGCGTTGTGCGACCGGGTGGGGTAGTGCCTTCGAACCGGAGCGGGACTTTCCCGGTAGTTCGCCAATATCCCACTAATCTGAATGTGCAAAACGGTTCGCAATCCAATCTCCCCGCGAACTGGCGCGTTCAACGCCCACTGGATCGCTCGGAGCTGTTAGCTCGCCAAGCATTCTACTATCGGAACAGGGTGAATCCCGCCACGTTCCAAGGACCCAACCAAAGCACAGCGAACCCTGGCCAAGTCCGCCCCGGCGGACAAGTCCCAGCCGCTGTTCCCAGTCAGGGCCTTATTCCGAAATGGCTTCATCGCGATGGGGAAAATAACTCACAAAATGCGACAAGCGGGACGTCTGCGACTGGCTCGCGTAACGGCACGATGGAGGTGACGAACTCACGTATTCGCGGCGACAAACCGGTGCTCAATTTCAACAATGCAAACACCATGAATTTCACCGATGCCTGCCGGCGGCATCGGGATCGTCATGATCGGGATTGGTGGCAGAATCATTGCCATACCATCATTTTAATCGGCGGCGGGTTTTACGCGTGGGACCTGGGGTATTGGTATCCGGCTTACGGTTACGATTCCTATAATTCGAACTATAATTACGATGGGCCGATCTATGGGTATAATGGTCTGTCGCCTGACCAGATCATCTCCAACGTGCAATACGCGCTGCAACAGCTCGGCTATTTCGCCGAGTCGGTTGATGGCGTGCTCGGACCGGTAACTCAACAGGCGATTGCAGATTATCAGCTCGATAACGGGTTGAATGTGACTGGCGCGATCGATCGGCCGACGCTGGTTGCGCTTGGATTTGTCGATTAAGGGCGGGGAGCTGGATCGAGCAGTCCCTGCTCGATGTTAAACCTGGCGGCGAAGCCGCATTTGTCTTTAGCATCGCCCGCGGAGCGGCCGATCCACCTGCGCCGCATGCGCAAGGACGTCTTCGCTTGATTGCCGGGCTTGAATTGACGCGATAAGGTGCGCGCGATGGAAAACGGGGCGCCACAATTAGTCGCACGCGATCTCCGGCGCTCGTTTCGCATGGGCCCGCGCCGGATTGAAGTATTGCGCGGCATCTCGATGGAAGTG
>Ga0193750_1000410_pt1 | contig 11750 bp, 10 predicted proteins | sample L1c1metaG_FD_160569 | JGI IMG/M metagenome (GOLD analysis project Ga0193750, IMG submission 160569) | Soil microbial communities from a riparian zone of the East river system, Colorado, United States - L1c1 | ecosystem: Environmental > Terrestrial > Soil > Riparian zone | place: USA: East River...
ATTATTTTCGCTGCACCACCGAGACTGAGCCTTACGTTTATGTGCAGACTTATAACGATGTTTATAAGTTCACTGATCCGTTACTGCAGCTGGCCCATTCCGATCCGCGCGCCTACCAGCTGGTTGGACACATTATTCGGGCGAGCCCTTATCCGCTGCCGTGGATACTCGATGATTTTGGGCGCGTTGGATATTACGAGAAAGACAATCTGCCCGACAAACTGGACGCCGATTTTCTCCTCGTGCAGCAGGACAAGATCGCCACGGTTGAAGCAAAGCTTCACGATTCTTACTACACCTTCCCAATGACGATCCGGCCTTACCAGGATCCGTCCAAGGCGTACTTTAATGCCCGCATCTTCAAGAGTTTTTTCCCCGGACGATGGCCCGATTTCACTGGAGCCGAGCCAACGCCCGCTCCGAGCCCAAGTCCAAGCCCAACTAAATGAAATGGCTCTCTGGCGGGCTGACGTTTGTAAACTTCGCCACCATTTGTGGATTGCTCATTGGAATGCTCACCGGCGGGCTGTGCACGACGGTTGCATGGATTGCTCTTTTATTAGCCGCCGGTTTCGCTCTCTTAGCCTATCTTAGAACGACAGATCCCGAGGCGCAGGCCGGCACTGCCGCGCCGGATGATTCCCCCTTCCGCAAATACCACAAGCTCCCGATCTGGATCTTGGCGGGCTTCTTCACGATTTTCGCCGTCCGTTCGTTTTGCTGGCTCCTGTTTGTCGACGGAACTGAATTGAAAATCCAGTCGCCCGTGAATCTCGGCGATCTCGGTCTCCATCTGACTCACATCCAGTTTTTTGCCAATGGGGTTCACCTTTGGCCATCCAACCCAATCTACGTCTTCAGCGAACATCTCCGTTATCCGGCGGGAATCGATTTCTTCAACGGCCTGCTGCTCAAGGCCGGTGTCGATCTGATTCCCGGTCTGGTTTGGGTGGGATTGCTCGCGTCAGTGGCCACCTTCTTCGCGTTTTATCGCTGGGGCGGCAGCTTTGCCATCGCGGGTTTTCTTTTCAACGGCGGCCTCGCCGGCTTTCAGTTTCTCCGCAATTTCAAATTCGTCGATTATCAGGACGTCAATAACATCGCCTGGAAAAGCATCCCGCTGACAATGTTCGTAACTCAGCGCGGCTTTCTCTATGCGATTCCAGCCGGCTTGATTTTACTCTGGCATTGGCGCGAAAAATATTTTCGTCGCTCGGCCCAGGATCAACAATCGGGGCCGCTCCCGTTCTGGGTTGAGCTTTCGCTTTATGCGTCGATGCCCCTTTTTCATCTTCACACCTTCATCGCGTTGAGCATCGTGTTGGTGTGTCTCTTCATTGCGGGCGATCCACAAAATCGCGGCCACATCCTTACTCTTGTCCTGAGCGCTCTCATTCCAGCGACATTCTTTGTCTGGCTCGTCAGCGATCATTTCAATGCCCGCTCGGTCCTCGAGTTCCATCCGGGCTGGGCCCAGAACGAAGGCGAATTCAAGATGTCATTCTTTCGATTCTGGTTCTGGAATTTCGGAATCCTCGTACCGCTGGTCCTGACGTTGATCGGCCTGATCGCCTGGCAATTGTACCAATCGCATCAGACCAGGCGACTCGAATTATCCGCCACGATTGCGATCGGAGTCGGCGCATTCGTGTTGTCTGTTTGGCGTATCGGGAAACACGGATTCGCCTGGAGTTGGGTAATTGCAATTCTGTTCGCGTTGATCTTGCTGGGATGGTTAGCAGCCCGCATCGCAAAAAGTGGATTCGGCTGGGAAAAAAAGCTTCCGGAAGAGATCGCCTTTATCTTCGCAGCCACCGCCATCTTTATTTTCTTTTTCTCGATCAAGACGGCGCCGTGGATCTGGGACAATTTGAAAATAGGAATCTGGGCTTACTTCATCGTGCTTCCCTTCTTGTGGCGGCAATTGATCATGCAATGGGAAGTGCTGATTCGCGCTGCGGTTTGCCTCGCGCTGTTTGCCTCCGGGTTCGTAAGTTTGTTTGGCGGTCTGGCTGCGGGAAAGGGCGGCTTCGGCTTCGCCAATCGCGGCGAAGTCGACGCCGTCGGCTTCGCCGTCCAAAAGATGCCATTGGAAGCGCGTTTTGCGGCGTGGCCAACTTATAATCATCCCCTGCTGCTCCAGGGCCGAAAAGTTGTGATGGGATATCCGGGACATCTTTGGACGCAGGGATTCGATGACTACGGTAAAACGAACGAGCAGCTCACGAAATTGATGCAAGGAGCTCCGAATTGGCCCGACCTCGCCCGGACGCTGCACGTGCGCTACATTTTTTGGGGTCGCGAGGAAAAAACAAATTACGCATCGAGCACGCGCCCGTGGGAAAAAACGGCAACGCTGGCCGCTTCCGGAACCTGGGGCGCAATTTACGATTTGGAATCGACCCAAGCCCCGGCCAACGCTGAATAAAATTTGCTTAACCGCTCGTCGGGAGCGCGTTCAATACCAGCTGACCGGCCGCAACCAGTGTGTCGTCGATTAAAGCTTCGACTTCGAATTGCAACAGTTCGCCGACTTCGCCAATTTTCCGGGCGCGTAAGTGAATTTTTTTTCCCGGCCCCGCCGCTTGGAAAAATTTCATCTGCCGAATCGCCGAGAGCAAAAACCTCGGTTGCGAATTCTGAGGATGCGCTGACGCCGCCACGATTCCGGCGGTTTGCGCCAGTGCTTCGGTCAAGATCACCCCGGGAACGAGCGGATCACCCGGAAAATGCCCGGCTAACATCGGGTCGTCGCTCGAAAATTCTGTTTCGCATTCAGCTGACACGCCGGGATCGCAGGCGATTATCTTTCGCACAAATACAAACGGCGGCCGGTGCGGCAAACCAAGAAACTTACCAGTGACAAGTGATGAGTGACCAGATTCAACTGCCGCCGTTTTCTTTTTTCTTGTCACCTGTCACAACCGCCAGTCCGGCTCGGACTCACTCGCCACTTTCCTTTACCCATTGACGAAGTAGGCGAACTTCCAGCTGCCCCTGACACGCGTAATTCCAATCCGGTAGCCGTCGTAATTGAGCGATGGATCGGCAAATTGCGGCGGCGAGACCATAAACGCGCCTTTCTTGACGAATCGCTCCGACAAAACGCCGTCCAGCTCAGGCCAGAGGTTTTCCTGTTCCCAATATTGAAAAACGCCCGGGCCCGACATCGGCGGCTCAAGCTTGTAGCCGAAATCCTCCGTCATCATCGATTTCATTGTTTCCACATCCCGCTTCGCTACCGCCTTGCGAAGTCGGCCGACAAATGCCTGAAAATCCACATCGGTGCTTTCCTCCCGAAGGTTCGCTTTGGCTTTCTTCTTGAGCTCGGCTTGCTTGAGTTTTTCTTTTTTCTGTTGGGGCGTTTGGCAGCCCGCGAAAACGAATGCGAGCGCAAGCACACTGGTAAGCAGGATTCTCATCGTCCTAACGTCTGTCACGTTTGTGATTTGGATTCAAGGCTGGACCGGCGCGAATGTGTCGACGGCGTTCGGTCACGGTGCTGCGATCGTCGGACTTTGAACGGATGGGCAAGAAAGATCCAATAAATCGCGCTGGCAAGATCGGCCATCGACGCCGGCGGACTGGTTAGACGCAAGGGACCTTGGCGCAGAGCGGCAAAAACATTCTCGACCGTCAACGCCGTTGAACGCGGAATGCTCGTGTAATGACGCCCGAAAGCGTGCAATTGGTGCGCGTCGGATGTCGCGATCAACGGTTTGCTAAATTGGGCGGCCACTTTCGCAGCGCGCCGATTTGGGTTGAGCAATCCCTTGTGAAAATGGCAGAGCTCGATCGCGTCAAAGCAATCGATCTCTTCGAGCAGGCGTGGGCCGATCGAACCGCCCAGCACATAAAACGGATGGGGCGCGATGGTAAAGATCGATCCGCCACTGGACGGATCCGCCGTGGCGGACATTCCGCGGCGGGCACGAAGTTGGCGCAGGTCCTCGAAATTCTTCAACCCTGCCACTTCGGCCGCCGGAATGAGCAAAATCCCCATCGCGGCGGCATCTGCGAAAACCTCCGCGCGGTCGAACACTGCGTCGTGTAACGTAATCGCGAGGACACCGAACCCGAGCTGCTTCGCCCGCTCGAGCAATTGATGCGCCGAATAATCGATCACATCCTTCGGATCGTCGAGAGTGTGGATGTGAAGATCGACCTTGATCCAATCGTCATCTGGCATCGCGCAAAAAATCTACTCGGAATAAATCTAGAAACCAGGAAGCCACGAAAACCGGGTTGAGGTGAACGGTCGTGCCCAAATGGACTCCTCTTGGTTTCCTGGTTTCCAGACTGGTTTGTCCTGACTTCTTGCTTTCCTGCGTTCCTGATTAAAATTTGGCGGTTGCGCTCGGGTGGTGGAATGGCAGACACGTACGTTTGAGGGGCGTATGCCGAAAGGCATGCGGGTTCAAGTCCCGCCCCGAGCACCAAATCTTCACCGCGCTAACAGTTTTGCGGCTCCATTATTTTCCCAATTCAAGCTGCTCAAGAAAAAGGACTTAGCGGAATTGCCTTCGCTGCTTGAAAAATCTACGAATCCGCTCCTCCAGCGAGATTCGATCCCCTCTCGATGGCACGCCAGCGGAAAAGTGGGGACCGGCCGGCAAATGGAAGCGCCGCGAAAAAGGAAAACGGCAGCACCGTCTGTGCGTTGTGTGGACGAATCATGAGTTCCGGGAGTCCTGCCAGCCAGGAGCCGGTCATCTACAGTGTCTGTCCGTCATGCAAGCGAATGCCGCACCGCAATCCCGGATCGACCGCGTCACTTTGCTAGCTCGATGAGGATCGCCTTTTGCACATGCAATCGATTTTCCGCCTGATCAAAAATCGTTTGCGCGTGCTGCTCGAAGGTCTTCGCATCGATCTCTTGTCCGCGATGCGCGGGTAGACAATGCATCACCAGCGCGTCCGGTTTGGCCAACTTCACTACTGAATCATTGATCCAGTACGGTCCGAGTTCGGCTTCTCGCCGCGCTTCCTCCGCTTCTTTGCCCATTGAAACCCAGATGTCGGTGTAAAGCACGTCTGCGTCGCGCGCCGCAGCGGCCACATCGTCCGTACAGGTCACACGTCCGCCCGCGCACTCGAGCAATTTCTTTTTCGGCTGATATTTTTTGTGCGACGCGATCCGCAATTCAAAATCCAATTTTCCCGCCGCGAAAAGCCACGACCGCGCCGTGTTTGAAACACCGTCACCGACGTACGCAACGACCGCTTGGTCGATCTTGCCCCGCTTTTCGATGATGGTGAAAATGTCGCCCAGGATCTGGCACGGATGCTCCTCATCGGTCAGCGCATTGATCGTCGGGACGCCGGAAAATTCGGCGAACTCCTCGATGTCGCTCTGCGCATACGTCCGGATGATTGCGCCGTGAATCATACGCGCCAGGACGCGCGCCGTGTCCTTGATCAATTCACCGCGACCGAGCTGCGCATCCGCCGCATTTAGGTAAATCGTTTCGCCGCCGAGCTCGCGGATTCCGACATCGAACGAAACTCGCGTCCGGGTGGACGGTTTGGAAAAAATCAAAGCCCAGGTTTGTCCCGCGAGCGGCTGCGCCGAAATCTTGCCGCGGTTTGCTTTGAGCTCGGCCGTCCGCTGCAGGATCCGTTCGATTTCCTTTCGCGAAAGCCGCTCGATACTCAGCAAATGTTTCATTCAATTCTTCCTCTCACTCTTTGTCGGCAAGATCGACAACTAGTTTTTCGATAATGCGCAATCCTTCCTCCGCTTCGCCGCGAGAAAGATTCAATGCCGGCAACAATCGAGCCACCGAATTGCCCGCCGGCACGGTGAGCAGATTTCGCTGGTGCAGCTTCTTCACGATCTCGACCGCTTTAAACTGCGGTTGGAATTCAATTCCAATCATCAAACCGAGACCGCGCACAACTTTCACTACTTTCGGAAATCGTTGCTGAACTGTTTGTAATTCGCGCAAAAGGAAATCGCCGGCGGCGCGAGCGTTCCCAGCCAGATTTTCGCACTCGATCACGTCAAAAATCTTCAGCGCAACCGCGCACGCCAGCGGGGTGCCGCCGAACGTGCTCGCGTGTGTGCCCGCGGAAAGAACGTTCGCGAATTTGTCTCGCACCCAAAACGCGCCCATCGGAAATCCCCCGCCCAATGACTTCGCCATCGAGGCCGCATCCGGAACAAGATCGACATGTTCGTTTTCGAGAATGCGCTGCCAGCTTTGGAATTTTCCGGTGCGGAAATGGCCGGCCTGCACTTCGTCGAATAGCAAAAGTAAATTCTGTTCATCACAAAGCCGGCGCAGACCGATCAAATATTCCGGTTTGGCAATGGTGATTCCACTTTCACCCTGCACCGGCTCGATTAAAATGGCTGCAGTTTTTGGCGTAATCGCACCGCGCATCGCGTCGAGGTCGTTGAACGGCACCTGCTTGAATCCTTCGACCGCCGGCTCGAACCCTTTTTTCACTTTCTCCTGACCGGTCGCCGCGATCCCGGCCAGAGTTCGGCCGTGAAACGAATCGACCGTTGTGATGATTTCGTAGCGGCCATCGTCATGTCCGAATTTTCGCGCCAATTTGAACAGACCTTCATTCGCCTCCGCGCCGCTGTTGCAGAAAAACGCCCGCCCCGAAGCGATTAGATCGACAATTCGTTTCGCGAGCCGTCCCTGGAGCTCATTATAATATAGATTGGAAACGTGGATCAGCTTTTGCGACTGCTCGATCAGCGCTTCTGTAATCTCAGGATGGGCGTGGCCTAACGAGCAAACCGCGATTCCGCCGGCAAGATCCAGATAGCACTTTCCATCTACGTCCCAAACGTAGCTCCCCTCGCCGCGTTCGAGGACGAGATCGAACCGGGCGTAGGAGGGAACAACAAACTTCTCGAACGTCTCATGCACCTGCCCTGCATTTCGGCGTTGGACGTTGGACGCCTGCCGCGCCGTAGCCTTGCGAAGGCGGGTTGAGCGTTGGACATTTTCTGCCGTTTTCATAATACAACCTCCGTCCCGACTCCGGCGTCGGTGAAGATTTCGAGCAAAACGGAATGCGGAATTCTCCCGTCCACAAACTGGACTTTTTCAACGCCGCTCTCAATCGCGGCGATCGCCGAGTCCACTTTTGGAATCATCCCTTCGCCGATCACGCCAGCTTTTCGCCACTTCGGAACTTCGCTCACGGCTAAATGGGTCAGCAAACTGGAATCTTTTTTTGGATGACGCAACAAACCAGGCACGTCGCTCATGAACACCAAGCGGCGCGCTTTCAACGCAATCGCCGTTTTCGCCGCCGCAATGTCGGCGTTGCAGTTGTAAATTTTACCGTCATCGCCAAGCGCGGTCGGACTGATCACCGGCGTGACGCTGCGTCGAATGCATTCGCGCAATGGTTCCACGTTCACGTCGCAAACTTCGCCGACGAAACCAAGATCGACATCTTCACCCTTTTCACTTCTCGCTAAATATTTGCGGCAGCGAAAAATCTCGGGACCGGCGAAACCGCGCGCTTTCCCGCCGAAGTCCTCGATCGCTTTCACAATTTCAGGATTGATTTCGCGCGAGAGAACACGATCGACGATTTTCGCGCTGGCGGCCGCGGTCACTCGATAGCCGTGCACGAACTCGGATTTCACACCGGCTTCCTCGAGCGCACGCGTGATTGCTTTGCCGCCGCCATGCACCACCACCGGATTAATTCCGACCGCTTCGAGAAAAACCACGTCGCGGGCGACCCGGTGCCGTTCTTCCGGATCGGGCGAGTCCATGAAACTGCCGCCGTACTTCACCACGAAGATCTGGCTCCGGAAACGTTGAATGTAAGGCAACGCTTCGAGCAACGTCGCCGCTTTCGAAATGATTTTTTTCATCAGCCGCCGAGGGTCGCGGGATCAGTGATATCGCCTTTGTTGAACGCGACGTAGTTTTCCGTGAGGTCAGCCGCGTAAAGCACGAACTCGCCGCGGCCACGATGAAGATCAACGTGCAGGTCAAAGTCTGGCGCTGCAGTGATTTTGGCCAGCGTTTTCAAGGCGACATTTGTCGGACGACCGCGTCGAAATGCAAAAACAATTTTGCGGGTGCCGGGTCGCGCGTAACCGACATCGACAATCGTTTCGTCGACATCAGCTTTTGAATAGCCAAGCGCGCAGAGAATTCGGCCCCAGTTCGGGTCGCCGCCGCACCAGCTCGCGCGCACGAGCGAGCTGTTAGCGATCGCGCGCGCGGCCGCTTCTGCTTCACCATCGTTCCGCGCGCCACGCAGATGAAGCGCGATAAATCGAGACGTTCCTTCGCCGTCGCGCACGATCATCTTAGCCAACTCGAGACAAACGAAATTCAGCGCATTCTGAAATTGGGAACGCCGAATTTCGGATTTGGAATTCCCCGCAAGTCCATTCGCCAGCGCGATCACTGAATCATTCGTGCTCATGTCGCCATCCACCGTGATTCGGTTGAAACTTTTCCCGGTCGCAATCTTAAGCGCGCGCTTGAGCGCGCGAGGCTCAATCGCTGCGTCAGTCGTAATGAATCCGAGCATGGTCGCCATCCCCGGCTGAATCATGCCGGCGCCTTTGCAGATTCCGCCCATCCGAACCGTTGATTTTCCAACCTTGAGCTCGACCGCGATTTCTTTGCGATGTGTGTCCGTCGTCATGATCGCTTCCGCGACTTGTCGCGCGTTCGACGTCGATCTTGCAATCCGCGGCGCGCACGCTCGAATTCCGCGCTCGATATTTTTCATCGGCATCGACACCCCGATCCGCCCAGTCGAACAAACGAGAACGTCTTCCGCAGAAATTCGCGCTGGCAAACTTGACTGCTTAAAGCGGTCAAGTTTATCGAGCGCGGATGCTACTAGCTGAGTCATTGTTTGGGTATCGCGAAGTCCCTGCTGGCCAGTGCAGGCGTTGGCGTTCCCGGAATTCACGACGATCGCGCGCGCAAGTTCTTTGCGCGCATGCTGCCGGCTAATTTTTACCGGCGCGGCGCAGACCTGGTTCGTCGTAAACACTCCCGCTACCGCCGCCGGAGTATCCGAAACAATCAAAGCGAGATCACGCTTTTGTCCTTTCTCGGAGCCTTTGCCAGTGCCGAGCTTTTTGATGTCGCAGAAAACCGCGGCGCATTTGAAACCGCGGGGCGCGCAAATTGAACCGGCAACTTGTCGAAACGGATTTTTCAAATCAGCCCAGCAGTCTCGGGAAAGCCGAGCATCAGATTCATGCATTGCACAGCCTGACCGCTCGCGCCTTTGACGATGTTATCGATCGCACTCATGACCACAAGACGATGGGTCCGCTGGTCGATCTTCCAGGCGACGTCGATGAAGTTTGTGCCGACCACGTTTTTCGTGTCGGGTAGATGTTCGTCGCCAAGTAAACGGACGAACGGTTCGTCTCCATAAGCGCCGCTGAAAATGACAGCCGGATCCATCTTCACGACGTTGCCCGCGATATCGGCATAAATCGTTGTCACAATCCCACGATTCACCGGCACCAGATGAGGAGTGAATTGAATCACAATTTTCTCGCCGGCCAAAATCGACAGTTCCTGTTCGATCTCGGAAAGATGCCGGTGTTTTGGGACGCCGTACGGCCGGACGCTCTCGTTGCATTCGGAAAAAAGATAATCGCTTTCAAGTTTGCGCCCTGCGCCGGTCACACCGCTCATGCTCGCGACCAGAATCGTTTTGCGATCGATCGCTTTCCGGCGAATCAGCGGCCGCAGCGGAACGAGAGTGCTCGTCGGATAACAACCCGGGCACGCAACAAGCTTCGCTTCGCGAATTTGGTCCCGGTAAATCTCCGGTAAACCGTAAACCGATTGGCCTAGCAAATCGGGCGCGGGATGATCGTGGCCATAGAATTCCTGGTAAACGGCGGCGTCTTTTACTCGGAAATCGGCGCTAAGATCGACGACCCGAGCGCCGGCGGCCAAAAGCGGCTTGGCAAATTCGGCAGCGAGTCCATGTGGCAAGGCGAGGAAAACAAGACCGGCCTCGCCCGCGATCTGTTTTGGGTCGGGATCGGAAAACTTCAGCGCGGTCGCAGTCTTTTGGTGGGCAAAGCGCGGAAAAACCTGCGCGAGCGATTTGCCGGCCAATTGCCGCGACGTCGCCGCGACCAGGTCAACCTGTGGATGCGCGAGGAGCAGACGCACCAGTTCCTCGCCGGTGTAACCGGAAGCGCCCACTACCGCGACCTTGGTTCTTGTCACAACGCGCAATGCGTATTCCGTCTCGCGCGGATTGCAACGAAAAGCTGCGCAAAAAAACAGGACAGGATTAAGAGGATTAAATGAGATTCTAACAAAACAAAAATCGTGTGAATCTTGTTAATCCTGTCTAGTTTTCTCTACCTATGGACGCTCTTTATCTTGTCGGAATCGCGGTGCTCGCCGTTTTCGGTTTCGTTTTTGCCATTGTTCTTTTCAACTTTTTCGGGATCTGGTTGCGGGCGCGCATCGCTAACGCGCCGGTCGGGATGGGCAAAATGATCGGGATGCGGCTTCGACGCGTGCCGGTTGGATTAATTGTCGACAATCGCATCACGGCGGTGAAAGCGGGCATTGAAGTGCCGAGCGATCCGCTGGAAGCGCATTACCTCGCGGGCGGCGACGTGACTCAAGTCATCCTCGCGTTAATTGCGGCCGACAAGGCGGGCATCTCGCTCGATTTTAATCGGGCCTGCGCGATCGATTTGGCCACGAAAGGCACCGGGAAAACCGTGCTCGAAGCGGTACGGACAAGCATTAATCCGAAAGTGATCGACGTACCTAATCCGGCGATGGGCCGGACGACCATCGACGGTGTGGCCAAGGACGGGATTGGCGCGAAAGTTAAAGCGCGGGTGACGGTGCGCTCGCATTTGGATCGATTTGTCGGCGGCGCGACTGAGGAAACAATCATCGCGCGCGTGGGCGAAGGTATCGTGAGCGCGATCGGCTCGGCCGATTCCTACAAGGATGTGCTGGAAAATCCGGATCGCATTTCAAAAGCAGTGTTGGCAAAGGGACTCGATAGTAACACCGCGTTTGAAATTCTTTCCATCGACATCGCCGACGTGGACGTTGGCGACAATATCGGCGCGAAATTGCAGAGCGAACAAGCGGATGCCGACAAGCGCATTGCCCAGGCGAAAGCGGAAGTGCGCCGCGCAGCTGCGGTGGCAGTGGAGCAGGAAATGAAGGCTAAAACGCAGGAAATGCGCGCGAAAGTCGTCGAAGCGGAAGCGCAAGTGCCGATGGCCATGGCGGAAGCGTTTCGCGCCGGTCACCTCGGCATCATGGATTATTACCGGATGAAAAACGTGCAGGCCGACACCTCCATGCGTGAATCGATTGCGGGAACGGACAAACCGCGAACAGACGCGAGCTAAGAAAGTAAAACATGGCAGCGGTGCATCTCGATAATCTGCTTTTCCTTTTGTTCGTCGCGATCGCGATTTTCTTTCAGATCCTGACCCGAGCCGCGACTAAGAGTCGCAGGCGTCCCGGGGATACAACGCGCAGATCGACATCTCCATCGCAAAGGGCGCGTCCAATTGCGAGCGAATCGGAGGACACCGATGCAGACCGCATCCGAAAATTTTTGGAAGCGCTGGGGCAGCCGACCACATCGAAGCCTCCGGCGCCGGTCGCGCCACGACCGACTTACCAAAGGCCAACGGTTCTACCGCATGTTTCGCCACCGTTGAGATCACCGCTGCCGCCGCTGACAACGCGACCACCGGACTTGCCGCGCGAAATCCGGCTACCAGGCCAGAT
>Ga0193750_1000411_pt1 | contig 11748 bp, 8 predicted proteins | sample L1c1metaG_FD_160569 | JGI IMG/M metagenome (GOLD analysis project Ga0193750, IMG submission 160569) | Soil microbial communities from a riparian zone of the East river system, Colorado, United States - L1c1 | ecosystem: Environmental > Terrestrial > Soil > Riparian zone | place: USA: East River...
GTGAGTTGCATGCGGCGCGGGCGGTGGAATCATAGCGATCTATGCGTGATCCCCGCTTCGATAGACTCGCCGAGATCCTGGCGGGTTATTCCACAGAGTTAAAACGCAATGAGAAGGTGCTGATCGAGGCCTTTGACGCGCCCGATGAAATGACGATCGCGCTCGTGCGCGCGGCGCGGAAGCGAGGAGCGATCCCTTTCGTGCAGTTGCAAAGAGCGCGGGTTAGCCGCGAGCTTGCCCTTGATGCGAGCGAACCGCAGTTGCGTCTCTTGGCCCAGCACGAACTGGCCCGGATGAAACAAATGGACGCCTACATTGCCGTACGAGGCAGCCACAATATCACCGAGCAGGCCGACGTGCCGACCGAGCAGATGAAACTGATTGCAAAAAAAATGCGGCCAATCCAGGACCACCGCGTTCAGAAAACGAAATGGGTGGTTTTGCGATGGCCGACCCCGGCCATGGCCCAGCTCGCTAGTATGAGCACCGAGGCTTTCGAAGATTTTTTCTTCGAAGTTTGCACGCTCGATTACCGCAAGCTTCAACCGGGAATGAACGCGCTAAAAAAACTAATGGAGAAAACCGACCGAGTCGAGATCGCCGGCCCAGGAACGGACTTGCGCTTCAGCATTAAGAAAATTCCGGCCGTCATTTGCGGTGGCGATCGGAATATTCCGGATGGGGAAGTTTTTACCGCACCGGTGCGCGACTCGGTCAACGGCTTTGTCACCTTTAACGCGCCAACAATTTATCAGGGCACGAGCTTTGATCATATCCGGTTGGAATTCGAAAACGGAAAGATTGTCAAAGCGACGAGCAATCAAACCAAGAAGTTGAACGACATTCTCGATGCCGACGCCGGCGCCCGTTACATTGGCGAATTCTCGCTCGGCTTTAACCCGCACATTTTGCATCCGATGCGCGATATTTTATTCGACGAAAAAATTGCGGGTTCGTTTCATTTTACTCCCGGTCAGGCTTATGAGACGGCCGACAACGGAAACCGCAGCCAGGTGCACTGGGATATGGTCAACATTCAACGCCGGGAATATGGCGGCGGGGAGATCTATTTTGATGGCAAACTCATTCGCAAGAACGGCGAATTCGTTATCCCGGCCCTGCAATCGTTGAATCGGGCAAGGTTGCTCAAGCGAAAATAAGAAACCGCGCGGAATTGCCCACGCGGTTCCCAAGTTTTTTGTCGGAAACGTTAGCCGCGTTTCGCGACCGGATTCAGTTGCAACATCGCGATCTCGCCGTTGCTCGCCATCTGCACGTTCGTTATTTCGAACATCGGTGCATTTTCAACGGATGAAGCGCCCGCACCCGGCAATTGCACGGCAACGGTCTTGGATGTCGAATTGAGAATGATGCCGGCAATTTCGAAGGTGGGAGAAAATTCCACGCTCGTTATTTGGAAGGCGGCCGTGAGATGAACCGATGCTTGCGTTTGATGCGAAGGCGTCAATTGCAACGGGGCTGATTCAAATCCCGATACCAGTTGCAGGCCGGAAATATTAAACGAGGGCGTCGCGAGCGTCGCCGGCTTTTGTTGCTGCGATGGATTCACGCGCAGTTGGCCGAGGCTGCCGGCTGCTGCTTGAATTTTGGCGATCTCGAAATTGACCTGCAAGTTCATCGCTGCCTGTTGCTGCTGCGGCGATGAGGCCAGGCGCATCGTGACTACTTTCGAAATCGGCCGCAATTGCAAAGCGCCCATCTTGAAGGTGGGCGTTAATTGCATCGAAGCAATTTCGCACGACAGGGTAATTTGAACAGCCGTGTGCACGCCACCAGCTGCTGCTTGCGGTGCGGATGCGCTATGTGCGGGCTGCGTGGGACCTCCCGAGGTTCGGATGACGGGAGTCGTTGGGGTCTGGAGTGTTTCAGGCATGGTTTCGATTGGTGTTGGTTGTGGGGCAAAATGTTCTTCTTCGCTAGCCGGTGGGATTTCCGGCATCTCTCGCAAAGCGCTGATGCCGGCAATGGCACGGCCAACGCCAGCAATCTCGGCGATTTCTGGTTCTTCCGTGGCTTCGGCCTGGATCGGTTCCTCGGTGGTCACCACAGTTTGATAGGGAACCGGTTGGCCTTGTCCGACCGCCTCTGGCTCAGGCGACCATTCCTGAATGGAAATTTGTTCCTCGAGCTCGAAAGGCGCGCTGACCTCAGCAGTCGCTGGCTCACAGACTTGCGTTTCTAAAACGCTCGCTGGCGCTTCTCCGGATTCGGAGATTTCCCATTCGCGCACTGGTTCAGTTGGGAAAGTATCTTCAGCAAATGCGGCCACCGGCTCCGGTTCTGCCTCCTCGATCGCCGGCTCATAGGAAACGGTCGGCTCATCAGACACGGACGGTTCGTAAGCCGCGGGCGGCGGTTCTTCATAAGACACGGCTGGCTCATCAGACACGAACGAAGCAAATGCTCCCGCCTCGGGCACAACTTCCTTCTCGCCGTTTGTCGGCACCTGCTCAATTACCGGTCCCACGGATGCTTCCTCGAAATCGACGTAGGCCGGTTCAATGGTGCGGCCATTGATCGTTGTCTCTTCCGGTTCGGCGGGCGGAACAATTACTGGATCTGGCACGCGTTTCGCCACTGGAATTACCGCGCGTCGGAGTGCTGGCTCGGAAGCCTTCAGCTGCACGGAAACCTGGCGCGGCCCACCAACAAAACGCTTTGGCGCTTGCAATTCGGGCGTTTCTTCAGCCATCTCGTCATCGTGTAGTGACGGTCCCGTGACCGTTGCCGGCCGATGACCAAGCTGCGTCATTCCGATTCGTCGCCGAATCTCCACTACCACCACGGACACCAGCAGACCGAATCCACTCAGGCCGAGAATCCAAACGAGCAACGGCCGCTGTCCGGTGAAGGAACTAATTCTCTCCCCAACTGTCGGCATAGGTGCGAACTTCCCGACTTTTTCTGGCGCCAGGACGGTCGCCGGCGTCGTATTGGTTGCTGTAATCGCGTTGGCTGCTGTAGTCGCTACGGTTGCGACAGGCGCGGCAGATTCAGCCGACTCATTTACAGGCTGCGTAGCGGTTGTTGCGGCGGCGAGCTCAGGTGCAGGCGTAGGCGCCGCCATTGTCGCCGCCGGTTCAGGCGTTGGGGCGGAAGCTTCAGGTGTTGAAGCGACGACAGGGGCAGTAACGACAGAGACGTCTGGTGTTGCTGCAATTGCCGGAACAGGAACCGGCGCAGCGGTAGCCAAAGCAATCGCAGGAGATGGTGTCGCGCTAGCCGATGGTGACTCGACCGAAATACCGGTCGCCGCTGGCGCAGCTGGAATATCCTCGGGACGCGCCGGGGTTCCCATCGCTTTCGCATTCGAGACGACGACTTCTGCCGGAGTTGGATTCACCACTGCTTCGCTCGCTTTCGGGCCTGGCGAAGGGGTTTGTGCCAGCGCCAATTGCGTTCCCTCTTCAGTTTTCACCTCCGCGCCAGGGATCGGGCTGGGCTCGATCGCCGGGACCGATGATTCGGTTTGAGTGGAAGCGACCGCCGCCGCACCAACCGAGGCGGTGGGGGTCGGCGACGAAAGGACCATCGCGTTCTTTAGCCAACCAAGATCGTAAAAACCGGCTGCATACTGTGCGTTCGACGCTGACGGATAAATTTTTCTTGCGGATGTGATCCAATCGTTGGCTTTGTCAGTATTCTCGTGTTTGAACTCCCAGGCCGCCTCCGCGTAATAGAGCGCCGGGGTATCGCCACTAAACTGGAACTGCTCCATCAGTTTTTGCGCCCGGCTATCCTTCCCTTCCAGCAGATAGGTAAGGAATATTCTGAAGTTAATCAGTTGTGCTGCCTGATTCTTGTCTCCGCCCGGCGTTTGCTTCAACAATGCCTGAAATCGATCACGCGCCTCGGCGTAATCCTTATTTCGGAAGGGAACGTCCGCCAGGTTGAACTGCGCTTCGCGAAATTTCGGATCGACCTTGAGGGCCTGTTTAAAGAACCGTTCGGCCTCATCGTACTTTTGCTGTTCCAGCAGAATCGCGCCGCGCAAATTAAGGACTTGCGGCTGGTTTGGTTCGGCCGCATCCGCTTGCTCGGTTAACCTCGCAGCGGAATCGAAATCGCGCTGCTCGTAAGCTTGCAGGGCCTGTTCGAACGCCGTCTTAGCCACTGCTTTCGTCTTGCCCGCTCGCTCCTCCGGCGAGAGCAATTGCACCGCCGGCCGTTGCTGCCCCGGTTGCTTTTGCAACCAGCCGATTTCATAAAGCGACTCGGCAAAAAGCTTGTTTAATTGGGGGGAGAAATTCTTTTCTGCTGCCGACATCCAGTTCTTGGCATCGGGAATATTTTGGCCTTGCAGCGAAATGGCCGCATTCGCGTAATGCACCGCCGGCGTGTCAGGCGACAACTCAAATTTCGCCAGAATCGAATCAACCATCGTGTCGTTCCCTTCCAGCAAATAGGTCAGCAAAATCTTGTACTGAATAAGCTGGGTGGCTTCTCCCTGTAGCTCCGCGGCATTGCTCGTGAGCAATTCCTGGAAACGCTTCCGCGCTTCCGCCCAATCTTTTTTCAAAAACGGGATCTCAGCCAGATTGAACCGGGCGTTCCAAAATTTCGGATCAAGCCCTCTGGCTTCCGACAAGGCGGCTTCCGCCTTGTCGTAGAGCCCCTGGCGCATATAGACGACGCCGCGCAAATTTTGCGACGCCGCCAGATCCGGTTTACGCGCGTCAATCGCATCCAGTTCCTTCAGCGCCTGCACATAATTGGCAGCGTCAAACGCGCGATACGCTTTGTCGTACATCGCTTCGAGCTCCGAATTCGATGGCGCGACGTCGTTCGCGGCAATGGTCCCAAAAACCAGCAATGCAATCGCAGCAAATTTTCGAATCTTCATGCTGGGACAGAATAGAACTATCGCTGGGTGACCCTGACAAGTTATTTCTATCGCTTGGAACACGAATTTTCGCAGCCGCCTACGAGATCCGGGCAGCGTCTTGGACCGCCTTCCCGCAATTGCGGCAGTACTTTTTCCACCTGCGCCGTTGCGCTCAGACATTTGTCGGAGCCGCGCGAGCCGAATTCATGCAGCCCACCAACCGCAACCCTTCCAGAGTGAGATTTTCGTGCACCGTGTCCACCTCCGGCAACTTGTGTGCGATCAATCTTGCATAGCCGCCTGTCGCCACTACCCGCACCCTGCCCGTCCACGATTTCTCCTCTGTGATCCGTTGCAAAATTTCGCGGACAAGTCCGCGATAACCAAAGATCGCGCCGGCCAGCATTGCCTGATTCGTCGATTTGCCGATCGCACTTCGCGGTTCCCGCAGAGAAATCCGCGGCAACAATGCGGTCCGATCGTAGAGAAAATTCGTCATCGCTTCCAGTCCCGGAGCAATAACGCCACCGATGTAGGCGTTGTCCGGCGCGACGATGTCGAATGTGACCGCGGTACCAAAATCGATCACGATCGCGGGCGTTCCATAAAGCTTCGCCACCGCCACGGCATTGGCCAATCGATCGGCGCCGATCGTTTTCGAATTGGGGTAATCAATACGGATGTTCAATTGCGTCTTTGACGTCAGCCAGATTACCTTGCGATTGCCAGCGGCACGTTTGATCCCGCGGTTCTTTTTGGGCACGACCGATGAGACAACCAGGGTGGCGGAATCGTGTCCCCGCAAAATTCTTGCGATCCGCGCCACCGTTAAGATGGGCGTGGCAATCTTTGAGGCTCGTCCAATTCGAGAGCGTGAGGCAAAAGCCAGTTTGGTGAATGAATTGCTGACATCGATGAGTAAAAATTCGGTGCCCGGCTTTTTCACCCTCTTGCGACCATGAAATGCCGCGCTTAGCCTCGCGCTGTGCTTGTTCATCGTCCCCGCCGTTTACGCCGCACTGCTGCGATTCGCAATCTCATTCGCGAAACAAATCTTAGCCGGCACGATTTTGTGTTGCCACTTTTCGTTAGTGAGAAAATCGAGCGCGCCAAAGCGATCCCCAGTATGCCCGGCGTTCACCAATACAGCGCGAAGGAGATCGCCGCGATAGCGCAGCGCGCCCATAAATCGGGAGTGCAAGCGGTGCTTCTCTTTGGAATTCCGAAGTCGAAGGATGAAGAGGCCAGTGGCGCGTATGCCGAGAATGGCGTGGTCCAAAATGCGGTTCGGCAAATCAAAAAGCGCGCGCCGGATTTGACGGTAATTACCGATGTTTGTTTGTGCGAATACACCAGCCACGGCCATTGCGGCGTGACTCGCCTCGACGGCGAGCATTTTCATGTCTTGAATGACGAAAGCGTGGAGCTGATCGCGAAGACCGCGGTCTCGCACGCTGCGGCCGGCGCCGATTTGGTAGCACCAAGCGACATGATGGATGGCCGGATCGGCGCAGTCCGGGCAGCGCTCGACCAGGCAGGTTTCGATCAGACCGGGATCATGAGTTATGCGGCAAAGTTTGCCTCCGTCTTTTACGGGCCGTTCCGCGATGCTGCGGAAAGTCCTCCGCAGTTTGGCGATCGGCGTTCCTATCAAATGGATCCGGCCAATGCAGACGAAGCGCTGCGTGAAGTGGAGCTCGACCTCGGCGAGGGCGCCGACATTGTGCTGGTCAAACCGGCTTTGCCCTATCTCGATATTTTGTGGCGAGTGCGCGAGCGCTTTGGCCGACCAACCGCGGTTTATCATGTCAGCGGAGAATTTGCGATGGTGAAAGCGGCCGTGGAAAAGGGCCTGATCGACGAACATGCAGCCGTGCTCGAAATCATGACCTCGCTTAAGCGCGCGGGCGCAGATTTCATCGTTAGCTATTGGGCGTTGGACTTGATGGAATGGCTGAAGAGCTGAAGAGCATTGTAGCTGCAGCTGCAGCCGCCGGCGGCAGTCATCCAAGAGCGAATTTGCCAACTGCCACTGAGGACAGCGGCAGCTACACCGACCTTCGGGACTCAAATGGGAAACGCGGTGAAACCGCAGCGCATGCCGGTTTAAAACGTTTAGCGCTGCTCTGGGCACAAGCCCGCGGCTATGCCGCCTGCGCCTTGGAAGTGAGCTTGCCGCAATGCCGTTTTTCGCGCTGATGTCGCGGCCTATCGCCCGGCACGAGGCGATGTTGGATCAACCGCGATCTTCGAATGCAAACAGGCGTTGCCTGATTTACGCAGAGATAATTGCCAGAGCGACGCCACTCGCGAACAACTCGAGACATTGTGCCGGCGCCGCCTTGTCCTTGGAGAAAAATTTGCGTGTGCATTTTCCCCATTTGCGAATCGCAGATTCACTTTTTCCGGAATTCGCTTCACACGATTTCGTCGCCATCAATCTCGCGGGTACAATCGCGTGTTGCGCAAACTATCGGTCCTGCAGAGTCGCCTTCTCGACTGTACCAAGTTCGAAACATTGGTCCGCTATCGCTGCGCGAACTTGTTCTTTGTCGTTGTGCCTGATGAACTCTTTCGCGAATCCGAAATTCCAATTGGCTGGGGTGCGCTCATCGAATCAAATGACTCGCTTGAGCTGGTCCGCAAACCGCTCTGGCAGGAAAGCCCGCCGGAAAAACGGCTTCATGTGCTAGAACGAATCGCTGCCGCCGGAACGCGGCTGTGCAACGCGCAGTTACAGATCACATTTGATGACGTGTTGGCAGGGCGTTGCGCAGTTGTTCACGGCTATTCAACAGGAACCTGGCCTGCAACCCTGCAGGGCGTTGCTCACGGCGCGAGCAATTGCCAGCCGCTCGGAAGCGTTGGACCATAGGCGCCAGCAGTCAAAATATTGTTATCCAGATACCACAGCGCAGTGCGCTGAGTTGTAGGATTGTAAAGCAGGTAATCTGGCTTGCCATCGCCATTGAAATCAGCCGTTCCTTTCAAAATATAGCCGCTTGCGATAGTCGGTCCAAACGCGCCGCCGACGTACTTAGCACCGGACAAATACCAAATGGCAGACTGTCGTGTACTCGGGTTGAAAAGTAAGTAGTCGTTGTCGCCATCGCGATTGAAATCCGCCACAGCAACCAATTTCCACCCCGGTGGCAGAGTTGGTCCGTAGGCGCCGCCTACCAGGACGCCATCCGTAAGGAACCATATTGCTGTCTGTCTGGCACTGGGATTCACCAGCACGAAATCCGGATAACCATCACGATTGAAGTCGCCCACTGCGTTCAAATCCCAATCCGGCGGCAGGAATAGGGTGACGTTTGTCAGCCAAGAACCTCCGGCTAGATAAACGATGACCGCGTCATGCGAATCCGGCTCGAAGATTGCATAATCCGGGCTACCGTCACGATTGAAGTCTGCCACTCCGACAAAATTAGAATACGCCGGATACGCTGCACCGCCGGCGAGGTAAATGTTATTATTGAGATACCATAGGTTTGTGGCTCCCGTTGGATAATGAAGGAGAAAATCTGGTTTACCGTCGCCATTGAAATCGGTTGCTAGCGCTGCAGGCGTGGGCGCAGGGATTGGTGACAATGGTCCGAAAGAAATTCTCGCACTCACCCCATCGTCATACGGAGTGTACAAAACTGCGTTAAATCCTCCCAACCTGTCATAGTTCAGCGTGGTGTCGGCCAAAAGAATTCGATCAGGATCCCGCACGTCGTTCCCGTTATGTGCGAGCACCAGTCGCCCGGTCTCGTCAACCTGAATATCAGTCAAGTATGGATACCCGGTCGAGAAGCTGTTTACGAGCATCCCAGTTGCATCAAGTTCATAGACCCCGCCGCCCGCTCCGCAGAGAAAGATATTTCCGGCGGCGTCGGCGGCGACACCCGAAATATTTTCATTATTCACGATCTCACTCGGAATCGGCATTTGTCGCTTTTGCACGAGAGTGGCCGGATCATAAACGTCGATAGTGTCTGGGCCGCCACAGAAGTAACCGCACGCCGCGAACAGAGCGTAAATGTTCCCATTGAGGCCGACATTTACAGGGGAAAAGCCCGGACCGGTTTCGCGTGTGGCAAAACGAACAGCGTCCCCGTTGATGGTGTTAAAACGAATCAGACCGGTCGGATTATTCGTGTTATCACCATCATTGACAAAGACCCAGTCCTTGAAAGCCGCGATACTGGCACCATAATGGCCATTCCAGCCAGCGAGACCTTCGTTTGTAAAGCTCTTGGTATCGGGAAAATAGCGAGTCAGAAATGGGTGGTCGATTCCATTAAATGCGCTAATCGTTCCACGGTCATCGACTGTGATGGCAGCCAAAAGCTCACTGTCGGGGCTATTCGGATATGGACCGTTATTATATGAAAACCGGATCCGTCGAGCGAAGACGCCGGTTGGCGAGAATTCTGCCACCATATTTCGCAGCGGATGCACGAACGAACCGTCCTGCCCAGTCGACACAAAGATATTATGCTTGGCTAGTGGCAGAGGCGGCGGCGTGGGCGTGGGTGTCGGGGTTGGCACGACGCCGAGCGGCGGCGGCACTGCGTGTGCAAACGAAACCCACATCGCCCAGTCCAAGACTTCTGGATTATTGACCGCTAGAAATGAGCTAAAGGTTGTTAGTGCGGAGTTGCCAATGATGACCCTTCCTCCGTACTGAGCGAGGATAAGCCGCCCCTTCTCGTCAATATCCATGTCTGTCACCTGGGTGAAACCTGTATATCTGCTCGCCTCCACAACCCCGCTACTGTTGAGTCTGTAAACGACGCCGTTCGGGCAAAAGAGAAACATTCGTCCTCCGCCATCCACCGCGATGTTGCTGGCACCTCCCGCTTGAACAATAATCGCCGGGATCGCGATAGTGCGAAGCAACGCCAGCGTTAACGGGTCATATACTCTGATTAAGGTCTCGTCGAAGTCGGGATTCAATACTATCCCATACAGGTTCCCATCCAGGCCGACATTGATGTCGATAAACATTGTCCCCGCGGCGAAGCGAACCCAACTGTTGTCCGTACGATCAACCCGTATGATACCGCTACTCCCGCCGTTGTATGTTGCGTAATCCGTAACGAACACAAATTTTTGGAATGTGGCGATCGCCCCAAGGTTTGGGGAATTCACCGTGCTCCAGCCCGGGAACGGCCTGTGTTTAAACGTATTCGTGTTCGGCGAATATCGCGTCAGGAAAGGGAAAAATGTGCCGTTATAAGCGCAGATCTCGCCGTACTGGTCCACTGCAATGTCTCTCATATATTCCGTCGGTAGATACGATTTCCGGTCACCATATTTGAACGGGATAATTTGCACCAATGAACCGGCCAACGTAAACTCGCGTACGGTATTCTGCTCTGGCGCATCAGCGCTCCCGGCGAGCGGAATACCAATTGAGACCAAGATGTTATTTGGATTAATGGGGCCCGACTGAAGTTGCTCAAGGGAGGCGAACAATGTCACGGCGGCTGCAAAAAATGCCCGGCGCGGAAGTCGCAAGATGATGCGCCGGAACGAGTGCGTCACGGCAAAGCATTCAACACAAATGGTTATCCCAAAGCAACAAAAATCAGCGTTTTACGACGCCGTTACTAACGACCATAGAAACCCCAAGGCTATCCTGAAACCAGCAAATTACCGCCGCTCATTTCGCTGCGTTGCGGAATTCCTAATAGAAAGATGGAATGGCTGAAGAGCTGAAGAGCATTGTAGCTGCCACCGTCCCCGGCGGCAGTCATCCAAGGGCGAATTTACCAACTGCCGCTGAGGACAGCGGCAGCTACACCGAACCGGCTCCGTGCCCAACTCGCAAACGAGGTGAGACCGCCGCTCATATCGCTTTAAAACGCTTGGCTCTACTCTGGGCGCAATCCCGCGGTTACTCCGTGTGCGGCTTCGAAGTGCAATTGCCGCGTTGTCGATTTCGCGCGGACCTGGCGGCCTACCGGCCTAACGGGAAAGAGATTGGGACAACTGCTATCTTTGAATGTAAACAGGCTTTCCCCGACTTGCGCCGGGATAATGGCTGCAGCGCGGTGACGGCGAAGCGACTGGAAAAGGTTTTCCAACGTCGACAGGTGCTGGAAAAAAATTTGCGCATTCATTACCCGGCGCTGCGCATTCCGGATTCGCTTTTCTCCGACTTCGATTCACATAACTTTGCTGCGATTGAGCATCGTGGCTATGCCCGAGTCCTCCGCGAGTTGAGCGCGTTGCAGAATCGCCTTTTCGATTGCACCAAATTCGAGCGCCTGATTCGCTATCGCTGCGCCAATCTTTTTTTTCTGGTCGTTTCAAACCGATTGTTCCGCGAACCGGAGATTCCATTTGGCTGGGGCGCCCTCATCGAGTCTGAGGGCGAACTTGTTCTGGTGCGCAAACCGCTCTGGCACGAGGTTACCTCGGCCAACCGACTTAAGTTCCTGGAGCGGATCGCCGCCGCCGGTACCCGTATGCTAAACAAACAGTCGGAAATAACTTTTGAAGACGTTTGCGCAGCCCGGAATCAATCTTGTCCTTAGGAACGGTGCGACGGCACGACATCGGTCATCCCGAATCGCGCAGACGATGAGGGACCTCATGTCACGTAATGGATCACCCAAACGTCTCTTGCGTGACGCTTCCCTTTAGGTGAGGTCCCTCGCTTGGGATGGCGAGGGTGAAAACGGCTGCTATTCCTCCGACTTGCGGACAAGTAGATTGCGTCCGGTCATTTCTTTCGGCTGGGGCAGGCCGAGCAGGAACAACAACGTAGGCGCGACGTCGGCCAGGATCCCATCGCGACAGGTAAAATTTGCCGCATCTTTCGCAACGTAAATGACATGCACAAGGTTGGTGGTGTGCGCGGTATTGGGTGAGCCGTCGGGATTCCGCATCAATTCACAATTGCT
>Ga0193750_1000412_pt1 | contig 11744 bp, 11 predicted proteins | sample L1c1metaG_FD_160569 | JGI IMG/M metagenome (GOLD analysis project Ga0193750, IMG submission 160569) | Soil microbial communities from a riparian zone of the East river system, Colorado, United States - L1c1 | ecosystem: Environmental > Terrestrial > Soil > Riparian zone | place: USA: East River...
ATGAGCAGGAGGAGGAAACGTCTCGGGCACGGCGACAAGGGAATGAGGGATGTCCTTTCCCGCTGCTGGTTAAGCTGCCTCTGTCACGTTTCGTGCAACCTTTGCTAAACTTTCCGCACCTGAGCTGACGCCCCTTCGTCCACTGTGCGCCCAGTGGAAGACCTCGAACAAATTCGTGCCGAACTTGTTGCGCTATTCGAAAAGCAGCTCGAAGCCCTCGAACGGGACACTTTTGTCGGCCTAACGGACATAGAACGGTACCAATACGACGCAAGGCACAACCGCATCCACGAATTGCACGCAAAACTAGGGCAATTTAAGACTGCCGCTTGAGTCGAACTGCACACACCTTAGTCTTGGGGCAATACTGTGCCTAACAGACTTGTTAAACGCTGCGCGATAACGTTCCATCATGGCGGAATGCTGGCAAGAACTCGCTGCTGCTGCATCCCGCGAGAAAGACTCCGAGAAGTTCCGCTTACTCATCGCCAGACTCATTGACACGTTAGGACACGAACAGAAACAGCTCCGAGGTGAAATCGAAAAACGCCTCGCTCATTCTGCTGAAGCGACGGACGCAAGATTTAGACCCTTTCACCCCGTAGCACTATTGGAATATACTCAGCGCCTGTTACGGCATAAGACACGCCTGCTCCGTTCCGCAAGGGATGACGGCAGGCTTTTCCTTACTCGGGCGTCAGCTCAATGGGTTCATCCGCCTCTCACGTTTCGTCTCGCAAGGCAGCTCCGCGTTGATCCGTCTTACGATGCCGGGTCACGAATGGCCAGCGTGACTCAGAGAAGGTCATGCGAGCACTGGAGCTGAGATGAAGCGGCTAGAGAAGTTGAAGCCTAGCTATGTAAGTTCGCGCTTGCAACCTCCCCTGTAAGCGTCCATAATCCCGCCACCAGCCGCCGGAGTCCGCTATTGGCTGTCGCGTCTGCACCACTATCCAGCCGGGCGGGGCACACCTGAAATGGGAACGCTTCGTACTAACGTGAGGCTCCTGCCTCCTTGGAGAGGAAGCATGCGTGACCCAAGCGAGTCGAGGCGGAGTGGCCGTTGCAGCACGCTTTTCTTCTGGTTGATTCCTGCGTTCCTGTGTGTAGCGGCGATCGCGCAAAAGGATCCGAAGTCAAACCCCCCGAAATATGACCTGCATACCGAGATCAAGATAAAAGCTACGGTGGAGGAAGTGAAGCTGCCACCAAAAGGCAGCGAGAAAGAAGCCGCCCACCTGCTCGTGAAGACTGGGACAGATACGCTTGACGTATATCTGTGCCCGAAGTCCTTTCTGGTGGACATGGGCGTGAGCTTCAGCAAGGGGGACGAAATCGCTCTCACCGGTTCAAAAATTAAGCAAGGCGAAGCCGACCTCGTTCTCGCACGGGAAGTAGTGAAAGGTACCGACACGCTCGTCCTCCGAGACGACAAAGGCAGTCCCGTCTGGACTTGGCATCCTTGACCGCTTTCTCTGGTTTCGGAGCTCGGGGGGCGATAAATAACCCAAAAGCCCACGACGCGGATCGGGGCTTTTTCTATTTCTCTCTTGACTATCCGGTTCTCCGGGATCACAATCCGCGCAAGTTTGCTTTCCCCGAAAAGCACGCTCTAGCTCCGGAAGTTTGCCATGTTTAGTCCATCGCCGCGTGGCCGTCCGAATCTTGCTGGGAAGAAAGTTCTCCTCATTGACCGTAACCAACCTACCCGCGACGTGCGCGCTAGCGTCCTGCGGAGTCGCGGCATCGAGGTCCATGCGGCCGACAGCCTCCAGGCGGCGCGATTTCTGTGGCAACCCAATCTGTACCGCTTCATCTTGCTCGACGTGCGCAGACATCTTCCCGGAGAGGCGCTCGAATTCTATGAGCGTGTTAGGACCGCGAGTCCTAAAGAACACTTCGTCTTTCTCGTCGGGCCTCCGGCCTATCTCTCCCTCACCTGGCCGGACGATGTCACCGCCGCAGAAAAAGAACCCCAGCAGTGGGCGGAGACGATTAAGCGCTTCTTAGCTGCCGCATAAAACTTTCTCCCGAGCAGCCCATTGGGAACTTAAAGGCCTAACCGTTTGCAGTTATTCCTATCGATAGAGGTGAGAAATGACACCAAGAATCTTTTCCCTGAGCGCCACAGCAGTGTTTTCGCTGATAGCTCTAGGCCACGCGATTCGTCTCCTCTTTGGCTGGCATGTAACGGTGGAAAACGTTGTCGTGCCAGTTTGGATTAGCTGGATAGGCCTCGCCATTGCGACGTATTTGGCCTACCAAGGTTTCCAGTTAGCGAGGATAACGACGAAGTAGTAGTGATGACTCTTGCAAAGGCATTAAAACTTGACTTCTCTGTTCGGAAGCGCAGCGTCTGGCAACACCACGTAGCCGAATTACGGCTCGCTCGATGACGAAGAAACAGCGCAAGCTCGCGCATGCTTCTATCGCCGATTGTTTGAGACTAACCAACGTGGGTTTTGAGCTGGATTTTTCGAGCGAACTGACGCCGAATCAATAAACTTCCACTGTCCCGAACCAGATTCGAAGGCATATTGAGGCTTGTTGAATTCTGTCGAAGGTAACTAATTGTTGTTGCACCTTTTACACACCGCTGTTTAAAAACTATTGAAGTGTGATGAACTTGGGTGCTTGCATAGCTACAAAATCGTCTACACTCGCAAGAATCCTCAGCGGCTTCGACCCCGAAATCGAACAATCTGGCTAAAGGTTCAGGTGCACGCACGGGTAGCGGGAATTCGCGTCTTCAAAGAGCGACGTTGTGGCTATCGCCCTTAACAATCGGTTCCGCAGGCGGTCGAATAGACGCTTTTGGATTACTTCCGGATTGCCCGTCATCCGTCCACAATGGCGGCAAGCATGGTTTTCAGGCTCCCGACCAAGAATTTCACTCCGCTGCCGCTGGCTCTTTCGCTAGAAACTCTTTTGCGGTAGTGACTTCAGGGCGATCAGGGTCAGCGTTCTTCCAGAGTGTCAGGAATTGTTGATAGCGCTGATGGGCCGTGGCCTTGTCGCCGGTTGCCTGCGCCGCTCGAGCGATGCCGTAGATGGCCTTGGGACGCCCCGGAGTCCGTTTTAGAGCTTGAAGAAATCGTTCTTTGGCATCAGCGGGCCGATTCAACTCCATCAGCAGTGTGCCAAAGAGCTCGTTCGCGGGAATGATCGGATAGGGAGGCTGTGAAAGGCTGTCAATCGAATCTTCGATGGCGACTGCTTCTTTCATCTTCGCAATTGCTGCATCTGCATTCCCAGCGGCTTTGGCGGCGTGCGCTTCTGCCTCTTTCGCCTGCATCGTGATGATCTGCTGAGCGAACGGATGTTGTCCGGGCTCCTGCGCGAGCAGAACCAATTTCCCTGCGGCAAGCTTCGCTACGGCAGCGTCCTTGTGAGCTGCTGCGGCCATCGTTTCCAATTGCAGTTTCACCGCCACGAAATCTCGCGAAGGAACAAGCAGCGCAATCTTCGCCGCAGTGTCCCAATCTCCGGCTTCGACAGCGTAGCGCGTCAGCATGTCAAAGTACCCATAAACCACGCGGTCCGGTATGGCATAAATGGTCCGCCCGCGCACGTGCCGCGCTTGTAGCTCTGGAGTGTCGGCCGCTGTCTTCTTGTCGGTCAACGCGTCATATTGCGCCGCGATAACGTCAAGCGTCCGCCGGGCATCCCGATAGCGGCCTAACTGCAGGTAGGCGTATTCCAGATAGTTAAGTGCATGGAAATCGCGCAGGGAGCTGGATTCTCCCGCACGCTTTACATCAGATTCAGAAGTTTGCCAGGCCTTTTCGTTTGTGGCCGCCGACTCATCCCAATACCCTAGACGAGTGAAGATGTGGGAAGGCATGTGTAAGGCGTGCGGAACTGCGGCGGCCACTTTGGCGTATTTGCGTGCTGCCTCGAGCCCTATCTCGGCATGTGCCGGATCGTCATACACATGGATCTGATAGTGCAACACGCCTGGATGGTCCGGACTGCGGGCGTAGACCTCCTCGAAGAGTTTGGCTGCCTGCGTCTGGCGCTCAAAACCCTTCGTGCCTTCCTTGACTGTCCCCAGAATGGCAAGGCCGTAGAAAAGCTTGGTTTCATCGTCCGGAAAGCTGCCATAAGCTGCAGCCATGGCATCGCGGTAGCCTTCGTCGCGCCCGGCTTTCGGTCCTGCGCCAGCATCTTTGAACAGAGCGGCGACCGCGTTGAGATAGAGCTTCTCGCGCGGAGACATTTTCTGCGCCGCAAGTCCCTTTTGCACCAAACCCCACGCAGCCGTCTCGTCTGCGGACGAAGGCGCGTCCCAGAAGGGATGGTTGTACGTCATGGCTGCGCCCCAGTACGCGATTGCACACGCCGGATCAACGTTTGAGACTTGCTGAAAACCTTCCAGTGCGCGCCTGTACCAGAAATTATGTAGCAGGGCCAACGCGCGGTCGAACTTTGCGGCCACCGCCGGAGAGCACGAAATCTCCATATGTGCGCGACCCAGACCCTCTTCAGACCCAGGAGAGGCGTGCGCGTGTTCCTCAGCTTCTTGTGCAATACCCGGAGTACCGAGGGAAAGCATAATGAGGAAACATATTGCGAAGCGGAGGAAGGATCGCATGGCGAGCTCCTTTGTACGGAAATCTCGAGGCTTTGCGGTCTCAGAGATGCGCTAATCGTATCCCAGAGATCCATGTCACCATCGAAAATATAAGGAGTGAGAAACGGGTTGCTGGATGCGAAAGGCGAAGTTCTGGGCGGATGGTCGGCTACTCGGAAGTAATCCATCTGCGTGGTCAGCCCGATTACTGTTGAAAGATCGCCATTTCACCAACAACCGCCATTCGGCGGTGTGAATGTGTATTTAAGCAAAGAATCTCTTATGGCGTGCCGTACAACTGCCGGTACAAGTTCGCGTTGCGCATGATGGCTTGCACGTATTCCCTGGTTTCCGTAAACGGAATCGATTCCACAAATTCCGGCACATCACGATACTTGCCGTAACCCTGCCAATCCTGCACCCGATCGGAGCCGGCATTGTAGGCGGCCAGCGCGTATTCGAAGGCGCCGAATTTATCCACCATGCTGCGGAAATAACGGGTGCCCAGTTGAAGATTCATGCTGGGGGTAAATAATTGGGTAGGAGAAAAATGCTTAATTTTTTCCTGCTTGGCGACTCCCTTCCCTACTTTCGGCAGAAGCTGCATCAGTCCGACTGCGTTTTTGTTTGAAACGGCGTTAGGGTTGAACGCGGATTCCTGGCGGATCAGCGAAGCCACGAGATAAGGATCGAGCGCGTTTTCCGAAGATGACTTTTTCAGATCAGTCCAGTACGGCTTGGGGAACAGGCCTTCCCAGTACGTCCGAGGCAGACTGGGGAGATCCAGAGCAAAATAATTCGGAACTGTTCGTTTCAAAGTTTCAATCGCCATGTCGTAGCGTCCTGCATCCTGATAGAAACGCGCTTTCGCGGCGGGCAGCCAATTCCCTTTTTCCTCTTCCGCGGCAGCCTGCAGTTCGCTGACGGCAAATTCCACCAAAGCGCCGTTCTCCAGCAACTCCGCTTTTTGCACGCGTAAGTTGTCACTCGGAGCCTCGTCTTCAGTTACCTTGGCATTGCTGTTGATTGGCGGGACACGGTCCAGCAGCGCGTAATGCGGCGGATCGTCATCGGCTTTCAGTTGCCCAAGCCGTTGCCGCGCCAGTTCGCCGTAGTAGTAATTTTGGAAGCGCCCGGAGAGCTTTTGATAATAGGCGCGAGCCATCCCTGGATCGTTGTCTTCTTCCGCCAGGCGTCCACGCCAGTAAAGCGCAGCCGGCACTTCCGCGGAAGCTGGGTAGAGCGCAATCTGCTGCTCAAAGGCATTCTTGGCCTCAGCGTTCTTGCCTTGGCGTAACGATAACCACGCTACCTTCCAATGCGCGTAGGAAGCACGACTACCCTCGGGGAAGCGCTGCTGCAACTCACCATAAGACTCGATAGCTCGGTCATAGTCGCGTTTCAGTAAATAAATGTTCCCTTCCGAGAGCAAAGCCTGCTCCATCCATGGACTAGTAGGAAATTCTTGCCGGAGTTGTCCAAGGATGCGCAAGAAGCCGTCATCATCGTCCTCGGCGCGTGCGACTTCCGCAAGGTTGAACAGCCGCTGGGCGTTCATCTCCGGTGTGGAACTGGGAATCGCATCCAAAACCTTCTTAGCTTCTTTGTTCTGCCCAGCGCGGCGCAACGCTACCGCCAACGTCAACTGCAATTCGGCACGCTCAGGCGGACTTACCTGTTCCACTAAGGCGCGATATTCATCGGCCGCGTCGCTGAAGCGCTTGCCTTTCGCCAGTAAGTCAGCTCGCGTCCGGCGCAGGTTCAGCGAAGAAGCAGGCAATGGACTGGACGCGGCCAGTTTCTTGAGCTCCTCGTCCGCCTGGCTAGCTTCTGGGCTTAGCGGCATAGTGAAGTACAGGTTGCGCAAGACGTTTACTGCTTTCTCCGATTCTCCCGACGCAGCATAAGCGCGCCCCAGCGCAAGCTCCACTTCCGCGCGAGTGGGTTCGCGATCTTTTTCCAATACTGCGATGGCCTCTGGCGCTCGTCCTGCGGCCAATAATGCATTCGCGTACACGACATGCGCATCACGAATCAGCAATGAATCGGGATAGGTCTTGTCGAATTCGCCAAGGGCAGCAATCGCTTCGGCGTTTTGGCCCGTCTGCAAATAGGAACTTCCAAGATAGAAATTGACGTAATCTCCCAAATCGCCGGCATTAGGCTTGGCCCGGTTTAGCGGGTCAATCGCTTTGGCATAGTCATGGTCGAGGATGTGCGCATAACCTGCTACCAGCCAGGCGAGGGCGCCTGCGTCTTCTTTTGCGTGATTACGAGCGTAGGATTCGACTCCTGCGTAGGCAGCAGGAGTCCGATCCTGCAGAAGCTGACGAGCCATGGGCTTCAGGCTGGAAGAGGCCACAAAGGCCTGGTGCATCCGGCGCAAACGCGGAGAGGAACGGTTGCGCTTTTTAGCGCTGGGCTTCTTAACGCTTTTCTTCTTAGGAGTGGACTGAGGTTTTTTGGCGGAAGACTGAGCAGCAGATGGCGGGGCCGCAGATAGCAAATTGCTGCGCCACACTGGCAAGACCAGAACGGAGAGCAGCACCACACCCAATTGCCGACGATTAAGAACCACTGTTTTCAATTATCGCCGAAAATTGGCGCCCATGAGTGAACCATCGTCTCCGGCCAGGCTGCGAACGATTTCCTGGCTGAAGTAATCTGCTCCAGCGGCCACGGTTGTACCGTAGCGCTTCTGATAGGTGGCACGGCTTTTCTCGATTTCATCCTTGAGCCGGTCGTAAAGGTCTTTGTTTTTTCGTCCCTCGGTTACTTTGGCCTGGTTGTAGAGCTTTATTTCGTCTACCAGCAGACGAGCAAAGCGTTGCGCCTTGCGGTGGATATCGGCTTCCGCGGGCGGCAATTGCGCAAAATCATCGGTGGCGGGCGCTGGCGCAGCCGCTGCACCAGCAGAAACCACCGGCTCTGATTCGGCGACTGCGGTAGCGTCAGACCGTTGCGGCGTTGCGGCCACATGCTTGGGTGCGTGACCCGCGAAGGGATCGGAAAATGAGGACACAGTCTGCACCGGGAAGCTCGCCTCGGGCCGCTCGCCCCCTGCCTCTCCCGCACCATCCTTCGGTCCCTGTTTGCGCAATGATGCGACTTCCAACCAAGCGCTGGTTGCGGTTACCAACACTTCCAAGGCGGCTGCATCCATCTTTCCACTGGCGTCGCCAGAATCGGCATAGACCAGTGCTGCAACTTTGTCCTTCAGCAAGAGCGGAAGAATCAGTACCTGATCATCGCTGGGACTGCCAAACTGAGCGATCAGTTGAGGATCTATTTCTGCTGAGGTGCCCGCAAAAGCCATTCGCGACTGCATAGCCCGGGCGGCCACTCCGGTGTTCAGATCCAGAGCAAAGTCTTTGAGGTCGTCATTATTCTCAAAGCCGCGTCCTTGCCAGCCGATAGCGGCGCCGCCTCTGACTACGAAGAGCGCGACTCGCCCGCTGTAGCGGACAGTATTGTCCAGCAGCGTACGGAGAATTTCCTTTTGCGTGGTACCAGCGTGGATTGCCGAGATCGCCTTTAGCAGGTTAGCCGGGCTGTTTTCTGCTGATTGTGCACGGGATGTCTGTCCCAAGTGGGGCTGGAGCTCTTCCAGGACCCGCCGGACCAGGTCTACGCGTAGTTGCGGAACATGGCTCTCCAGAATCTGAGACACGACTCTCTCGACGATTTGCTCAATCGCGTTTCGTTCTGCCATGGTCGTAGCTGTGCCGCCGGATGCGGTTTTTCGCCCTGTCATGCTGGTTTAAATCCAATTATATGACCATTTGGCCGGGATTCTGGGTCACGTAAGGACGTGTTCTACCGGGATTGTTCCACCCCTCGGGAATTTATCGTAAACCAGCCAAGTCTGAATACGTCAAAAGAGGTAAGCTAAAGGCCGGGTTTACCAAGTAAAATAGCATTTCTGTCTCGGCCGCGCAGCTAAAATTGTTGCATCGGAAGGACCATGAGCGCCATCCAAACCAAAGTAGATGAGCCCGTCAGTGATGAGCTGACGTTAGTTCAGGCGGCCAAAAGCGGTGACGTTAGTGCGTTTGAAGAACTGGTCCGGCGTTACGATCGGAACGTTTTTCGGATTGCACAACATATTACGCAAAACCGCGAAGACGCGGAAGACGTAGTTCAGGACGCGTTCCTGAAAGCGTACAGCAACCTGGCACAGTTCCAGGGCCAGTCAAAGTTTTATACCTGGCTGGTGCGGATCGCGGTCAACGAAGCGCTGATGAAGTTGCGCCGTCGGCGGCCCGAACGTACGGTTTCGCTGGACGAAGAGGTTAAGACCGAAGAAGATTCCGTGCCGCGCGAAGTCGCGGACTGGAGTCCTAATCCTGAGCAGCAGTATAGCCAGGCGGAGTTGCGTGAAATTTTAAGCAAGACGATCCAAGGCCTTCCCCCTGGATTTCGTACGGTGTTTGTGTTGAGGGACGTTGAAGGTCTCTCGACTGAAGAAACTGCTGATGCGCTCGACCTGAGCATTCCAGCAGTTAAGTCCCGCTTGTTGCGGGCTCGGTTGCAACTACGAGAACGTTTGAGCCGGTACTTCCAGAGACGCGACGGTGGAAATGGCGCCCAGAAACATGAGAGTGGAGATGGCATACAGTGAAATGCTCTGAGTTTCTGCAAGAGCTGACCAATTATCTGGACGGCGTCATCGACGACCGTACCAAGGCTGAATTGGAAGACCATTTATCCTGGTGCCACAACTGTTTTGTGGTTTGTGACACCACCAAGAAAACCATCGAAATCTACCGCGACTCCCAGCTTTACGAACTTCCTGACGACCTCCGAACGCGCCTCCGTACCGCCATCGTTGCCAAGTGCCATGCGCATAAGAAGTCAGGCCCCCAGGAAGCCTGATCCCCGGCAATTCCCTCTAAGCTGATTATTTCTTAGCCTTTCCGCACAACTGCGGCACGCGCCTTCCGGCTTCCAAGAGCCAGATCGAACCTTTTTGGCCAGAGCTGAATCTAAGTAGCTGGATTTCGGAATGCGCGCTGCTTTTGAAGTCCCAGGAAAAGGGGCCAGTTAGAGCCCGGGTGCTGTCGGGGAGGATTCATGATCGCAAAGTTGTTCGACGCCGTATTCGGTTGTTGGCATTCTCATTACAGTTTTCCCATTACGATTCGTCCAGGTTCTCGCCGCAGCCAGGCGGCTTCCCTCACCGGGACTTATGTCGTGTGTCTGGATTGTGGAAAGGAATTTGCCTACGACTGGAAGACAATGAAGTTGCTCACGTCGCCCACGCAGGACCGGCATCGCGTGCGGTCGCTGGCCACAAAAGAGGCCGCGTAAGCATCAGATCGCGTTTTCTACACACGCGAAAAAGCCGCGGTTAATCCGCGGCTTCTTTATTTACTGGGAACTTAGTTATTGTTGTTGTCGTCTCTGCGTTTGAGTGTCGGACGATCGTCATCTTTCTTGTCATCCTTGCTGGTCTTGTCAGTGGATGAAGTCCGGCGCAGACTCGGTTTTCCTGAGTCCTTCTCGTCCACAATCTTGCGACGATTTTCCAGTGCCGCCAGGCGCGCTTTCACCTGGTCGAACTCCGAGGTCGTGACGGTATATTCGGGTCTTGCCGGCAGTATCTGAGAAATTTCTTCCTGCGATCTGGAGATACGATCAGGCGTCTGAGGGTGGGTTGCAAATGCCTTCGCCAGCGTTCCTGGTTTCTTCTTCTCCTGTGCCTGCACCTTTTCAAAGAAGCTGATAAAAGCCTGCGGATCGTATCCCGTCTTGTACATGTACTGTAGACCGAGATAATCGGCTTCCGCTTCGAATCCGCGCGAGAAGGTAAGGAAGGTCAGCGGCAGACCAATTCCGGCTGCCGAGCGTACCGCGTATCCGATACCGCCACCGACGAAAATCAGGGGGATGGTGCCAATATTCGCCCAGTTGGAACGCGTCATGCCCCGCATGGCGTGGCGCGCAGCAACGTGCGCGATCTCGTGGGCCATAACCCCGGCCAGTTCCGCTTCCTCGTCCGCAGCCAGAATCAAGCCCGAGTTCACATAAAAGAACCCGCCCGGCAGCGCCATAGCATTGATTTCGTCCGAATCAATCACCTTGATGGTGAACGGTACCTGCGCATCTGAATTGCGCACCAGGTTCTGCCCAATACGATTTACGTATTCCGTAATTACAGGATCCTGGACCAGCTTTACGCTGGCCTCCACCTGCTGGGCATACTCCTTACCCATGCGGATCTCGCTTTCGATGGAATACCAGTTACCCATTCCCCGGGCGCCCATTTTGCGATTCCCGATGGCGTCCACGTCCTTCTTTCCGCCATCATGCTTGACCTTATCAGGATCAGCAGGCGTAACCGTTGGGGTTGTCGCTGGCGTGCCCTGATCGGTCGACGCTGACGTCCCCGAAGCGCTTGGGCTGGGCGTGCTCTGATCGGTCGGCGCCGAGGTCCCCGATGCGCTTGGGCTGGGCGTACTCTGGTCCTGCGAAAAACTCCATGGAGCCGCATAGCTGAAGGTCAGCAGCGCGGCCGTCAACACTGAAAAACGAAGCTTCATGGCCTACTCCCTTATCCGATTATACGCCCGGTTGGAGACAGTACTTCCTTGGATTTCACTAGTGAGTTGGACGCCGGAGCGGGCCACAAGGTTACCTGTGGTGTGGAAATGACCCGCTTTTGACATACTCGGAAGGCTACCTGCCCACAATGTCAAACTCAACCCGCAGCTCGTTTTTCACTTTGACCGTGCCGCCGCCCAGGCTGATGGGATTGATTCCAAAGTCTTTCTGTTTCAACTCCGCAATGCCCCGATAGTGCCCATTCTGCTCGGTAACGTCCACGTTCACCGGCTGAGTTTGGCCGTGCAGGTTGAGCTCTCCATGGACGAGCCACTTGCGGTCAGTGATGCGTTCAACTCTCGTGGAACGAAAGCGGATTTCGGCGAATCTCTCGGTGTCCAGCACCTTGGGGCCCAGCATGGTTTGCTGAATTTCTCCGCGGTCTTTGTCCGAGACATCCTTATCCACCACTCGCAGTTTGCGCGCGTCCACTCTCAGTTGCACGGACGGGTTGGCCGGATCAAACGATCCTTCCTGAATGGGAGCGCTGATCTGGTGATCATGCGCGAACCCGGAGAACAATCCCGCCTTCAACACCCGCACGGTCATAACGGAGTTCTCGGTGTCG
>Ga0193750_1000413_pt1 | contig 11740 bp, 17 predicted proteins | sample L1c1metaG_FD_160569 | JGI IMG/M metagenome (GOLD analysis project Ga0193750, IMG submission 160569) | Soil microbial communities from a riparian zone of the East river system, Colorado, United States - L1c1 | ecosystem: Environmental > Terrestrial > Soil > Riparian zone | place: USA: East River...
AAACGGTTAAAGCGTCGAAGGCCCAAGGCTGAATTCATCATTGGAGCGCGGTGCATTGGCATCCGTCCCATCGAACCTGGCATCGGAGCGCGGTGCATCGGCATTCGGGCAATCGAACGTGGCGTCAAAGCGCCGCGCATTCCCACCCGGGGCATCGAATTACCCTGCCCCGTCATCTGCGCCGTCGCAATCGAGGCTGCGAAAACGCACGCTACCGCGCAACCAAGGGGAACGAATTTTCTCCAGTTCATAGCGTTATAGGTTTCTAAAGATTGAAACCCACTTGATTCGAAAGTTGCGGCACTGGACAACGTAAAAGGTAGCGACCTCGTTACCTTTGGTCTCTGTGAAACCATCACACCCTGCGATGACAATCATTTGCTGCCTCCCAGTTTCCGGTCGAGATATTTTGGCTTTGGAGCGCTCCTTTCCAGCGTTATATCTGCGCCTACACTACGACTCGAGATGGGCTGCCTCAACTCGCTGCCGCCTTGGGTCAAGAGCCAAGCGGTTGACTACGCTCTCACTCGTGCGTACTTTTGTGCTGGCAAGATTCGGATCGCTAATTCAAGCGGGAGCGTAGAGCGCATCATTCCATTCGATGAGATGGATCGTAAATTGTGATCGAAATGGCCCTGTATCGCCCCCTCATTGGTTAGGCTGCTGCCCAACGAGCTCAAGCTCAGCCGCACCTAGCGAGGGCAAGCTTTGCTTTCACTTCATCCTTCATAATTCATCCTTCAACCTTTTCATACGCCGGCTACACGTCTGCCACGTCTCTTTGTTTACGTGTGTCGGCTGCCCCTCGGCAAGCTCTGGGCCTTGAGCCTGTCGAAACGGCAGCGACTGGTTAGACCTCATCGCTTAGGCCAAACTTGTTCTCCGATGGCAGCGGTGAGTGGGAAGAGAATCGCGAAATTTTTGTCCTGCGGCTGTATGCGAAAGTTGCTCGAGACTGCCTTGCGAATTTCGATAGGCTGGCGAGCAAGGGCTTCTGCAAAGTCGTGGATCAGTAGCATCTGCCGCATAACAGAGTTCTGCACCTCTCCGCCAGCCGCATCCCACGACGTTTTGGCGTCGATGTAAAAGAGTCGCTTGAGCGCGCGACCGTCCTTCTTTGCGGCGCGGTGGACGACCATCAAGTAATCAGGAAAGCCGCTACCTTTAGCTTGAGTGACTGATTCCTCTATATCGCTGAAATCCCGCGATGGATAAAAGACCGTAAACGATGAATCCTCGTTGTAGGCGAGTTCCTGGGCGTAGCTGCAAGGACAGGCATAAACACTGCGCATCGGATCGCAACAATGAGCGTTCGTATAGGTCTAACGAGAATGAGATCAGGGACCGCTGGTGAAGGCGAGCGTGAACTGCAATTGACGTGTTTCATGGAGTAAAGCGAGGCATTACGCCGGCCAGCGGTTCGCTGCGTCGCATGGTTAAGCGTCATTTGCCGAGCCCTGAGTCGCGTGCCAGTCGCCAGCCATGATGAATAAGCCTCTCTGCAACGGCTAATCGCTCGCTCTGCCAGCGTGGAAGAGCAACAGACAAGTCGAAGTCAGCCGCTTGCAAATGTTGCGCGAGCGAAACTGCATCCCCGGATGCCTTGGATGTTCCTGCGGCAGTGTGTGGTCGGACGACGCACGCGCTGTCACCAAGTATCGCAACCGAATCCTTGCTCATGCCGGGCGTGCGAAGATCGTAAATCACTTGGATGAATGGTTCCGGCGTCGACTGAACAAGTTGGGCGAGAACGGCCGGCAGGTGCTCTTCGGCGCGCTGTCGCAACATAGTGATGTAGCGCTGTGGAACCTTGCCCGCCGCAACCGAGGAACGGTGCGCCCGCCCGTCACTGTCGAGCAGTAGCTCTGGAAGCTCGCGCTCCTCATCGGTGTTCCAATACCAGACCCAGTTGAGTCGCCGAGAGCCGGGTTCCAACTCACCCTTCTCTCCCGGAATGAGGTAGCTCAGCAAATGGAAGTCATCGCCCTGAAATAACGTGAACCGTTGCGCCAAGGTCTCAACGACGTGCGCAGGCGCCACGGATTCGGGAAACACACCGCGCCAAGCCACATAACCGGCATATACAGGCTGCGCCTCTGGAAAAAGATGGCGGCGCACCCCCGACCCCACACCGTCCGCTCCGATTATCAAATCCGCCTCCACGCGCTCGCCGCTCGCAAACTCCGCCACCGGCCGCGTCGCCGCAGTGGACAGGCCGACGCACTTATAACCGTGCCGGTAAAAGTCGTCGGGAAAGGCAGCGCGCAACTGATGGAAAACCGCGTCCCAAGACGTAAATGGTGTAGAGTCAGGAAAGCGTCGAATCACCCTGCCCTCGCGATCGAGAAACTGACGCTCCACTCCCGGAATGCTGAGAGTCGCGAGCGCAGCGATGCCGTGCGCTGTCATCCAGTCGAGCATCTCATACTGAACGACCAAGCCGCCGCCTCGTCCGCGCAGCATCGTTGGTGACTGCTCGTAAATCTGAACATCGCAACCCAGGCATCGCAGAGCAATGCCCGTGGATAGCCCGGCAATGGAGCCACCGATGATAGCTACTTTAGGTAATCGTGGCTTTTGCATAGCGCGTTCCGATGACGCCTAACGAGCTCAAGCTCAGCCGCGCCTGGCGAGAGCGAGCTTTGCTTTCACTTCATCCTTCATAATTTATCCTTCAACCTTTTCATACGCCGGCTAGACGTCTGCCCCGTGTCTTTGTTTGCGTGTGTCGGCTGCCCCTCGGCAAGCTCTGGGCCTTGAGCCTGTCGAAACGGCAGCGTCTGGTTAGACCTTTCGGATGCCAACATACTTTGCGAGCTTCCCGAAGAGCTGACCAACGCGAAAGCCTGCGCGATATGACGGAGTGCGGAGGTCGCGACACTCAAACTGAAACCGGCGCTTCCAAAAAATGTCGCCAGCGAAATAGTCTCGAAACACCTCAATGATCACCGTTACGGATAAATCCTCGCGCGTGCAATGATAATGCTCAGCGATGCTGCCCTGCTAATACTCGAGCTGAAATCCTTGCGGCGTGGAAAGTGCCTGCACGTAGACCTGCGGGCCGCTACTGAGAATAGCGAACCGCTCACCCGCTTTCTGCTGCGGTAGAGGCGCGATGACTTCAGCAATGCTGTCGGGAGTGGCTTCGATCGGCTGCTGGAGATGTGGTGACTTGATCGTCACGGCGCTTTTGGGGTCTAACGAGACCCAGCTCAGCCACCGCTGGCTAGAGCGAGCGTAACCTGCAATGTGCGTCTTGAAATCATCCGAAATCTATACATCGGAACGGCCGGCGGTTGGCTGCGGCGACTGGTTAGACGTTTGCGGTCATGTGGAGGTCGGCGTGGACTCAATGAAACCCAAGACATATCCATCTGGATCGCGAACGTAGAACTCTGTCCCGTACGGCATGTGGCGCAATGGAACAACGAATGCAACGCCCGTAGAAGCAAAACGCTCCGAGAGCGTCTCTGCACTCTGAACGCTGATGTAGATGTCGATGTGCTCCTCGCGCTCAAATGCGGTTTGGTCGCGTGGTGGAGGTGGAGAGCACTTGAAATGAATGTGGCAGCCGTCGCGGCACACTCCGGCGTAGAAGCTCTCATAAACAAACTCGACCGCGAAGCCGAGGCAATCGCGATAGAAGGCAAGTGAACGTGAGATGTCTGAGACTCTAAGAACCGGTGCGATGTAAGTGAGGCTTTCGGAAGCTTCAGTCGTAGGGTGAGCGAGCATACGTCTAACGAGAATAAGCTGAGGCGCCGCTGACGACAACGCGACTCACCGCGAAAAGATCTGCTGAACTGCTCACCTGGAAATTTTCTCGCCGATCAGTGGTTGCCTCGAGCGCATGGTTAGGTCTGACGCGTCAATCATGAGTACGCTTCCAAATCACCTTCTGGGCTCCACCGAATCTAACTTCACGCACACTGGCTGCGAGTGGAAAGGTAACGTCAAACGAGGAGGTCCGACCAGCACAAGGGAACCGCGCTGTCGAAAGCCAGCCCATATGGTTCGTCCAATCCGCTGCTGGCGAAAACGCCAAGGTGGGTCCGAGTGGAGGAAAACTTCTGAATAGTTTTGGAGCCGAAATTGGCCACATCCAAAGAGCCGCCCCTATTCGTGAAGCAGCGTTTGCCAGTTTGAAGGCACCCGTTCGGCTGGTCCGGGCGCCGGTTGATCCAACGGATGCGAGTGAGGAGCGGGAAGCTTCGGGCCGGTGAAGAATTCCTCTGTACGACAGTCGTAAAACTACCGCTCGCCCGGCTCGAAACTCGTGATAATCGGGTGACCCGTAGCGGCGTAATGTTTCGATGCATGCTGATTTGGTGAATTATCACAGCAGCCGACGTGACCGCATTCGGCGCATCTCCGAAGATGAAACCACCATCCGCCCCGCCCCAAGCATTCGACGCAACCTGTTCCGCTCGGCTTGACTGCCGGGTTGATACCATCCCTTTCGGACTTCATAGGCTCCTCTCTGACTTCCGTTTGCTTGAGTTACTCCTCATCGACGGGCGGACCAAAGGGGCGCTATTCGATTGCCTTGACCTCAACGGGTTTTGGCCGGGACTGCAGGACTGGTTCCAGATTTGGTTTGTGCCAGCCAAGTAGCTGCACAGCGCCGCCGCGACTTGGGCGCCCTCGCCGACCGCGGCGGCCGATGGAGTGTACGCGGTCACCACAGATGCTTTCAAGTGTCGTGCCGTTTAGCCGTATGTGAACCCCGGCTTGCTTTGCCCAACTTCTATAATATAACCATCAGGATCGCGAATGTAGCAGCGCGTCTCGCCGTACTTGTCCTTTGGCTCTGTGATAAACTCGGCTCCTCGATTTCGCCATAGTTCATAGCACGCTTGAATATCTGCAACGCGGATATTCATAAAGCTGCTCACTGAATCGGGGTTGGCGGGGACGCTGAGCGTTACCGATGGTTTGTCGGGTGTCGGACCGCCCCCGACGTTGACAATGAGCCACGTGTTCGCGATCTGGATGTACCCCGGCGCGCCGCTGCTGTCGCCTCTGCTCAGAATGCGACCTCCGAAGACCGTTTCGTAAAATCGAGCCGACCGTTCGATATCGGCGACGGTGAGAAAGTGTGCGACGGTAAACCCATCCTGGGGCGGCATCTGATAGCTTTTCTGCTCGACTTGTACTTGGTTCATAGACGCCTCCAATTCGGATATGGCATTTCTCCTTTCGCCAGAATACGTCGGGCAGTGTGCCTTAGCAATGAACTATCACTTACAGCTAAAAACACAAAGCCCACCGTCCAAGAAAGCCCAGACCTGCCGGAACGTTCGTATTAGTGCTGGCGAATACCCCGAGATCAGTCCCGATCCAAGCGAACTCCTCGATCACGCTGAATATCGATGGCGCTGTGGCATTAATAACGGCCAAGTGTTTCTTTTTGCCGAACAGCTGCATAAGTCCGTTTGAAGTGAAGCAAGACGACCTCGTTGTCGATCGCAGTTAGCTTTTCTTGTAAAACACTGGGTATTGGCGGCGCGCTTTTCAACGGTTCAGACCTAACGAGAAAGAGATAAGCCACCCAGCACTTTGAGAATTGGCGTGCGCATCAACCGAGAGCTTACAACAAAGTGCTGGGTTGGCTTCATCGATTGGTTAGATGTTCAAAGATGAGCCTTGTTAGGCGTTACGGTCATTTGCAGGCTGCACGCGGTCGCCACTCGCTGATTCGTGCTCGATCAAGTCTGCAAACCAACGGCAACTCACAAACCCTGCGATAGACAAAACTCCAATCGTGTAAGCGAGCCTTCGTCCGTGCCACAAGCTGGAGAACCACTCATTCATGTCGTTGAAAAGGATGTAGCTTTTGCCGCCCATTCTTTCCAACTGGAGATTCTCGCGCTTGGTCGGCACATCAAGGCCCAGGATTCCCAACTTCTCGTCCGGCTGCGCCAAATAGAAAACGATCACCGCTGCGGCCAGTCCGCCCACGAGCAAGACTACTCCAGACATTCGGACGCGCTTGGCGGCAATCATGCTGGATCCTGTGCTGCGAAGCGTACAATAGCGACGCCGAACACATGAAAACGCCCGCTCTTCATCTAACGTTAAAGATGAGACACGCGCGGGCGAGCGTGCTGACGACCCGAATTTAGGAAAAATGCGGAGCGGAGCCGGGCCATGCGAACCAAGGTCAATTCCCGCGCGTTGTCTCTGTCGGCTGGTTAGGCTAATTTATTCATTTGCTTGATCGAGATCTAGGCGAAGAATGTATTCTTCCGTGTCTTCGCCTCTGCCATTGGCGAAATCTTTGTTTTTTCCGATGATTTTAAAACCGCATTTCTGCAGCACTCTCATCGACCCGATGTTGTCCGTTGCTGCCCTGGCGAAAATCGGCCGATCTACAACAAGCTGGAGCATCCTATTGAGCGCTTGAGTCGCTAATCCTCTTCCCCAGAACTCCCTTCCAAGCCAGTAGGTGACTTCTATGTTTTCTCCATGCGGATAGCACGATATGTGACCAGCGACTTGTCCCTCTGCAACGATCGTCCTCTTTGTGATTTGTGACGAATTCAAAATTTTATCCCAATGGGCGTCGAAAGCTACCTTGTCCTTTGGGTCTTCACGGACGAATGCTGCCATCCTAATCGCTTCCCGGTCGAGTTGATGCTCATAGAAAGTTTCGAGATCGGAAGACTCGACTTCCCTAATCGTGATACTCTCAAATCTACTCATTGTTTCTTGCCTAACGAGTTCAAGCTCAGCCGCCTAGCGAGAGCGCGGATGGCTATCACTGGAAGTATTTTAATCATCAGAGCGGGAGAAAACCAAGCCGGCTAGGGGTCGGCTGCAGCGCACTGTTAGGCGTTTGCGGCGGCGCGAATGACGTCGATCACGAGCTTGGGGTTGGAACGCATGGGGACGTGCCTGCTGTCGACCTCATGAATGGTAGCGCCCACTTGGCATTGCTCCTTGGCTATTCATCAAGCGCATCTCACCTATTACTTCTTTCCTCAAGGATTCTCAGGATCTCAGTCTGTTGCTCAGAGATCTCATAGACTTTTGAAGTCAGGGTATGGATGGCAATCAGTGTATCATGATCGCTTTCCGCGCGCGCATCACTGGCGGCCGCTTGGACATTTTGGCCGACAATAATGATGGGGAGCAACACCAACTGCAGAAAAGTTTGCGCGATCCATGCCACAATAATAACCGGGTCATGCGATCGGATCGCAGCCGGAAGCGAGATGAGTGCAACAAGCGCGAATAAGTACGCGCACCACATGGAGCCGACTGTCTTAGTGATGCGCACTGCCAGGCTAGTATTGATCCGTCCCAGCACACCACGGCCATGGATTTTCTTATAAAGATGGTGACGCAGGACTAACTGGGGTACGTGGATTCTTGCATCAGCAGGGCTTGATTTGGTTGGCATAGTTAGTTCCTTAGCTAGCGGCCGCATCCGCCGGCTCGAAGAATTGCGCAATCATTTCGGCCGCAATATGACTGAAGTTACTCGACCGGCCAGCGGTTAGCCGCAGCCATAAAAGGAAAGCGGGTCATTGGGGACACGGGATAACCGTATCTTGAGCCGCGACGATTTGCCATTGTCCATTGCGCTTTAGCCACGTGTCAGTCCACACCTGGCATCGCCTGGCTTCCTTGCCGTCTTTGGCCTTGCGGATCCGGTTTTCTGCTCCGTAGGCGATGGCAATGGAGTCTCCGAAGAACCGCACCTTCACCTCACCGAGCTGACAATCGCGCGCGAGCACCCTGGGATCGGTCGCGATAGCTTCTGCTTTGTCGTAGCGATGGCCGTCGGTTGCCGTGCCCTGAAAGTCGTCGGCGATCACGGCCTTCAGCTCTGGCTGAGGGCTGCAGCTTGAGCTTGCCCATTTCGCCTCTATCGCGATAATGAATTTGACCGTGGGGTCGTCTGGCGACCCCCATCTGCTCTCTTGGGCAATGCTTGGTGGTGTGAGACAGCCAAGAAACGTGATCGTGGCAATGAAGAGCATTTCATGTGACATATATCCTCCCAATGGAACTGCCCGGTTAACAAGCGCCATAGTTTTGCCTCGGCCGCCTAACGAGACAGAGATAAGCCACCCGGCACTTTGAGAATTGGCGTGCGCATCAACCGAGAGCTTACAACAAAGTGCTGGGTTCGCTTCATCGATTGGTTAGATGCTTTCATTCGCACTCATCGATCGAATGAATCCGGAAAGATCATCGTCCCGTCTTTGTCGAATCCGAAAGTCACGCCAGATGAGCCTCCGTGCCCATCAGTAGCGAACCCGGCGTAAACGCGACCGGGAATGAGCTTCTGCGGTTGAATCATCGTGGTAAAACCAGGAGGCGTAACTCCGTACTCAATCGGCTGTGTCAGACCACGGCCGCTCAAGATGGACCACATCGCCTTCCACCGGTCATCGGCGGTCCGCGTAGAAACGGTGAATGACTTGATGTCGGTCTTCGGACGTGTGGTCGAATTACGGTAAAACTCGAAGCGGATCGGTCCGCCCAATCGCCCGCTCGCCTTAGAAACAAACGAGTATGACATCGCCTCAGCAGCGATACCCGCGGACAGCAATAACATGACGGCAACGACGCGCATTATCATCTAACGAGACACACGATCAGCTACACCGCCGAGAGCGAGTGTGGCAAGCCCAAAAAGGGGATTGAGCGTTCAAAGCGTAAAGAAACACGCCGGGCGGTGTTAGCTGCAGCGCCTAGATGACATGTAAAGAGTGCGGGCAAGTTGGTAAGCTCACCCGCACCTTATGAATAAGTGTCATTTAAACACTGAGTTGTCCTCACTTGAGGGAACCCGCTCCGAGTTTAATCGGAGCACTGCAGCGATCAAGCTCGGGATTGATGTGCACCAGGATTTTTATGTCGTGGTTAAGCAGGAAGGAGGAACCAATCCCAAGCCGGCGCAGCGTTTTCAAAAGGAAGCCTTCCTCCATTTGGGTGGCCAAGCTCACGAAGGAGGGAGCAGAGATGCATGCGGTTTATGAAGCGTGCGGGTTTGGTTTTGGATTGCAGCGGCAACTCACCGCCCTGGGGATCCACTGTTACGTGGTCTGTCCGCAAAAACTCGATGAGCGCAACAAGCGGGTCAAGACCGACGGGGTCGAGGCCAAGGCGCTGTGCTTGAAATTGGACCGCTTTGTTGAGGGTAATCGAGATGCGCTAGCGCTGGTACGCGTGCCCACCCAAGCAGAGGAACAAAAGCGGGCCATCCACCGGCAACGAGAACAACTGGTTAAAGCGCGCAAGCGTTTGGAAGCCCAGGGACGCAGTTTAATAGTCAACCACGGGATCGAGCCGGTAAACAAATGGTGGAAAAGGCGCACCTTTGCCGCATTGCAAGTGCCCGCTTGGATGAAAGAATTACTTCAAAACACTCAACCCATCCTCCTTGCGCTGGAGGAAAAGATCCGTGCCTTAACCGCGCAACTGCAAGAGGCCGCCATCTCCAGGCAACCGCGTGGACTGGGGCTCTTGAGCAGTGTCGTGATTGATCGAGAGATCGGAAACTGGGATCGGTTCAAAAATCGGCGGCGGGTTAGCAGCTACACTGGGTTATGCCCAGGGGAATACAGTAGCGGCAACACCCGGGTGCAAAGTTGTGTGACCAAACACGGCAATCCGCGCTTGAGAGCGGCGCTGGTGGAGACAGCCTGGCGCCTGGTCCGCTTCCAGCCGGAGTATCGAGCGGTTAAAAAATGGAGACACCTGCTGGCAAAAGGCGCACTAGCTACCGGCGCAGCGCGCAAGAAAGCGATCGTGGCGGTGGCCCGGCAGTTGGCGGTGGACCTGTGGCGCATCCGCACTGGTCGGGTTGCGATCGAGACATTGGGATTAATCAATTAGTAGTTCGAAAGGAATAGTAGAAAGGAAAAACTGCCTAACGAAATGATAAAATAGTTAATTACACTTTGGAACGTGAGGCACGCCCGGCATCTAACCTGAAAAGGTCAACATCCTTGTTCGACGCCCTAGATTGGGCCGCCTCCAAGTTCCTCTTCCACCTGATCGTATAGATCAAATTGCTGCTCTCGCTGCGGTGAGATGCACGGATAGGAGTAAGAGCCAGTCGCCGCGGCGACCGTGCCAAAGGAAGAGGAAGCGCCTCCAGAAAAACCCTCAACCCGAATCAACAATGAGCTAACAAAATTACTAACCAACCCTTCGCCGTCACACTTGACACCTTACATAGGGGTTAGATGCGAATGCGAAAATCACTTTATGCGGTCGAATGTAACCACGGTTTCTCCAACGGTCTGGAGTTGCAATTGCGTGGGGGTATGGCTCACGATGGTGACTGTAGTGTCGGGAACGCCCGCGTGTCTGTCCGAATCTCCCAAGTTAAAGGTGAGTTTATTGCCTTGGACTCGCCAAGTGCCACTCGCCGACACGCGGCCCAACCCATCATAGCCGTGGAACTCGAGTGTGTGATCAGCGTGGTAGGTCCAAGCTCCACCGGCGTTCAGGCCTTGAATTCTCCATGTGCCGACGAGCATCTGCTCAGGCGATGGCTTGCATCCGGCAAGCAGTACAAGCGCCGTGAGGCTGCCTAGGAGGACCTTCGGTAGCATCTAACGAGCTCAAGCTCAGCCGCGCCTAGCGACGGCGAGACTGGCTATCTCCTGCAGTATTTTAATCATCTGGAAAGGAGGAAACAAGCCGGCTAGGCGTCGGCTGCAGCGTCTGGTTAGATGCTCGGGTTACCATCCCTCTGAACGAACGCGAAATACGGACGGCGAACGCGCCAAACATATACAAGACATATCAAAGAAAGAATGACTATCGCAGTGATAATCTCTGGTCGGACGGTTTGGCTCTGCATGTGCGGCAACAGCACGTACAATGGAGTGACGACGAACACGACCACCACAATGGCGTGCCAAGCAAAACGTGACCTCAGAAAATATAGGACCAGGAATATTAGAAAGGCACCGAGACGAAGGAAATGCAGTGGGTGGAGGTGTGGCTGAACGAACAGTTGGTAAATGGCGCCAACGACTGCGATCGCAGCTGCAATGGCCGGCAGAACGAGCGGATTGCTCTGAGGCTTAGCGTCCACGATATAGCATCTAACGAGAATTAGAAAAATGTTCGTAATAAAAGGCGAACATTTTTTAACCTATCACGACTCCGGAGGTGGGTAAACGCGGCGGGCGGGGCCTGGGCTGTCGTCGTCCAGTGGACTGCGAACGCCCAGCCCGGGTTTGTTGAGAACATGATCAGAGCGCGGAGCAGGGAGCCAGGAGCGGCGGGTGGAGAATGTGATCAGGATGTACGGAACGGGACACAGGGACAGGCTGCCGCCCGTGGTCGAGCGGGCGTTGAGTTGGTACGCCGGTCACGGCGGGGATGGTAGTGGAATCGCCAGGCGGAGGGAAGGATTTTGGTTCAGAGATCAGAGGCAGAGGTCAGAGATCAGAAGTCAGAAATCAGAGAAGAAACATTGAACGGTGAAAGCCCAATCGCGGAAGACCCAGCGAAGGGCAAAGAGCGAAGAGCTGAGCGTCCGATCACGAGCAGCGCAAGGAGAGTGAATGGTGATCGGTGACTGGTGAATCGTGAGGGTGAGAAAAGCGGGCAAAGGGCTGCCGCAGTCCAAGACGCTTCGCGAACTTGGCCCCTTGGCCCCTTAGCCCTTAGCACTTAGCTCCAAGCCAAGTCAGAAATCATTTTCGGGGACCGGGGTCCCCCGTTCGGTAGGGAAGAGGCAGATATTCCACGGAAGGCTGGCGAC
>Ga0193750_1000415_pt1 | contig 11725 bp, 27 predicted proteins | sample L1c1metaG_FD_160569 | JGI IMG/M metagenome (GOLD analysis project Ga0193750, IMG submission 160569) | Soil microbial communities from a riparian zone of the East river system, Colorado, United States - L1c1 | ecosystem: Environmental > Terrestrial > Soil > Riparian zone | place: USA: East River...
TGACCCAGCCGAACCGCGCCGAACCTGGCCGAACCGTGCCTGCCGCACCTCGCCCTGCGTTGCCGGAGCAAGCCATGCCGCGCCAATCCATGCCTGCCGAGTTCACGAGAGCACCGACACCTCTCGCGTCGGGTCGATCCGGGAGGTGCCGAAGTCGCCCTTCTTCTCCGGCCGCCACTCACCGATGCCACAGCCGAGGCCGCCGGCGTCGATCAGGGACAGCACCGACTCACGGGTCAGCGACGACTTCACGAACGTGACCTCGAGCTCGGTCGACCACACCGGGAACTCCGGGCGGTAGCGCAGGTCCGACGACCCCATGCCGATCCGGACAACGTCCTCACGCATCCGCGGCTCACCGGTCAGAACGGCCAGCGGCTGCGGGTCGGCGTCGGACAGGACGCCCTTGAAGAACAGGAACTGCCGTAGGTCGGTCATGCGGACGTCCTTGCCGTAGAACCGGGCCGCCCCCACCGTCGCCGACTTGAACGCGATCATCGGAAAGCCGTAGCCGTCCTTCGACCGGTAGAACGCCGCGAGGTACTCGGCTTCCGGGTCGCGCGCCACCTTCGGAGACTTCCGTCCCTGCTGCGCGTCGAGCATCTGCTTCTTCGCCTTCTCGCTGAAGCGGTGCACGATGAGCGGCGCGGTGCCGACGATAGGGACGATGAGCGTCTCGGCGTCGATGCGGGAGATGTTGACCTGTGCGGATGCTGCGGTGACCATGCGATACTCCTTGTGTGTTGTAAGGGCTGGTGTCTCTTTCCGGGGATCCAGCCCTTCGGCTTTTCTCTTGTGAAGTTGGAAGCTCATCCCTGCCCCGCCAGCCAGCGCCGGGGGGATCGCGCTGCGGCCGAAGCAGGGACGGGCGTTCTAGGAGGCCTTCGCCTGCCTGGTGTTGCCGATGAGCACGCGGAGTTCCTGCTGCTCGGCGTCGGTGATCGGGCGGAGCTTCCGCAGACGCGCGCCTTCGGCATGACCGAGGGAGCGGATGCGGTCCAGTTCGCCGGTCACTTCGGGGGCTTCCCTTGCTTGCGGCCGCCACCGGTGTTGCCCCCCTTGCTGCCACCTTTCGGCGCCTTGGGGTTCTGCGGCTTCGGCTTGCTCTTGCCTAGTCCGAGCATCAGGACGCCTGCCGCTCGTCCGAGTAGGACAGGGCTCCGACCGGGACGCTCAGCGCATCGGCGAGCTTCTTGATGGTGGAGTCCCGCGGCCTCGACTTGCCGAGCTCGATCAGGTTCAGCGCGTACTCGCTGATCCCTGCTCTAGCGGCCAGGGACTTCTGCGAGTCACCGCCTGTCTGGCGGAGCGCCTTGAGAGCTTCGGTGTTGAGCAGCATGTGAGCCACACTATGGCCCAACTTAAGCCCAAGTCAAGCCCAGGTGTTGACCAACTTCCTAACTTGGGCCTAACTTGGGGATCGATGGCAGAATCTCAACTAGGCCCGAGGCTCAGGGCAATGCGCGAGCAGGCAGGACTGAGCCAGGAAGAATTGGCCGCGAAGGCCCAAGTTTCGAGGGCAAGCATCCAGAACTGGGAAGCGGACCGCACCGCCCCACGGCGTGCGGAATCCCGCCGGCTGGCTGCTGCACTCGGCATCACTGTGGACACACTCAAGGCGCACGCGAGAGAGGATCAGGTGGACAACGAGGAGATACGGGAAGCTCTGCGAGCGGCGATGCAACTCACCGATCCGGAGGAGATGCGCGCGGCCCTCCTTGAGATCCTCGCGCGCATGCCCCCAGCGTCAGATAATTAACGCTCCTCGGGGGCAGCGGGGTCCAGGCTGCCTGCGATCAGGAGATCCAGCTTCGAGACGATCGCCCCGATGTCCTGCCGGATCTCCTCCAACTTGTCGTTCCTTTGCACCGAATCCCCCAGCTGATCGGTCATTTCGTAACTTCCTCCCGGCATCCGTCGTTAACTGACCGGATGCCGGGGTCGTGCATCGGTACCCCCGTGGCGACCTCGGCATTCCCCACATTGGAACGTTCGAAGCGCTCCAGTGATATAGCTGGGCCGGTCTCGTTTCGGTCACTACCGATAAGAGCGCTTGTTACTTCGGCAGGAACTGCACCGTCTCCGGGTCGAACGTCCTGATTCCCGGCCGCCCCCGATGCAACTCGACCGTGAAGAACATGTCGATGATCCGCCGCTGCCGCTCCACCGGGATCCCGACCCACGGAACCTTCGGCTCCTCGCCCGTCACACCCTCCAGGACGGCATCGACCACAGGCGGGGTCGCCTTGTCCTCCGCGGCCTGGAGTTTGGCGTACAGGGTGCGGAGCATCTTCTCCAGGTCGGCTGGGGTCATCACCTCGGAGTCCGCGAATGTCGCCTTGGTGTCCTCGATCTTGGCGCGCAGCCTCTCCGCCTCACGCGCAGCCCTCACGTCCGCAGGGACCGCGGGCCGCGGCTTGTACCCACGTAGGAACTCCTCCATCACCCCGTCCACGTAGGCGTCCACCCATTCGCGTTTGCGGATCATCCCGCACACCTTGCAGCCGTAGAACTGCCGGCTAGGCCGCCCCTTCTGGGAGTTGATCCTTAGCACCACAGGGACCCGGCATTCCGTGCAGATCGCGAGCCCCGTCATCCGGTACTTGCGCCGGTTGTCGTACGCGGTACGTCGGTCTACATCGGTCAGCAGGCGTACGAGGCGGCGATGGTCGAGTTCGGACAGCGCCGGTTTCCAGTCCCCCTTGCCGATCGGTGCGCCTTGGTGGACACGGATGCCGGCGAGGCGAGGATTGGTGAGTAGCCGCTGAAGTCCGGAGACGGACCAAGGTGCGCCAGTAGCCGTAGGAACCTCACGCTTGTTGAAGTCAGCGGCGATGGAGCGCAGAGAGTCGCCCCTGAACACGCGGTCCCGGGCGCGCTTGATGACGCGGTGCTCCTTCGGGTCCAGCTTGCGTCGGTCCTTCTCCTGCCAGCCGTACGGACGTTGGCCACCATGCCCACGGCCAGCCTTGGCGCGGACCAGCGTGTCCACCTTGACCCGCTCGGAGATACGGTCAGCCTCGGCCGCATCCACGGCCGCTTTGATCCTGGCCACCATGCGCCCGTCTGCGGTCGAGAGGTCGTCGTCACCAGAGACGACGGTGCGGAACTGAACGCCAGTCATCTCGTGCAGCTTGATCAACTCTTCTAGTTCCAGCGGCCGGCGTGTGAGCCGGGAGTTGCTGTACGCGTAGACGATGGTGATCTCGCTTGCCGCGATCGCGGCAAGCATCGCCGCGTACTTCGGCCGCTTCTTCTTCGACTTCGAAGACGCACCTCGGTCATTCTCCCTGTAGACGTGACGTTCGGCGACGGGGACGCCGTCACGTTGGGAGCGCTTGCGGCAGTCGCCTATCTGCTGAGTAACCCCATGCTCAAGGCCTTCCCGGTCATCGCTGATACGCCCGTATATTGCGCCGCGCTCGCTCATGTGCATAGTATGTCATACATAAACCACGGCAAGCCGAGGCCGCTCTGAAACACACCATTGAGTGAGGCTGCCGGATCAGGGGGAAGGAACCCAATCATGAGTGAGTACGGCCAGCCAGACCCGAACCGTCCGTTCGTTCCCGAGCACGGCATCATCGAGAACAGCCCGTTGAACCCGAACCACACGAGCTCGCAGCACCAGGCACCCAAGCCACCGAAGCGGCACACCGGCCGCAACATCCTGATCGCCGTCGGCGCTGTGGTCGTGGTGGTCGTGGGTGCCGCAGCCCTGGCGCCGGGTCAGCCGGCCAAGGCCCCGACCGCGGTCACGTCGAAGGCGGGTACCCCGGTCGCGACGAGCAAGCCGTCCGCCGTCAAGCCGTCCACGCAGCCTTCCCCGCGGGTGACGCACAAACCCGCGCCTGCGATGACCGCGTCCCAGGTGCAGGCGATCGGCTCGGCGGAGTCATACCTGAGCTTCACGGCATTCAGCCGCAAGGGCCTGATCCACCAGCTGTCATCGGATGCCGGTGAGGGGTTCTCGGTGAAGGACGCGACGTTCGCGGTGGACCACATCAAGGTGGACTGGAACGAGCAGGCGGCGAAGTCGGCGCTGTCTTACCTGTCGATGGAGCACTTCTCGCGGAAGGGTCTGATCCACCAGTTGGAGTCGGCGTACGGTGAGCAGTTCACCCACGCGCAGGCTGTGTACGGCGTGACGAAGGCTGGTCTGTGATGGCGACGACGAAGAACTTCCACATCGGCGACATCCTGTCCGTCCTGACGGATCGGCTCGTGTCCCCGGACCACATCGGCGGCGTGTACAACATCCTCAACTGGATGACGGGTGACTCGCTGATGACTCACCAACTGCCGCGCGTCTCGGACGAGTGCAGGCCGTCGCTGTGTGACCAGCACCCCGATCTTGCTGCTGTCGTCGTCCCTGCCGATCTGTCGGGTGAGGGTCCGGTGAAGGCGTGGGTCGCCGAGCAGGTGGCGGTCTACGGCGAGACGCGGCCCGTTGCTCCGCTCTCACCTGCTGACCACACCAGCATCGATCCGATCGCTGAGATCAAGATGATCCGTCCGTACATGCCGATCATCGGCATTGAGGTGGACCCGTCGTGACCCGGTCTGTGGAGATCCCGGACGAGGTGGTCACGCGCGCGGCTGACGCCTTCCGGGACAACCTTGAGTACGACGCTTTCGGAGAGGTCGGAGACGACCAGCGTTTCGACGCCATGCGCTTCGCTCTCGTGGCGGCTAGGCCGTACCTGATGCCGACGCGGGAGGAGATCGCGGAAGCGATGCACAACCACTTGATGGTGTCTCATAAGTGGCGGCAGGGATGCGGCCAGGATGCATGCATCGAGATCTTCCTGGACCGCGCTATTGCCATCGAGGCTCTGCTGAACGGCGAGTCGTGATGGACGAGGCGCGCGAGATCTACGAGGCTGCCAAGCGACGATGGCTGGCCGAACCGGGCAGTTCCTGGGCTGGTCTGCACGGCATCCTGGTTGGCGTCATCGCGAAGGACCATCCCGAGTTGCTGATCGAGGCGGCACGGTACGCCGATCAACTTGTCTCGGTGGATCGGATCGTGGAAGAGGCTCTCGGCGGCGAGTCGTGACCTACCGGCTGACCCTCTGCCTGCTTGCCGGCGCACTCACGGGGTGCGCCGGACAATCCCCGGCGTTGATCGGCTCGCTCAACCCGGACGTCACACAGGCCACGATCTCGCAGACGATCTGCAAGGCGGGGTGGGCGAAGTCTGTCCGTCCGCCTGCGTCGTACACGTCGAAACTGAAGCGTCAGCAACTGCCTGCGGGTGCGAAGGCGAAGGACTTCCAGGAGGACCACCTGATGCCCTTAGAACTCGGAGGGGCACCGCGTGACCCGGAGAACCTGCGGCCTGTGCCGATCCACAAGGCTGAGGCTGACGACGTGTGGGAGAACCGGCTGCGGAAGTCGGTGTGCGACGGGTCCATGACCCTGGCTGCTGCGAGGGTCAAGATGAGCGAGATCAAGAAGGGTGAGGGCTGATGAGTACGTTCATGGAGAAGGAGACCTTCACCGAGTACGGGGTGTTCGTCTGGCACGGATCGGCCGAGATCCTGTATCGCACCTTCAAGCAGGCGCAGTCCATCGGTCTCTGGCGTAGCACGATCTCGCCTGAGGAGGACTCCAAGATCTCCAGCATCAGGACGCGCGAGGTCATGATCCACCGTGGGATGTGGAGTCCCGGTCAGTAGTACCCTGAGAACGCAAAGTGTCCCCCCATCCCCGGCAGGGGGACGAGGGGACGTAGCCGAAGACGAGTTAGGAGCATCGGCCATGACGAACGATAGCAAGCAGGACGGTCCGGAGTTTCTCCGCGAGGTGAAGTTCTACCCCTCGTACGACTACCGCGACGAGCCGGACGACCAGCGCGGTGCGGGCGGGGCGACCTTCTCATTCATCCTGCGCGGGCCACTGGGCGCGATCTCAGCGGACGTGAACACGTACTGGATGCTGCGCCCTCACATCGGCACAACGCCAGCCCTGTACGCCACCAAGCCCCTCCCGCGCGGCGCCAAGCCGGGGATCGACCGCAGCCTGTATGACCAGAGCCCCACCGGTCGGACCGTCTCGTCGCATTCCGCAGAGCCGCGCAAGGACTGGTGGATCGGCCCGCAGGACTGCCCCATCCTCGGCGTCCCCTGCTACGGCGATACGGGATACATGGTCGCTGATCAGTTCCTGGAGGCACTAGTAGGCGGCGGAGACGAGGCTGCTTGGAAGTGGCTTGAGGAGTGCTACGCCGAGTGGCTGGGTGCTGAGCAGGAGGTTGCGCCGTGACCGATAGCAAGACAGTGGTGGAGGATCTGGCAGCGTGGCTGACTGCGGTCTGGGATGAGGAAGAGCGGCTAGCGAAGAAGGCTGGCGGTGACCGCTGGATCATCGACGGCAGCATCGTCCACGAGAGCCGTCCACACGAAGACGTGGTGGATTGGGTGTACGACGAGGCCGACGAGCACATCGCCTACCACGACCCCGCGCAGATGCTTGCCCGGATCGCGGCCGACCGGAAGATCCTCGCGCTGCACCACAAGGCCGGGTTCACCGTGTTCACCATGAACGGCGAGGCCGAGCAGAGGGAACGCTACTGCGAGGTCTGCCAGCGAGGCGATGAGGAGGAACTTGTCTACCCCTGCGAGACGCTCCTGTTGCTGGCTTCCCCGTACGCGGATCGCGAGGGTTTCAGGTCTGAGTGGCTGGTTGAGCGACAGGGGGTAGAGGGATGAGCGACCCGATCCGCTACGTGAGTCTGGATGCGACGGTGTTCGGCGCTGCTGATGGAACGGTCGCGTTCTTGGATATGCCGGAAGGGTTCATCTCGCCGCCGATGATCGAGCACATGTGGTACCTCGGCGACGTCCCCAGCATGTTCAGCCTGGCAATGCGCGGCTTGCTGGCTGAGACGCGGGATGGCCGTAACCTCCAGCAGGCGCTGGCCGATCGGCTCGGCGTGAGGCAGCAGTCGGTCTCGAAGTGGGAGAACGGGCTGTTCGCGCCACGGCTGACCTCATCCCAGTGGGCCAAGCTGGTCAGGCTCGCGATCCCAGCCCCGGAGAAGGTGCACCCATGACTGAGCATCCGGCGAGTGTGATGGCGTACGACGGCAGCTGGTGGCGTCTGATCAACAACGAATGGGTTGGCTGGATGCCCGGCCATGAAGACTCGTGGACCGGGTCCGAGGCTGCGATGGAGCAGTACTTCCCGGAGGTAGTGCAACGGTGGGAACGACCTGATGAAGGAGCAGCCGTGAGTGACGACAAGCAGGAGAATTCTCTCCGGCCAACCGCCATCTGCGAGTGCGGAAGCCAACTGAGCGCGGGCGGCTGGTGCGGCACATGCCGCGAGTTCATCTGGAGGATCCGGTGACTGAGCGCCGTGAGGTTGTCGTAGACAGCGTCCTCCAAGCCCACCAGTTGCAGCAGTACCTGACCATCAGCGGGATCGACTGGCATGGTTGGCCTCTGACCATGACCCAAACCCGCATCGTGATCGACGCCGCCTCTGAGCAGTGGACGGGTATCGACGGGTGGCTAGAACGGATCGGTGCCACGACGTTGGCGGATACCGGGAACTTCATCGTGCGGGTACCGAAGGAGGAATCGTGAGCGAGTTGAAGCAGCCGTACGCCGATGCGGTCGCGAGTCTGCTGGGCGAGGGGTACCGGCTTGAGGAGATCACTGAACCCGAGGTCGTCCAGCAGGCGCTGAACGAGTGGCTGCGCAAGATGACCGATACGGCGATCTCACACCACTCCGCGACCCACGGCAATGGCCACCAGGAACACGAGCACTGTGATGGTTGGTACGCGCTACAGGACTCGCTGACCTTTATGCTCGATTACAGCCGCCAGTTCGTACAGGAACTACTACAGGTGAAGAAGCCGTGAGGTACATACCGGGGCAGGATCAGTATGGGCGTTGGGCTCTCCAAGACACCCTGTGGGACGACTTCTACCTGATGGTCCCGCGGTACGCGGACGAGGCGTCGGCGCAGACGTTCTGCGATGTCATGAACGCTACCGGGTGTTCGTCGGCGGAGATGGACAGGTTGTGGGTGGCGCACCGCGAGGTGCGACAGTTCGCGCCACTGCTAGAGACGAAGGAAGGTGTGTCCTGATGGGACTCGACACCTCGCACGAAGCTTGGCATGGCGCTTACGGCGCGTTCTCCCGGTGGCGCGAGAAGCTCGCAGAGGTCGCTGGCTACGAGATCGCCGAGGTAGCCGGCCAGTATGGTCCGCACCCCACGGTCCTGATCGACTGGGGCCACATCGAAGAGAAGAACTACACGGGCGACTGGGACGAGATCCCATCTGACCCGCTGATCCTTCTGATCGCACACTCAGACTGTGACGGAGTCATCCACCCCGAGCACGCGAAGCCGCTGGCTGACCGACTGGAGGAACTGATCCCACTGCTTCCTGAGGGCGATGCTCCTGGCCATGTCCGCCACTGGCAGCAGGCGACTCGGCAGTTCGCCGATGGCCTGCGCGCGGCGGCAGCCGCTGGCGAAGATCTCGACTTCCACTAGGCTCCGCCTACCCGGACCCCCTGACGCCAGGGCCGTGCTGCTTTCATGAACACCAAGAGGCGCGACCCAGGCCCAGTGGGGGTGGACCCCGACGCTCGGTCGTTGGGGATCACTCGCAACCGGGGAACGCGGAAACGAGCCCCCCACCATCATGGTGGGGGGCTCGCTGTGTTGCCAAGGGATCGGGGCGGCGTCCTTACCAGCAGGTGCACCTACCGACGGTGTGACGTTGCCAGAGTTGCTACTCCCGCACAGGCCTAGAATTGGCGGGGAGGCACTGACCAAGCACTTCCGCATCTGAGACTCAGCCCGGCCATAGTGTTCTCCTGCGGCTGCGCCCTCGACCCGAGATCCAAGGTAGCACGCCTACAGGCCGTGGAGCACCAGTACGAGCAGGTACCCCGCTACACAGGTGACAGCCGCAGCAAGCCACCGTACGTCCCGCGTGATGACCGCTACCACGCCGAGGATGGCCGCCGCCAGCGTCAGGACCAGCAGCAGCAACTGGAGCGAAGTCATGGCTGAGCAGGTGGCTGGTTCGGGATCTGGAACGTCGCCACAGCAGTGACGACCACCAGCGCGAACGCCACATACACCTTCGCGGGGTCCGGGATGATACCGGTGGTCGCCGACAGCGCGGTCAGGATGGAACCGAGCAGGGCCGCGTAAGCCTTCGCGTACTTGGCGAACTTCATGGCTTCGGGTGGAGCGCGTCAGCGAGCGCCTGCAGCGCTGCGGTCTGGGCCTGCAGCGCCACGAGGTGAGCCGCACGGTAGGCGACCTCCTGCGCATGCCAGATACCGAGGGTCCCAGCAGGGCCGTACAGGCGTCCGTTGTATGCCTCGTACTCGTCGGCAGTCATCTCGTCCTCCGTGGTCTTGGGTGGTGTGACAGGGGGTTTCACGGGCGGCTTGGGCGGGGTCACCGGTGGCTTCGTGGGTCCGGCCTTCAGCAGCGCCGCCACATCGGAGCGGAACTTGTTCATGGGGCAGTTGCCCGGGTCGGGTTTGCGGGTCGTCCACTCGCGGTGCCCGATCACACTCAGCGCGGACCAGCCGTGGTGATGACAGACCGCAGCCGCCCAGCGAGTGGCAGCGGCGTACTGCTTCGCGGTCATGGGCTGGCCGCCGTCGTAGCGGACCTCGTTGCCGTAGAAGTGGGCGTTGCCGTCGGTGTCGTCCGGACCCGCCTTCAGTTCGTGGACGAACCCGGCGTAGTCCTCGTTGATCACGTGACCCAGGACACCGCTCGAGCCCTCGCCTGCGTGGTTGGCGCGGCCCTGCGCGATCAGCCACAGGTCGCCGTCCATGTCCGTGGACACGTTGCACAGCGGTGCCGGCAGATCCCCTCTACCGTTGACAGCGAGGAAGTCGAGGTAGTTGTCGGACTGGACGTCGGAGCCGGTGTGGTGGATGACGATCCCGTTCACCGGACCCCACGCACCGTGCTCCGGGTCGCGGCCGCGGGTCTTCCAGCCCGAGTACTCCCGGTACGGGACGCCCCAGAGCTTCATCGCCGCTAGCGTCTCGGCAGCAGTCATCGGAGTAGCCATGTCAGGTCCCCGTCTTCACTCGTTGGGTTTCAGGTCTGGGACTAAAGATCGAGAGGTGGCGGGTCTGGGAATTCCTCGTCAGGCAGCGCACTTCGTAAACGCCTGACGATCACCCAGTCCCACCGCATGTGGTCCCGGTTGCGGAGACGGATCGCCTCACGCTCCTGACGAGCCAAGGCTCGCTCCTGCTCCTGCTTCGCGCGGTCCTCTTCGCGGTCCTGCTCGACCGCCTCAAGCCGTGTCGCCAACCGGTTCAACTCTGCTGTCTGCCGATCACTGAAGCCGCTGTACAACTGGCCAGCATTGGACTCCTTCGCCGACTGGCGGGTCCACCGCCCCCCGAGCATCCCGACTGCCAATGCCGCCACCCCGACACCTACCTGTCCCCAGTCCATTAGGCCTCCCGTTGGACATGCGGCGACCTGTCGAGGCCACGGGCGCATGCCGTGATGAACACGACGAACATCGCGATCGACGTAGCACCCCTCCAACCGTCGGGGTAGGCGAACTGCTGCCAGCCGAACCAGGACGCGATCCAGCCGAACGCGTACGACACGAACCGCACCACCACCGGAACCAGTAGCCATCCCCACGCGTCGGCGTCGAGACTCTTCCGCATTGACGCCACGACCGCGAGGATCCCGGGTAGCCCCCAGAGCGCCACCCGGATCCAGACAGGGAACTGCTCGTCCAGCAGGGTCGTGCGCTTCAAGGGCGCGATCCCGATCCCGATGGCGGTGAGTATCCACAGCACCCCCAGCATGGCGAGCGCCACGCCGCGGTTGCCTGCGTGCTTCAAGAGACGCTTCGGCATATCGATCCCCAGAGGTTGAAGCTTTCACGGCTCGCTGTCGGCGGGGTCCGGGCCGGTGCGAGATGGGTCAGGTAGCCGGCGCACGGTGTATACGACCACCAGCGCGTTCAGTGCACCTTCGATCGTGCTGGCCGTTTCTCTCAGGTCAGCGATCTCGGCTTGGAGTTCAGCAACCGCGGCCTTGAGCTCTGCTAGCTCCGTGGTGGGCTGGGGCGAGTCCACCCGTCACCTCCCTCAGGCATGCCAGAGATTGCCGACCACAACGGACGGTCCGAGGTTGCTGATGAACTGCGAAGTGACCTGGTGGTAGCCGATGCCGTATGCGCCGGCCGCGGGGTTCCAGTGGCGGTATGCCTTCTGCACCTGGTTCTTCAGCCACGCCACGTACCGGTCGTAGTTGGTGCCTGAGTAGTTGAACCAGGCAAGCGTTCCCGCGGCTGCGTCGAGCAGGTCCTGCTGGTATTTGTCGTCCGGCTGCGACGCGGCCCAGTACAACCTGCTGACGAAGTAGCGGGGCGTACCGAGCAGCGTCGGGTTCTCGGCCTTGATCTCCTTGAGCGCGAGACCGCAGGCCGCGTGGTCGTGGTGATGGTCCGCGGGACTCATCGTGTAGTGGAAGCTGTTCGGGTAGTCGGTGACGAACGGCAGCATCGCGGCCTTGGCGTCAGCGATCCCCTGGGGGGTCACGGGCGCGGTGGACGATCCTTCGCCCGGTGCGCCAAACCCGTCGTGCAAACCGACAACGTGGTGGAACACCTGCCCCCGCGTGACCCCGGTGTTCATCGGGATCATCGACATCGCACCCAGCGCCGAACGGGCCTCTGCGGTACGGGCCACGCCGCT
>Ga0193750_1000416_pt1 | contig 11710 bp, 10 predicted proteins | sample L1c1metaG_FD_160569 | JGI IMG/M metagenome (GOLD analysis project Ga0193750, IMG submission 160569) | Soil microbial communities from a riparian zone of the East river system, Colorado, United States - L1c1 | ecosystem: Environmental > Terrestrial > Soil > Riparian zone | place: USA: East River...
CGATGGGGACTTGCGCTCGGCAAGAGTCCCGTGCTCGAGGACTCCCTGTGGGAGGGGCTGAAGGATCCGTACGCCGGCCTGGCGATGGGCGACACCGCGGAGAAGGTCGGCGAGCAGTTCAGCGTCGACCGGCTGTGCAGCGATGAGTTCGCGCACCGGTCGCAGATGCTCGCTCGCGATGCGTGGGCGACGGGCATCTATGCGGACGAGGTCGTCGGCGTGCTGGTGCGCAACGCGAAGACGAAGAAGGAAGAGATTTTCGCGCGCGACGAGCACATGCGCCCCGACACAACCAAGGAAGGGCTCGCGAAGCTGCGAACGGTGTTCAAGGAGGGTGGACTCGTCACGGCTGGAAATGCGTCGGGCATTGGCGATGGCGGAGCGGCACTCGTGATCTCGAGCGCGGAGTATGCGAAGCGCACGGGGAAGAAGCCGCTGGCGCGGCTCGTGTCCTGGGGCGTCGTGGGCGTCGACCCGACCATCATGGGCATCGGCCCGGTGCCCGCATCGCAGATCGCGCTCATGAAGGCCGGGATGACGCTCGACCAGATCGACCTCGTCGAGGTGAACGAGGCGTTCGCAAGTCAGGTGTGCGCAGTCGAGCGGTCGATCGCAACAAACTGAACATCCACGGCGGCGCGATCGCGTTGAGTCATCCGCTCGCTGCGTCAGGCGCGCGCATCTGTGCCCATCTGCTGCACGCGCTGAAGGCCACAGGCAAGCGGTACGGGCTCGGCTCCGCGTGCATCGGCGGCGGTCAGGGGATTGCGGTGATCATTGAATCTCTCGAGGCGTAGTCGCGCCGCGGCGGCGAGCGCAATCCTGCTCGCCGCCGGTTGTTCCGGGCTCGTCGGCGCAAACACAAAGCCCGAAGCGGAGCCGGTGGCTGCGCCGAGCATCAGCCAGGAAGTCATCGGGCAGACTCCGTGGCCGGTGAAGACGCGCTACGTCGTCGATCTGTGGCTGCACGGCTACGCCATGCTGGTCGCGGACACTTCGCGCACGCCACCGTTCCGGCGCGATTACCGGGACGCGACGATCGTCGCGAAGAACAGTCGCAACATCACCACCCAGCTCGATGACAGCGCGGATGCGCTGCGGCACGGGCTGCGGTTGAATCCGCGCCTCCTCGAGGGCGCGCGCCTCGCGCTGCGCGAGGGCAGTTGGGAGGAAATGGGAAACGACATCGCGGCCTTTCTCACGGCCGGCGAAGACGCCGCGTCGGGAAAGAAGCATCCCTCCGCGCTGTCCACGTGGAAACGGGCGCCTCGCACCGCCGCGGAAACCACCGACATGATGGCCGCGCTCGGAACCGTGTATCGCACGGACGCCGATCGCGCGTGGCTCAAGATGTTCGCGCTCTCGCTCACTGACGAGCACTCGAAGTTCTACGAGCGCTACTGGCGCGAGCAGCAGCACGCGTTGCGCCCCGCGCTCGCCGCCGTCGACAGCGAATTTTCGCAGCGATACCTGAAGCAGCTCCGCAGCTATCTCCGCGGTGTGCAGCTTCCCACCGGCGAGATCGTGCTGAGCCTTCCGCTCGGCGGCGAGGGCCGCGGCATTTTCGAGGGGCAGCACTCAGTTGCAATCGGGTTTCCGGCAAGCGCGGACTCGTCGCTCGAGGCCGTGTACGAGTTCGCGCATGAGGTGATCGGCGTCGTGGCGGAGGAAGCGGCGCGCGAGCGCATCTCGCCCGCGGAGTTTCGAGCGGGAGCCGCGGCGCAATACGAGAGTCCGGCGAAGGTTCGCGGCGGCGCGATGCTCCTGCAGCGTGCGATCCCGGAGCTCGTGGACGGCTACGAGCGACACTATCTGTCGGAAGCACGCGTACGGATAGCTGGAGGCGATGTCGACTCGGTGTTCGTGCGCGCGTTCCCTCTGAAGCAGTCGATCATCGACGGAATGGACCAGCGACTCGATGCAGTGATGAAGGCGGCGGACTGATGGAGGACGAGTCCAAGTCCGTGACGGCGCCCGTCGCGGCGCCGGCGGCCTCCGCGCCGCCGGTCGCGCCCGCGGCGCCAGTCGCGCCGGTGCCCCTGGAGCGCGCGGCGCTCGAACGGGCGCTCGCGCGCGCGGCCGAGCTTCAGGCGCAGGAGGCGGATCCCGGCGAGTTGACGCTCACCGAGGCGCAGATCCTCGACGTTGGCAACGAAGTGGGGATTCCCGCGAAGCATCTGCGACAGGCGCTCGCGGAGGAGCGGTCGCGCGTCGCGGTGCCCGTCGAGCGTGGACGCATTGCGGCGCTGTTCGGTGCGGCGACGGTCTCCGCGAGCCGGACGGTGCGCGGGACGCCCGCCGCGCTCTTCGACCGCCTCGATGAAGCGATGCAGCGAGAGGAGTCGCTGCGGGTGAAGCGCCGCTTCCCGGATCGCATCGCGTGGGAGCCGCGCGGGGGGATGGCCACGGAGTTTCGCCGCATTCTGAACGTCGGTGGACACGGCTATCGGCTCGCGCGGGCTGAGGAGGTTTCGGCGACGGTGATCGCGGTGGACGCCGAGCGCTCCATCGTGCGCCTCGACGCGAGTCTCGCGAACGTGCGCTCGCAGCGTCTGGCGGGCGGCGCCAGCCTGCTCGCGAGTGGCGGCGTGGCCACCGGAATTCTCGTCGCGCTTGGTGTTATGGCCGCCGTAGCGGCGTTGCCCGTGGCGGCCGGCGTCGTGGCCGGATACTTCGTCGCACGAAGCCATGGTCCGCAGGTCGCGGGCGCGCAGCTCGCGCTCGAGCAGATGCTGGATCGCCTCGAACGCGGAGAGCTGCTGCGCCCGTCGCTGCTCTCCGCGATCTCCGCGAGCGCCGGTCTTCGCTGGCCTTGATCGTTCTACCTTTCCTTCTCCTTTCCTCGACCAACAAATGACAGAGATTGCGACCGTCGGCGTACTCGGCGGAGGACTCATGGGCTCGGGCATCGCGCAGGTGGCGGCGCTCAACGGATTCAAGACCATCGTGCGCGAGGTCGATGACGCGTCGACAAAGCGCGCTCGCGCGAGCATCGAGAAGTCGCTTGGCAAGGCGATCGAAAAGGGGAAGCTCACGGAACAGGCGCGCGCGGAGACGATGGGCCGACTGACCTTCACGACTTCCGTCGCCGGGCTGGCGGCCGCCGACATCGTGGTCGAGGCCATCATCGAGGACCTCGACCTCAAGAACGCGATCTGGAAGGAGCTCAACACGCTGTGCCCGGCGCACACGATCTTCGCGTCGAACACCTCGAGCCTCACGATCGCCGCAATGGCGGCGGTGAGCGGTCGCGGCGACCGGATGGTCGGGCTGCACTTCTTCAACCCGGTGCCGGTGATGAAGCTCGTCGAGGTCGTGAAGACGGTGACGACGAGCGACGAGACCTTCACGCGCGCCTTCGCGTTCGCGAAGAAGCTCGGCAAGGAGCCGATCGCGGCCAAGGACAACTCGGGGTTCGTCGTGAACCTGCTGCTTGTCCCGTATCTCCTGGACGCCATCAGCGCCCTGGAGCACGGCGTGGCAAGCGTCGAGGACATCGACAAGGGGATGATGCTCGGCACCGGCTACCCGATGGGTCCGTTCACGCTGCTCGACTTCGTCGGCCTCGACACGACCTACAAGATTGCCGAGATCATGTTCGACGAATATCGCGAGAAGCGGTATGCGCCGCCGCCGCTACTAAAGCGGATGGTGCTCGCGGGCTACTATGGAAAGAAGTCGAAGCGCGGATTCTACGATTACTCGGTAGAGCCGCCGGTCGTGAGCCCGTTGGGGCTCTGACGGTGGCGTCGCGAATTAGAGGCTCTTCAACTTCACCGAGTTTGTCCGTTTAGTTCGTTTGATCCGTTCCATTCGCATTTCACTCTGTTAGTGCTCGCACGAGCGGCAGTCGCGAATCTGAAAGCGAATGCGCAATGCGGGCGCTAACTGTTGATGGTACGAATTGAACGGGCGAACGAATAAAACGGATGAGTTCGAAGCGCGAGGGTTCTTGCGGGGAACGACGTCGAATTTTCAATCCATGACGCTAGAGCTTCTTCACCAGATACTTCCGGACAAACTCATCCATCCGTACCAGATCGAGCGACGCGTCCTTGCATGGACCGTTGGGGAGCGTCATCGGCAGCCCGAGGACCGGTACTCGCCCGGCGACATCGTGCAGCCCGCTCACGAGGTCGCGCTCGCAGGCGACCGCGACCACCGCCTTTGGACGCCGTTCGCGGATGACGCGGCGCGCGAGCTGTCCGCGCGTGGCGACGAACGCGGAGACGCCGTAGCGCTTCGCGATCTCGAGAACTCCCTCGAGCGCCTCGCGCGAGAGGCAGCGCGGGATGAGGATCAGGAGCTCCGACGGATTCACGCGACGTTCCCGTGCGAGCGCGAGCTGGTTGTACACGGCGACGCTGGCGTGGCCAGTCCAGTCGCGCTTCACGCCGAAGAGCTCTCCCACCCGCCACGCCAGCTGGAGCGTGCGGAGCAGCAGTCCGCGCTCGGCCAGCTTTTCCGGCAGGAGCGCGCGGCCGGTCCACACGGAGAGCGCGAGGAGCGTGAGCCACGCGAGGGACAAGGCCACCGTGGCGACGATGCCGAGGAAGAGGGCGGCGGGAAGTCGTCGCGAGAGGAGCGCGAGGCGCGGCGCGAGGAGATACACGGCAGCCGCGGCGAGGATGGCCACGAGAATGATGCCGACGGCCGTGAAGCCGAAGTAGAGGCGCGTGGGCGAGGTGAAGTCGCCACCGTTGTCGAGCGCGCCGCCGTCCCACTCATCCCATTCGTGTCCGAGCCGCCGGTCGGTTTCGATCTTGATCAGCGGTCCGACGTGTCGCAGCGGTACTTCGCTCTCCATGCTGCATGATGACGGGACCACGAGCGGCTTGTCAACGGGCGAGGGACGCGTCAATGTGCCGAGCGTGAGGCCCGCCGGATTTCGTGGTGTGTTCCGCGACGATGATTCCGCGCGAGCGGTGTACGCCGAGGGCGCGGGGATCGCGCGCGCGATTCCCTCGGCGGTGGCGGTTCCCGCAAGCGCGGATGATGTCGCGGCGCTCGTCCGCTGGGCGTCGGCGAGTCGCACGGCGCTGATCGCGCGCGGCTCCGGCAGCGGGATGGCCGGCGGCGCGGTGGGTCCGGGCGTGATCGTCGATCTCAGCCGGCTCGACTCCATTGGTCCAATCGATACGGAGCGGCGGCGCGTGATGGCGGAGCCAGGCGCCGTGCGCGGCGCGGTGAACGAGTGCGCGCGGGCGCAGGGACTGCGCTTTCCGGTCGACCCGTCGAGTGGCGCATTTTGCACGATCGGCGGAATGGCGGCGACGAACGCCGCCGGCGCGCACACGCTGCGCTACGGCGCGACTCGCGCGTGGGTGACGGCGCTCGACTGCGTCTTCGACGATGGCTCGCGCGCGCTGATCAGGCGCAACGCGCCGCTTCCCGACGTACCCGCGGTCGAGCGCTTTCTCGCGACCGCGCACTCGGCGATCCTGGCGTCGCCAGCGCGCGTGCGCTCGCATCCGGGCGTGCGGAAGGATTCGTCGGGGTACGCGCTCGCCGACTATGCCCGAAGCGGCGAGCTCCTGGAGCTGCTCATTGGCAGCGAGGGAACGCTCGCGCTCTTCGTCGGCGTCGAGCTGTCGCTCGCCGCGCTGCCCGGCGCGACGAGCAGCCTCGTCGCCGAGTTCCCGACGCTGGAGGAGGCGGTGAACGGCGCCACGCGCGCGCGGGTCGGTGGCGCGAGCGCGTGCGAGCTTCTGGACCGCACCTTCATCGACGTGGCGCGCAGCGGGCCGTCGCTCGTGCCGATCGAGAGCGACTGCGAGGCGGTGCTTCTCGTGGAGATCGAGGCGGGCGACGAGAGCTCAGCCGCCGCCGCGGCAACGGTAATGGGGCAGGCGCTCGCCGCGTGCGGCGCGACCCGCGTCACCGTCGCGCTCAACTCGGAGGACGAGGCGCGCATCTGGGCGCTCCGCCACGCCGCGAGTCCCGTCCTCAACCGGCTGTCGCCCTCGCTCAAGTCGATGCAGTTCATCGAGGACGCCGCGATGCCGCCCGAGAAGCTCCCGCAGTACATTCGCGGCGTCCGCGAGATTCTCGCGCGCCACGAGGTGAAAGGAGTCATCTTCGGACATGCGGGCGACTCGCACGTGCACGTCAACCCGTTGATCGACGTCCAGCGACCGGGGTGGCGCGAAGCGGTGCGAGCGATTCTCGACGAGGTGACCTCACTCGCGGCGCAGCTCGGCGGCACGATCGCCGGCGAGCACGGCGACGGCCGGCTCCGCACGCCGCTGCTCGCGCGGGTGTGGGATGCGCAGTCCGTGGCGCTGTTCGCCATGGTGAAGCAGGCGTTCGACCCGCAAAATATTTTCAACCCCGGCGTGAAGGTGCCCACCGGCGCCCTCGCGATCGGAGACGTGAAGTACGATCCCACTCTTCCGCAGCTTCCGCTCGACGCCCGGACCGCGCTCGACACGATCGAGCGCGAGCGCGCGTGGAGCCACTTTCGACTTTCGATGATCTGCGGCCACTGAGCCGCGTCAGTCAACTCCTGGAGATCCGTGTACTACTACGAGCCGCGCATCACCCTCCTCGCGAAGCCAACCTTCACCGCCCCCGAGCACCTCGCCGTCGCGTGGCTCGGCGAGAGCACCGCCGGCGAACAGCTGGCCGAGTTCGCGGGACGCCTCTGCTACATGAGCCAGAAGAACCCCGCCAGGCGCACCACGCGGGATTACCTCGAGAACATCAAGAAGCAGGGGCACGGGAGCGTTCTCGAGCACGCGAACTACACGCTGCTGTTCGAGGGCGTCAGCCGCTCGCTCACGCACGAGCTGGTGCGGCACCGGGCAGGGTTCGCCTACTCCCAACTCTCGCAGCGCTACGTCGACGAGAAGGACGCGAGCTTCGTCGTGCCGCCGGCGGTGGCTGGCGACGAAGCGCTCGAGGGCACGTGGCGCGCTCAGGTCGACGGCGCGCTCGCGAGCTACATCTCGCTCGTAGAGCAGCTCATGGAGCGTTACGCCTGGGTGGGAGACAAAGTCCATCGTCGGAAGATGGCGCGCGAGGCGGCGCGGGGCGTTCTGCCGAACTCCACCGAGACGAAAATCGTGGTGACGGCGAACGCTCGCGCCTGGAGAACGATGCTCGAGCTGCGGTCGAGCGAGGGCGCAGAGCTCGAGATTCGCCGGATGGCCGTCGCGACGCTTCGCCTGCTCGCGGCGGAGGCGCCCGGATTCTTCTCCGACTTCGAGATCTACGTCGGCGAGGATCGGCGAGAAGCGGCGAGAGTCGGATTTCACAAAGTCTGAAATAAAGATCGCGCACAAGCAAAAAATCATTGCGCTGCATTTCATCGACTCTTAATTTGCTCGCACACTCGAAACGACATCGCGTTTTGTCGAGCAGTGAGAGCGCCGCGGTCTGAACGATTTCTGCGACTCGCGCGTCAATGGGTGAATGGGTGTGCGGGCCGGGTGGTGGCGACTGTTCGACCGGAATTGTCTGACCTCAAGCAGGATCGGATGACACGAATCGGGTTCGCCTACAATCAGAAGCCTGAAGTTCCTGCTCTTCGTCTCGAGGACGGCGCCGAAGATGCGCTTCCCGACGAAGAGCCTCCCAGTGGCGCAGACTCCGATTGGGCGAGCGCGCCGCACCTCACGGCTGGCTCGCGAGCTGCCGGCATTGCCGCCGCCGAGGTCGACGACGAGTTCGCGGAGTGGGACAGCGCGGAGACCATTTACGCCGTCGAGCAGGCGCTCAGCGCGCTCGGCGAAGTAGTCCGCCTCGAAGCGAACGCAGATTTCCCCGAGCGCCTGCGGGCGACTCAGCCGGACATCGTCTACAACATCGCGGAAGGAATGGGCGGCGTGAACCGCGAAGCCCACGTTCCCGCAATTTGCGAATTCTTCGGCATCCCGTACTCGGGATCCGATCCGTTCTCGCTCTCGCTCTGCCTCGACAAGGCGCGCGCGAAAGAGTTTCTGGCGTACCACGGCGTTCCGACGGCGCCCTTCGCGCTCATCCGGAACGCTGCCGAGATCCCGGCGATGCTCGACCGTCTCACCACACGCAGGACGAAGAGCGGCAGCTCACGCCTTCGGCTCCCACTGTTCGTGAAGCCGGTGCACGAGGGCTCGTCCAAGGGAATCACGGAGGACAACTATTGCCGCACGGTGGCCGAGGCGCAGGCACAGACTGCGTTTCTCCTCGAGCGGTACGCGCAGCCCGTGCTGGTGGAGGAATATCTCCCCGGCCGTGAGTTCACCTGCGCGGTGATGGGTAACGGCGACGGCGCGCACGTGCTGCCGCTCGTCGGGATGAACTTCGATGCTCTGCCACCGGGCGCGCTTCCGGTGTACGGCTTCGAAGCCAAGTGGCTCTGGGACGACCGGAGCCACCCGTTGGAGATTTTTGAGTGTCCTGCGAGGATCGACGAGGCGCTGCGGAGCAGGATCGAAGAGGTCGTGCTCTCCGCCTACCAGGTTCTTGGCTGCCGTGACTGGTCGCGCATCGATGTGCGACTCGACGCCACTGGCGTGCCGAACGTGGTGGAAGTGAATCCCCTTCCGGGAATCCTTCCCAATCCCGAGGACAACTCGTGCTTTCCCAAAGCGGCGCGGGCAGCCGGATTGAGCTACGATGAGCTCATCCAGCGCTCCCTGCGTTTCGCCGCGGAGCGACAGGGTGTCACCCTGTCGGGAAAGGCCGTGCGTCGAGTACGACGCGCGGCGTCGTTGGGCTGAGCGGGCGAGCGCGTTTCCGGAGCTCGTGCGCATCGGCCCCACCACGAGAAAGGGACTCGATGAAAATTGCACTCCTGTTCGACGGCGCCGCGGCGCTCGGCAAGTCGGCTGATCTGCTCATCCTCGAAACGGTCGAGGCGGTGGAAGCGGTGCTGGCGGCCGAGGGGAACCAGGTCGTGCGTGTGCCGGTGAACACCGATGGACGGTGGATCGAGCGCACGCGCCGCACCAAGTGCGACGTAGCGTTCAATCTCTGCGAGGGCATCGATGGCGTGGCTGAGCTGGAGCCCACTGTCATCTCGGCACTCGAGGTGCTCGGCATCCCGTTCACGGGCAGCTCGTCGTGGACGGCCTCACTGTGCCTACGCAAGCACGTCGTCAACGCGATTCTCGATCGCTGCCGCCTTCCGATTCCGCGCTTCGCGATAGCGCGCCGCGGCGAGCCGATTCCCGCGGTCGGCTTTCCCGCGATCTGCAAGCCGGCCGCCGAAGATGCATCGGTGGGCGTGGAGCAGCGCTCCGTCGTGCGCACGGCGCGGGCGCTGGCCGAACGGGTGAGCTCGATGCACGAGCGATGGGACGAGGTGATCGTGCAGCGCTACATCGACGGCCGCGAGGTGAACGTCGGCATCGTCGGCGATCAGGTGCTTCCCGTTTCAGAGATTCAGTTCGATGCGATGCCGAAAGGGATGTGGCGTATCGTGTCGTACCGATCGAAGTGGGAAACGGGGAGCGATGAGGACTCGGGCACTCAACCGCAGTGTCCGGCGAAACTCTCCGCGGATCTCACCGAGGAGCTCCAGCGTATCGCACTCCAGGCGTGGCGCGTGGTGGGCGGGGACGGTTACGGGCGCGTCGACTTCCGAATCGATCGCGCGGGCAAGCCGTGGATCCTCGAGGTGAACTCGAACCCCGATCTCGCGCCGGACGCCGGGCTCGCGCGCATGGCCGGCGTGGAAGGGCTCGACTTCGGCGCGCTCGTGCGCGCGATCTGCGAGCGCGGGCTGCACCGCGAGCGTCCGTCCACCGCCGATCAGTGGGCGCTCGCGCGGCGCCTCTCAGGCGTCATGGTCGACGATCAGGACGCCGCGCTCGAGTTGTTCGCCGTCGGGCAGCGCTGAGCGGCACCGTGAGCGCCGGGCGCGCTGCCCGGCTCGTCGGTCCGCTCGCATCGCACCATCGTGGGCGCCTCGTCGAGATCCTCGAAGCGACGGGCGTTTTCGCACCCGCGGAGATCGACGTGGCGCTCGAGCTCTTCGACGAGGGTATGCGGAGCGCCAAGTCGTACGAGCTGCTCGGCGCATTCGATGACCAGGGCGCGCTGCAGGGCTACGCGTGCTGGGGGCCCACACCATGCAGTGAAGGTGGCTACGACCTTTACTGGATCGCGGTGGACCCGCGCGCACAGGGCGGTGGCTATGGGAGCGCCATGATGCGAGCGGTGGAGGAGCTCCTGCGTACCCGCGGTGCGCGCCTGCTCGTGGCCGAGACGTCGTCGCGCGATGCCTACGCGCAGACGCGGGAGTTCTACGAGCGCGGCGGATACGTGGAACGGGCGCGTGTGAGCGGGTTTTATGCAGTCGACGACGATCGCGTGATTTTCTCGAAGCAGCTGGCGCATCGCGCCGGCGAGGAGGCTCGCCATGAGTGAGTGGCAGAAGGTCCTGCGCGAAGGAAGCGTGGACACACTCGAGAAGTTGGCCGAGAAGTTCGGCCACGACGTGATCGACGTCGAGGCGCTGCGCCCGGCGTTCGACGGTTTCCAGGTGCGCATCACGCCGGCGGCGCTTGAGCAGATCAAGGAAGTAGGCGATCCGATGTGGAACCAGTACGTGCCGAGCATCCGCGAGCTCGAGGTCGTGGACGGCGTCGTCGACTCCCTGGATGAGGATGGCGACTCGCCGGTGCCGAACATCACCCACCGGTACCCGGATCGCGCGCTCTTTCTGGTCAGCCCCGTCTGCGCGTCCTACTGCCGGTTTTGCACGCGGCGCCGGAAGGTCGGCGATCCGGAAAAGATTCCGCTCAACCAGTACGACTCGGCCTTCGCGTACATTCGCGAGCACACCGAGATTCGCGACATAATTCTGTCCGGCGGCGACCCGATGATGCTCTCGGACAGGCGAATCGAGTACATCCTCCAGAAGCTGCGCGAGATTCCGCACGTCGAGATCATCCGCATCGGGAGCCGGATCACCTCGCATCTGCCGGAGCGTATCACGCCCGAGTTCTGCGAGATGGTGCAGAAGTACCATCCCATCTACATGAACACGCACTTCAATCACCCGAGCGAGCTCACGCCGGCCGCCGTTGCGTCGCTCGATCGGCTGTCGCGCGCCGGAGTCGTGCTCGGCTGTCAGACAGTGCTGCTCAAGGGCGTGAACGACGATCCGAAGGTGATGATGAAGCTGATGCACGAGCTGCTGAAGGCGCGCGTGCGTCCCTACTACATCTACATGGCCGACCAGGTGGCGGGGGGCGAGCACTTCCGCACGATGGTTCAGACCGGGCTCGAGATCATCCAGGCGCTGCGCGGATGGACGTCTGGGCTCGCGGTGCCGCACTTCGTCATCGACGCTCCGGGCGGCGGTGGCAAGGTGCCGCTCCTCCCCGAGTACGTGGAGTCGATCACGGACGACGAGGTGATCTTCCGGAACTACGAGGGGAAGCGGTTCACGTACAAGCAGCCGCGGGAGACTGCAGTCGTACCCTGAGCCAACGCCGCGAGGCCGCCGTGGGCCTCGCGGCATCGTCGTGTGTCACCGCGCTGTGCTCGCGACGGCGTGAGTGTTTGCCACCCTGCTCGAGACACGCGCACCCGCGGGAAGCACACGATATCGGACGGCCATTCCCGCGGCGTTGTGGAAGGAGACGTGGCAGTGGAAGAGCCACGTTCCGACGTTGTCGGGGACCATGTCGGCGACGGCCATCGCCATCATGCCAAGGCTCATGACGTCGGTGCGCATTCCCGCGACTACGGTCGTGTTGCCGTGCCAGTGCGGCGAGTG
>Ga0193750_1000417_pt1 | contig 11702 bp, 9 predicted proteins | sample L1c1metaG_FD_160569 | JGI IMG/M metagenome (GOLD analysis project Ga0193750, IMG submission 160569) | Soil microbial communities from a riparian zone of the East river system, Colorado, United States - L1c1 | ecosystem: Environmental > Terrestrial > Soil > Riparian zone | place: USA: East River...
TCGACGGGTCTCGCTGTAACGGCGCAGGAGAATTGATTCATCCGCTTCAAGGAAAATCATTCTGGTGGGCAGCAGGCGCTTGACCGACTTCACGATTGAAGGGAGAGCCTCGAGCTGGGTGCCTTCTCGAACATCCACCACCAAAGCGGTGCGTTCGATCTCGGAGGACTGTCCTACCAGTTCGGCGAAGCGGGGGATCAGGCCGACCGGGAGATTATCTACGCAGTAAAAGCCAAGATCTTCGAAAGCCTTGAGCACGGAGGCCTTGCCCGAGCCGCTCATGCCGGTGATGATGACCAGTTCTCCGGCTCGACGACGGTCGCTCTTGCGCCTTTTAGGGCCAGCTTTTACCACGCTACGCCGGATTTTACCGCCGGGCTTGCGCACTGCCATTCCCGAGGGATGTTAGCAGGGACAGCAGAGGGTCGCTAGTTAGTGGACAGGTATCGGGGCGTAAGTTCATGGCCCTCCAAGGCTTTCTACATTAAGCCCCTGCCACAGCATTCCTTTCCGTTCTGGGCTGCTTACAGAAAGCACAGTATGGAACTGAAGGGGTTGAGCACGTAAGCTGCAGTTCTTGGAGGAACTATGCTCTGGACGATTTTTGTAATTTTGCTCATCATGTGGCTTCTGGGATTTAGCTTTCACATTGCCGGAAGTCTAATCCATTTACTGCTGGTAGTCGCGGTGGTGGTCCTGATCGTCAACCTGCTCACTGGACGCAGAACCGCGGTTTAGTAGATGTAGATCTGGATGGCCGATGGCGTTTTGTTGAGGCGGCATCGGATTACGTCGCACCTTTCTGACGGTCGCAGGTACATCCCTGCGACCGCTCTGCCGGGGCCACGGCGGGCGCAGCTGTCGCCGGGTGGTCTGGCGTAAACTCTCGATCGGAGGACCTCCCATGAAATCAGTTGTCTTTTTGTTTGCGGGCATTCTGTTGCTACTTTCGACGGTGGCATGTAGCCAGCGCGCGAATGATGTTTCCTATAAAGACAGTGTCAAGAAGGCGCTCGAACAAGCAGACCTGAAAGATGTGACCGTGGATGAAGATCGCGACAAGAACACCATTACGTTGCGTGGCAAGCTGCATTCTGAGAATGCCAAGCAACAGGCCGGTGAAATAGCCCAGGCGGCCGCCGGAAGCCGGGTTATCGCCAACGAAATCAGTATTGAGCCGGTGGGATTCGAATCCCAAGCCAAGAAGATTGAATCCAACGTCGACGATGCCATCGAGAAGAACTATAAAGCGGCGCTGATTTCGAAAGGTTTGGACAAGCAGAGCATTCATTTCAAGTCCAACAATGGAGTGCTCACGCTGAAGGGGAAAGTTAAGTCTCCGGAGCAGCGTCAGCAGGCCGAGCAGGTAGCAGCCAATGTACCGAATGTCGCCCAAGTCGTGAACGAGATCGAGGTGAACCGCTAGAGTAACCCGGACGCGTTTCATTCGATCGAAGACGAAAAAGGGCACACAGTGTGTGCCCTTTTTTGTTTCAGACGCCGGATAGGGAATACTTCTTCCCGGTCTCTATCGTGATGCGACCAAAACTACGTTTTGGCGAGGGAAATCCATCGCGACTTCGGATTCGCGGCGGCTCGGCGGAAGCTCTGCCCCCGAGGCGTTGCCGGCAGTCCAGATCTGCGACAGAAAGTAGCTGTCGCCGTAACGATGGAAGACCAGCTTGGTCGCGTCAGACGGCTTGGCGGATGCGCACGAATTGGCCATAACCATTTGCGACTTGTCCGAGCCTCGGATCACGAGCACCCTTTGAATCGTATCTAAAGAGTGGATGGTGTATTCGCCGGCGGGAAGCGTTTTTCCGGCGACGATGAAGTTAAAGGGGACGTTCGCTTTCAACGCGGTCTGGGCATAAGCCGATGCGGTCGCAAACAGCAGGCCCAGGGCGAGTAGAGTAAATAGTTGCTTTTTCATAGATCCTCCTCGAGTGGGGCCGGTGAAACTCTGCAAGTTCGGCTTACGTTGTCTGCCTTACTTCCTAAGTTTCGCTGTGCCGCCTCCACATCTTGCAACGGTTTTGATAACCGTTGACGCTCATGTAGATTGCAGGTGGCGTGCCATAACTTGCGTGACTGCAGCCGCAGCCTGGCCGTGGCTTACAACTCTGTGATTCGCGGAATGTTGCGCTGGAAGTTTCGGTCGACGAGCGCATCGCAAATTCAGGACAACAAATCTTTTGACTAACCGAAGGGTTAATGCCACCCGCACTTCGGTTAGTTGCTCATCTCGCGTGCATGGAGAAGCCCAAATGTGCTAAACAGGAGCGCAGGCGGACGTGAGGGATGAATCCAAGACTTCTAGGGATAGCTGGCCCGTTTCGAGGCACAACTTTCCTGTTGCCAGCAGGAGAAATCTCAGTAGGACGCGAATCGTCCAACCATCTGTGGGTTTCCGATCCCGCTTTATCACGTCGGCATTGCCTGCTTCTGAGAAATGGCGGCGAGTTCATCGTCCGCGATTTAGGAAGCAGAAACGGGACCCAAGTAAACGGCGTCCCTGTCGAGGAACATCGGTTAAGCCACGGAGACCAAATATCCGTCGGCGACTCGGTGCTTGTCTTTCTGCTTAAAGAAGACGAAGTCCACGCTCTGAAGAGTCCAGTGGAACTCTCGGAGACCGCGGTGCCAGAGTCTCCGACGCTTCTTCTACGTCAGGAGGATTCGGTTTATCTGCACTCCGAAAAAGCACGGGCGGCATTGCCCACAACTGCTCGTCTTTCCCACAATTTGAATCTTCTGCTGAAGATTGCAACCGGCATCGGTGGGGTTCGTGACCGGGAATCGCTGCAGTGGCAACTTCTGGGCTTTATCTTCGATGTGGTTCCTGCCGATCGCGGCGCGGTACTACTCTTCGATCATTTGGAAGAGTTAAGTTCTGCAACTGCGTGGGACCGCGTACGTGGGCCGGGTCATCCGGTCCGGGTGAGTCGTACCATCATCCAGCGGGTTTCGGGCGACCGCATTGGGCTGGTTGTGACCGATGTTTCTGACGATCAGGCTCTCCGGCAAGTACCGACGCTGGCTGACCTGCAGGTCCGTTCCCTGCTCTGCGTACCGTTGCTAGTCTCGGACAAGGCGCTGGGAGCAATCTATTTGGACAGCAGCAATCCAGCATTGTTTGACGAGGACCATCTGCAGGTAATGACTGCAGTGGCAGGCATTGCGAGCCTGGCCTTCGATAACGTGCGTCATTGGGAACAATTGCAGCAAGAGAATCAGGACCTGCGAGCTGAAATCAGCGTGGAACACAACATGGTCGGCGGAAGTCCGCGCATGAAAGAGGTGTATGAATTTATTCGCCGAGCCGCCCCAACCGATTCCACCGTGCTGATTCACGGTGAAAGCGGCACTGGCAAGGAATTGGTGGCACGCGCCATCCATCGAAACAGCCCTCGCGCAGATAAACCTTTCGTGGCGATCAACTGTGCAGCCATCACTGAGACCCTTCTGGAGAGCGAATTATTCGGACACGAGAAGGGAGCTTTTACGGGGGCCGTATCCCAAAAGAAAGGAAAGATGGAAGTCGCGGAGGGCGGAACACTGTTTCTGGACGAAGTCAGCGAACTCGCTCCCGGCCTCCAGGCCAAGCTACTACGCGTTTTGCAGGAGCGCGAGTTCGAACGCGTGGGCGGCACTCGACCGATCAAACTTGATGTCCGGCTGATCGCGGCCAGCAACCGAGACTTGCCGGATGCCGTGGAGGCTGGCACTTTTCGTAAGGATTTGTATTATCGACTGAACGTGGTAGCGGTTAAGATGCCGGCCCTACGCGATCGCCGGGTCGATATCCCGATGTTGGCTGAACACTTCATTGTCAAAGCCAGCCGGAAATGTAAGAGCCGAATCAAGCCACTCTCGGCGGAAGCTCGCTTATCTCTGACAAACTACGACTGGCCGGGAAACGTTCGCGAACTGGAGAATGCCATTGAGCGGGCGCTGGTAATGGGATCGTCGGATGTGATCCTTCCGGAGGATTTGCCGGAGGCCGTACTTGATACCAGCTCAGCGGCAGAGACTTCGACTGCGAAATTTGTCAGCGGGGTGAAGGACACAAAAAAACAGCTCATCCTGACTGCGCTACAACAAACTAGCGGAAGCTACATTGAAGCTGCAAAGATATTGGGAATGCACCCAAACTCACTGCTTCGGCTGATCCGTAATTTGGATCTGAAGGCGGCGGTGAAAGCCGGGAGCAGTTCCGGATCCGAGTGAAAGCCTCAGTCGCGCAAGTATTTCGTCAGGAAGGTTAATGTCCGTAAACCGGCATCGCGCGAAATCTCGCCGCTGAAGCCGTGGCCGGCGCCGGGATAGATCTGCATTTCGTACGCAATACCTTTTTTCTCCAGCACCTTCTGCAGATGATAAGCCTCTTCCACCGGCACTGTTTTATCGGCTTCGCCATGCAAGATCAGGACAGGGCACAGGCGTCGCATAAAGAATTTCATCTCTTTGGGAAGGCCCCCAAAGAAATCCACAACTACCCGGATGCGAGTATCGATAGCGGCGTTCGACAGCGCAAGATAGGCCCCCAGAGAGAATCCGAGCAAGCCGATGCGCTCGGGATCGACATGCGGTTGGCGGGATACGAAGCTGACGGAGTCCCAAAGCGTTTTCATCCAGATGGGGAAGTGGCGAAAAATGACTTCTCTGCTGACTTCGACGGTTCCCGTACGGTCGAAATAATGCGGGACATAAACTGCGAAGCCTCTCGCCGCGAGCGAACCGGCCGGCTCAGCCATGGTGGAATGGCCGCCGCCAGAGCCGTGGAGGCCGATCACGGCAGGAAAGCGCTGGCCGTGGTCGTCTGGCAAGAAGCAATCGACGCGGATGGTTTTGTCACCGCTTTCGAGAGCGATCTGGGATTGGGTGATGGGGAACATTAGGATCAGCAGTCAGCACTCAGCAGTCAGCATTCAGCATTCAGCATTCAGCACTTACAGTTTTGTGGCGCTCTTGGACATTTATCTGCCAACGACTGTTGTCTCCTCGGCTAAATGGCGTAACGACTCGTCAAAGGGCGGGCGCGCGATGCCGCGTTCGGTGACGATGGCGGTGACGTATTTCGCGGGCGTAACGTCGAATGCAGGGTTCTCTACTTGGACACCCTCGGGCGTAACCGCCTTGCCGGCAAAATGGGTGACTTCGCGTGGATTTCTTTGCTCGATGGGAATCTGGTCGCCGCTCGGAGTTTGTAGATCGATAGTGGAGACAGGCGCGGCGACGTAAAAGGGGAGTCCGTTTTCCTTCGCTAACACGGCGACCGTGTAAGTTCCAATTTTGTTGGCTACGTCGCCGTTGGCGGCAATGCGATCCGCGCCTACGATGATGGCGCCGATCTTGCCTTGCTTCATCATGGCTCCCGCCATGTTGTCGGAGATGACAGTGGTGGGAATGCCGTCCTTCATCAGCTCCCACGCTGTCAGTCGCGATCCTTGAAGGAAAGGTCTGGTCTCATCGGCATAGACGTGGATTTTCTTTCCCTGCTCGATGGCTGCGCGGATTACACCCAAGGCAGTACCGTATCCACAGGTTGCCAGCGCTCCCGCATTGCAATGGGTAAGCACGCCGCCACTGGCCGGCATCAGAGCGGCGCCATGCCGGCCCATTGCCTGGTTGGCTGCGATGTCTTCAGCGTGCATGCGTTGCGCTTCTTCGATCAGGGATTGCTTGATCTGCGCGATGGGTTTTCCGCTGAGCAGTTCGAATTTTTCGCGCATGCGGCTGATCGCCCAGAATAGATTTACTGCCGTCGGCCGAGTCTTAGCGATCATTTCGCAGATGTCATCGAATTCCTGCCTGAGATGGTTGATGTTTTTTGCGGTGGAATTTTGAATGCCGAGCGCAATACCCATTGCTGCGGCCACACCGATCGCGGGCGCGCCCCGCACGACCATATTGCGAATTACATCGGCAACCTGCTGGTGCGTCTTGCAGGTGACGTAGACTTCTTCGTTAGGCAGCTTCGTCTGATCGATAAAGCGTACGCCGGATGCAGTCCATTCGAGAGTTTGGATCATAGGTAATCGGTCTTCACTGGCCACTGGCTCTTATACTCGGTGTTCTGCGCAGCGGTTGCGTGGTGTGCTCGTCACTGCTGGATGGCCACACAGTTCGCAGGTCACACCCGCGATAGGCGCTGCATTCACCGTCCCATTTTTTTGTGACAAGTGTTCCCGCCTCACATCGCTTGCGGTAAAGATGGAGACAAAGGGAGCTGGCGCAGCGCCCTTATCCACTCCGGCGCGGCCACCAGCCTCCTGACGCTCGACCAGGCACATCACTCCCACGACGGTGAACCCAAATTCGCGCGCCGCTTCAATCGCTTGAATGGTCGAAGCTCCGGTGGTGCAGACATCATCCACAATCACCACAGACGCACCTTTTTGACGAAAGCCCTCAATACGCTGCCCGGTGCCATGTTGCTTTTCAGTTTTGCGGACTAGAAATCCGTTCAGCTCACCGCTAATGACTGCAACAGCCACCACGATCGGATCGGCGCCCATGGTCAGTCCACCGATAGCCTGAGGCTTCCAGCCGCGAGCGCGGATTTCGTCCAGAAAAACCTGCCCAGTCAGGCGAGAGCCCTTGGCATCCAGGGTGGTAGTACGGCAATCCACGTAGTAGTCGCTGCTGGCCCCGGAGGACAACTTGAAGTCTCCCAACCGGAAAGACTTGACAGCTAGCAGGCGCAGCAACTCCTGGGATGCAGCGGACATGAAAATCTACGATAACACGATGGCGGAGAAGTCGGTGGTCGGTGGTCAGTTCTCAATTCTCAGTTCTTGGTTCTCAGTTCTCTGTTGTCGAGGGTCGGAGTTCACTGGGCCAATTTGTCTAAGTGGCGGAAGCCGTCGCTGGCCACGAAGATCAGCGCGGAAATGGTGGCGTTGTATGCGACATGCATGAGGAAGCTGGCGGCAACAGATTTGGTTACTGCGCGCGTGATGGTCAAGGCCAGGCCAACCAGAAATACCACCAGCACGGGAGCCCAGGCGCGTCCCAATTGAGGCGCGTGAATAAGGCCGAAGCCGATCGAGGTTAGAAGTATCGCTGTAACAACTCCGAGGCGGCGGGCCAGCACGGGATAGAGGAATCCCCGGAAAAAGAATTCTTCCAGCAACGGAGCCAAACTTACACCGAAAAGAGATAGAGCCCAAGCTTCCCGCGGAGTTCGGAAGAAGCGGTCAATGGGAAGCTCTTTGGGCATGGGCAGAAAATGCGCTAAGGCTTGCAAAGCAAGAGCCAGAATCACGCCTCCGAACAAATATGCGGACCAATTTTGAGGCCGATTCCATCGAATTGCGTGCAAGAATTGTCCACCCTTGCGCTTTACTACCGAAACCATGAATAGCAGCACCACAACATAGGCGAGTAATTGCGCCAGCACTGTCACCCAGGGATAACCGCCAACTTCGACGATGGTTGAATTCGGATAGAGAAGGCGTTGGGCTGCGAAAGTAATCAAGAAAAGAAGAGTGACGATGGAGGCGATGGTGAGCAACGCAATCTGCAATACCTCCCATTCGCTCCACGGGGGATTTTCTGAAATGACACTGGTCGAGGGCGGTGGCGATCCTTCCTCGGGAAGCGATCCAGGTGAAGAAACCGGATTGAGGGGTGATGACAAGCGATTCAGCGTAGCCAAAGCTGCTTTGAATTTACACGAAAAGGATGCTCGATGTGGTTTGACGGCGTCACGCGCTGGAAACCAGGTCGGATGCCGGGACTCTTCCGTTCCCGCTGAAAAAGTGAAGGAGGGCCTCTCCGGTGTAGGACTTCTTATTGCGAGCTACCTGTTCTGGCGTTCCCTGCGCCACGATTCGCCCGCCGCCCTCTCCACCTTCCGGGCCAAGGTCAATGATCCAATCGGCGTTGCGGATTACGTCGAGATTGTGCTCGATGATGACAATGGTATTGCCCAGGTCGGTCAGGCGGTGCAGCACATCGAGCAACTTCTTGACGTCATCGAAATGCAAACCTGTGGTTGGCTCGTCCAGCAGGTAAAGAGTTTTGCCGGTTTGACGCTTGCTCAATTCGCGGGCCAATTTTATGCGCTGGGCTTCGCCGCCCGAAAGCGTGACCGCCGATTGACCGAGATGGATGTAGCCCAAGCCAACATCGACGAGAGTTTGCAGCTTCTGCTTCACTTGCGGAATGTTTTCCAATATCTGCAAGGCTTCTGACACCGGCGTTTCCAGCAAATCGGCGATGGAACAATCTTTGTATTTCACTGCCAGCGTCTCGTGGTTATAACGCCGGCCACCGCAGACTTCGCACAAGACGTAAACGTCGGGCAGAAAATTCATTTCGATGCGGCGTTGACCTTCACCCTGGCAGGCTTCACAACGTCCGCCGGAGACGTTGAAAGAAAATCGGCCGGGTTTGTATCCCCGTTCACGCGATTCCGGCAGCATGGCGTAGAGGTCACGTATCTGGGAAAAGACGCCGGTGTAGGTCGCGGGATTGGAACGCGGAGTCCGCCCGATCGGAGATTGATCGATGCGAATGACTTTGTCGATGTTTTCCGTTCCAGCTATGGCTTTGTGGGCGCCAGGTTCTTCGCGCGAGCGGTAAAGTTTTTTGGCTAGTGCGCGATAAAGAATGTCATTGACCAGAGTGGATTTTCCGGAACCGGACACTCCGGTGACAACCGTCATAACGCCCAGGGGGAAAGTGACATCCAGATTCTTCAGATTATTTTCGCGAGCGCCTAGGATCGCAATGCCGGTTCCATTGGGATGGCGCCGCTGAGCGCGCATGTCAATTTGCACACGGCCGGAAATGTACGCACCGGTGAGGGATTCGGGCACTCGGACAATGTCTTCCGGCGTGCCGGATGCGACGAGGTTTCCGCCATGCCGACCGGCGCCGGGGCCAAGATCAATCACGTAATCGGCGCGGCGAATGGTTTCCTCGTCATGCTCTACCACCAGAACGGTATTTCCCAGGTCGCGTAATTCTTCCAACGCTTTTAATAGGCGTCCATTGTCGCGGTGGTGCAAGCCTATGGAAGGCTCATCGAGTACGTACAACACGCCGCGTAACTTGGAGCCAATCTGGGTTGCGAGCCGGATGCGCTGCCCTTCGCCCCCGGAAAGCGTGGCCGCCGAACGATTGAGTGAGATGTAGCCTAAGCCCACTGCGTCCAGAAACTGCAAGCGCTCCACAATCTCGTGCACGATGCGGCCAGCAATAAGCTGCTCGCGTCCGGTGAGTTTGATCTTTCTTGCAGCTTCAAGCGAGCGCGAGACCGGCAGCGCGGTGAAGTCGGCGATCGACACACCATTCACGGTCACGGCCAGGCTCTCGGGCCGCAGACGCTTGCCTTTGCAAGCCGGACATTCGGTCTCCGACATGTAATCCAGCAGATATTCGCGGTAGGTGTCGGAGCTCGATTCGTCCAAATTTTGTTTGAGATATCCCAAGATGCCGCGAAAACCGGTCTTTCCCTTTCCCGCTTCACCATAGAGCAGGAGATTCTGGATCTTGTCAGGAAACTTTTCGAACGGTGTGGCCAAGTCAAAGCCGTGGGCTGCGGCGACGATCTGTAGCTGATGAATCAAATTTTGCGATGCCGAACCCGGCCCCAGTCCGCCTTCGAGCAGAGGCTTGGACCAGTCCACAATCACTTTCGCGGGATCGAAATCGTAACGGCTTCCCAATCCATGGCACTCGGGGCAAGCACCATAGGCGCTGTTGAACGAGAAAGATCGCGGCTCGAGTTGAGGTACGTTGATGCCGCAATCCGGACACGCCAGTTTCGCGGAGTAGAGCTGTTCCTCCCCGCCAACGACTGCCACCTGCACTAGTCCGCCCGCGAGCTTCATGGCTAAGCCAACAGATAATTCCAGGCGATGCTCAATGCCGGGCTTGACCAGCAGACGATCGATCACCACCTCGATGGTGTGGTTCTTTCGTTTATCGAGCCGGAGATCATCCTCCAGATTCACCAATTCGCCGTCGACTCGGGCTCGGGTAAAACCGTGCTGAACCAGTTTGTCCATCTCCTTTTTGAATTCACCTTTTCGACCGCGCACAATTGGAGCCAATACCATGACACGGTCTTCAGGAGTAAGAGCCATCACCCGCTGGACGATCTGCTCAGCAGACTGACGCGCGATGGCACGGCCGCATTTGGGGCAATGGGGAGCTCCGATAGAGGCGAATAGAAGACGAAGATAATCATAAATTTCAGTAATTGTTCCCACGGTGGAACGTGGACTGCGGCTGGTGGTCTTTTGCTCAATGGAAATGGACGGGCTCAGGCCGTCGATGGCGTCCACGTCGGGGCGCTCCATCTGGTCGAGGAATTGACGGGCATAGGCCGAAAGCGTCTCCACGTACCGCCTTTGGCCTTCCGCATAGATGGTGTCAAACGCCAGGGAAGACTTGCCCGAGCCGCTGAGGCCGGTAATGACGGTCAGCGTATTACGGGGAATTTCGACGTCTATGTTCTTGAGATTATGCTGGCGCGCGCCGCGCACCGTGATCTTGGTAATAGCCATGAATACCGAAAGTAATGTTGTCCTTCCGTAATGTGGACGGGTCCCCAGAAATGTTGGAGAGTGGAGTTGCGCACCTCTACTCACGTATCTTAGTTGCTAACAGCAGCAAGCGTCAACGCAGGTAAAGTGAGGGGGGCGATGAAGCAATAGATTCAGGGCTTTAACTGGAAGGCAGGCCGAACTTGGGAAGTTTGCTAGCGGTTTTCGTGCTTACGCTGACAGTAGTTACGGTCGTGGTCTTGGGTATTGTCGCTGCCTACGGCGCCGTTAACTTCATCCTGTACGCCTTTGCTTACCAATCCCGTCGACGATCCAGGGGGACTCCTGTGCTCGTGCCTAGCCAAACCCACGCTAGTGGAGACTGATCGCTTTCCCGATCTGGGACGTTAAGCCTCAAATCCATCTCCCAATCATCAGGCCGACGCCCACTTGAACGCCCAAGCCTGCGGAGGGCAGGGGAATCCCCCGGCATGCCAGCACTGCTGTCCAAGGCCCAATGTCAAAGGTTGGCTATTTACTGGGGCGGCTGGTCCGGCGGTTGCTGTTGTTGTGGGGGTATGGGTTGGGGCGGTTGCGGTCGAACCTGCCCACCAGGAGGTCCTGGGAAACCCTGTGGGGCTCCTTGCTGCTGCTGGCGCTGCAGTTCCTGCAAGAGCTGCTCCGGAGTCTTGACCAACGGCTGACCGTTCGGTTGCTGTTGTTGCTGCTCGTCCGCTTGAGTGGTTTGGTCGGTTGGTTGATCCTCGAGCCCAGCGGTGTCGTCAGTGAAGTCGTCGTTCACCTCCTCGGTCTCCTGCCCGGGCGGAACCACACCCGGAGGCAGGGATTGCGGCTGAGCTGCCATCGGTTGATTCCCAGGATTCGACTGCACCGGAGTTTCAGACGCGCCACCTGATTTGTGGGTCAGGATCACGCGATCGATTCCGTTTGGATTCGCGGCTGAACCGAGCATTACATAATTGAAATGTGATCCATTCAGAAGCACCGCCAGAACATCGCGCGCGGGACCGGGGCCGAACTGTCCGACCACTCGCTCGGTTGCATTTGCCGGAATTTCCACGGCAGCTCCAGTTTGATTGCGGACCGCGCGGAGAACGTCCCCGAGCGTGGAGTTATTGGCGACGATCATCAATTGTTCATTGTGAAACGAGACCTGTGGCGCTGAAGTCGGCATCTGCT
>Ga0193750_1000418_pt1 | contig 11696 bp, 10 predicted proteins | sample L1c1metaG_FD_160569 | JGI IMG/M metagenome (GOLD analysis project Ga0193750, IMG submission 160569) | Soil microbial communities from a riparian zone of the East river system, Colorado, United States - L1c1 | ecosystem: Environmental > Terrestrial > Soil > Riparian zone | place: USA: East River...
CTCGACCAGGCCGCGCCCAGCGGCGGCATCGACGACGCGCGCCGCACGCGTGGCGAGGACGACCCAGGCGACGACCTCGACGTGCCTGAGTTCATTCCGCCGGAGTGAGGCTCAGGCCGCACTGGGCCCAGGCTCTCGGCGAGACGCGTGCACCTCAGACAAGACGGTGCAGTTGTGTCCCAAGCCGTGCCTACGGTCTGTAGATGGCCCAGCTCACGCCAAGTCAGAAGGGAGCCGCTGCCGAGGCGGCGATCACCGCCGCAGTCATCCAGCTTGGCTTCACAGTCCTGCGACCGTTGTGCGAGGGCCGGCGCTACGACTTGATCGTCGATCTCGATCCCGACCTGCTGAGGGTCCAGTGCAAGCTCGCGCGCCGGGTGGGCGGCGTGCTGGCGATCAAGCTCGAAACCAGTCGCCACACACCGCGCGACGGCTACATGCGAAGCAGCTATTCGCCGGCCGAGATTGACGCGATCGCGATTTACTCCCCCGATCTGGCGAGGAGCTATCTGATTCCCATCGTGGACATATGCGGACGGCGCGGACTGCACCTCCGAGTGGCGCCGACTGGGAACAATCAAGCCAATGGAATCAACTGGGCAAGCGATCACGAGCTGGAGCCGGCCATCCGAAGGTTGCGGGAGGGCCGGCCCGACGAAGAAGCGCGGGGAGGCTAAACTTTCGCGCGAGGGGCTATAGCTCAGCTGGGAGAGCGCTACCGTGGCACGGTAGAGGTCGTCGGTTCGAGCCCGACTAGCTCCACTGTCGCGATTTCCAGCGAGTTCCGCAGCGTGTTCGTGACGGTGGTCGAACCGCGCCGGGGAATCGAGACTGCGGCCAGCTGACTCCCCAGCAGCAACGGGCCTTCCGCGACGCGATCACGCAGTTCGTCACCGACTTTGCCGCCCGCGGCGAGAGCGTTCCTTCGACCAGCGGCGCGCAGATTGGTCTGTCAGCCGGAGAAAAATTGGTGTCGCCGGCAAAAGACGGCCGATTGCAACTACCGTCCGCCGAGACAGGCGCCTGTCTCGAGGCGCTGACAAAGGGAGAGAGGGGGGGACATGAAGGCTGCGGCAAGGACTGCGCTCGCGCTCGCGCTGATCCTCACAGCCTTCCTCGCGGTAGGTCTGAGCGATGCGCAAGCTCACACCAACAACGTGCTCGTCTACGCCCCCATCCTCGACGAGCAACAGGGCACCGAAGGCAACGTCGCGGCCGCGGTGCTGCGGTCGCTCGGCTACACCGTCACGGTCTCAGAAACGCTGCCGCCCGACCTCTCGCCGTACACGTCGGTCTGGGTCATTCGTGCGTTCATCGCCCTCTACCCCGACGAAGATATCGAGCTGGCCGAATACGTCAAAGGCGGCGGCCGCCTATACCTCACGGGCACGTCGGCGACGTCAAGTGAAGAAATCAACGAAAGCGACCAGATCATCGCCGGGGCCGTTCTGAAGAACCAGCAGGTCCTCGTGGGAAGCCAAGGAGCGTCGCCTGACAATCTCAGGTTCAACCCAGCTGCAGAGAACGGCGCGACGCGCACGCCTCATCTGCTCAATCGGTTCTTGGCCAACTGGCCCGGCAGGATCAGCGGCCTCCGCAGCCGCAACATCCTCGCGAGCGACGGCACTCACGCTGTCGGCGCTCTTTTCGACGAACGCGACATGCAGAGCGGCCAAGGGCGGCTCGTGATCTACATGGACATCAACTGGCTGCAAGAAAACGGCGGGGCGATCATCACTCCACCCGGGCCCTATCCACCTCGCCTTGCCCAAGCACGTCGGAACTACTCCTCCACCGACCAGCCCGGCCTCGAAGGCAGCGAAAGCGAAGAAGAAGCGACCTTCGCGATGCGCCAGGAAATCGTCGAGAACCTCCAGGACTTTCTCGAAAAAACTCCAGGCCGAGAACCGCCGGCGACCGGCGAATACACCGCTCTCGGCGACTCCTACGCCGCCGGCGTAGGGTCATTCTCCTACCTGCCGCACACGACCGGCACGAACGGCTGCTACCGCGCGACCAATGGCTACGCCGAGCAGATCGCGACCCATCTTGGGCTGAGCCTCGCGTTTCCCGCGTGCATCGGCGCCAGGATCGGCAACCTGTGGGAAGGCAAGGATCCCCAACTCGGGCACGTCGGCCCGCGCACCCGGCTCGTGACGCTTTCGATCGGCGGCAACGACGTCGGCTTCAAAAGCGTTCTGCAGAGCTGCGTCGACGGCCTTTACTCCGCCGGAGGCGCCAAAGGGTGTGCGGAACGCGACAACGGGGCGGCCGAAACGGCGCTCGAATGGCTCCGTCACGGCCGTCCCCCCGGCACCTACGAGCTGCCAGGCGAGAACGCAACCTCGACCAACGCAGTCCCGCTGCCCAGTCTGCTGCAACTTTACGAAGACATCTTCGACCAATCCCCATACACCGAGCTCGTGGTCATCGGGTACCCGAAGCTGTTCGAGAGTGCCCGCAGCCCGCTCGTCGACTGCCAAGTCGGCACGGTCGCGGGCATCGACAAACTCGCGATCTACGCGAGCGACATCGAATGGATCCTCCACCAGACCGACGCGGTGAACCAGGTCATCGAAGAAGCCGTCGCGCTCGAGCAACGCGCCGCAAAGAACATTCGCTTCGTAGACCCGCGGCCCACTTTCGTCGGCCACGGCATCTGCGACTCAGAAGCTTCGTTCATCCACGCACTCCTGTTCAAAGGCCTGAAACCGATCCCCAAGGTCGAGAGCTTCCACCCGACCGTCGAAGGGCAAGAAGCGCTGCGGCAGCTGATCGAGGAAATCCTCTGAAGAAGCTCGCCTTCGGGCGACGGTCGAGAAACACCGCTCGATCGGCACGCGGTCGTGTGCGAGCCTGACTTCGTGCGCGCAGACGGAGTCTTCTCCGGCGGAGGCATCAAGGGCCTGGCGTTCGCCGGCGGCCTGCAAGCGGCGGCCGAGGCCGGTTACGACGAATGGGTCAAGCTGGCGGGCACCTCGGCCGGAGCGATCACTGCGATGGCGCTCGCCGTCGGTTACAGCGCGCAGGGTCTTCGCGAACAGCTTGACGACTTCGACTTCGCCAAGATCGCCGATTACGGTCCCCTGGGCGAGCTCGAGATTCCCGCGAACCTGCTGCACCATGGCGCCACCAAAGGCAAAGCGCTGCACGCGTGGATCGAAAAACTGCTCGCCGATGCGCCGCAGCCAGCGCGGACGTTCGGCGACTTGGAAGCCGACAAGCTGCGGGTCGTCGGAGCCGATCTCGCGCATTCGCGCATGGTCGTATTCCCCGGAGACGTCGAGCTGTACATCGACGAGCACGGCAAACAACTCGCGCCGGACGACTTCCCCATCGCCGACGCCGTGCGCATCAGCGCCGGCTACCCCTACTTCTTCCCGCCGCTCAGCCTGATCGATGGCCATACGAAAAAGCCCGGAGTGCTGGTCGACGGTGGCGTCACCAGCGCATTCCCGGTATTTCTCTTCGACAAGCCCCAGCCCGAGCACCCGACCTGGGGCTTTCGCCTGTTCGGGGGCAAGACCCCCGAACAGCCGAGCTACACCGCGATCGACGGCCCGCTCTGGCCGATCGACATGCTCAAGGCGATCGTCGACACCTCGATGAACGCCCTGGACAAGCTCGAGATGGTCGCGTTCGCGCCCCGGACGATCTCGATACCGACGGGCGACGTGCCCACCCTGGACTTCGAGCTTTCCGCGGCCCAGAAGAAAGAGCTGTATGACTCGGGCTACGACACCGCGAAAGCCTTCTTCGACAGGAAACCCGACGGCCGCAACACCTTCGGGGCAACACCAGCGGCCTAGCTCGGCCGCCCGCTACGCAACGACGTCCGTCGCGCCAGAGTCGCCAGGCGCAAGGCTCCGCCCTTGTTCTACGGTCTGGCCTTGGCCCAGCTCGGCTCACTTCTGAGGCTCGTTTCCAAGCGGCAGCGCTCCGATCCTGGACCGGGCTCGATAGAGCGCCGGCTCGTGCTGGTGATAAGCGCCGTCGTGTTCGTGGACACGATGTTCTATGCGGTTATCGCGCCGCTGCTGCCGCGGTTGTCGTACGAACTGCACCTCTCCAAGCTGTCCGCCGGCTTGATGACGGCCGGCTATCCGATCGGCACGCTCGTCGGCTCGCTGCCCGGCGGCGTGCTGGCGGCGCGCGTGGGGCCAAAGGCGACGGTCGTCGCCGGGCTGACCCTGCTCGCCGGGTCGACGCTCGCCTTCGCGTTCCTGCACAGCGCCGCCGCGCTTGACTGTGCCCGTCTGATTCAAGGCGTCGGCGGGGCGTTCTCGTGGGCGGGCGGTCTGGCTTGGATCGTCGCCGAGACATCGCCCGAACGCCGGGGTGCGCTCATCGGCCGAGCGCTCGCCGCGGCGATCGCCGGCGCGCTGTTCGGACCGGTGATCGGCACGCTGGCCAACGCGATCGGCCGGGGCGCCGCGTTCAGCGTGGTCGTCCTCTTCGCAGGGCTGCTCGTCGCCGAGACGCGCCGGCTGCCCAGCAGCCATGTGCGCTCCGAGCAGGGCGTCGGCAACCTGCTCGCGGCGCTTGCCATGCCCGGCGTGGCCCTCGCGATGTGGCTCGTCGCCCTGCCTGCACTCGCGTCGGGTGTGATCGACGTGCTCGCGCCGCTGCGACTTCACCACCTCGGCGCGGGCGCGATCGCCGTCGGCGCGACATTCCTGCTCGCAGCGGGCGCCGAGGGGGCGGTGAGCCCAGTCGTCGGAAGCCTGTCCGACCGTCGCGGACGGCTGCTGCCGCTGCGCCTCGGCCTTGCGCTGGCCGCGGCCCTGCTGTTGTGCTTCGCACTGCCCGGCCACGCGTTCGTGCTCGCGGCGGTCGTCGTGGCGATCGGCGGCTCCCTCGGTGCCTTCTGGGCGCCGGCGATGGCGCTGCTGACAGACGCCGCCGAGCGCCAAGGGCTCGACCATGGCCTGACGGCGGCGCTGACGAACCTTGCCTGGGCCGGCGGCCAGATCATCGGCTCGGGCGCCGGCGGCGCGGTCGCCAACGCCGCCGGCGACGCCGCCTCCATGATCATCGCCGCCGGGCTGTGTCTCGGGACACTTGGTCTGGTGCTGAGCGCCGGCGCCGTGCGAGCGCTGACGGCATCGGCGCGATGACTCGGCGCACGCTCCGTCGGCGTTACCGTACGGCGGGTGCGCATCGTCACCTGGAACGTCAACTCGGCCAAGCAGCGTGTGCCGCGCCTGCTGCCCTGGCTTGGCGAACGCCAGCCGGACGTCGTCTGCCTGCAGGAGACCAAGCTCGCGGACGCCGCCTTCGACGAGCTGCTCGGCGGCGAGCTCGCCGCGCGCGGCTACGCGGTCGCGCGTCACGGCGAGACGCAATGGAACGGCGTCGCGATCCTCTCGCGCGCCGGACTGGACGACGTCGTTACGGGCATTCCCGGCGCTCCCGGCTTTCCCCACGCCGAGGCGCGCGCCGTCTCGGCGACGTGCGGCGGCATTCGCGTGCACTGCGTCTACGTGCCAAACGGGCGCACCCCCGACTCCGAGCACTACGAGTACAAGCTCGCCTGGCTGGCAGCCCTGCAGAAGCTCGTCGGCGACGGGCCGCAGGACGCGATCGTGTGCGGCGACATGAACATCGCCCCGGCGGACGTCGACGTGTTCGACCCGGACGCCTACATCGGCCAGACGCACGTCACCGCCCCCGAGCGCGAGGCATTGGCGAAGCTGCAGGCGCTCGGCCTGCGCGACGTCGTGCGCGACCGCTGGCCGACCGAGCGGGTCTTCACCTACTGGGACTACCGCGCCGGTATGTTCCATCGCGACCTGGGCATGCGCATCGACCTCGTGCTCGCCTCGCCCCCGGTCGCCGAACGGGTGCGGGCGGCCTGGGTGGACAGGCAGGCGCGCAAGGGCAGCGGCCCGAGCGACCACGCGCCCGTGATCGTCGACCTCGACGCCGCGCCCGACGGCGACATCGGACCGGTCGTGCCGCCGCCGTCGGCCCCCGCCGTAAAGCGCGGTTCGGCCAAGCTGCCTCAGTCGCGCTGAGCGTTGCCGTGTCGCCGCGACGGCGCGCCCGCTTTGCCTGGAGCGCGCGAGGCGTAAACTCGTCCAGACACCGCGCGTGCGACACGAGGAGCCACCCATGAACCGTCAACTGCCGCCCGGACCGCGAACGCCGACCGCGTTGCAGTCGATCGGCTGGTGGAGCCGTCCGACCGCCTACATGGAGCGTTGCCGCGCGCGCTACGGCAGGCGCTTCACGATTCGCCTGCTCGGCCAGTCGCCGTTCGTGATCCTCTCCGATCCCGACGAGATCAAGCAGGTCTTCACGGCGGCGCCGGACGTTCTGCATCCCGGCGAGGGAGCGCGCATCCTCGAACCGGTGATCGGCGCGAACTCCGTCATCCTGCTCGACGAGGACCCGCACATGCGCCAGCGCAAGCTGCTGCTGCCGGCCTTTCACGGCGAGAAGATGCAGCGCCTGTCGGGCCTGATGGGCGAGCTGGCAGAGCGCGAGGTCGCCTCCTGGCCGGCCGGCGAGCCAACCCCCCTGCACGGCCGCCTGCAGCGCCTGACGCTCGAGGTGATCCTGCGCGCCGTCTTCGGCCTGCAGCGCGGCGCCCAGCTGGACGAGCTGCGCGACCTGATGACCGAAGTGCTGGCCTTCGGCGAGAACCCGATCTCGCTGCTGCCGCCCGCCCAGCGCCTGCTCGCGGGCCGTGGCCCGGTGGGGCGCATGGAACGCGTGAGCGCACGCGCGGACGAGCTGATCTACGCGCTGATCGAGGAGCGCCGGCGCGACGGCGGTGACGGCGAGGACGTGCTGTCGATGCTGTTGGGCGCGCGCGACGAGGACGGTGAGCCGATGAGCCCCGCCGAACTGCGCGACGAGCTCGTCACGGCGCTTGTCGCCGGCCACGAGACGACAGCCTCGCAGCTGGCCTGGGCGCTGGAGCGGATCGCCCGCGAGCCCGGCGTGCAGCAGCGCCTCCACGAGGAGCTCGACAGCGGCGGCTCCGACGACGCCTACCTGACGGCCACGATCAACGAGATCCTGCGCCGGCGACCGGTCGTGCCCAACGCCGAGCCGCGATTGGTCAAGCAGCCCGTGCAGATCGGCGACATCGAGTACCAGCCCGGCGTCGTGCTGTTCGCCAGCGCCTACCTCGTCCACCACGACGCAACCATCTACCCAGACCCCTACGCCTTTCGCCCCGAGCGCTTCCTCGACCAGACGCCCGGCACCTATACGTGGATCCCCTTCGGCGGCGGGCGACGCCGCTGCCTCGGGGCGAGCTTCGCGCTGCTGGAGATGAAGATCGTCCTTCGTGCGGCGCTCGCGCGCTACGAGCTGCGCTCGGTCGGCGGGCCGCCGGAGGTGACGCGCAGGCGCGGCATCACCTTCAGCCCGTCCGGCGGAAGTCGCGTGATCCTCGACGAGCGCAAAGCGTCGGCGTCGGAGCGCTCGTCCGCGGCGGCGCACACTCCGGCGCTCGCCTGAGCGCTGCGCCGCGCCGAGTCTAGACCGCCGACGGCCCCGTCCCCCCGCCCGACGCCAAGCGACAGCGCGAGGGGACGGGACGCGCCGAGTCTTTAGCGGCGACGCCTGTGATGGCGCGGGCACGGCGCTTTGTAGGCCACCGTCACCGTCTGCGCCGCCAGGCCGCCGACGCCGGCGAACAGCAGTTCGGACTTCAGCCGGAAGCCGCCCCTGGGGCAGCGCTTCGGGACTCTCCCGTAGTACGTCACCTTCTTGCCCCGGCGAAACGCCGCACCGATCTTCAGGCTGATCGACAGGGCCGACGCATCCGGCGCGCCGGGCACCGTTTCGATCAGCGGCACCGACGTGACGAACTTCTGCGCATACGGCCGACCGCTGCCGACCACGTGGCTGGGCGAGAGGAATTCCAGCGACACGGGCGAGCTGCCCTGCGTGTAGAACTGCAGCCCGCCGCCGGGCGCGAAGAAGGCCTGGATCGACGCGCGCTCCTGCACGCGCTCCTGACCGAAGCTGACGACGCCGAGCGCCGTGCCCGACAGCGTCACGCGCGAGCGACTGGGGCAGGCGCGCGGCCCCATGTTCTGAAGCGCCGACGGCGAGCAGGTGGCAAAGCCGCGCGGGTGCAGCTTCGTGCCGGCCGGCGTATAGAAGTTGACGCCGATCAACGGCGGCGGAAAGCCGCCGTATTCGGTCCCCGCGATCGTGTACTGCACCTGCAGCGCGGCGCCCGCGCCGAGGATGTTGCCGGTGCCGCGAAAGCCCGGAATCGGCACGGCTCTTGCTTTGAACGTGACCGTCGGCGCGGCCGCCGCCGTGACCGGCAGGCCCAGAACCACGAGGCCAAGCACCACTATGAACGCGATTGCCCTGCGCGACATTTCACCGCTCCTCACTCTCGATTTGCAGACGTGAGCGTCGGTTCAAGCGAGCCTTCGGTAGCGCGGGGCCGGTTGGCGCCGGGCGTCACGGTCTTCTGCTGCATGAACACCTCAGCGCGCCGAGAAGCGCGCAGTGGCGAAATCGCGCGGCGGAGGCCGGGCGGCTAATCGGCCACTGGTTCGCGCGCGAGCTCGTGGCGGATGCGGTTGCGCGCGTCCGCATAGCGCACCGCCTCATAGGCGATCAGCATCGCCAGCAGCGCCGCGAGGATGCCCAGCGTCAGCAGCGCCGGTATCCGCACCGCCGCCGGCAGCAGCGCCAACAGGACGGCCGCGCAGAGCAGCCGCCGGACGCTGAGCGTGTGCATGTTGCGCAGGCGAAACGCCACGTGCGCGAGCAGGTACAAGGCCGCGCCGCCGAGCAGCGCGGTCGCCGGGACGAGCTTCAGGGAAGCGTCGACATGCGCCAGCGTCGCCTTCAAGCCGACGGCGATCAGCGCGATCCCGGCGACCATCGGAAAATGCAGGTAGGAGTAGGCGTCGCGCGCGATGCCGTTGCGTTCGTGACCCTCACTGGCCTTGGCCAGCCGCCGTCCGGCGACGATCGCCGTGACATCGAAGTAGACCCACCACAGCGCTGCACCCACCGCGACGCCGAGCAGCCCCGCCGCGACCACGCCCGCGTCGATGCTCGCCTTCGCGCCGACCCCGATCGCCACGATCGACTCGCCCAGCGCGATGATCACGATCAGGCCGTGGCGCTCGGCGAAATGTCCCGGCACGAGCTTCCACCCCTCCTGACCGAACAGGAACGGCCCGCCCGTGTCGAGCACCAGCGCCAGCCCCCACAGCGCGATCTGCGCGGCGCCCGACACAGCCGCCGCGACGAACAGCAGCCCAGCGCCGACCGCGGTGCTGCACGCGAGGCCGATCACCGACTGGCGCAGCGCCGCGTCATCGCGACTGGCGAGCACGAAAAGCACGATGTGCGCGACGCGCACGACGGCGTAGGCGCAGGCGAAAAGCAGCGCCTCGTCGCCGAATGCGCCCGGCACGCACAGCGCCGCGACCATGAACGCGCCCATCGCGACGAAGATCGCCAGCCGCACCGCGCCCTCCTCGGGGTCGATGACGCTCGTCAGCCACGCATAGCCGACCCACGACCACCACAGCATGCCGAGCACGAGCAGGCCCTTGAGCATTCCCTCCCAGGTGGGATCGTGCGCGATCAGCGTCGTGCACTGCGTCAGCGCGAGCACGAACACGAGATCGAAGAACAGCTCCAGCGGCGTCACCCGCTCGTCTTCGCGCATCACAGCCGTCACGCGAGGACTGTCGCTGGAGCGTGGGGCGCTCACAGCCGCTACGCGCTGTCAGCGACCCGCGAGGGCGCCTCGCCCCACAGCTGTTCGAGGCGGTAGTAGTCGCGCGCCTCCGGCGTGAAGATGTGCACGACTACGTCGAGGTAGTCCATCAGGATCCAATCCGCGCGACCGGCGCCCTCGACACGACGGGGAGCCGTCGCGTGCTCGCGCTTGAGCCCTTCGAGGATGCCGTCGTGGATCGCCTTCGTCTGACGCGTCGTGTTGCCCGAGCAGATCAGGAAGTAGTCGGTGTAGCCGAGCACCCCGCGCAGGTCGAGCTCGACCACGTCGATGGCCTTCTTGTCCGCGGCCAATCGGACCAGCTCGCCCAGCAGGTCGGCGCCCTGCAGCAGGTCCGGCTCGGTCACCTGCTCACCGCCCGCGCGCCCACGCCGTACAGTCCATGTCCGGCGATGTATCCGGCCACCGATTCGCCGACGAGGCCCCCGATCGGCTCGCCGGCGCCAGCCCGCGCGCGCGCCAGCGACGAGGAGACGTCGATCGCCGGCGCGTCGAGAAAGCGCACACGAGCCTGCTCGCGCAGGGCGCCGAGCGAGTCGAGGACCCCACGACGGTCGCTGCCCGGGCGTGAGGCGACCGCCAGCGAGGCCAGCTCGAGCAGCCGCGCCGGCTCGCGCCACGCAGGCAGCGTGCCAGCGATGTCGGCTCCCACGATGAGCGTGAGCTCTGCGTGCGGATGGCGGACTTGGATGGAAGTCAAGCTGTCCACGGTATAGGACGGTCCATCGCGCTCGATCTCAAGCGCACAGACGCACAGCCCCGGAGAGCCCTCGACGAGCAACCGGCACATCGCCAGCCGGTGCTCGCATCCGGGATCGTGCTCGACCGTCTTGTGCGGCGGGCGGCGCGCCGGCACGAGCATGACGCGCTCCAGGGCGAGTTCGGCGAGCGCGCTGCGCGCGATCGCCAGATGACCCAGGTGCGGCGGGTTGAACGTCCCTCCGAGAACGCCCAGCGAGCGGAGCTGGCGCGAGTGCGGCGAGCGGTCAGGCGCGGACGTGTCCGTCGCCCTCCACCAGGTACTTGAACGTGCACAGCTCACGCAGCCCGATCGGCCCGCGCACGTGCAGCTTCTGCGTGGAGTTGCCGATCTCGGCCCCCATCCCGAACTCACCGCCGTCGGTGAAGCGCGTGGAGGCGTTGACATACACGCAGGCCGCATCGACGCCGAGCTGGAACGCGCGCGCGGCGGTCGTGTCGCGCGTGACGATCGCCTCGGAGTGACCGCTGCCATAGCGGCCGATGTGCTCGACGGCCGCGTCGACCGACTCCACAACCCGCACGGCGATCGTCATCGCCAGGTACTCGGTCGACCAGTCCTGCTCGCCGGCGGCCTGCACGAACGCCGCCGCGGGCGCGCTCGCGTCCTCGACGATCGCCTGCGCGCGCTCGTCGGCGCGCACGAGCACGCCGGCGCCCTGCAGCGCGTCGACGACGCGCGGGAGGAACAGCGGCGCGATGTCCTCGTGCAGGGTCTCGGCCGCGTTGCACACGCCCGGGCGCTGGGTCTTTGAGTTGAGCACGATCGCCTCGGCCTGGTCGAGCTGCGCCGCGGCGTCGACGTACACGTGGCAGTTTCCCGACGCCGCGTAGATCACCGGCACCGTGGCGACCGCCTGCAGCGCCTGCTTCAGTCCCTCACCGCCGCGAGGGACGATCAGGTCGACGCTGTCCTTCTGCGTCGCCAGCTCGGCCAGCTCCTCGCGCCCGCCGCCGGCGACGAGGCTCACACAGCCCGGCGGCAACCCCGCCGATACGGCCGCATCGGAGGCGATCTGCGCGAGCGCCGCGTTTGAGTGCTCGGCTGAGGACGAGCCGCGCAGGACGATCGCGTTGCCCGACTTCAGGCACAGGGCCGCGGCGTCGATCGTCACGTTCGGGCGCGCCTCATAGACGACCGCCACGACACCGAGCGGGACGCGTACCTTGCGCACGTCCAGTCCGTTGGGCAGGCGCCGGC
>Ga0193750_1000419_pt1 | contig 11685 bp, 8 predicted proteins | sample L1c1metaG_FD_160569 | JGI IMG/M metagenome (GOLD analysis project Ga0193750, IMG submission 160569) | Soil microbial communities from a riparian zone of the East river system, Colorado, United States - L1c1 | ecosystem: Environmental > Terrestrial > Soil > Riparian zone | place: USA: East River...
TCACGTAGGATCGGTTCATTTTCATCTCACGCTGCAATGGGCGTTGCGTCTGTTTTTCCTGGGCGCAGTGGCGTTGTGTGCCCGCGGCGCGGCGCGACATCTGCGAAATCGCGATCCACGCGTGCTGATTGCGATAACTGCACCGTGGTTGCTGATGTTCGTGCTCCTCGGCCAAATGCATGAGCGCTATCTCGTGTGGGGCGCGGTGGTCAGCGCTGTCGCGCTGGGCGTTAACATCCGTTTGAGCATTATTCATTTCATCATCTCAGCTGCGAGCACGGCGATGATCGTCCACGTGATGTTGGTCGATAAGAAGCTCGATGCGACGCTGCGCGCGATTGACGTGTTGCACGGTATTCGGCCGTACGCATCGGTCTTGATGCTTGTTTGTGTGGCTCTCTACTTCTGGGATGCGCTCGGTTGGCGGATTCCGGCGTTTCAACGTGGAGCAGTTAAAACGGCCACGTCTCCTTCGCTCTCGCTCGGACCAGAGCCCGAGGAAGCCTGAATCTGCGCTAGCCCATTGTCGCAATCGTTATGCCCAAGTACGTGGTCGAAAGAGAAATTCCCGGTGCCGGAAAACTATCGCGCGAACAGCTCCGAGCTATCTCGCAGATTCCCGCGCAACGTATCGCCAATGATTACGAACAGAAAATAGGTGGTGGCAACAATCAGGCCCATGGCGAAACCAATTGACGTTTCACGGCGATGCGCCGTCACACCCAGCGGCACGCCAATGATCGCAAATGCCACGCACGCGAACGGAAACGAAAATCGTTTGTTGATTTCCGTGCGGCTGGCGCTGCGTTCACGTGTGTTCTCGCTCTTGAGTTGCTCCAGCAATTGCGCGATCGACAGAGCGGAACGGCTCGGTCGTTTTTTCTCTTTGTCGTACAGCTCTTCGAGGCTGATAGGCAACGTGCCTTCCACCATGTTGATGCCGTCGCGGATCTTGTGGAGGTTGAACGGGTCTTTCGAGTCGCGCTCCTGGTAACGAGCCCCATACAGGTGCATCAGGAGTTGTTTGTTCGCCAAATCCGCTTCGAGCATACCGGTGCGCGCGTACGTGACCTTCACGGGCAGCGACTTGTCGTTCATCTCGAACACGGTAATGTTCTCAAGCTTGTTGCCTTCCTTTTTGCCGACGTAAATCCTGCGGCCGGGGAACTGATCGATAACCTGATCGCTGCCGAAAAGCGCCATGGGATTCCGCGTGGCGAGATCAAAAATGGTACTGCGCAATTTCTCCTGCGCGGCAGGCGCAACCTGCACATTGAGCCAGAGACAAATCGCCGTACAACCAATCGCGATGCCAGCAAGCGGAAGAGACACGCGCGTGACGCTCACGCCGTTAGCGCGCAGCGCGATCAATTCGTTGTCCGCGGATAGCCGTCCGTAAACCAGCAGGATTGCAGTCAATAATCCCCACGGAATGGTAAAGATAAGCGAGAACGGCAATACGTAGGCGATGAATGTGATCAAGTATTCCATCGGGACGTCGTGATTCACCAGCAACGGCAGCAGCTTCCGGAAAATATTTCCGACCACGAGCACCAGGCTCAGCACCGCGATGGCAAATGAGACGTTCACCAACAGCTCGCGGCTAATAAACCGATCGATCAACTTCATCTCTCGGGGCAAATCTTAGCACAATCTAGCTATGACGCGGAGTCGTGGTCGGGTCGGCGCGTTGTGCCGACCGGACACGGCAGCGCGGCGTCCCTACCAAAATTTCGAAAATTGGGTAACATCAGCGCATCATGAGCAGCAGCATGTACGACGTCGCGATCATCGGAGGGGGACCGGCCGGCACCACGGCCGCGGCGCTGCTCGCGCGCGCCGGACGTCGCGTGGTTCTCTTCGAGCGCGAAAAGTTTCCGCGGTTTCACATCGGCGAGTCGCTGTTGCCGTTCAGCATGAAGGCATTTACCCGGCTCGGGCTGCAGGAAAAATTTTTGAGCGCCGGGTTCATAAAAAAATACGGCGGCGAAATCATGGGCGCGTGCTCCGATACTGGAACGAAGTTTTACTTTAAGGACGGCTATCGTTCGCAAACCGATCACGCTTATCAGGTGACACGCAGTGATTTCGACAAGGTGCTGCTGGATCATGCGGCCGAATCCGGCGCGGAAGTGTACGAGCAGACGCCGGTTGAAGCAGTCGAGTTCTCAAGCCACGGCGTCGATCTGTCGGTGCGATCCAACGGCTCGGCTAATTCAATCCAGGCGCGTTACCTTGTCGATGCCAGCGGACGCACTTCGGTCGTCGGAAGGCAATTCAAGATCAAGAAGACCTATGATCATCTTCAAAAGCTGTCGATCTTCGCGCATTACGATGGTGTGTGGCGGCGGGAAGGAATTGACGGCACGCTGACAGTTTTGATTCGTGCCGTTGATCGTTGGTTCTGGCTGATTCCACTTACCAATGAGAGAACGAGCGTCGGAGTGGTTCTGGACAGTGACACTTTTCGTAAGTCCAAGCTCAGTGCTGACGATTTTCTCGAGCAAGCGCTAGCGGAACAGCCAACCATTGCGAAACGGATGACAAAATCGCGACGCGTTTCGAAGGTCTATGTCGAAGCGGATTTCTCCTATCGAAGCGCGAGTTTGTACGGCCATCGCTGGTTGCTTACAGGCGACGCCGCCGGATTCATCGATCCGATTTTCAGCAGCGGCGTTTTTCTTGCGGTGTTCAGCGGTGAAAAATGCGCCGACGCTCTGAACGAAGTGCTCGATCACCCGCGCAAGGCAAAACGCTTGTTCGCGCGATACGAGCGATCAGTGAACCGCGCGATGGACGTCTATCTTCGGTTCGTCAATGCGTGGTACACGAAGGAATTCATCGAAGTTTTCCTCGCGCCGCGCAATGTGCTCGGTCTCGCGCCAGCGGTGAATGCGGTGCTTGGCGGAAATGTGGGCAACAGTTTTCCCATTCGCTGGCGGATGTGGGTGTTTTATTTCCTGGTTTGGCTGCAACGACACCACCCGATCGCACCAAAGCTCACCCTCGTGCCGAAGAAACAGGAAGAAGCGCCGGAATCGCCTCAAACCGCCAGCGTTGTGTCATGACTTCTCTTACGGCCCACAGGGCCGTGGCTACAGGTTTTCTGTTCATCACCGTTGTTTGCCTAACAAGTTGCGCATCCGTCTCACACCATGAATTCTCCGAGCCGGCTTCGGGATGGCAGACCAAAACTGGCCAGCTCATGTATCGAACAGCGAAGGCGACGCTGATCGGCGAGGCAATAGTTCGCTTGTCGAAGACGGGCGATTTTGAATTAACGGTGTCGAAAGGCCCAGGGATCACATTGTTGTCCCTCCGACAAGATGGGGGGTTTGCGGAATTCAACGCAAACTTTACGGACCAGCGTTGGTCTGGTCCCACATCACGCGCCCCGCCGCAGCTGCGCGGCTGGCTGGCGTTACGCGCTCAATTTCTTCGCGCACCGAATCAAAAGACGCTGCGATACGTCAGCGGCAGCGAGACTTTTCTGTTTCGGTTTTGAGTCAGGTCTTCCGCTGAGGACAGCGGACGCTACAGCGTCTCACAGAGAGGCCCTACAGTCATAAGCCAAGCGGTAATTGTAGGGCGCTCGCCGCGGCGAACGCCTCAGAAATAGCATCTCGCAGCAGCATTGGCATCTTCACACCGATTCGTGTTGAATGGTCCCTTGCTCATGCGCATCAGCGATTTCATCGCCCGAACCATCACACAGCGTCGCGCGCTGGTTTGGGGCGGTGTGGCCGTGCTGACCATCGTTTGCATCGCCATTCTTCTCACATCATTGCGACTGGATTCTGAGATCTTCAATGTTTTGCCCGGCAGATTTCCATCGGTGCAAGGCCTGAAAATCTACGATCACGATTTTGAGCAGACACGTGAGCTAACGTTCGCGCTTGTGTGCGATCCGCAGGATGTCGATAAGCTGGAGGAATTCGCTTCGGTGTTTGCGGAACGGTTGCGCGGGCAAACGTGGTGTGCGCGCGTGCTCGCAGGTTCGCCCATGACCACTGCGGATGGCATTCGCGATCTGCAAACGATCGCGGTTCCGTTGCTTCTCAATCTGGAACCCAGCGCTTTCGACGAGGCAATGTCGATCCTGCAACCGGACAAAATTCGCGATCGCCTTCATCGTTTACACCAGCAGGTCGAGGCGGGCTCGCCGCGGCCGCAATTCGAGCTTTCGTTCGATCCGCTCGGATTGATTGCGCCCGCGCTCAAACCTTTTGCCCAAAGCACCGCCATCGAACAGGAACAACCGCTCACCTCACCGGATCGCACGATGCGAATCTTCCTGGTGGTGACGAATCAAAAGTCGATCAGCGCATTTGAATGCCAGCACTTAATGCGGCGCGTCAACGAGTTTCGCAAAACCGCAGCCGAAGGATGGGACGGCAGCCGGCCACTGCAAATTCTCGTGACCGGGCGTTCGGCGTTTGTATCCGAAATTTCGTTGAGCATGCGCTACGATGTCGTCGCGACATTGCTTGGCTCAGTCGTGCTCGTGGGCGCGATTTTTTTCGCTGGGTTTCGCCGATGGCTGCCTTTGGCGGGAATGGCGTTTTGCCTTCTTCTGTCATGTCTGGTAGCGCTCACTGCGGGCCAGCTTCTTTTCGGGCGGCTAAGCATGATCAGTGTCGGCTTTTGCGCCATTCTCGTCGGACTTGGCGTTGACTTCGCGATACTCACCATCGGACGCTATCACCAGGCGCGCGCCGATGGCGAACCGCATCAGCAAGCCATTGCCACGTCGGTGGCAAAGCTTGGACGGGCGGTTTTCTTTGGCGCACTGACGACAGCGGTAGGTTTTCTCGCGCTGGTGCTGAGTGGCGCGATGAGTTTTTCTGAACTCGGCGTTCTGATTGCGATCGGCATTTTCGTCGCCGGCATGTTCATGTGCTCGATTTTATTTTTGTTTGTCCGTGAGCGATCCCGCAACTGCGGGACCCACGACTGGCTCTTTGATCTAGTAGCGAGATATGTCCGCGGGATTGTGCGCAGACCGGCTCCGATGCTGATGTTTTCCTGCGCGGTTTTGCTGCTGCTTACTGCCATCGGCTTTTCACCCGTTCCCCCACTCCAGTTCGAAACCAGCACGCGTTCACTCCAACCAAAAAACATTCGCGCAAGTCAGGCGCTTGAAACAATCATGAAAAAAATGCCGGTCCGCTGGGAACCGGTGCTGGCGATCGTTCGCGCGACAAACTCGCAGGAATTGCATGACTACTGGCAAAAAATTTCCGCACATTGGCGTGAATTCCAGGCAGCCGGAAAGATAAAGGGCTTCTCCACGCCCGCGGCACTTTGTCCGTCGCCGATCTGGATGGGACGAAATCGCGACCATTTGCGCGGTATAAATTTTCAGGCGGCACACGAAACATTGACCGAAACTCTCGAGGCCGAAGGATTCAGCGTAGAAGCCTTTGCTCCGGCGTTCGCGTTGCTCGACGATTTACAACGCATCGCCGATCCCGGCGTGCCACTGCCGAATTGGCGAACCCAATTATCTGAATCATCGAGCTGGTGGTTTTTGATCGACCGCTATTTCGGGCACGACCCGTTGCTGACGACTGGGTTTGTAATGACCAACGAACCGCTCAGAACACAGGAGCAAGGCCAGGAGCTGCAACGCGGTCTATCCGTGCCTGGCGTCCCCTTGATTCTCACGGGCTGGACCTACGTGCTCGCCGATCTCCAACCGTGGTCGCGTCATCAACTCCTGATCATCAGCGCGTTGATGGCCATTTTCGACATCTCATTGCTGGCCATTTTGTATCGCGACGTTCGTTTATGGCTGATTCAGATCATTACACTCACGTTCGGGATCGGAGCGATGATCGCTACCATGAAGCTGCTGAACATCCATTTGAATCTGCTCAACGTGCTCTCGTTCCGTCTCGTTCTCGCCATCGGAGTGGATTACGGAATCTATGTCGTGCTCGTCTGGCAAAAAACTCAGGACATTCAGCATGACATCGCCGGTGTAGTGAAACCGGTCTTGCTCGCAGGGCTAACAGCGATCAGCGGTTTCGGGTCACTCGCTCTTGCGCGGAACCCAGCGCTCACTGGACTAGGCATTGCGTGCGCCATCGGCATTTTCTGGAGTCTGATCGCCACAATTTTCTTCACTTTACCTGCAATGGCGGCGGCTAAACCCAAGGGTTAGCAGGCATCGCGCAGCCCGCGCCGCGTTCCCGTACTTCCGTTCAGATAAAGGCCTGTTAAACTAGCAAGCAATGCGCCGCCAGGGATTGCTGTGGCTAAATGCGGCTTTATCCGTTATTCCCGCTTCGCTTTTCGCCGGAGCGACCGTCGAGGGGCGCGTGGAGCTTCCGAAATCGCGCTCGGCGCCGGTTCAGGCAAAACGGTACGAGATCGTAACCAAGGCCGGAGTTCTTTCGACGCAGCCGCCGCTGGCCGTGATCTATCTTGAGGGCAATTTTCCGCGACCAGCTTCGTTGCCAACAAAAGAAGTCGGGCAAAAGGATTTGACGTTCGTTCCAGCGCTCCTGCCGATAGAGGTGGGAACCAGAGTTCAATTCCCGAATCTCGACGACACGTATCACAACATCTTTTCCTATTCGCCGGTCAAGCGATTTGATCTCGGCCGTTATCGCCCGGAGGAACGGCCGATCCCGTCGGTGATGTTTGATAAGCCGGGTTTGGTAACTCTGCGTTGCGACATTCACGAGCACATGCGCGGATTGATCCTCGTGTTGAACACGCCGTATTTCGTGATGTCGGACACGGCCGGCCGCTTTCGATTAGATAAACTTCCGGCAGGTCGCTACACACTGAAGGCTTGGATCGACAGCAGAACTACGCGCGAAAAGTCAATCGACTTGAAGGACGGTCAGACGCTGCACGTTGATTTGCCATGAGTGCCGCGGGTGCAACGAGAAACAAAGAGCTCGCGAGTTTTCGCACCCGATTGTTCACCGCGATCATGGTGATCGTCGCAACGTTGACTGCGCTCGGGTTTTATCTGGCACAGCGCAGAGTCACCGCCGACGCTGAGCGAAACCTGCAGCAGACATTTCGGACCGAGCTTTCGTCGATGCACAAAGTCGAGGAACTGCGCCACGCCGCCCTCGCGGACCGCTGCAACGCGTTCGTAGCCAAGCCGCGGATTCACGCCGCGATCGAGGACGACGCAATCGATCTGCTGTATCCGAGCGCGAAGGATGAGTTGCGCGATCTCATGGAAGGCGAGGAACCGCCGCCCGAGCAAGCAGCACGATCTCTAAACGCCAGATTTTATCGCTTTCTCGACGACACCGGCGCAGTCATCAAGCCGCCCAATCCTTCGGATGTAGGAGAACTAGACGCAGCGACAGAAGCTCAACTTTCTCTCAGAAAATTGCCGGAGACACGACAGATTGGGTATATCCAATCTGCTGGCGCTATCCACGAAGTGATAGCCGTGCCGATCTTCTCGACCGACACAGGGGATCTGGTTTCAGCGCTCGTGATTGGGCTCAAGCCTTTTGAGCTCGAAAATAAAAACACCGGAATGCAAAGTGGCATTTGGGTAGATGGCCACCTGCATCTGCCGGCGTTTGCGCCCTCCGCGCAAAGTGCGCTCAACGAGAAGGTAACAACTGCGCTCGCTAATTCTGACTCAGAGCAAAACTATTTTCGCGTGGAAGTGGCTGGTGCGCCTCAACTGTTGTTTCATAAGCGGCTCAATCCGGGGTCGCTGTTTCCACCCGCGTACGAAATTTGCTTGTATCCTCTCGCCTCGTGGACGGCACAACTGGATCGTCTCCGCTGGCAAATCGGCGGCGCCGGCGCGCTTCTGTTGTTAGGCGGATTCGTCGCAAGCCATTTCGTGGCGCGCAGCATGTCGGCGCCCGTGAAGAAACTAGCGCTCGATTCGGAAGAAAATCGCGCAGAACGAGAACGCGCGGAAGCCGCTCTGGCATCCACCGCCGAGGAACTGGAGCGATCCACCAGATATTCAGCCGACGCGTCACACCAGCTGAAAAGCCCGATGACAGTCCTTCGGATTGGTCTCGAATCACTGCTGGAACGCGAAGGATTTAAACCGGAGGTCTACGAAGAGTTGTCCACTCTGCTTCATCAAACGCGCCGGTTGACCGGTGTAATTGACGATCTGCTTTTGTTGTCGCGTATGGATGCCGGTCACCTTCAAATCGCATCGACATCCGTGAATCTTAGCCAGCTCGTCGATGAATGGCTGGATGACCTTGGCGCGTTGCCTGAATCGCTGGATGTGAAGATTGAAAAGGAATTTCCGCGCGGGCTTTTTGTTGGTGGAGAAAAGCGCTATACATCGCTCATCGTACAAAATCTTCTGGAGAACGCGCGAAAGTACAATCGTGCGGGCGGGCGAATTCGGGTTAGCGCACGTGGCAACGGCAGAGACGTCGTGCTGACGATCGGAAACACTGGTCGTACGATTCCGCCGGGCGAAAACATCTTCGAACGGTTCCATCACAGTTCGAGTCCTTCCGCGGCATCGGGTCACGGGATCGGCCTCAACCTGGCGCGCGAACTGGCCCGATTGCATGGCGGTGAGTTGCGCCTGGTGCGTTCGGAAAGTGATTGGACGGAATTCGAAGTGCGCTTTTCCGCCGCAAATGGTGTTAATGCAGTTACATGAAGGCGCAAATCTTCAGCCTGTGCATTTTCGCGTGCACGGCGTGCGCTTTCGACATCGATGATGCTCTCGACCGGCTCGATAGCACACTGACGATCTCCGGGTTTCAGGATAATTTTCGCGCGCGATTGAGCGGCACAGTCGATCTGGAATTTTATAATTTCCAACAGCCCGCGCCTGGTCTCATCGACTCAGAAATCGACAATCTCTTCAATCCGCGTCTCACGCTGTTTGTCGACGCCCAAGCGGGCTCGCAAGTGTATTTCTTCGCGCAAGCGCGACTCGATCGCGGGTTCGATCCGAGCGACCACGGCGCCGACGTTCGCTTGGACGAGTATGCGCTTCGAATCACCCCATGGCAGGACGGTCGTTTTACATTGCAAGTCGGCAAATTCGCGACCGTCGTCGGCAATTGGGTCCCCCGACACTTACCATGGGACAATCCGTTTATTAGCGCGCCGTTGGTTTATGAAAATGTGACTGCCATCCAGGACAAGTACGCCCCGTATTCACCTCTGTATTTCATCTATGCACCTTACTCCCAGGGAAAGTACGCATTCAATCCAGTGATCTGGGGACCGGACTACGCCAGTGGCATTTCTGTCTCCGGCCGATTGGGTCAATTTGATTACGCCGTCGAAATGAAAAATGCGTCGCTCTCCTCGCGTCCCGAATCCTGGTACATTACCGAGAATGGGTTCGAAAATCCGACTTTTAGCAGCCGGGTCGGATTCCGGCCTAACGAAGCTTGGAATTTCGGCTTCTCGGGTAGTGAGGGCCCATATTTTCGGCGTGAAGCAGAATCGTCGCTGCCTCCCGGTCGGGACATCAGCGACTATCGAGAGTTTGTTCTTGGACAAGACATCAGCTTCGCATGGCATCACCTGCAACTGTGGGCCGAGTTTTATGAAGCGCGTTTTGAAGTCCCGAACGTGGGAGATGCAGACACGTTTGCTTATTACGTCGAAGCGAAATACAAATTTACGCCGCAGCTGTTTGGCGCGGTTCGTTGGAACCAGCAACTGTTCAACACAATCAATAATGGCTACGGCGGTAAAGAACACTGGAGTCCAGACCTTGGCAGAATCGACGTCGCCGCTACATACCGTCTCACCACGCACGCGCAGTTAAAATTGCAATATAGTTTCCAGCATGAAACCACGGCTCCGGGGCAGGACAACCACTTACTGGCTACACAGTTTACCGTCCGCTTTTGATGATCCAATGTTGCCGATAAACTCGTGAGAATCCTGATCGTTGAAGATGAGCTTCCTGTGGCGCGGCAAATCGCCGCAGCACTGACCGAGGACGGTCATGATCAGAAAACCGTTCACAGTGGTGAAGCCGCATTAGAGGAAGTGGGCAAAGGGCCTTTTGATCTAATTGTGCTCGATGTTCGCCTGCCTGGCATTGATGGTTTTGAACTGTTAGGGCGCCTGCGCGAGCAACATCTTGCCAGTCGTGTACTGTTACTGACCGGGCGCAGCGCCGTCGAAGATCGAGTAACCGGCTTGCAGCTCGGGGCCGACGATTATTTACCCAAGCCATTTGCCATGCGTGAACTCGTCGCGCGCGTCCGCGCACTCGGGCGCCGGTATCCAGAGGAACCGGTAATCTGTCTGCGCGTCGGCGATGTCACGCTCGATCTATCCACGCACGACGTTCACCGAAACACGCAGCGGATCGAGCTGTCTCCGCGAGAGTTGATGTTGTTGAAGGTGCTAATGCGGGAACCAGGCCGCGTGTTCACGCGCACGGAGCTGTGCGAACGCGTGTGGGAGCACGCGCATGAATACGATACCAAGCTGGTCGAGGTGTTCATTGGCCGGCTCAGGAAAAAGCTCGGTGAACCTCCGCTGATTCACACGATTCGCCACGTAGGCTATACTATCGGCCGCCCTGAGGGCAAAATTCCTGTTCGCCGTGGGACGAACTCGCAACGGCGAGGCTGATTGTCCCAGCACGGATGTGCGGTGTAGCGGCGCTCCGTAAGGGCCGTGCGTCCCGCTGGCTCGCATCTGAGGTAACAACCGCGTTACTTTTGGGAGATTGCAGCCAGTGACAAATTGACTGCACTCTCACGGCGTCGATTCGCTGATTTTACCAAAAGGGGCTGCAATGAGAATTTATTCTTCGCGTTTTATGTTAGTCGTGGCAACGGCTGTTTCGCTTATGGGTTATCCCAAGCCGGCAGGCGCGACGACATTCAACGTAACAGTTGGCCCCAGCGGTAATTTGGTCTTCTCACCTTCGTCTGTCACCATTCACCCAGGTGATCAGGTGAAGTGGACCTGGGGGTCGAGCGGCCACAGTTCAACGTCAGGCTCGCCGGGGATGCCAAACGGAATCTGGGATTCTGGAATTCTTAACGTGGGTGCGACTTTCACTCACACCTTCAATAGTGTCGGGACGTTTCCGTTCTACTGTACTCCGCATGGTGGATGCTGCGGCATGGTGGGCACGGTCATGGTGGTTAATGCGTCGCCCACGCCCATGCCAACGCCGACACCGACACATACACCTACAGCTACGCCAAGACCCACGGATACTCCTACCGCAACGGCGACAGCTACACCGCGGCCCAGTGCCACGCCGATCGCGACAGCTACACCGAGGCCCACTGCTACTGCTACACCGAGACCTACGACCAGCCCGACCGTTACACCGAGCGCAGTAGCAAAGGACTTTAACAGGGACGGGAACCCTGACTATCTACTGTTTAATCCGAGCAGCCTCGCGACCGTGATCTGGTACATGAACAACAATGTTCATATCGCAGGGAATCACGGTCCGGATCTTCCTTCAGGTTGGAATGTGGCAGGCGTTGCCGATTTTAACGGTGACGGATACCCCGATTATGTGCTGGAAAACTCGAACGTAGGTGGAACACGCATTTGGTATCTGCGAAACAATGATCGTATTGGTACGGCACCCGGGCCGAGTCTTCCCGGGCAATGGACCCTTGTAGGAGTTGCGGATTTTAACCGAGACGGGAACCCTGACTACCTGCTGTTCAATTCCAGCAACCTCGCCACCGTAATTTGGTATATGGACAACAATCG
>Ga0193750_1000420_pt1 | contig 11669 bp, 8 predicted proteins | sample L1c1metaG_FD_160569 | JGI IMG/M metagenome (GOLD analysis project Ga0193750, IMG submission 160569) | Soil microbial communities from a riparian zone of the East river system, Colorado, United States - L1c1 | ecosystem: Environmental > Terrestrial > Soil > Riparian zone | place: USA: East River...
AATCGTGTTTTGAACTCCGCTGCCAACTTCATCCTCTGTGCCGCCCGAAACATTGCCTTTCCCGTCGAAGACCGCACGTCCGATGACATCAAAAACACCTAGAGTCGAAGAGGGAGCACGATTCAGGAGATAGGCATATCCACCGAGGAGAGTGCTATTCGAAAATGCCTGGCTGGCTTGTTGTTCGGCAATGCCAGACAATACTGAACTTGGGGTTGGATCGACTTCGATTAAATTGATCTTGCTCGCTGAAATTACATAAACAATAAAGTTCGAAGTTCCCGCCGGATTGCTCAATGCCAGAGTGCCTCTGCCGGTTGAGGAAATGGAGTAACTCCCAGTCAAAGCAGGATTGAAACTGGTGACCCCAAAGTCGCTTTCATCTTCGCTACCTCCAGTGATGTTCCCCGCCCCATCCGAAGTAAACAGGCCAATTTTGCCCATGGGGTTGGCACTGCTATCCATGCCGCCAAATTGGAATATGTAGTTCCCGGTGAGACTGGCATTATTGAATGCGCTGGAGTCTTGCAACTCGAAGGATCCCGCGGCAGTTCCGTTTCCGTCAAACTCAATTAGGGTTCCTGAGGTTGCCTTCGAAGCCAGAATAAACCTTAAAGCAATTCCCGAAGGGTGGATGGAATTGGAATTGAAAGTAATGGTGCCCCGGCCATCGGGATAAATGAGGTACGAGCCCGCCAGCGCCACTGCCTGCTGCACTCCCGCCGAAGTATTCGCATCTTCCGTTCCGCTGGCAATGGTTCCATTTCCATTGGCGTCGGGCGGGTTAGCATGGAAGCTGCCGGCGTAATACGCGGCTCCGCTTGAATCCACGGCAGCGATGCTGAATGCATAATCGCCGTTCAACGCCATCGCCGACGCCGGAGGAGCCACGACGTTCAACGCAGTCGAGTTGCTGAAAGAATTATTGTAGGCAGCTGTGATCGTAGTTTGTCCCGCCGCCAAGCCAGTGGCAAGACCACCGCTACTGATACTTGCAACAGTGGACGGCGTGGCCGTCCACAGAGTTTTGGAGTCACTGGTGACATCGAAATGGCTGTTGTCACTGTAATTCGCAGTAGCGGCGAACTGTTGAGTCTTGGCAGTCTCCACGGCAGGGCCAATCGGATTCACCGTCACGGAAACCAGCGTAGCGGAATTTACCGTAAGCGGCGCCGAGCCGCTGACCGAGCCCAATGTCGCCGTGATCGTTACCTGCCCCGTCGCAGCTGCCGTCCCCTTCCCCGTGCTATCGATGGTGACCAGTCCGGCGGGCGTAGAACTCCAAGTCACGGTGGAACTGATGTTCTTTTGGCCGCCGTTACTGTATGTCCCGGTTGCTACAAACTGCTCTGTCGCTCCGACGGGTAGGCCGGCACCGGATGGGGTCACGGCAATCTGATCAAGCTTCGGGCCTCCACCGGAACTGCTGCTACCACCAAAGTTGACGGAGCAGCCCGCCAGTCCAGCTATCAGCAGCGTGATCAGAGAAATTCCGATAAGTTGGAGCGTCACAGTCTTTCTTCTCATAACTTTTGGCTCTGCAAAGTTGTGGGCCTTTTGCCTCAGGGGAGCGCCACACTGGTTAGTAAAATAGTGAGGGCAATTTGTGTTCCAACTTCGTACCTGGTAAAGCTCTTATGTGCTCTCCTACGCCGCTGATAAATAAGGTGTTTTGGAGCAGAATTATAGATAACGCCGCGGACGCGGCGGTTTGTGAGAAGGAAAGAGTGCTATCAAAAGGGCAAAAGATTTCCCATCCCAATTTTCCCTGAACGAGTTTTCGGGGTGTCTAGGAATGCGGAAAATACGGCCTCGAAAGTGTCGCGTAGATTTGGACGCTGGATGAGAGCCAGATTCCAGCAGCAGTGAGTTCGGACATCGGAAGCGGTCGGTGGATAAGTCCCAGTGTGCCCGAAGTCCTACATTGAGGCCGCTTTTTCGCCCTTACCGTTTAGCTTGCTGCTGACAAAACGCTCAATGTCCGCGATGGTCTGAAAATTATCCAGAATAATTTCGTCGTCGCCGATATGCACGCCGACGTTCTCTTCCAAAAACGAAACCAGCCGAAAGATGCCTAGTGAATCAACAATCCCGCTGTCCGTCAGGGACATATCGTCAGGCACTTCGGTGACACCCTTCATCTGGGCGTTTTCGACCACAAATCTTCTAATCTCAGCTTTAAGATCCAGTCCAGTGCTCATTGGCTCCTCGTATTCGGCTTTCGCCGGGAAATCACAACACGTCTAATCCTGCTCGCGTCTCAGCGACCAGGCCATTTCAATCCGCGGCCTGGGACTTAGTCTGTGCCAGCCGCACACGGTCTATTTTGCCCGTCGAAGTCTTGGGCAGGCCTTCACACAACTCAATTAACTCCGGAATCATATATCTGGGAACCCGGGTTGCACAGTGGCGCTGCAGTTCGACTGCCGTTAGGGATCCGGGATCGTGCGGTGCGACAAAAGCCTTAATGCGATTTCCAATCTCTTCGTCCGGGATTGCGACTGCTGCGGCCTCACAGACACCGGCATGGCTAAGCAACGCGGCTTCGATTTCACCCAGCTCGATTCGATAGCCGCGACTCTTGATCTGACTATCACGCCGGCCAAGAAAATAGTAGTCACCGTTTTCGTCGGGTGAAACCAGGTCGCCGGTTCGGTAAAGTTTCTCCTCAAAGTTGGGCTGAAAGCGATTCGACACGCACATTCTGGCGGTCTTTTCAGGATCGCCCCAGTAGCCTGGCGTTACCGCTGGTCCACGAACGTAAAGCTCTCCTACTTCGCCTATTCCTGCGATTCGATCGTGCTCATCAACCGCAAAAACCTCGGTGTTTGCGCATGCTCTTCCAATGGGCAATCGATCCATGTCGGGCAACAGAGACCGATCTACCCGATAGTATGTGCACACGTTGGTTTCGGTGGGTCCGTACAGATTGTAGAATTCCACGACCGGCAGAAGTTCAACCAACTGCTTCAGATACTTCTGGGGAAAAACTTCACCCGCGAACAGAATCAGGCGCAAATTGCGGAACCTGTCGCCATTCACGTTGCCGTGCAGAACCAAGTGAACCAAAGCCGAAGGCACCGAATACCACACTGTAATGTGCTTCTCCTCGATCCAGTTCGCAAGACTGGCGGGAAAAACAGCTAGTTCGTCCGGCACCATATACAGTGTCGCGGCGGCCTTGATCGAGTTGTACACATCGAAAACCGATAGATCAAAATGCAATGGCGCATGGTTGGAAACACGATCAGACGCCCCAATTTCGAACATTTCGGCACACCACTCTACGAACGTCAGCGCGTTCTGGTGCGACAGCATTACACCTTTGGGCCTTCCCGTCGAACCTGAGGTGTAAAGAATGTATGCCAGATCCGTCGTGGTGGCTTGGAGCTCAGGAGAATTTTCGGCAGGGAAATTGGCGAGAGCACTCCAGGCAAAGGTATTCGGACGAACTGAGCCGTTGGACAATTCGTGGGTCAACAGCGTGAATTCCACAGAAGGCGTGGACGAATGTTCAAGCAGTCGGAGCCGATCTGCACTTGTGATCAGCCCTTTAATCCCGCAGTTATTGATGATGTAAGTGATGCGCTCGGCCGGTTGGTTTGGATCCAGAGGTACATAGACTGCCCCTGCCTTTAAGGCGCCAAACATGGCAATCACGGACTCCACCGCCTTGGGGAAAAATAGTCCAACGCGATCGCCCTTTCTAATGCCGCGCTGCCGCAAGAAATGAGCCAGTTGATTGGAGCGTTCATCGAGCTCGCGATAGCTCAGAGTGCGTCCCCGAGCCCAGACCGCGGTGCGGCCGCCGTGCCGCCCGGCGCTCTCGGTCAGCAGTTGCTGAAGAATGTAGGGCATTCACTAACTTCCTTTGCTTTCGCCTGGCTACAGTCCATGAAACCGCGCGATGATGTGTTTCTGGATCTCGGTAGTGCCGGAATAAATTTTCCCCGAGATCGCATCCCGCAGTTCGCGTTCGATCTGATACTCCGTCATATAACCGTATCCGCCGTGAATCTGAATTGCTTCCAGACAGCTCTGCACGCAGGCTTCCGCTACATAGGCCTTGGCAATGGCTGCTTCGCGTAACGGGTGCCGGCCCTTGCTTTTGAGCCATGCCGCCTTGTAAAGCAACAAACGTGCGGCCTCCAGGCGAATGTCCATGTCCGCGATCTTGTCCGATACCGCCGGAAAATCTCCAATGGGTTTGCCAAACTGGTGGCGCTCTCTGGCATATCGAATCGAAGTTTCCAACACGCGCTGCATGGCGCCCAGATGTCCGGCAAGGATGCAAATACGCTCCCACTCCATGGACGAGGTGAAGATCAACTGTCCGTCGCCTTCCTTACCCAGCAGGTTTTCTAGAGGAATCTCGCAGTCCCCAAACGCCAATTCGGCCATGGGAGCGGTGCGCAGTCCCATTTTGTGCAACTTCTTGCTGATGGTGAAACCGGGTGTATCTTTATCGACGATGAATGCGCTGATGCCTGCCGCACCCTTCGACGGATCCAGATTAGCGAACACAATTACCATCTCTGCCACTTGGGCATTGCTGATAAATGTTTTCGACCCGTTGATCACGTAACAATCGCCTTTGCGCTCAGCGCGGGTTCGCAGACTGAAAGCGTCGGAGCCGGACATCGGCTCGGTCATGGCGTGGATGCCGATCCATTCACCATTCACCAACTTCGCTAAGTATTTTTTTTTCTGAGCTGGACTTCCGAAAGTCAGCAGTGGAATTTCTGAACTCCACATGTGCGCATTTAGAGCGAAGATCAAGCCATTGTCACGACATCCATAACCCAGAGCTTCCAGACCGCATACCGTGGTGAGAATATCGGCGTCGCCCCCCCCATATTCCTCAGGAATCGGTAGTCCCTGGATGCCGAACTTGGCACACTTCTTCCAAGCGTCCCAGGAAAATTCCTCTTCGAGGTCGCGTTCAATCAGCCTTTCGTTCAGCTCCTGTTGAGCGAAGCGTATGACTTCCCGCCGAAAGGCTGCCTGTTCTTCAGTCCAAGCAAACTCCAAGAGCGACCCTCTCCCTAAGCCCAAACTAAGGGCAAATTTAAGCTGGTATCTCCGTCGGAAAACGCCTAGGTATACCCGCGCCGACGGTGATTCTTGCAGGCACTCCGATCACCGTGCAATTGTCGGGGACGTCGGTAATAACCAGGCTGTTAGCGGCGACCACTACGTTGTTTCCAATTCTGGTATCGCCAATCACTTTCGCGCCTGGACCAAAATAAACGTTGTCACCAATTCCCTTTGCGCCGCCCGTAATCAACACACCCATCCCGATCGTGCAATTCTTTCCGACTCGTGTAGGCCCGATACCAGACGAATAGGGACTATGTATCAGCAACCCGGGTCCGATTTCAGCCTCACGGCAAAGATGACAAGCCGTCCACAGTTCCACCCAGCGCTGAAACACAAGTGCAATCACATTCAAGATCGGCTTAATGACCGGCACACGAAGTTTGTATACCCAATGAGAAAACCGATAGGAAATCACGGACCAGATGGTCAGCGAGAGCAGCACGCGGATGTTCTGAAGGAAGACGAACCGTCCCCATCCCGTCTCCTCGATCATGCGCCTTCGATCCCATCTGACTCTCGCAAAATCAACGCGCAGGTTATCAAACATGTGAGTCCTTCAGCCTTCGGCTTTTCACTTCCAATTATGGGTGAAGCAGATAGCAGGCCAGATCCGGGGAAGGAAGTCCTTGGCAAAGCCGCACGCCAAGCGCGATTTGACCAAGGTAGTCATTCTTTGACCAAAACTTCTAATCTGTCAAGAGCCAAGAGTTTGCACTCAGCAGGGAAAACATTTGGCACCCGGCCCGGCGGTCGGAGATTCGGCCAACGACTGGCCTAAGAGTCCTGATGCTTCAACCAATCTAGCCGGCTTTCGCCCGTGCCGGTTCCTCCTCGTCGCGTTAGGTGCTCGGCGTTCTTTTCATTCAATTTGGCGTGAATTCGCAAGAAGACTTTCGTCTCACTCTAGACGCAAAGACTTTCGTCCACGATAGACGGCGCATAGCGTCTCGGTTTAAGCTTCCCGCCTTAAATTTCTGGATGCGAAGAGTTTGGCCTCATTCCGAGAGAAAGCTTAACTGATGGAGTTTGGGCACGAACTCGTATTGCGGCTTGGTCGAAAACAATCTTTCAGGTTATGCAAAACTTTGAACATTGATGCTGTTGCACTTCGTCTTGTGGATACCTGGAACCCGCAAAAAAGTGTGGAAGCTGAATGATGGCAACGGTTTGCAGTTTATCGTCAAAGCAATGCGAACGAACTGCGGATGGCACAGTGGTTGCTTCACAACTTACACGTCAGCAATCCCCCAGCGGCGGTTCGTGTTGCATAAAAGAGCCAGTTGACGTTGTGGTCGGAAGGCAACCGGCATTGAGTAGCGCCCTTTGCGAAAGTTGTGGTTAGGACGCTAGTGATTCGTGGGACATTTCTGAACCGTGGGAATCAGTCATAAAAAATAATTCTATGTGACATGCGCTGCAAGATGCAGGTGTGGGCAGCGCTATTCGTGTTGTGGATGAAAGAATTTTCGACAGTGGCCGTTTGTCGGCAGGCCTGAAGAAGTGATCGAGGAGAAATACTGATGATTAGCAGAGTGGCGAAGATTTTGAGCTTGGTTTTGCTGGCCGCGGGCATGACGTACGCGGGAAATGGCCACGATCAGGATGGAACGGCAACCCCAAATTCTGCCGCCGAAATGGCCAAGGCAGACAGCAGCGGCGCTCAACCGGCGCCGAATGTGCCTCCCCTGCAACAGCGCAATCCGCGGTATCAGATTCAGAAGGGCGACGTCATCGTTCTCGATTTTCCCTTCACGCCAGAATTCAATGAGACCGTCACGGTACAGCCGGATGGGTTTGTCAGCTTGCGAGGATTGGACGACATGCATGTGGAGGGCATGACCACTCCCCAGATGCAGGACTCACTACGCAAGGCCTACACCAAGATCCTTCATGAACCAGTGGTCACGGTCACTCTTCAGAGTTTCGTGACTCCCTCCTTCGTCGCTTACGGCGAAGTCGGCAAACCAGGCAAATATGACCTGCACGGTGATACCACTGTGGTCCAAGCCATCGGCATTGCCGGCGGCTTCACTGGAGCGGCCAAGCATTCACAGGTGTATCTCTTCCGACGAGTATCGGAAGACTGGGTTTCGGCTCAAAAAATCGATATCAAACACATGTTGAAATCCGGCAACCTCGCCGAGGACCTGCACTTGCAGCCTGGAGACATGCTTTACGTTCCGAAGAACACTATATCCAAGCTCTTGAGCATTCAGCCGCTGATTCCTTACAACACATTCCGGCTGACTTTCGGACCGTACTAGGCCCTGGCCTACTGAGCTGCATAAGGGAGACGCTTCATGGAAAAGAATGGCAAACATAACGGCAACGGCAACTCCAACGGCTTCGGCGCCTCGAAGTCGATCTCCTCAACTGTGAAACAATTTGTGGCGGTCGGTTTTCGCCACCGGCGGTTGATGCGTACCGCATTTCTCTGGAGCTTGCTGGCTGCCTTGGTGGCAATTTACTTCTTCGGTCTGAAGTGGGAGTCTGACTTCGAAATTCTAGTCAAGCACGACCGCGTCGAACCCGCGGTCACCCCTGATACCAGTCCTCGTCCGCAGTTGCCCACCGACGCTAGCGCCACAACGATTGACATCACTAACGAATCGGAGATCCTGCAGAGCGAGGACTTGCTGCGTCAGGTGGTGCAAGCTTGTCCCATGACGATGTGGGGCGAACCCAAATTCTATAGCCCGTATCTGCGTAAGATAACTGCCCTGTTGCCTGGCTACGATGATCAGCGCTTTCCGAACGCCGTGGCGAAACTCGCGTCAGATCTGCAAGTCAGCGTTGTCAGCAGTACAGGCCTTATGCAGGTTTCCTATTCCAACGGCGATCCTGTCCAGTCGAACTGCGTCACCAACAATTTAACCAAGCTCTATGTCGCGAAACATCTCGCCGTAAATCGTTTGCCGAAGGTATTCGACTTCTTCTCCCAGCAGACGGAAAACTACCGGAAAAAGCTGGCGGACGCGGAAGCCAGCCTGCTTGATTTTGCCAAGACTCACGATGCGGTCGCAGCCACGAACCAGACCAGCCTCGCAGTAGAGAAAGCCAACGATTTTGAAGCGGATCAGCACACCGCGGAAAAGAATGCCCACGCCACCGAGCAGCGGCTTAGTGAGCTGCGGTCAATGAAAACCTCATTACCACCGCGCATTTCAACCCAGGTGCGTACTGCGGACAACGCCGCCCTGCTGTCCAACCTCAAGTCCACCTTGAACACGTTGGAATTGCAGCGTACGGGTTTGATGGCGAAATACGATCCCAGCTATCGCCTGGTGCAGGACGTGGATACGGAAATTGGACAAACAAAGGCGGCCATCGCACAACAGGAAAAGGCGCCGCTGAATGACAACACCACAGATCAGAACCCTGTCTACACGTGGGTTGATCAGGAACTAGCCAAAGCCCAGTCCGATCTGGCCGGCTATCAGGCTCAGGCTGCGGCGGACACGAGGATCGTTCGGGCGTATCAGCAAAAAGCACTTTCCTACGATCAGAAAGGCATCACCCAGGACGACCTGGTGCGCGAAGTCAAAGCCGCCGAGTCCAACTTCATGTTGTATATAGCCAAGCGCGAACAGGCACGTATTCAAGACATGCTCGACGAACGACGGGTACTGAACGTCATTATCGCGGAACCTCCCACCTACCCGATTCTCAGCCTCTATTCACCATTGCTACTGATCTCGCTAGCGCTGGTGTTCGCGGCAATGATCGCAGGCGGCGCAGCACTGGTCGCTGATTACATGGATCCTTCCTTCCGGACGCCGGACGAAGTCCGCGACTTCCTGGAGGTTCCAGTTTTTGCTTCAATCCCCGAAAACGGCTTCGAAGTGCCGGTCGGGGCAGTTAAAAAGAATGGTCACTAACCACGGCTCTTTGGTTTGGGAAACGAGGACACGATCTTGAGTAGAACGTTTGAAATGTTGCAACGGCTGGAAAAGGAACAGGAGTTTGGTCTGTCACCATCCCGCGTGGCTCTGGCCCCGCCGGTAAAAGTGGAGCAGCATAACGGCGCTAAATCCGTGCGTGTGGGTGACGAGGAAGTTCTCAAGCTGGTGCAGAGAATATTCCGCACCTCAGGCCAGGATGCTCCGCGACTGGTTGTGTTCTCGGCGGTTGGACACGGCGATGGGGCGACATGGATCTCCACCAGCGCCGCCACGACCTTGGCCGCACAAGGCACCGCTTCGATCTGCATAGTGGATGCCAACTTGCGCACGCCGTCGCTACACAATTATTTCGGCATTGAAAACCGCGTGGGATGGGCGGACGCGATTTCGCAACCAGGAACCATGAGGACTTTTGCTCAGCAGATTGCCGGCAGCAATCTTTGGGTTCTGCCCTCTGGTTCGCCCGAATCAGCCGGCGCCATCAGTTCTGAGGGACTGCGAAGCCGCATGGCTGATCTGCGCAACGAGTTCGATTACGTGTTGATTGATGCTCCGCCAGCCAACCTGTACGCCGACGCTATTTCGCTGGGCCGACTGTCGGACGGGATCATCCTGGTTCTGCAGTCCAATACCACTCGTCGCGAAGCGGCATTGAAAGCCAAGGAAAGCTTTGAGGCTGCCAACGTTCGGCTTCTGGGCGCAGTGCTGAATAAACGAACTTTTCCCATTCCCCAAAATCTGTACGACCGGCTGTAGGAAAGAAGAAGGCAGTACCGATTTTGTTAAGCAATTGATAACGGCATTAAACAGGTGTTTCTCCCCTAATGCCCCGGCTCTCCATGCAAGTTTGGAAACCGGGTTCTAAAGCAAGCGCAAGAACCATTTTTTATAGGCACCCGGGACTTCAACCTGGGACTGACAGGGCGGAGCTATGCTCAATTGGGGAAAGACCGACTCGGTCGCGACGGAAAAGACAAACTGGTACGCTGTCCAGACGCGTTCCCGGCATGAGAAGAAGGTCGCGGACGAAATTCAAGACAAGGGAATTTCTGCCTTTCTACCTCTGGTAACTCAGATTCATCGCTGGAGCGATCGCCGCAAAGAAGTCGACCTTCCATTGTTCCCCGGATATGTTTTCGTTCGTACTTCTCCTTCCCCGGACGCGCGAATATCTGTGCTGCGAACTCCGGGAGTTGCCGGTTTTGTAGGAAGTCAAGGACGCGGCACACCAATTCCGGACAAACAGATAGAGGATATCCGAGTCATCCTCGACAACGACGTTCCTTTTGAGCCTTATCCGTTTCTCCAGATCAACCGGCCCGTACGTATTCGAGGTGGCTCTCTCGACGGGGTGGTGGGGACACTGGTTGCGAAGAATTCTGATCAAAGCTTGGTCGTATCTGTCGACTTGATTAAACGGTCAATCTCGGTTCGGGTCTCCGGTTACGAAGTTGAAGAAGTCTAAATGTATCTTGAACCAACAAGCAAAACTGATTCTTGTTTCACTACCGTTTAGAAAACTTACCCTGGAGGGGTCGGCAAAATGGTTGGAAATGGAAATGGACGAACGACGAAGACAGATGTTTCGAAAACACGAATCGCAGTCCTGGGCATGGGCCATGTAGGGCTTCCAACCGCACTCGGCCTCGCTGAACTGGGGTGGGAAGTGATTGGCGCCGATTCGAATCCGGAAACGATTGCATCCTTGAAGGCCGGAAAATCCTGGTTCTACGAGCCTGATCTCGAACCACTCCTGAAAAAGCATCTCGACTCGGGCTTCTTCACTCCAACCGAAAACGTGGACGGCGCCATCGCAGCGGCAACCGTTCTCTTCGTCTGCGTAGGCACTCCGCAGGGAGATGATGGCAAAGCCGACCTCACGCAAGTGGAGACCATTGCGCGGCTGGTCGCGCGCAATTTGAATGGCTACAAGCTCATCGTGGAAAAAAGCACCGTCCCTGCGGTCACCGCGCAGTGGGTGAAGAAGACGATTGCGCGATACGCGCTAGTGGAATCGCGGCCGCACGGCAAGAACGGAAAGCGCGGCCGCAATCAAGTTACCCTTCCCCAGTTCGATGTCGCTTCCAATCCGGAGTTCCTTCAGGAGGGAAGGGCAATTGAAAATTTCTTCAAACCTGATCGCATTGTGATTGGGGTGGAATCAGAGCGGGCGCGTGAGTTGCTGGAAAATATCTACCGTCCGTTGCAATGTCCAATTGTGGTTACCAATCTCACTACGTCAGAACTCATCAAGCATGCCGCGAATGCGTTTCTGTCGACCAAGATCTCGTTCATCAATATGGTGGGCGACATCTGTGAGTCAGTTGGCGCCGACGTCGTACAGGTGGCGCGGGGCATCGGCTTGGATCCCCGAATCGGCACGGGTTTCCTTTCGGCCGGCATCGGTTTTGGTGGTTATTGTTTTCCGAAAGATCTGCGCGCCTTTCTTCATCTTGGTGAAGAGCATGGCGCCGATTGCTCACTACTGCGGGAGGTGGAACGCATTAACACCCGGCGTATCGAGCTCTTTCTGAAGAAAGTGCGCAAAGCAGTTTGGGTACCGCAGGGTAAAACGATTGCCGTGTTGGGCCTGGCTTTCAAACCACGCACCGATGATATTCGCGAAGCTCCCAGCCTGAAAGTGATTCAAGCGTTACTGAAGGAAGG
>Ga0193750_1000422_pt1 | contig 11653 bp, 8 predicted proteins | sample L1c1metaG_FD_160569 | JGI IMG/M metagenome (GOLD analysis project Ga0193750, IMG submission 160569) | Soil microbial communities from a riparian zone of the East river system, Colorado, United States - L1c1 | ecosystem: Environmental > Terrestrial > Soil > Riparian zone | place: USA: East River...
GCGAATTGGCGGTTCGCCGAGATCATCATCAGCAAAATCGCGGACGTGAGTGCCACGGAAGATCGACATTAACAACTCGATGTCACGACTGGTTGTCGTTTCATCGAATGAGATGCCAACGGCGCGTGGCCCGAAGGGGCGCAAGTTGCAGCCCGCTTTTTCCGCATGCTCGATGATCGTGCTGCTCGATTCGACTTCGACGCGGATCGTGTCGAAAAAGTTCTCATGCATAACGGTAAGGCCAAGAGCGCGCAGACCCTGTGTGAGCTGGCTGGTCAGGCGATGAACGCGTTCGGCGATTGCGCGAACACCGTGCGGTCCATGATAAATCGCGTACATCGAAGCGATGACCGCGAGCAACACCTGCGCCGTGCAAATATTGCTGGTAGCTTTATCGCGCCGAATATGTTGCTCCCGCGTTTGCAGCGCGAGGCGGTAAGCTGGCCGGCCTTCAGCATCGTGAGAGACGCCGACCAGCCGCCCAGGCATGTGACGTTTATATTCGTTACGGGTGGCAAAGTACGCGGCGTGTGGTCCGCCAAATCCGAGGGGCACACCGAAGCGCTGCGTATTCCCGATCGCGACGTCGGCGCCGAATTCGCCCGGCGGTTTTAATAATGTCAGCGCAAGGATATCCGCTGCGACCACCACGAGCGCGCCCGCCTCGTGCGCTTGCCTGACAAACTCAGTGTAATCGTAAATCGCGCCGTCCGTGGCGGGATACTGGACGAGCGCGCCAAAAACGGTTTTATCGAATTTAAAGCGCGAAAAATTGTCGATCTTGATCTCGATGCTCAGCGGCTTCGCGCGGGTGCGAACGACTTCAATGGTTTGCGGATGACAATCGTCCGCGACGAAGAAAACTTGCCGATTGGGAACGACCGCATGACAAAGCGCCATTGCTTCGGCAGCGGCGGTGGCTTCATCGAGAAGAGACGCATTCGCAACATCGAGCTTGGTAAGATCCACAATCATGGTCTGAAAATTGAGCAGCGCTTCCAGTCGGCCTTGAGCGAGTTCAGCTTGGTACGGCGTGTAAGCGGTGTACCAGCCGGGATTTTCCAGAATGTTTCGCTGAATGACTGGCGGCGTGATGCAATCGGAATAACCGGCGCCAATGAACGAGCGGACCATTTTGTTCTTTTTCGAAATCGCGCGTAGTTCCGCCAGCGCTTGGCTCTCCGATCTTGCTTCTGGCAAATTCAATTGCCGATCCAGCCGGATATTTTTCGGAATCGCCGCTTCGATCAACCCATCGAGATTTTCGAAGCCGACATCGCGAAGCATGTGCGCGACCTCCGGATCATTCGGGCCAATGTGACGACGCGCGAAAGAATTGAGATCAGTGTCGTTTTCGCGCATGTGCATTTGAAGAGACTACGGAAGGCGAATCGCGCTTCAAGTTTGCGGCACGCCCCACGGTCGCGCCCTACCATAATTTTGAGTCGTAGATCTTGACGCCGTGACTTTTCAACTTGGCGCGGAGTTCGGCCAGATGTTCATGGTTCCGTGTCTCAACTGTGCAGAGGACGTTGACAGCAGAAATATCCGAACTGGCGAACGCGCGATCGTGCACAACTTGGTTGATGCTCGCGCCAGTCGAAGCAATTTGTGCCGCCAAATCGGCCAGCCCACCGGGTCGATCGCTAATGACGGCGGTGAATCGGCCGAGCCGGCCATCCGCTACCAAACCTCGTTCAATCACGCGACTAAGCACATTGGGATCGATGTTCCCGCCGCAAAACAGAAGGATAACTCGCTTACCCGCGAGTTCGTTTAATTTTCCGGAAAGACACGCGGCGAGCGGCGTCGCGGCGGCACCTTCTACCACGCTCTTCTCCAACTCAACCAAACGCAGGATGGCAAGAGCTATCTGTTCTTCCGTAACAGTGACCGTTTGATCGACAAGCGAACGCGCGATCTCAAACGCATTTGATCCAACCTGAGGAATAGCGAGCCCATCGGCAAGCGTGGGATGCAGCGCGATTTTCACCGGCTTGCCCGCCTCAAGCGCCGCGGAAAAACTTGCGACGTTTTCTGCTTCGACGGCGACAATTTTCGCGTTCGGTCGCAGAGTCTTGACGGCCAAGGAAACGCCGGCGACCAAACCGGCGCCACCCACTGGAATGATCACCGCGTCCAGATCGGGAACCTGCTCGACGATTTCGAGTCCCATCGTCCCCTGGCCGGCAATAATCGCCGGATCGTCATACCCATCGATGTACGCGAGTCCTTTTTCTTTCGCGATCTCATGCGCGTGTGCTTTTGCCTCTCCAAAATCTTTTCCGTGAAGAACGACCGTCGCGCCAAGTTTCTGGCAATTATTTATTTTAACCAGCGGAGCAAACTTCGGCATCACCACCGTCGCAGGAATACCGAGCAATTTTCCCTGGTAGGCAAGCGCCTGAGCGTGATTGCCGGCGGATGCGGCGATCACGCCACGTTTCTGCTGATCCGACGGCAATTGGGCCAGAGCGTTGCGCGCACCGCGCTCCTTGAAACTTCCAGTGCGCTGCAAGTTGTCGAGCTTGCAGAAGATTTTCATTGCCGCGATCTCGCTTAGCGGGATGGAGTCGCGGCAAGGGGAATAGTAAACCGCACGATCGATGCGTTTTCGCGCCGCTTCGATATCGGCAAACTTGACCACGCGTCTAATCTTCGAGCGCTGCTTGCGCCGCTGCCAAGCGCGCAATCGGAATTCGGAACGGGCTGCAGCTCACGTAATTCAGGCCGAGCCGGTGACAGAATTTGACGCTTGCAGGTTCGCCGCCGTGTTCCCCACAAATCCCCAGCTTGATATCTGGACGCGTTTTCCGTCCCAAGTCGCGCGTAATTTCCATTAATCGTCCGACGCCCTTTTGGTCAATAGATGCAAACGGATTTGCATCGACAATATCGAGCTCGGCGTAAGCGGGGAGAAAGCTGCCGGAGTCGTCGCGGCTCATACCAAGCGTCGTCTGCGTGAGGTCGTTTGTGCCAAAACTGAAAAACTCGGCGTCGCGCGCGATCTGGTCGGCCACGAGCGCGGCACGTGGAATTTCAATCATCGTCCCGACCAGATAGTTGAATTTCGTCTTTCGCTCCCGAGCAATTGCGTCGGCGACGCGGCGGACGATGTCGATCTGAAGCTTTAGCTCGCGCGGAAATCCCACCAGCGGAATCATAATCTCAGGACGAACCTTGATGCCCTTGCGTTGTACCTCTGCGGCGGCTTCAAAAATTGCGCGCGCCTGCATTTCGGAAATTTCGGGATAAACAATGCCGAGGCGGCATCCGCGATGGCCGAGCATCGGGTTAAATTCGTGCAGCTCGTGTACCCGACGGGAAATGTGCTCCACTGGCACGCCGAGTTTGTTCGCGAGCTCGTTTTGTTGGGCGTGATCGTTTGGCAAAAACTCGTGCAGCGGCGGATCAAGAAAACGAATCGTCGCAGGCAATCCATCCAATGCGGTGAAGATTCCGGCAAAATCTTCGCGCTGGTAGGGAAGCAGTTTGGCCAGCGCCCGCGCCCGCTCGTCTTTGGTGCCCGCGAGAATCATCTCGCGCATGGCATCAATCCGGTCGCCCTCAAAAAACATGTGCTCAGTGCGACAGAGACCAATCCCTTCCGCGCCGAACGCGACACCGGTTGTGACTTGTTCTGGCGTGTCGGCATTTGTCCGCACGCCGAGAGTGCGGAAATCGTCCGCCCACTTCATGAGCTTTGAATATTCCTGGTAGATGATGCTCTTTTTCGCATCGAGCGAGCGGTCGACCAGCACCTGAACAATCTCCGAGGGTGCAGTCGTCACTTCGCCGGCAAAGACTTCACCGGCCGTTCCGTCAATCGAGATATAATCCCCCTGCCTCAAACTCGTGCCGTTCGCGCTCAACGTACGTTTCTGGTAGTCGATTTGAATCCCGGCTGCGCCGCACACGCAGACTTTTCCCATCTGCCGCGCCACCAATGCAGCGTGCGAAGAAACGCCGCCGCGCGAAGTGAGAATTCCCTCTGCCGCGATCATTCCGCGCAAATCTTCCGGTGAGGTTTCGATGCGCGCGAGCACGACCTTTTCGCCTTTTCCCGAGCGGGCTACTGCTTCTTCCGCGCTGAAAACGACATGGCCGGATGCTGCGCCCGGGCCGGCCGCCAGGCCGCTGCCGATTTTTTTCGCGTTACTGGCTGATTGTCGATCGAAAATAGGTGCCAGCAGGTGAGCAAGCGAATCGGCGGGGATTCGTCGAACTGCCTCTTTTTTGTCGATTAATTTTTCGCCGACCATATCGACAGCGATGCGAACGGCAGCATGGCCGGTGCGTTTGCCGTTGCGCGTCTGCAAAATGTAAAGGCGGTTTTCCTCTACCGTGAACTCGAGGTCCTGCATGTCCTTAAAATGCTCTTCCAAGGTTGCGCGGACCTTCATAAGGTCTCTGTGCGCCGCCGGCATTTGCTTCGCGAGATCGGCAATCGGATGCGGCGTGCGCACGCCCGCGACGACATCTTCGCCTTGCGCGTCGATTAAATATTCACCGTAAAAAACTTTTTCGCCGCTCGCTGGGTCGCGTGTAAAGGCCACACCGGTCGCGCTTGTCTTGCCCATGTTCCCAAACACCATCGTCTGGACATTAACGGCCGTTCCCCAGTTGTGCGGGATGCCATATTTCCGGCGGTAAACAATCGCACGGTCATTCATCCATGAGCCAAAAACCGCGCCAATTGCGCCCCACAGTTGGTCCTGCGGATCCTGCGGAAACGACTTTCCGGTCCGTTCCTTAATCAACGCCTTGAAGCGCTTCACCAACTCCTTCAAATCGGCGGCCGTGAGCTTTACATCCGGGAAATCATGTTTGCCATAACGTTGATCTTTTAAGTGTTCGATCACGCTTTCGAACGGCTCGTGATCTTCGCCCGGCCGCTTTTGTACGCCCATGACCACGTCACCGTACATTTGCAAGAAGCGGCGATACGAATCCCAGGCGAAACGGGCATTTTTTGTCTTCTTCGCCACGGTTTCCACCACTTCATCGTTCATCCCGAGGTTCAGGATCGTGTCCATCATTCCTGGCATGGAATCGCGCGCGCCCGAGCGCACAGAGATGAGCAACGGTCGCTCCTTGTCGCCTAATTTTTCCCCGATCGATTTCTCAACTCTGTTGAGAGCAACCGCCACTTGCCCTTCCAATTGGGACGGGTAGGTGCGGTTGTGATCGTAAAAATAGCTGCAGACTTCCGTTGTAATCGTGAATCCCGGTGGCACGGGCAAACCAATGCGCGTCATTTCGTGGAGATTTGCGCCCTTGCCGCCGAGGAGCGGTTTCATATTGCCTGCACCGTCGGCATGTCCGTCCCCGAAATAATAAACGTAACCCGGCATTTTCTTTTGCTTCGCCGAAGCCGCTCGACGGCTCGATGTCGATCTTATTTTTGAGCGACGAATTCCTCTGCGACCGGTAGATTTGCGTTTTGTGGTGGCCATGATTGAAAAGCGCGAGCACGTCCGGTGGACGAACGCGCCAAAGTAGTTTCAGGCGTGGCGGTGGTCAACGCCGCAGCCAGGCAAAACCGGCTGGAGGCCGCGCTGTCGCGGGGAACCCAATAAAATCCCACCGCGGAAAGCGATCGAAGTTAGGGCGGTGTGCTTCCGTTGCTCAGAACGTCAGAGATCGCCGCAGTAAAGTCACCCACACCCGTGCTCGGCACGATAATAGTGTTGCGCCGACCGTGAGCTTCCTCAGTAATACGCAAGAATCTTCCGCGTTGGTTCTCGCGGAACTCCACGTAAAAATGCTTACGCTCAATCTGCAGTTCTTTCGCCTCGATGATGTTATCCATTTTTCCTGAAGCCTGCGACTTTACTGCGCCCGATCGCTGGAATGGAAGAAAAATCGGCGGCTTTTTTCGCAGGCTTGATCTCGCTGCCGGGCCGGGGTGCGGTGGCGTGTTTCCACTCCACAATCTCATGCGCGGAGCCGGATACGTATGTAGAGTAAGCCGCCAGCGGTTTCTTTTTGCTTTTCATCCATAAGCTGGGAGCCTGCGCCACTTTGCATGCCGGAATCAACTGATCCAAAGCCATACGAATCACCCCGGGGACAGCGTCCGGCGGTTCCTGGCCAAATCCTCCCGAAGCCGCAAAAGCATGATCCATATTCGGCCTTCCGTTTCGGCGGATTCAGCCTGTTTACGGCTGGCAATTTGCTCTCGATCACTGGCCGTCAGATGCTCGCCATTGCGGTTGAATGGGAGCTTTACGCACGGACGCATTCTGCGACGGCGCTCGGCTTGGTGGGCTTGGTTATCGCCGTACCTGTGGTGGCATTATCGTTACCAGCCGGCCATTTGGCGGATCGATTCAGCCGAAAACAAATTATTCTGGTTTCGCAGATCTTTAGCGCGCTGGCGTCGCTGGCGCTCGCTCTTGTCTCGTGGAAGCACCTTTCCATTCCTCCGATTGCCGTATTGCGCGCAGGCAATCGCGCGCTGGCAACGGTCGCCACGATTTTCGAGCGGCATCATCCAGCGTTCCATTTCGATGACGCTTCTATCCCGCTGATCTATATGCTTCTTTTTATCGGAGGAATAGCGCGCACATTCAGTTGGGCGGCGCGCAGCTCATTTTTCCCGACGCTGGTCTCGCGGGACGCGTTCGCGAACGCGGTCACCTGGAACAACAGCGTTTTTCAAATTGGATCGGTTGTGGGCCCGGGCGTTAGCGGATTGCTGGTTGCGCACGTCGGCTTCCCTTTCGTCTATATGCTGGATGCACTTTGTGCATTTTTCTTTTTCCTTCTTGTTCTGCCGATTCGCCGGAGCACCCAATCGCGAAATCAGATTGAGAAAGGCACGTGGAGAAGTCTGGTTGCCGGCATGCGATTCGTGTTCAGCAAAAACGTGATCCTGGCAACGATCACCCTGGATTTGTTCGCAGTGCTGTTGGGGGGCGCCACGGCGTTGCTGCCCATCTTCGCCGATCAAATCCTGCACTGCGGACCTATCGGTCTTGGTTGGATGCGGGCAGCTCCAGCCGTCGGCGCTTTTGTGATGGCTTTAACGGTGGCTTATCTGCCGCCGATGAAGCGAGCCGGCAAAACATTGCTGTGGTGCGTCACCGGGTTTGGAATTGCGACCGTCCTCTTCGGTTTATCAAAGGCATTCTGGTTATCGCTCGGCTTGTTATTTCTTATCGGCGCATTCGACAGTGTTAGCGTAATCATCCGCGGCTCCATCGTGCAACTGGTTACGCCGGATGAAATGCGCGGGCGTGTTTCCGCGGTGAACAACATTTTCATCGGCACATCGAATGAATTCGGCGCGCTCGAATCGGGATTGACAGCAGCCCTCTTCGGCCCCGTGATCTCGGTTGTCGCCGGAGGCATCGGAACGATTTTAGTCGTGCTTGGCGTGGCGTCGTTGTGGCCGGAGACACGCAAAATTGGCGCGCTGGACAAAACTCTGCGGTAAATTCGTCAGTCCGCCAGTTATCTAAAATTCACCGTGAACGGAAACCGTCCCGTACGGTGCGCCGCCCTCTTGATGGTAGCGTACGTCGGTGCGGTAAAAATCGAAGTCGCGATATGGTTGATACCCAGCCTCAGCGCTTAACGTGATCACAGACGAAACTTTCCAATCGGCACCTGCGCCAACTCTGACCTCGCTATAGGTAAGGACTGCCTGGTTCAATCGCGGAATCCCGCGCGTAGTCCCGAAGTGGTCGTCAACCCGAAAATTTATCTCCCTGAGAGTACCGCCAGCGTAGAACGTAAGGTCTTTGTTGAACAGAAATTCCAGGCGGGGATTGGGTAAAACCGCGTCCAGCACCCATTGTCGCGCGATTTTCCAGCGGATACCGCCCCCTGGTAAGACCGGATATTTCCGATCAATATCAACTCCGATGCCGAGGACAAACTGGAGATCGGGACTGTAGATATATGTGCCACCGATGACGAACGGGATGTTGACGTCCTGCGATTCAAAATGATCTGTGCCGTAAAAACCGGGCTGTGCTTGAAATCGCAGCAGAATCGAATCGGAGAGTTGTGTGTCGAGGCCAAGAACCAAGCTTACCGCCTGCAGCGTATCTGGAAGAGGAGCGCGATCCGGGAAACCAAAGGAAAATCGTTCCCACTCCGCGCCAAGCCGCAATACGCCAAGCTTAATCCTCGGCGTGAGAACAAAACGGAGAAGAATGTCGCTTTCATCAAAATCGCGGAGCACGTGCGGGCCGCGCTGGACGTCTCCGTTGCCGACATAAGTTCCTTCGATGACGTATTCTCCGGACAACGAAAATGTTGAAGCTTCTGAAGTATTCTCGGCGCTGAATTGCTGAGCGCTGTTCTCCCCTGCCATGGCTGAAATCGCGACCAGCAAAGATGCGAGCGCGGCGTAAGTGCTAATGAGGGGTTGGCACGAGAAATTTTTCATTGATCAACGAGAGCCAGAGGTATCGCGCCGAAACAATGTTACCGCCTTCGAAATGTCTTTCATCATAACCGATTCCGATCCGAGTCGTTCCACGCCATGAAGCGAACCGAGTGACGCTGCGGAGATCATATCGCCACGCCATGCCAGCGTGGAAGCTTTTCCTTCAACATTGACCGGCCACATTTGATAAAGCGTAAGCGCGACGTAATAACCACCGCTCGCGTAATAGAGCACGTCAGCCGCCTGGTAACTCCCCCCGCCGCCGCCGCGATTGTAATATGCGCCGAGCGAGACCACACCTTGATCGTCCACATCGAGAAGTTCCCAATAAAGCTCCGGACTGAGCGAACCGGCGCCGCGACCAATGCCCGTGTTGCCGAGAAATCCTGAAAATTGGCGTCGAATTTTTTCCTGCTGGCGGAGCAAGCCATTTAGTTCATCGCTCACCCGAATCGCTTGCCCGCCATGATCGTAGGGCGGCTGCGCTGATGTTCCACCGGAAGAAAAACTGTGTGTGCGCGCGGCCAGCACATCACTCCAGAATTTGGCAACTGCGGTAGGCATGGCGCCGCCGCCAGCGCCCGCGGAAGAAAAATGTTTCGCTTCATTCTTGCTGATTTGCAATTCGGGGCTCAGCTTTTGCGTGGCGCCGACGAATGAGCGGACCGGTCCGTTGTCCGGCGCATTCTGCAATTTGGAAAAATTGGCCGCACTCGGATTGCCTGGCAGATCGGAGTGCAAGAAAACCTTCAGCTCGCGGTGCCTCGTGGGGTCCCACCGGCGCAGCGCTTCGATCTGCTGGGCAGGCGAGCCCAACGCAACATAACAGCTTTGTACAGAGAGAAACCGCGGATTGCCCATTGGTGGGCCGTGCGCCGTTTTTACATCGCTGTTTGCCAGTTGGGCGAGATCGACCTTGTCGAAAATTGAAAATGCGGCGAGCTCGGATACAGCATCAGCCCGTGCAATTGTCGATCTTGCAAGCAACATTAGGAGCAAGACGCCGACTGGCGTGATCTGGGGAAGCCGCGGACCGAATTGGCTGGGTGCAAATTTCATGACGGAAAATAACTACGAGCCGCGTCTGATAGTTGCAAATGCGCAAGCATCATCGCAATAAGATTCTCGAAGATGAGCGAACCCGTGATCGTCCTCGACAACCTCAGTAAGAGTTTTGGCGATGTTCATGCTGTTCAAGCTCTTTCACTCACTATCGCGCCCGGAACGATCTTTGGTTTTCTTGGGGCGAATGGCGCGGGAAAAACAACCACGATTCGAATGTTGTGCGGCCTGACTCGTCCGACCGCTGGCAATGCAACAATCGCAGGCACGGATGTTTGGAAAGATCGACAACGTGTTAGGACCAAGTTCGGCTACGTTCCGCAACGCTTTAGCCTTTACCGGGATCTCACCGTGCTGGAGAACTTCCGCTTTTTCGGCGGCGCCTATGGCGTCCCTGGGGCGGAACTGGGGCGACGGATCGAGCGCTTGCTTCGGCTGAGCGACCTGGAAGAAAAAGTCAATGTTGCTGCGGGAAGTTTATCTGGGGGCATGCGTCAATTACTGGCGATCGGTTGCGCACTGGTGCACGATCCGCCGCTCCTTTTTTTTGACGAACCGACGGCAGGTCTTGATCCCGTTCACCGACAGCAAATCTGGAACTTGCTCTACGACCTTGGTCACGAGGGAAAAACAATTTTTGTCACGACGCATTACATGGACGAGGTGGAGCGCTGTACGGAAGTCGGTTTTATCGAAAGTGGGCGGCTGCTGGCGAATGCTTCGCCGCGCGCTTTGAAATCGAGCTTTCGAGCTCGCTTGCTCGAGATCGATGTGGAGCCACTCATGCCCGCGCTGGTGCGGTTGCGAGATTTGCCCGAACTGCTGGGCGTTTCCTTGCGCAGCGGCAGCCTGCGCCTTTACGCACAGGAACCGGAGAAATTGATGGCGAGATGGCGCGAGAACTGGCCTTTTCCAGATCTTCGTTTGTTAGGGGAGCGCTGGGTCGAACCCGACATGGAGGACGTTTTCACCGCATATTCGCAGGGCTACGATGGCGTTTTGAAAAAATCGGCATCATGAAATGGCCATCATTGAGCGCAATTGCGAGCGTTGCTTACAAGGAATTCCTGCACATCTACCGCGACCGGCGCGTCTTGCTTTTACTGATCATTCTCCCGCCGCTCTTTACCCTAATTTTCGGGCACGCCTTCGAGAATACTGAGCTCACCGGCGTCCCGGCGTTGCTAATCGATCGCGATCAGACACCGCGCACCGCCCGTTTCATCGAGATTATCTCCAAGGACAAAACGTTTCACTGGAGAATGCCAGCGCCCGACTTTCAGGGTGAGTCGGACCTGATCGGAAATGGAGTGAAGGCGACTCTGGTTATCCCGGTTGGTTGGACCGATAGCCTGAACAAGGGCGACCCGAAGCCGCTACCTCTTTACCTCGACGACAGCGACACCAACACTGCCAGTGCAGTCGAAGGCGCTGTTCAAAAGAATCTGGGTACATTCCAGGCCAAAGAGCGCGACCTCATTGTGGAGTCACTCCCGGAGGACGTGATCGAGTTAGGCAAGAAATTGCCCGTCGATATCCGTAAACAATTCGTCTCGCTTATGACGGCGTGGAGTGCGGAGTCGAAGAACCTGTACAATCCGAAGTCGCGCTTCATCGATTACGTCGTGCCAGGCGTGATCGGGTTGATTTTGCAATTGCTCACTGTCACGCTCATGGCCTGCACCATCGCCCGCGAACGCGAATCGGGCACGCTCTATCAATTGCTGGTGACTTCGCTGCAGCGCGGTGAAATCGTGATCGGGAAAATGCTGCCGTATCTGGTTGTCTCCATTTGTTTGGTGGTGGTGATTATGGCGCTTAGTTGGTGGCATTTTGGGGTGGCATTTTATCAGCCCAGCGCGCTTGCGCTGATCTGCCTGCTCTTCCTCCTCTGCTCACTCGGACTCGGTTTATTGATTTCGACCTTCTCGCGCACCCAAACGCAAGCGATCCAGTTTTCCGTTTTCTTTCTGTTGCCGGTCTTTGTTCTCTCAGGCGCATTCGCGCCGCTCGAGCAACTGCCAAAAGCAATCCGATACATCTCCGAACTTTTCCCGCTCACCCATTTTTGCCGGGCCTTCCGGCTGGTAAACATGTACCATGCCGGCGTCTCGTTTTACGTTGTCGATCTTATTGTGCTTCTGGCGGGCGCGCTGATCACATTTATCGGCGCGGCGTTTCTCCTAAAAC
>Ga0193750_1000423_pt1 | contig 11652 bp, 7 predicted proteins | sample L1c1metaG_FD_160569 | JGI IMG/M metagenome (GOLD analysis project Ga0193750, IMG submission 160569) | Soil microbial communities from a riparian zone of the East river system, Colorado, United States - L1c1 | ecosystem: Environmental > Terrestrial > Soil > Riparian zone | place: USA: East River...
ATCCCTACAGCAGCCTCGCGGTTACGCAAATGCCCGGCGTAGTCAGCCAGGGCTGGCCCGGGCTTATTTTTCTGTCCAGTTACGCCTTTCTCACTCCCGCCGAGAAATCGCAACAACACATGAGCCCAGTCATCAAGACACTGAGTGAGCAAGTCGTCGCCCACGAAACGGCTCATCAATGGTGGGGCGACGCCGTCCTGTGGACCGGATATCGTGATCAGTGGGTGATGGAAGCGTTGGCCAACTACAGCTCGCTCATGCTGCTTCAGTCCGAGGATCCATTGCAGTTTCGCGCAGTGATGGCAAAGTATCGGGAAGATCTGCTGGAAAAGAACAAAGAAGGGGTGCCGCTGATGAATGCCGGCCCCGTCACCTTTGGCGCGCGGCTCTCCTGTTCCCATTTCCCCGCGGGCTATGAGGCCATCAGCTACGGCCGTGGTACATGGCTTTTCCACATGCTCCGCTCCATGATGCGCGACGGCGAAGCCACGCCCGGCCGTCGCCGAGGTGCTGAAACGCAGAGTGCGGAAGAGCCTTTCATCCGTGCTCTGCGCACCGTACGCGAGCGTTATGAGGGAAAGTCCATCACGACTCGGGAACTATTGCGAGTGTTTGAAGAGCAGTTGCCCCCTTCGCTTTGGTATGAGGGCAAGAAATCGCTAGATTGGTTTTATCAGAGCTGGATCAACGGTACCGCGATTCCCAAGTTGGAATTGCAAGCCGTGAAATTCGCCGACAAGGCAGGCTCAACTGTCATCAGCGGAACTATTCTGCAAAAAAATGGAACCAATGAATTAGTGACATCCGTCCCGGTATACGGAGTAAGTGCAGGCAAGACAATCCTGATCGGCAGAGTTTTCGCCGACGGCCCAGAAAGCCAATTTCATTTGACTGCACCTTCCGGCACGCGAAAAATCCTCCTCGATCCTAACCAAACGCTCCTGACGCGAGGTCACTGAGGGCCACTCTCACAGGACGACTCCTTGGAAGTTCGCGGAGGCATTTCAGTCAGCGTTTTGCCCGAGCGATCGCTCTTGTCTGACGGCAGAATCTAAAGCACCAGATGGCAACGGCGCTAAGGGTTTGGTTGAAGCCAGAATCACCACGGCCCGCAATCGCACCACCGCGGTGGAATGGATTTGAGAAACTCGGGATTCGCCTACCCCCAGCTTTGCTCCCACTTCTTTCATGGTCAATTCCTGGAAATAGTAGAGCACCAGGACCTGTCGCTCCTTCTCCGGCAGTTCGGCGATGGCGCGCGCCAGTTGCTGCTTCATTTCTCCCCGCAAGCACATAAACAGCGGGGTTTCCTGCGGATCGTGCGGAATAGAGTCACATAGGTCTTCTTCTTTGCCGTCGAGGTGGGATTCCACCCGAAGGCTTCCTACTTCGAGGCCGTCAATTTCACCTAACAGCAACTGCAGGCCGCGCAGATCCAGGCCGAACTCTGCTGCTAGTTCAGGTTCGGTTGGATTGCGGCCCAGCTCGGAACGCAGCTTGTGGTGAGCTTCTTCCAACCGCCGCGCTTTGCGCCGCAAGTCTCGCGGACTCCAATCCATTTCCCGCAAGCTGTCCAGAATCGCACCCCGGATGCGAAATTTGGCATAAGAACCGAATTGAACATGTTTGTTGTGATCGTACTTATGCAAGGCGTCGATCAAGCCCACCACGCCGGCATGCACCAGGTCTTCAAAAGGAACGTGCCGCGGCAGATGCTCGTGGATACGGCGCGCAATATAGCGCACCTGCGGTAGTTGATCCATCAACAGACGTTCCCGTTGCGCTTCATCCTGCCACGCCGTGTAAGCTTCTGCACTCAATTCCATTGTCATTTCCTGCTTCGATTCTAGGCAGGAACAACAGTCTTAAGCCGGAATTGAGCTCCGCACGAAGGGCGCTAGTCTTCCGAAAAAGAACGAATGCGGAAATGGGACGGCACAGCTTCACCCTTGTCGCGAAGCCGCGAAGCGGCGGAATAATGCAGCCCACGGCGTAAGCCGTGGGAAACAATCCCACCAACGTATAAGCCCCGAAGGGGCGACAGAAACTAGCCCCAAAGGATGTTGGCCGACGTACGTCGCAGAGTCTTTCGCCCCGTTGGGGCTCTGCCTTTGTTGTCGCAGACCCACGGCTGACGCCGTGGGCTGCATTATTCCGCCGCTTCGCGGCTGTTTCGCCTCCCAATATCGGGACAGCAAACCGGTTCAACTCCACCTAAGGCTGCCGCAGTTGTCGCCCGGAACCTGCGCTGGCACTCACGCGTCTTTCATCATGGCGCAGATAATTGTCAGCAGTGTTCGAGAAAGGATTTCCGTCCCCCTTGGATGTCTGGAACAAGCGAACTCTAATATCTCTGGCATTTCCCGCCGGCATCCTGCTGCTTGCCGCCGTCCTATTGCTGGAAACCGGACTTGTGCCGCTCGCTTCTTCTGTCATCGACTTTTACTATTACGCTGTGTTTGTGTCCGGCCTACTGCTGGCTTGGCGCTTTCACTCCAGCCGTGTCCTGTTTGCACTCCTCACTTTGCTTCTGGCACACCGGGCACTCGAGTTCTTCGCAAACGGAAGCCTGAACGCTGCCGGTCCCGGTCGCATTGCGTTCGAAGCGATTGCCTTTCTCTTGCCGGTGAACTTCGTCATCCTCACCGCCGTGCGTGAGCGCGGACTAGTGCTTCCCTCGATCGCATTCAATTTTTGTTTATTGTTCGTCGAAGCTGTATTCGTCGCCATCATCTGCCGTCCAGGACAGAACATCGGTCCAGACTTTCTTCATTCCACATTCCTGGGGCAGGATCTGCTTCGCTGGACTATCATCCCGCTACCTGCGCTGCTGATGTTCATTTCCGCCTTCGCCATTCTGCTCACCCGTTTTCTGCTTTATCGCAAACCCGTGGAGAGCGGCCTGTTCTGGTCGCTCGCCGCTACTTTCCTAGGCTTGCAAGCAGGGGGATTGGGGCGCTCATCCCGAGCCTATATCGCCACCGGCGGTTTGATTCTGGTCAGCTCGATTATCGAGAACTCCTACCATCTCGCATATCACGACGAGTTGACCGCCCTGCCGGCGCGTCGCGCCTTCAACGAAGCGCTGCTTGGATTGGAAGAGCCTTATGCAGTCGCCGCAGTCGACATCGATCATTTCAAGAAATTCAACGACACCTTTGGCCACGAAACTGGAGACGAGGTCCTGCGCATGGTTGCCTCAAGACTCACCCGTGTAACTGGCGGGGGACAGGCATTCCGCGTTGGTGGAGAGGAGTTCTCAATCCTTTTTCCCGGCAAATCCCTGGCAGAAACGCTTCCCCATCTTGAATTGTTAAGAACGGATATAGAAGCTTCCACATTTCGCCCCCGCGGCGGCATCGAGCGTCGCGTTACTCCCCGAGGTCCGGATCGAAGGAATGTTCGCCGAAAGAATATCCGACCTCGCCCCACCCCGACTCAAAATAACCAGCTCTCCGTCACCGTCAGCATTGGCGCGGCTGCACCTACGGTCCGTACTCAGTTAGTAGAGGAAGTCATCAAGTCCGCGGACAAAGCCCTTTATCGGGCTAAGCAATCCGGACGCAATCGCGTAGAGGCCGCTACCCCTGGAGTCCGATCCTCACGCTTTAAGAACAGCCTTGCCTGAAAACGACGCAGGATAGTCGTAATTGAAGTGTCTCGCATCGAACACAGACACGAATAATTTACATAACTTTACTGTGAAGGCGATTTTCTTTATTAACCGGGAGGTTATAAAATCGCAGATACGCAATAAAACCAAGGCAACTGAGAGAGGACGAACCGTGGGCGATAAGGGTCTCCGGGACTGGAGGGAACTCGCGCAAAAAGCAGCTGACGAGAAAGATCCCAAAAAACTCCTGGCCATTATCGAAGAACTCAACCGCGCCCTGGAAGACCGCGAAAATCAAATTCGCGGACGCTTTACCAAGCCTGGTCGTTCCGCTGTAGGTTCAGCTCAACCGCCATCCAAGCGCCTTCTTTTCGTAGATGACGAACCCAGCATCCGCTTGACCCTTCCTCCCGTTTTGCAGAATCGCGGCTTTGAAGTGCGTAGTGCCGCCAGCGTCCCAGAGGCCTTGGCAGCGATCGAGAGGCACAAATTCGATATTCTGCTTTCTGATCTCAACCTCAGCGAAGAAGGGGATGGATTCACCATCGTGCACGCGATGCGCACCGCGAATCCGAACTGTGTCACCATCCTACTCACCGGATACCCTGCCTTTGAATCTGCCGTAGAAGCCATCCATCACGAGGTCGACGATTATTTTGTCAAACCTGCGGACCTTGAATCCTTAATCAGCACCATGGAACGCAAGCTTGCCGCCCGCCACGTTGTTGTCGAAGAGTAAGAGTTTTTTCGAGGCTGGCGTCGAGAAATAAACCAGGGATAATCTGCTAAACTGTCGCCAGCGAGAGAACCGGAGAGGTGGCCGAGTGGCTGAAGGCGGCGGTTTGCTAAACCGTTATACGGGCTAACACCTGTATCGAGGGTTCGAATCCCTCCCTCTCCGCCAGACTTTTAAATCCCAACACTTAGGAGTCGGGTTACCTTTTTGGGTTACCCGAATTCCGCTGAAATCACGTCTCTGCGAAACTTCTCGACGCGGCCCCCACAACCGCTGAATTCCTTGTCGCATCGTTCCGATCCCCTTTCCTGCCGCAGATCAGCGGATCGCAATGGGCCGCATGGCGAAACCCGCCACCGCACCTCTGATTTTGTTGGTGGCGGTAACGTAGCAGAATTCGTAGACCTTATCTCGTGCCAGATCCTCGAGGTAGTGAAATTCTGCGATGTGCACCCCTTGCTGCACCAGGAGATATTCGTGCGTTGGATTCCAACTCGTGCTTCCTGGAGCTGCCGGTGAGACTTCCAGTCCTGACGTATCCGATCCGATTAGAATTGCTCCCTTCTGTTCGACCAGCCATTTGGCCGTTTCCAGGTTGATGCCAGCGCTGTCGTGAGCCCTTATTTTTTCATGATCGCCTCCCGATTCTCCCCAATAACGCAAGGTCCCGGTCCTAATGAAAACAGCATCGCCTGGCTGAATATCTACCTTTTCCCACTCCAGTGTCTTTCTCAAGTCCTCCGCTGTGATCACGGTCGCGGCCTTGAGAGCGTCCACCTTCTGATAACCGGCCACGTCAATCAACACGCCGCGCAATATCATCGGCGGAATTGTGGTGATGTCGGCTTTCCGAATTCCCCAATTTCCTCCCCAGTCAGCTTCCTTGAAGCCGTTGTACCAATGATCATCATCCCCGGCTGTAACGTGACCGAGTCCGTCAATCTGAGTGGCTACGTTATCGTTGATGAACAGAGCGGTACTGTGCCAGCCGAGTCTCGCGGGATTGGCGGCCGGCAAGGTGAAGGCGAGGTCTTTCTGCCGTTTCACACCTTCCGGAGTTCGAAACGAGAGAATCTCCCCGGGCGAATGACCCGGCCACTCAAAGGAGGTTCGATCATAGGCAACTCCCAGGTCGTATACCTTCCCCTGCTTGACGAGAGCCAAGGCACGCAAGACAGTTTGCGGAGTCATCGCGTTCAAAGCTCCCACTTCATCGTCTTGGCCCCAGATCCAACCCCAGCCTTTACCTTTTGTCCAGCCTCGGACCTGCGATTCCTGGCCGAGACAAACGCCAGCACTCACAAACATCCACAGTAAGACCGCGGAAGTTAGTTTCTTCATGTGAAATCCTCGTTCAAATAGATTTGATCGAAAGAGATCAGTTCTTTTTTTTGAAAGATAACTCAGGCAACTTCCAAGCCAAAAACACCGCGGGTAAAACAAGAAAACCGACATACAGTAAAGCGAGACGAAAATCGCCCACCTTGGAAAACAATCCGAAGAACACGGTCCCGAAAGCCGCCGCAACACGACCGATGTTGTAACAAAATCCGGCCCCGGTGGTTCGCAACAGCGTGGGGAACAGAGGTGGCAAGTACATCGTAAACAGGCCGAAGACACCCGAAAATAGGCCGATTGCGGCCAGCCAGTAGATCATGGAACTGTAGTCCCGGGGAATTGCATAGGCGCCCAGGAAGGAGAGAAAGAAACCTAAACACATCAACGAAATGGCCCGGCGGTATCCGATCAAACTTGCCATCCAACCGGCAAAGAAGTTCCCCAGAATGGAGCAGCTGATGACAATAAAAAACGATTTGCTCACCAGTTGCTCTCGATGCGGCACAGTCCAGGAAGCCAATTCTGGAAGATTGCGCAGATGCTGCTGGTTCCAGAATTGAAAAGCCCACCAGGCTGTCAAAGTAAGGGAGCAGACCAGAATGACCTTGATGCTGATAGGAAGCACTTCGCCTCGGAAAAGGTCGGATATCGGCGGCTGATGATGTCCCGCTTGAGCCTTGGCCTGACGCCATTCTTCCGGCTCGGGGACGGCCTTCCGAATCCAAAAAACCAGAAGCGCGGGAAGAATCCCGATCAGGAAAACCCAGCGCGGGTTCTGATCCGCCATAAGGTACACCGCCACGCAAGCCAGCAAAACTCCGATATTCACCCCGGTCTGCAGGACCGCGGCAATCCAAGGCCCCCATCGTCGCGGCCAAGTTTCAGCGAGTAAGGAAGAACCGACGGCCCACTCTCCTCCAATACCCAACGCAGCGAGGAAGCGGAAAATCATCAAGTGCCACCAAGTCTGCGCAAAAGATGAGAGGCCGGTGAACAAGGCATAAGTGATAATGGTGAGGCTGAGAGCGCGGCTGCGGCCTACCAGATCGCCGACTCGTCCGAAGAATCCTCCACCGAGGGCCCAACCGATCAGGAAAGCGGCCTGGATCCATGAGCTGTACTGCCTGACCAGGGGATCCGACGGACTGTTCGCCTGCAGCAACTGCATCACGAACGGCGCAGCCACCAGCGTGTAAAGGTGCATGTCGAGTCCGTCGAAGAGCCATCCCAACCACGCGGCTATTCCAGACTTCCACTGTTGCGGCGCTAGATCTTGAAGACCACCAGGTTGTCGAACGGAAGCCGCTTTGACCGCCGCCGTGGGCTGCGCTTGCATTTTCACAGTATTGCCTTGTGAAATCTCTTTCGGAATAGATTTGCCCAGTGAATTCTTAGTTCAGGATGTTGGTCCGATAAGCTGTCGCTACTTGCCGAGAGTTCAGGCGAGTATCCTCATTGGCTAATCTTCAGGACCCACGCCGGTTGCTGGCGCAAGTCCTCAGGAAGGTCTGGGAGTTCAATTGACAATCCCGTTTTAGAGTTCTTGACTTTCAACGGTGTACTTGAGCCGAGCAACGTAACTGACCTTGCGGCACTCAGGTTTTTGATTACAAGGTTGTGACCCGACCAATGGGGTAGGATCGCGTAAACCTCATCGCCCTTTGACGTGAAGAACGCTTCGATCGACGCTTTTCCGTCAGTGGATCTTTCAATTAGCTTGGTCACGTCGTACGCTGACGAATACTCCTTGTTATATTCAACTTTAGGCTCTTCGCCGGCAGTCCACTGGCGGCTATTTTTCCAGGGCCTCGTACCGTAAATCGCTTCCCCGTTGATCTTGAGCCAGTCGCCCATCTGGGTAAGCCGTTCCTCCATAATGACGGGGATTGTTCCGTCGGCCTTCGGACCGATGTCGAGCAAGAGGTTGCCGCCGCGGCTGACGGTGTCGACTAGGATGAGCACCAGGTCCCGGGCACTGTGGTAAATGTTGAGAGTTTCGGCGCGGTTGTAGCCGTAACTCACGCCCATGCCACGGCTCTCTTCCCATGGATGATCGACGCCACTCATTCCTGCTGTGTATTCCGTGGTCCAGTAGCCGCCATGTTTGTGGCGAGTGTCGCTGCCCCAACGATCGTCCACAACCACTTCGTCCTTAACGGGGGACTCGTTGAACAGCCATGCCAGCAGTTCAGCGCTGTGCCATTCGGCCGAAGTCATCTCCCACTCACCATCGCTGAAGATTATTGCCGGTTTGTAGTGCGTGACCAGGTCCTTGAACTGCGGGAACATGTGCTCGCGCACGTAACGCGGCTTGTCGTAAAGCCAGAGCGGGTTATACCACTCGTAAAGCGAATAGTAGAAGCCCATGCGCAGGCCTTTGCGCCTCACCGCGTCGGAGAGATCGCCGAGCACATCGCGCTTCGGACCGATCTCAACCGCGTTCCACGGGCGACCCCATGTTGCTGACGCCTCCTTGCTCGGCCACAATGCGAATCCCTCGTGGTGTTTCGAGGTCAGCACGACGTACTTGGCGCCGGATCGCGCGAACACGTCGGCCCAATGGTCCGGATCGAATAACTCAGCCTTAAACAGCGGTGCAAAATTCTGATACGGAAAATCCGCTCCATACACTTTCTGATGAAATGCCCACGTCCCCTTCTGGAGTTCGTCGGCTTTTGGATTGCTCCTGCCATTCGTCAGCGCATTCCAGTACCACTCGGCGTAAGCGAGTTTGCCGGGTAATACGGGAGCATAGGCCGGAACCGAATAAGTCCCCCAATGAATGAAAATTCCAAACTTGGCGTCACCAAACCAGGCCGGCGTGGGACGCTTATCGACGGAGTCCCAAGTGGGTTCATAGTTTTGGGCTAGTGATAACGCGCTTAGCAGAGAAAACAGTGTGACAACAAAGAGAAATTGTTTCATGGAATCTCCATCGCTGCGGGCGATTGCTTGCCTTGACCTGTAGGCTGGTGGTGCGTTATGCCGCCTCCTGCTGAATCTCAATCCTCTGCAACTGGTGAACCTTAACCTCAGCTGTCTCGAAAGTGTCCTTACCTCGCCGACTAAAGTATGGCGACTCCTTATCCCGTGTTGTGCAGCCCCGCTGCGATGCCGTTGATGGTGGCGGCAAGGGCGTAATCCAGCTTGCTATCGCTGATCCCGGCGCGTTTGCGCCTCAACAGATCCACTTGGATCAGGCTCATGGGGTCAACATACGGATTGCGCAGTCGGATCGAGCGATAGAGTACGGGGTTGCTTTCCAGCAAATCTTTTTGCCCGGTGATGGCAAGGATGACTTTTTGAGTACGTAGAAATTCTTCTCGCAACATTACGAACACCCGTTGGCCCAGGGCACTGTCATTGACCAAATCCGCATAGAGTCTGGCAATGGTCAGGTCAGCTTTAGCCATCGCAATCTCGACATTTCGAATCATGCTGGAAAACAAAGGAAATCCCGACATCATCTCTCGGAGGAGTTGCGGGTTCTCGGGAGCACCGGACGAAAACCGTTCCAGCGCATATCCGACGCCGAACCAACCCGGCACGGCGTGGCGACTCTGCATCCAACCAAAAACCCACGGAATGGCACGCAGATCGCCGGGGCTGCGGTTCTCTGAGCGGCGCGCGGGACGGGAACCGATGCGAGCGTGCTCCAGTTCATTGACCGGAGTTGCTTGCTCGAAGTATTCGAGGGCGTCAGTGTTCTGGGCAATGTGGCGCCGGTAGTAGCGGAACGCATCCTCCGACATCGCTTCCATCGCGGCATGCCATGTGGGATCAGAGTCTTGAAAGACGTTGTCGGCGCGGAGCAGAGCTTCCAAACTGGCCGAGATCATTAGTTCCAGGTTCCACTCGGCCAGCACTGGATCTGAATACTTCCAGTTGAGAACTTCACCTTGCTCAGTAATTCGAATCTCTCCCTCGAACGCACGAGAAGGCTGGGCTAGGATGGCGGCATGGGTCGGACCGCCGCCACGGCCCACCGTTCCCCCGCGCCCATGAAACAGACGCAATTTCACATTGCAATCGCGGGCCACACGGTGCAGTTGTTGCTGTGCTTTGTGGAGTTCCCAAGTACTGGTCAGCATGCCACCGTCTTTGTTGGAATCGGAATAACCCAGCATGACTTCCTGGCGTCGGTCCCATGAATTCAGAAGGGACTGGTATTCAGGTGCGCGCCAGACTTTCTCCATCACCCTGGCCGCGCATTGCAGCGCCTCAATCGACTCAAACAACGGAACCGGCATCACCCCGGGATCCTTTGCATCTGCCGCGACTGAAAGGCCGCAAATTGAAGCCAGACGAACCACGGCAAAGATGTCTTCGGCTGATTGGGTGCCACTAATTACGAAATACCGAATTACTTCAGGAGGATAAGTTTTCTTCAGGTGTGCCACGGTGCGAAGCGTATCGAGCAACTCCGTCGATTGCGCGGACAATTGCGACGGCGCTCCGCTCCCAGAGGACGACATCTCCAAGACAGCCTCGGCGTGGACTCGGGCATGCTGGCGGATGTCTAGCGCGTGCAGATGAAATCCAAATGTGCGCAGCTTGCGCAGCAACGGATCGAGGCGCAGGTGGGCCAGGCGCTGACCTCGGTTAACCATGAGGCTTTCTCGAATCAGGCTCAGATCCTCCTCAAACTCTGCCGCGCTGGAATACGCGTGCGGATCTGGCGTCACATCGCGACTGGCGCGCAAGCGGGCGCTAATATAATCGAGAAAGCAGCGATAGATTTCTGCTTCTGAAATGCGCTTCCAGCGCGAGTGTTCCTCCCCGAGTTGCGCGTCGTACTGGCGTACCCGATCCAGTAGCGCGGGAGAGGCATGGACTCGGCGTAGCGAGACGCTGAGGTGACCGGACAGTGTTGTGAGTTCCGCGAGATAGTGGTCGATGATGCGATGTCGAGCCAGGCGCACCGCGTCTTCCGTGCTGCGCGCCGTGACCAGCGGATTACCGTCGCGATCGCCGCCAATCCAAGTACCAAAACTTAACAGCTCAGGCAAATTACCTTGAAAAGCTTGCACGGCGAACACATCCCTGAACGACTCTTCCAGCTCTTGATAAAGCCGCGGTAGCGTGTCAAAGAGCACCATGGGGAAGTAGTCCAACCCCATGTGGATTTCGTCTGCGACGGTGGGCTTGTTGAGACGGACTTCATCAGTCTGCCAAAGGGCGGTGATCTCGGCGAGAATCTGCCCTTCCTGATCGTGAGCCTCGCTGTGCGCAAGCGGCAGCCGATCCAGCCGCTCCAGGATGTTCACAATCCGACGACGCTTATAAAGCACCGTGTGGCGGGTTACTTCCGTCGGATGCGCGGTAAAAACCGGTATGACTTTTATCTTCCGCAGCGCATCCTGTATTTCGGAGGCTGATTTCCCGGCTGCTCTCAAACGAAGAAGCGTGCCCCGGAACGAGCCATCAACCGGCTTTTGTTCCGGATGGAGCCGGGCGGCGCGGCGGCGCCGCTTGCGGTGGTTGGTTTCGGCAAGGTTTGTCAGCTCGAAATAAATTGCGAAGGCCTTCGTAATTCGATAAGCATCGTCAATCGAAAGACGAGCGATCAGGCCACGAGCCTCGGCCATCAGCGTGTCGTTGAATTTAGGTTGCGGCTGGCCGTGAGAAGTCTGCTCGCGATGTTCAATTAACAATCGGCGCAAGCGCTCGACTGTTTCGTAAAAGGTCTCTCCTTCCTGCTCAACCAGAGCGCGCCCGAGCAGCATGCCAAGAAAGCGGACATCCCTGCGCAGGGGCTGCTCCTTAATCGAGGTGGCAGTGTGGTCAGTGAGTTCGGTTAGTCGCCCTGGCTGATCTTCAGTGTGCCAAAGAGGGGTGTCGGTCATGGAATATTCCAGCTGGGGTTCAGCAATTGTTCCGAAAACACATATTAGTGGAACGGCCACAATCTAACCTCTGCTTCAGAGTATGGAGCGGGCTCCCAAGCCATAACCTAACTCATCGC